>Ga0209541_10015535_pt1 | contig 11360 bp, 11 predicted proteins | sample RifCSPlowO2_01_FD_184027 | JGI IMG/M metagenome (GOLD analysis project Ga0209541, IMG submission 184027) | Groundwater microbial communities from Rifle, Colorado - Rifle CSP2_plank lowO2_0.1 (SPAdes) (version 2) | ecosystem: Environmental > Aquatic > Deep subsurface > Groundwater | place...
AGTGTATGCTCTGTCTTGCACAATTCGTCGAAACTGAAACAGAGCGTATGCTTTTCTTATGTCTCCTCGGAAGGAGCGTAAATCCAAAAAGTGTATTCTCTGTTGTTTGTGGACAGTTTGTCCTACAAGGTTTAAAAGGCGGATTGTGTGGGAGACTAATACAATGCCAGAAGATGATATATACAAAAGCCAAAGAAAATATGAAAACTTTGTAAAATTAGTTAAGAGTGGAGAATTTCTCTTGCCTCCAGAAAAAAGAAAAAGAATTGCCAGAACAGCCAAATATTATTGCAAATATAAAGAAAATCTAAAATATTTCTATAAATTATTTGACAGTTTTGAGACTCAGGATTTAAGCTATATAAGAAGAACTAGAATTCTATGCAATTTCAGATTAATTTGTTATGTAGCCGATAAAGATCTGGCTAAATTTGATAGGGAAGATATTGATAAAATAGTTGCTTATATGCACAGAACTCATAAAAGCCCTACAAGTAAAGCCGACTTTGTTAAGGTCATTAAGAGAACATGGAGAATATTATTTCCTGAAAAAGATGAAAAAGACAGGATAGATGAATCTATTTGTCCATATCCTGTAAGACATCTAAAAAATAAAGGAGATAAAAGCAGGGAAAGAGCAAGAGAAGATAAATTAACATGGGAAGAATTTGAATCTCTAGTTAAATATTTCTCAGATAATCCCAGAATGCAGGCCTTTATTACTTTAGCAATAGAATCTTTAGGCAGACCGCAGGAAATTCTCTATACAAAAATAAAAGATTTAGAGGTATATGAGAATTATGCTAAGTTGCATATTTCAGAGCACGGAAAGGAAGGTATTGGAATATTACAGTGTATTGACAGCTTTCCTTATGTTATGAGATGGTTAAGCCAGCATCCATTAAAAGAGAATCCTAAATCATTTCTTTTTATCAATGAGAAAAAAACTCAGTTGACTCCCACAGTTATTGGTAAATATCTAAAAGAAGCATGTATTGACTTGAGGATTAATAAACCTGTTACCCCTTATAGCTTAAAGAGAAATGGAGTTACTTTTGCCAGATTAAGAGGAGAAAGCGATGTTGAAATTCAGCATAAAGCAAGATGGAGTTCTACGAGACAGTTAAAAACTTATGATTTGAGTAATCAGGAAGATAGCTTTAAAATGCAATTGGCTAAAAGGGGCTTGATAAAAAATAGTGATTATAGACAGATATTACCTCAAACAAAAACATGTTCATATTGCGGCTTTGATAAAGTTGGATTTAGTGAAGATCAATGCTCAAGATGTCTAAGAATCCTTGATGGAAGCAAATTGAGAGAGAATATTGTAAAAGATGAGTCTCTAAATAACCCAGTCATACAAAGATTAGTTGAAACTTTAAACAAACTACAAGCTGATATGAATGAGATAAAAGGCAGCAAAATTTAAGCTAAAATTAAATTTGAAAACATTTGCAAAATTTATATAAAGAACAAAAGCTTCCATGGATTATGCCTCAATCCAGAAAAACAGTTAATAATACGGTTCTACCAACTGGAGTAAAATATATCAAAATAGTTAGTGCATTTTTAACTCTTTATGGAATAATAATCCTCTTAATGTTCCTGTCTGTATTATTTAATAGCAATGGCCTAGTAATCGAATGGGAATTAAAGCAAATCTTCTCTCTTCTATTGAACATTGGAATATTGGTTATTGGATATCTGATTTACATAGGATTTGGAGAAATAAAATACTGGGCATGGAAATTAGCTTTTACTTATTATATTATAATCTCGATAATAAACATTGCTACTTTTAACTTTATTTTTCTGCCTATCCCCATGTTATTTATTTGGTATCTTTACAGAAGAAAAGAATTCTTTCAAACAGGAAAAATAATCAAAAATGAAAGTTGCTTAAAACAGGAAAAGATTTTCAAGTATCTCTTCTGGATAATTTTTGTATCTGTGATAACTATTGAATTTTTCTTCTCAAACTGAATTTTGCGGATACTTTGTCCTACAACCCTTATAAGAATCAGCCTAATTCTGATTTAGTTAACACAAAGCGCTTTGGAGTTATAGTTCAGGAGGAGAAAATGAGATGCATAGCATGCGGGAAACAGATTCCGAATGATGAAGATGTCTGCGAAGATTGCAGAGGGCATCTGAAGCCCAGCACAATTGATTACATGAGAAAGCAGATGAAAAAGCGTTTTGGAAAAAAATCGGGAGGTAAAAAATGAAGAAGAAACTTGGAGGCGTGTTGATTAATGTCTTAGCTTTGATGTTAATCTTGGGAATGCCAGCAGTAAGTGCAGCAGTTGACTTAAATCAGGAGCCTAGTGATGCAGAAAAGGCTCAATTTGACACTATATTAAGCCCTGTAATGAAAGTTTACAATTTGGTTAAATATAGTGCCACTGCAATAGCTGCATTAATGCTGATGTTTGCCGGTATTAGCTACATGAGCTCTGGCAATGACCCAAAAAAGCGTGACACCAGCAAGTCAATGGCCTCTTTTGTAATTATTGGAATGGTGCTGATATGGGCAACTCCGGCTTTAATTGGATTTTTGGTAGGATAATTCCTTTTGGGATTGTCCTGCTTTTGTTTCCCACTTTAGCTTTAGCTGGAGATTACTGCGATTTTGTAAGCCCTGAAAATAGAGATAGCTGCAGCTCTATTATGGCATATCCATGGCCTTCATTCATAGAAAATATGATAATTGATGCAATATTTCAAAATGCTCATGTAGCCAACCATGATGCTATATGGACCTATAACTCTAATTTGAATTTTAATTACAATAGAGAGGATTCTGGCGTGATTAGGAATGCTTATTTTAAACTTATTTCTATTTCTCCTTCTGTATTAATTAATGATAGATTATTTATTTCTGATTCAGGGAGGGTATTGGAAAAACACGATTACAATATTGATTTGCCTTCTGGAACAGAGAGATATGATTGCAGGACAGAATATGAATTAACCTCAAATCAATGGATTTTAAGGCTTTATCTGGATAATATTTATTTTAGTTCTATTAATTTCTTTAATCTTAATTTTGAACACGAACAGCCTGTTAATCTTAGAATGGAGTATAATATTGATGTATCTTACAACGTAGAGCATTATGAAGAAGTTGAATATTGTGCTGATTGGGATAGAATATGTGATGAGAATGGTTGTGAGCGGTATTGTGATGATTGGGATTATGAATGTGAATATGACTATAGTGAAACAAGATACGACTCTTTGAGCTTAAGGGATTCAAAGCAAGTTTATTTCTTTAAGACAAAGCCAAGTTATTATTTTAAAATCATAGATGGTTATTATGAAACTTTAAATGGAAAAGCAATAGCTGATAACTTTTCAAGTTTTGAAGTTATTTTTCCAGAGAGTTTCTTTAGACAAGCTAATTATTTTTATCCTTTGGTTTTTGATGATGAAGATATTTTAACTTTGAAAGTTAATGAGAATAAAGATTTTACTTTTTCTAATTTAATCATTAATCCTTTAGTTGAAGGAACTAAATTTATTTTTAACTTTTATGTTAAAGAAAATAATTCATGCCAGATAACTCTAAGAGATCATTTCTTTGAGAAAACAGAAGATTGTAATTTAAATTTTGAAGAACTGAAGATTGAAACAAACAAGGTATCATATAATGAAGGAGAAATAATAGAAATAACAATATTTCCTGAAAATACTTTAGTTAATATTTCTTATAATAATACAACTTTAGAAGGTATGAATAATTTAGAATTCACAGCATCTAAAAATGATAATGAAGTAACTGCAAGATTAGAAGACGCCGAGTTTACCAAGAAAATTTACATAGAAAATGAAACTCCTTTTAACACTCTAGCAACATTAGCTATTTTCGGATTTTTAATTTATTTAACATTTAAAATCGGAAAGAAATTTTCAAAGGATGGCATTTATGGCTGACTGCTCCATTTTAAATTTTACATCATGTTTACCTGAGAAATTCATGGAATATTTGCTTAGTATAATTAATGCTCCTTTTGTTCCTTTATTGGATTTAGTTAAAGATTTATTAGCAGAGCCTGTTAATATTTCTTTATTTCAGAGTTTATGGGTTTTAATGGTTTATATTTTGTCTATTTTTTATGGAATGCTAGTTTTATGGGCTGGCTTTAATTTTATTATTTCAGGACATGACTCAGTTAAAAGAGAGCAGGCAAAAACTTGGTTAAAAAACGTGTTAATAATGATTGTTCTCGTGCAAGCCTCTTATTTCTTTTATGAGCTAATTTTAGAAATCTCAGCAAGATTGACATCGGGAATAATAGATATGATAAATCCAGATTTCTTTTTACTAACAGCAGATTCTTTAGGAAGTTTGGCTTTAGAATTAGTCTTTGGAATATCTTATTTATTTACTTTGTTAATTACAATAATATTCCTAGCTTTAAGATATTTCTTGGTTGCAGTCGGTTTAATCTTCTTTCCGTTCGGAATTTTCTTTTACTTTATTCCTTTTATGAAATCCTACGGGAAATTAATTATAAATACTTTAATGATTATGATTTTCCTTCCATTCTTCCAGAGCCTGATTTTATTAGTAGTCTCAAAAATGCTTGAAGTCTCAGTATTTGCTGAATTTAAGATATTAGTATTAATCACCAGTTTCTTGTTAATTAATTTGGTTACAATATTCATGCTGGTTTTTGCCATTGTTAAATCTGCATTTGCTTTGATGAATACCGACATGGGGAGAGCTGCTAAACTGGCTATAGGGAAGGTGAAATAATGCCTTATGAAATTCCTGCTGAAATAGAGTATAAAGAAAAGATTGTATTTGGATTGACATTTAAGCAGTTAATAATTGTTGTTCCTTTTTTGCTTTTAGTTGCACTTATTTTTAAAACTAATTTGAATATTTATGCTAAATCAATTGTCTCAGCTTTTATTCTTGGATTAGCAGGATTGTTTATGTTCTTTGAGCTTGGCGGAAAAATTAAAACATTCATAAATTGGAAGAAAAACACAATTCTTAATACAAGAAATTTTAATTATTATGTTGGCGTTAAAGAAGTCAAAGATAATTATATTTATCTGCCTCAAAAAAACAAGAAAGTAGCAGTGCTTAAAGTCCAGCCCATTAATTTTACTATTAAAACAGATGAGGAAAGAGAAACTATTATTCTGCAATTTCAGAAATTCTTAAATTCTATAGATTTTCCAATCCAGATTTTAATCAACACAGACACGTTAGATATTAAAGAATATTTAAAATCATTAAAAAAGAGAGTTATAGATGATAGATTATACAAAAGACTGTTTAAAAAATACAAGTTATTTTTGGAGTCTACTATAACTAATAATTCCATAATGAACAGGAATTTTTATTTAGTTATTCCTGAAAGTTTTAATATCCAAAATCAAATAGAGATTTGCTTGGGAAGATTAGAAAACTTGAATCTAAAAGTTAGTTTATTAAAAAATAAAGAGTTAGAATCTCTGATTGGGAAATTCTTAATTAAAGAAAATGAAAAAATAGAAAATAATATTGATTACATAAAATTAAATAATAAATTAAACAGGGTTGTATGTGCTTACGGCTATCCAAGAGTTGTTGAAGCTGGATTTTTAGACAGATTAATTTCATCAATCGGAAATTTTGATCTTTCTCTCCATATTAATCCCCAGTCTATAGAATCTACTATGATTAATTTAAACAAAGAATTGCAAAAACAAAGAGCAGACTTGTATGCTGGTGAATTAAAAGGAATTCTTAATCCAACTTTAGAAATTAAATTTAGTGACACTAAGAAATTATTAGATAATTTACAGAAAGGAAATGACAAAATGTTTAATGTTTCTCTTTATGTTAATATAAAAGCAGATACTTTAGAAGAATTAAATTTACTAACTAAAAAAGTAGAATCTGAATTAAATTCCATCTTAATCATTCCTCAAATAGCTTCTTATAAAATGCTTCAGGGCTATAAATCAATAGTTCCAGTAGCAAGCAACGGGTTAAATATGGATAGGAACATAACTACTTATTCTTTATCAGCTTTCTTTCCATTTACATCTCCATTTTTGCAGTTAGATGAATCTGGAGTATGGCTAGGACAGAATAAAAACAACATTCCAATTATTAGAGACATATTCAAACTAAGCAACGCAAATGGTTTAATTTTAGCTAGTTCTGGTTCTGGTAAGAGTTTTTTTGCTAAATTGCTTATTGCAAGATATCTGCTAAACGGAACTAAAGTAATGGTTGTAGATCCTCAGGGAGAATATAAAAATTTAGTTAATGTTTTTAACGGGGAATTAATTGAGCTATCTAGAACTTCCAAGACAATGATTAATCCATTGGATTTAATGGGTCATGATTATTCTGAGAAAAGATTAAGTTTAATGGATTTAATGCCTGTAATGCTGGGAGAATTAACAGAGCCTCAAAAATCCTTTATAGACAGAGCTTTGACAGAAGCATACCAAAGAAAAGGCATTACTGAAAATCCTGAAACATGGGGCAATGAAGAGCCTATTTTATCAGATGTCTTAGAAATTTTAAAGTCTTTTGAGAAAAAAGCAATTACTTTGGAAAAAACAACTATTAGAAGCTTAATTAATCGTTTAAGCATGTACACAGAAGGCGTTTTTTCTTTTATGAACCGTCATACAAATATTAATTTTCAAAATAATTTTGTCTGCTTTGATATAGGAAATATGCCTAAACAAGTCAAGCCTGTAATGATGTTTCTTATTTTAGATTATGTTTACATGAAAATGAAATCTGGATTGGAGAGGAAATTGCTTTTAATAGATGAAGCATGGTCTTTATTGTCAAGAACAGAAGATGCCTCTTATATTTTTGAAATCGTTAAAACATGCAGAAAATTCAATCTAGGATTATTATTGATAAATCAGGAAGTTGAAGGCATGTTAAATTCTGATGCTGGAAAATCTGTCTTAGCTAATTCCTCTTATACATTGTTAATGAGGCAGAAGCCAGCAGTAATAAAGCAAGTGGATGAAGTATTTAATCTGAGTAAATTAGAAAAGCACGCATTATTAACCGCTTCTGTTGGCGAGGGTTTGTTGTTAATAGAAGATGAGCATTCTGAAATTAAGGTAGTTGCAAGCGAGGAAGAACACAAGCTCATAACAACAAACCCTGATGAAATTAACAGCTTAAAAAATCCAAAACAAAATAAATCGAAGAATTTTTTAGAAAAAACTTCACTAAAAATAGCTGAAAAGGAAAATCGAGGCTCTGAAAATCCAAAACAAGGGAAATCGAAAGAACTCATTCCGACAGAATTAATCAATGAAGCTCCTGAAAAAGTTAAAGTTGATATCACTTTGGATGAAGATAAGGGATTTTACAGGCATAAAGACTTGTCTCTGCCCGAGATAAAATTCCTTCTATCCAAAGGTTATAAAGAATATAAGCAAAGAGGCTGTTTTAGTAATATTAAGGAAAGATATTTATTAAAAGTAAGATATAATGAAAGTCCTCAGCATTTCTTTATGATAATTGATATTGCTGATTATCTAAAACAATTTTCTGATAATGTAAAAATCTTTGAAACTAAAAAGCCTGATATTGTTTTTGAATTAAATGGAAGAAAAATAGCTGTTGAAGTTGAAACAGGTTCTGTATTAAAAAATAATAAAAAACAATTATTGGAAAAAGTTGCCCAATTAAAAAAAGATTATGGAAAAGATTGGTTCTTTGTCTTAACTAATAGAAATATGAAATCGCAATATGAAGAATTTGGAAAAGTCATTGATAAGAGATTTGTGAAATGGAATCTGGATAAAATACTAAAAAACGCCACTATGGGAAATGAGGAGATAAGGCTTGAAAATGCAGAATTTGAGCATTAGAGCCAAAAACGTCACCACATGTATAAGCATTTATTCATGCTCACTTAAGTGAGAGGAGAATTCCAAAAATGGATGAAAAACTAACAAAACTAAAATTAGAGCAGCTGAACAGACAGCCGATTTTGGAAAGCTCTACAACTTTAAGCAAAGACAAAAAATGGGTAATACATAAGACAATTATTACAGATGTGAAGCCAGTAACTTATGTAAATAAAGTTTTGGAAGGACCTATAGAAGAAAAAGAAGAGTAAGTAAAATAAAAAAAAGAGGTGATTAATTTTAATATAATCACCCAAAATTATTTTAAGCCAAAGCTTCTGCTTCCATAATTTCCAAAAGTTCAGATCTTACCCTTATAAAACTTTCATGACTTTGATGGCCAGGCCAGTAAAGATTTAATGGACATGAGTCATAATCTCTTCCAGTAGAGTCACACCATGCTTTTCTATAACCTTCTGTTAAGAATACTCCGAATTTATGATTCAAGTTATTAGCATAAACACAATCTTCTCTATATGGACAACCTTGTGATTTTTCTTCTCTTTTCATTTTGCTTTTCATTTTGTTACCTCCTTGATAATTTATACTTATGAAATTAATAATCTCCTAGAATAACCTTCTTCTAACATTTTTTGATATATTGGCACTTGCATTCTTAATCTAACTGCTTCTAATTTAGAACTTCTTTTTCCATAATGGTGAAATCCATTATCATCTCCTGATTGCATACGAGAAATCATTTTTTTGCTATTTAAATGAACAAGATTGCCAAGTCTTTCATATTTATTAATATCAAATCCCATCTGTTTTATATATTCGTCTATACTCTGAACAAGTCTTGCTGCTTCTGGTCTTAATGGAAACCTTTCCAATGTTTTTGGATCTCTATGTACACCATCAGGCATCCAAAGCTCGAAATTATTCATTTCAAGCATTAATTTTGATACTGTAATTTCATCTTGATTTTTTTCTGTCATTTTATTATTACCTTCATTATTATAATTGTTACTTGTAAGTAGTTTTAATATAGTATTTAAACTTAAGCGGTGATTAATGTAACCCTTAATAGTGGTGTTTATAGTAACCAAAATTTATATAAATACAAACAATCTTTAAATATATATGTATCAAGAAGAATTGCAAAAATTAGGATTGAATGTTAATGAAGCTAAAGTCTATGAATCTCTTTTATCTCTGGGGGTTACTACTGCAAATAAAATTGCTTTAGAAGCTAAAATACAGAGAAGGAATGTTTATGATACTATAAAGAAACTTAAAGAAAAAGGCTTATGTTCGGAGTATGAAGAGGACAACATTAAAAAATTTAAAGCAATTAATCCTCAGAGGTTATTTGATATTTTAAAAGAAAAAGAAGAAATTCTACAGACAATATTGCCAAGAATGGCTAAAAGTTATGAATCTACATCTAAAGCTGAAGAAACTATTGTTTACAGGGGGATGGAAGCTATAAAAAATTTATATTGGGATGTAGTAAGAGTTGGAGAAGATTATTTTACAATTGGAGGAAGAGGAAACTGGCTGGATTCAAGATGGGAGTTTTTCCTGCCAAAGTTTGACAAAGAAAGATTGAAAAAAGGAATAAAATTTAGACATCTTTTCTATAATGAATTAAAAGATCCTAAAAACCCAAGGCATGCAATTACTAAAATTCTTAAGAATAGTAAATACAGATTTCTGCCAAAAGGATTTACTTCATCATGCTCTATAATAATTTATGGCAATAGGGTTGGTTCTATGACTTGGGGGGAAGAGCCAATGGTAGTTGTTGTTATTAGCGATGTAATTGCTGAAGGCTATAAAAAATACTTTGAGTTTATGTGGCAACATTGTGAAAAAGGCAATGTATAAAAAAAAGTAACTATTCCTCCAAATGAGAAATATCATTAACTAAAATTTCTTTATATTTTTCTTTTTTATAATCAAAAATTGTTATTGAGCCGTTCTCAAATTCATATTTAAAACTGCTTTCTTTAGGTTCATTCTTGATTATAGGCATCAATCCTCTTAAAGAACCCATATGAGTTATAATACATACGCATCTTTCTTTTCCTTTTATTATCAATTTTAATGCTCTATTTAATCTTAACTCCATAGCTTTCCATGATTCTCCTTTAGGAGGAATAAAGTTATATCTTTCTTTTAAAGACATTTTATCTAAACTTGATTTTATATCTTCCCATGGTCTTCCTTCCCATTCTCCCCAATTTCTTTCTTTAAAATCTTTTAATGCTTTTATTTTTAGTTTTAATTCTTTAGAAATTATATCTGCTGACTCTTTTGCTCTCTTTTCAGGAGAATAATAAATTATTTCAGCTTTATTTTTCTTTAAAATTGGAATACATGCTTTTATCTGCTTTATCCCCTTTTTAGTTAATTTAGTTGAATCTCCTGTTTTGTGAGTTAATTTCTTTATGTTTTTTTCAGTTTCTCCATGTCTTATAAAAATAAATCTCATAGGTTTAATAGGATACTATGAATTATTTAAGATTATTTAAAAATGGGATAATAATTTTTATATATATTGCTCTTTAATTATTGTTTATGAAAAAGGCAGAAATTATCTTTGTATTTTTAGTTTCAATAGTACTTTCAATAGTACTTTCTAAAGGAGTAAGTGCTAATATTTCTAATGAATATTTAACTGAATTCAATGAAGATTCTGAAAAATGTGAAATAATAGACTGGTTTTATTATAATATTCCAAACCAAAATTTTCTAGGAAGTGATTATAAATCTACAGTTATGGTATTATATTATTGTTCAGAAAATGATAATCAAGGAACACTGATAATATTTGATGTTGCTCATAAAGGATTTTTGGAAAGAAAATATAATTTGGAATTAGTAGATTTAAGCCGTATAAAATATAATTTAAATAATGGCATCTTATCAGAGACAAATTTTGTGTCTAATGGTTTTGATATATGTACATTTTTTGGAGAAGATAAATTACATCAAGAGTCAGTTAACTTAGCAGCACAAACAACAGAATATGTTTTGGCTAATAAGCAAACAGAAACTGCCAAAAATATAAAGTCAGCTATTCAATTAGGAAAAGATATTGGCAAAATCACTAAATTTAATCCTAGTGGATTAATAGGCAGTGTTGTATGTAGTTATACAAATGAAAATTTAAAATTAGCCATAGAAAAATTAGTAACTTGCAATAAATATCTATCAAATATAGATAAGAATTATGCGGAATATGGTTACGCCCCTCAACTTAACTCTTGTATTAATGATGCAAAAGGGCTTCTTGAAACCTATATTGGTTCTACTTCTGCACAAATAATAGATGTAGTAAATAAAGGTGGAAGTGCTGTTTCAGGAGTTATTGGTTTTTTTGTTGATATTATAAAAGATCCAGCAAAAATTCCAGAAATTAAAATTGAAAAAACAGAATTAGATATAGCCAAAGAAGTCAACTCTAAATTAACTATAGATACTAAAAATTTTGAAAATCCTAACAAATATGGCCT
>Ga0209541_10015537_pt1 | contig 11359 bp, 8 predicted proteins | sample RifCSPlowO2_01_FD_184027 | JGI IMG/M metagenome (GOLD analysis project Ga0209541, IMG submission 184027) | Groundwater microbial communities from Rifle, Colorado - Rifle CSP2_plank lowO2_0.1 (SPAdes) (version 2) | ecosystem: Environmental > Aquatic > Deep subsurface > Groundwater | place: Rifle...
TTTATTAATCAAAGGCTAAAGGTTTTTGTCATTGGTATTAAAGAAGGTGCCAGAGGTGAAGAAATTATTGTCTCAAGAAGTGCCAACGGTCTTTTAGAAGGTCTTTTTAAACAAGAAGTCCCGGAAGTTTCACAGGGCACTGTCCAGATTAAAGTTATCGCCAGGGAAGCGGGCTCCAGATCCAAAATTGCTGTTTTTTCTGACCAAATGGGTGTGGATCCTGTTGGTTCCTGCGTTGGCCAAAAGGGTGTCCGCGTACAGGCGGTTATTAATGAACTTGGTAATGAAAAAATTGATGTTATTGCTTATCAGGAAGATCCTGCTGAGTTCATCAGGACCTCCCTGTCCCCAGCTAAAGACCTACAGGTAAAGGTTGACGAAAAGAAAGAGATAGCAGAGGTCACTGCTCCAGACGACCAACTTTCACTGGCAATTGGTAAAGAAGGCCAAAATGTCAGGCTTGCTGCCAAACTAACTGGTTTCAAAATCGACATTCGGGGCAAAAGCGGTACCCCCAAAGAAGTTGAGGAAAAAGAAAAGAAAGCCCAAGAAGAGGCCAAAAAAGCCCTTGGTGTAATCGAAAAAGTTGAGGAAAAAGAAAAGAAAGCCGCAAGTGAAGACCAAAAAACACCCGCACCTCAAACAACTCAAAACACATCCGATGATCAAAAGTCAGAACCAACACAAAAGGCCAGTGATGATAAGCAAATACCAACCCCAGAAAACAAGCAGAAAAAAGAAAAAGAGAAATCGAAAGGAATGGAAGAAATCAAATCTAAAGCACAAAATGAAATAGAGGCTAGCCCGAAAGAAGAATCAGATGAGCCAAAATTAAAGGATACTGTAGGTGATCAGCCTGACAGCGACCCGTCCGACTCGCTGCAAGACGCAGCTGCGTCGAAGCGGGCGGGCAAGACTACTTAAATGAAAGCTCGTCCGCTGTCAAGTAAATTTAATAACCATGAAAGATTCAAGCAAAGACAATTTGAGGCCTGCTGTTGTTACCCTGATGGGTCATGTCGACCACGGCAAAACTACTCTTCTTGACGCTATCAGAAAAACCAATGTTGTGGCCCGTGAGCACGGTGGTATCACCCAACATATCGGCGCCTACCAAATAATTTTTCAAGGCAAACCAATTACCTTTATTGATACCCCGGGTCACGAAGCCTTTGAAAAAATGCGTTCCCGTGGCGCTGAAGTAGCTGACATTGTTGTCTTAGTAGTTGCTGCCAACGACGGTGTTAAACCTCAGACGGTAGAAGCCATAAAGCACATCAAAAATGCTAATAAACCGATAATCGTGGCCATTACTAAAACCGATTTATCAGATATTAACCTTGAAAAAGTTAAAAAAGAGTTACAAACTCATAATGTCGTTGTCGAGGGCTATGGCGGACAAGTGCCGGCGGTAGAAGTTGCGGCAACTAAAGGGCAAGGCATCAATGAACTTTTGGAGGTTATCCAACTTTTTTGGCACCTGTCACCAGAAATTTCACTAACCAGCGAGCCACTTGAGGCTGTCGTAATTGAATCCTATTTGGACAAAAGCCGTGGGCCTATTGTCAGTGCTATCATTAAAAAGGGTACACTAAAAATCGGCCAGAAAATTCTGGTAGACGATGATTCGATTACAGTCAGATCTCTAACCGATGATCAAGGACTTAGAGTTTTAGAAGCCAAACCAGGCAAGCCTGTCGAAATTCTCGGTTTTAAGAAAGTATTGGAAGTGGGAAGCATTCTTCACGACAAAGTTTCCACCAAACAGGTGACAACTCAACAATCAGTAACTCACGCTGATATTATCGCAAAACTAAGAGAAATAAAGGACAAATTTAAAGTAATTATTAAGGCTGATGTTTTAGGTTCCCTAGAAGCAATTCAAGAAAATCTTCCTGAAAAAATTTTAGCTATCTCATCGGGTGTCGGTGAAGTTCAACCAACTGATATCAGTTTTGCAAAAGTCGCCCAAGCCCCGATTTTAGCTTTTAATGTCAAAACTTCAAATCAAATACAGTCCCAGGCGCAGCGTGAACATATCGTAATCAAGAACTACGATGTTATATACGAGCTGATATCTGACATGCAAGATATAGCCAAGACTTATGAACAGGCCAAACATGAGCAGAAAATCCTAGGAAGGGCAAAAATTGTGGCTGTCTTCGAAGTGGATGGTAAGAAAATTGCGGGAGTCAAAGTAACCCAGGGAAAAATTAAAACAGGCGACTTGGTATTTTTAATAAGTTCATCTGGTCAGAAAACTGAAGCGCAGATCTCCTCGTTGAAAAAATTTAAAAAGGATATTGAAGCAGTAACGGCTGGTCAAGAATGTGGTGTAGGCTTAGTACCCAATCTTGACTTCAAGGTAGGTGATATTATAGAATCTCTGGGTTAAAAATTTACTTGACAGTAAAAGTCCCAGCGAGAAATGTACAAAAATAGTACTCGAAGTCAAACCGTAGATACCTTCTTATAATTTTTTGAAGCGAAAATATGGACAATTATATAAAGAACCAGACTTTAGAACATTTAACTAAGGCCCAAAATATCACAATTGCCGTTTCCCAAAATAGCGGATTTGATGGCCTTGCGGCCGGACTTGCTCTTTATCTTTCAACAAAGAAACTCGGTAAAAACGCTTCAATTCTAGCTAACCCTCCCACTGTCGAAGATGCGAAAATGCTTTATGGGGTCGACAAAATAGGCAAGCCTGAAGGAAAGCAAAATTTAGTTGTAGTCGTTGATAATGCTGTCAAAAATGTCGAGAAAGTAACTTATTTTTTGGATGAAGATAGACTAAGAATAGTAATTCATTCTTTCCCAGGTTCCAAAGGCACTGCAAAAGAGGATATCTCATACGAAGAAACCGCTTCAAAACCAGATTTAATTTTTGCGATTGGTTTTAATTCAATAAACGAATTGAGAAATGAAGTTACCCATGAACAAATAATCAACCCAGACACTTGGACCATAAGTATTAATAAAAATGAGATGAGTCAGAAATTTGCTCAAGCCAATGTCCATGAACACCAAGCCGCAAGTATCAGCGAAATAACTGCAACACTAATTCAGAATCTCGCGCTGCCTGTTGATGAGGATATTGCCTTTAATTTATATTCTGGAATATCTCACGCAACAGAGATGTTTTCCCCCAGCTACTCAAGGCCTTCCAGCTTCGAAGCAGCTCTTTGGTTGGTTAAATTTGGGGCTGGTAAGGCAAGTTTAGCAGCGCGTGCCACTCAGCAACCCAGTTTCGCAAGTCTAGAGGGGCAGACATATCATGCTGGTTCGAGTATTACAAAAGTCACCAGTCCACCGTCAGAAGAGTTAACAAAAAAACCTGCCCCTCCCGACATGATTGATAGACAAGAAACTCAAATTGAAGAAGTAGAAGTTAAGGAGAAGTCTCAAGAAGCCTGGTTAAAACCGCCCAAAATCTATAGAGGTTCAAAGTCTTTTGACAGCGAGTCCTAGTTTTAATATACTAACTTTCCATAATGGCTAACACCTTAAAAAAACAAGTAATTGATAAATTTAAAACGCATGAGGGCGACACGGGTTCGCCTGAAGTTCAAGTTGCCCTACTTACTCAGCGCATTGGCAATGTTGCAGGGCATCTTAAATCGCATTCTCACGATAATCATTCAAGAAGAGGTTTGCTTTCTATGATCAATAAAAGAAGAAGACTTCTTCATTACTTAACGAGGAAGGCACCTGAAAGATATAAAGATATTATAGATAAATTAGGTCTACCCAAGTAAAGGAAATATCTTTGCGCCTTGCCTCTGGCAAGTCTAAAGGACATAATCGACAAATTAGGATTACCAAAGTAAAAAAGAAATGTCCTTGCGTTTTGGCACTTGCTAATTCGTAGAAAATATCTTATAATAATAGTTGAAGTTTTAAACAGAACGAGGATCTGGGTTGTTGGAAGTTGAATAGTACGAATCAAATTTTTTGAGTCTCACTATCCGATTTCTAACTCCTCTTGACCCTCTTTAAATTTTACGTGATGCAAAAACCAATAAGAAAAGAACTTGAACTAGCAGGCAAGAAACTCATTCTTGAGACTGGAGAACTGGCTACCAAAGCCAACGGGTCTGTATTGGCGACTTATGGTGAAACAGTCGTACTGGCAACAGCTGTTTCACAAGAGGCCTCAGCCGACATTGGTTATTTTCCACTTTCGGTAGATTATGAAGAAAAGCTTTATGCCGGTGGCAGAATTTCTACGTCTCGTTTCATTAAGAGAGAAAATCGTCCCACTGAAGAAGCTATCCTTACAGCAAGACTCATCGATAGAAGTATTCGACCACTTTTCCCAAAAGATTTCACCAAAGAAGTTCAGATTATTATCACGGTTCTTTCGGTGGATCAAGAGAACGATCCGGATATTGTTTCTTTAATTGCTACATCAGCCGCACTGGCAATATCCGACATCCCTTGGAACGGACCCATAGCAGGCATTAGAGTTGGCAGGCAAAATGGAGGCCTTATTTTAAATCCCACCCAGCAAGAAAAAAGCTTTTCTGACTTAGATCTAGTTTTAGCCGCAAATAAAAATGGAGAGGTTGTTATGATTGAAACCGCAGCCTCCGAGGTGGATGAGAAAGCTTTAGTTGAAGCGACTAAATTAGCGACCAAAGAAGCAATACCTGTGGTTGTACTCATCGGAGATCTTCAGAAATCCGTTGGGATGACCAAAGAACCTTACGGAACCAAGAAGTTGGACCAGACTGTTGAGAAGAAAATCAGAGATTACATAAAGACTAGCGTCATGAAAGATTTTCACGGTGGCAAAACTCAAGACGAAACTTGGTTCGGTGAAACCCTTAAAATTTTAGAAGAGAAATTCATTAAGGAAGACGAAGAAAATATCTCTGCCAAAATCATTTCTAATATTCTCGAAGAAGAAATCGCCAACTTTTTAAGAGAGGAAATTTTAATTAACAAGAGAAGGCCGGACGGTAGAAAACCGGACGACATTCGCCCCATAACTACTAAGGTAGAAGTTTTGCCAAGGACTCATGGATCGGCACTTTTTGCTAGGGGAGAGACTCAAGCACTTTCAATTGTTACTCTTGGTTCTCCCGCGCTTGAACAACTTATCGAAGGCATGGGAGGAGAGGAAACAAAAAGATATATGCATCATTATAATTTCCCTCCATTTTCCGTAGGCGAGGTTCGCAGAAGAGGTGCGCCAGCCAGGCGAGAAATAGGCCATGGGGCGCTAGCGGAGAAAGCACTTTTACCGATTATTCCGCCCTTAGATGTTTTTCCGTACACAATCAGGGTTGTTTCCGAAATCTTGTCCTCAGCCGGTTCAACATCAATGGCCTCTGCTTGCGGCTCAACGCTTGCCCTAATGGATGCTGGCGTCCCAATTAAAGAGCCGGTTGCTGGAATTTCTATCGGTCTCATTACCGATAAAAATGACAAATCAAAATATGTGATAATCACCGATATTGCCTATCAAGAAGATGCTCAAGGAGATATGGATTGTAAGGTTGCTGGAACCAAAAATGGTATAACCGCAATTCAAATGGATACCAAACTTAATGGTGTGACTATAAATATTTTAGACGAGGCTCTCCAAAAAGCCAAAAAAGCAAGACTCATTATCCTTCAAAAGATTTTAGCTACAATGCCTACCTCACGTGAGAAAATTTCCAAACATGCCCCTACAGTTATTTTGGTTAAAATAGATCCTGCCAAAATCGGGGACGTCATCGGATCAGGCGGTAGAACAATTAACAGAATTATTGCCGAAACCGGTGCTGCTATTGATATCAACGATGAAGGCATCGTGACTATCAGCAGCAAAGACAGGGAAGCCTGTAAAAAAGCGGCGGAATGGGTCGAATCCATAGTAAAGGAAGCCAAACCTGGTGAAGTCTATGAAGGTAAGGTTAAAAGAATCCTGCCGTTTGGAGCCATGGTAGAAATTCTCCCAGGTAAAGAGGGCCTGGTGCACATTTCTCAACTAGCCCCACATAGAGTTGAAAAAGTTGAAGACGTTGTCAAGATTGGACAACCTGTCAAAGTTCGGGTTGTCGAGATTGATGATCAAGGAAGAATTAATCTCTCCATGATCTTTGGTGATGATATAAAAAATAACCCCAATAGATTTCAAGACAGAGCCCAAAGAGGTAATTTTCGACAAGCGAGAGGATATAGAAAAGATAGAAACCGTCGTCCATCAAAATTTGGGCACTAAAAAATGAAACTAAGCCCCAAAGTCTTCTTTGGTTTGCTTGCAATTCCTCTAACTTTGGCAATAATCTTTTTTATATTTCAAAGCTGTTGTCAAAAACTCAGCTCGCTCTCAATTACTTCAGAGAAAAATAAGTTTAGGGTAAGTTTCAATATCGACAAAAAAGATAAATACAATTTTGAAAAATTTTTAACAAACCTTGATATTCCTTCTGAAATTAGCTCCGGTGCAAGCTTTAGACTAGATGCTACATCATCGGCAATGCTTACTTTCTTTACTCCGATAAAAGCAGACCTAAATATATCCTCAAAAGAGATTTCATTTTCAGGCAAAATGTCCCATAAACCTTCAAATAATTTTAAAGTTGAAAATATTAAAGTCCCCAAATCTACGCATCTGGCAATATTTGCCTCAAATGTCATTGATTTTTTGAATTCAAGGTATCATTTACCTGAGGAGTTTTTAAAGTGGCTTTCAAAAAATTTCCCAACAGATAAAGGTCAATATCTTGTAATGTTCAATGAAACTGATTTCGCAGTTTTAGTAAAGAGCGATAAAGCCAATTATGATGACCTAAAAAATATTACTTTTGATAAATCTCAAGCGTCTGCTGATTATAAAGAAGAAACTGATCAGGATGTTAATTTTCACCTTTTGAAACTTGGTAAAGACCCAAGTCGCGAGCAACTAACTGCCACCGTTTTTAATCTTAATGGATACACCGTATTCAGTTCTTCTTACAAATCAGCTCAAAAAATGGTCTCTGTTCTTAAATCTGAGGAGGAGTCGTCTACTTTCCCTTCCGTCAAAGAAGATCAGCAACTAGCCTTTACGATGATCTACAATAGTACCACAAACCCCATAAGCCAAAATTTTGTCAAACTATTGTTTTCTGATTCAGCAGATCTAAGTAACCAGAATCTCAAGATTATCAATACTTTAGAAAAAATCCAACAAGCATCGCTTACTTTGAAGACAACAAACTTTTCTGGTTTAATTAAGATTAAATGAATACTTCTCCTGCCCAATTCGAAGACATTAAACTCCTTGAAACAAAACTAGAAAATAGTCAGTTACCACCAGATCTTTACAAAAAGGCTGCTGCTTTTATTGAAAGACTAGTAAGATTAACGACTGCACAGGGATATTCCAATGAGTACGATTCAGTATCAAGGTATTTAGACTGGATAATTGCTCTTCCCTGGACTAACAGAAGCCAAGATATTTTATCCATCGACAATGCCAAAAAAACATTAGATGCTAATCACTTCGGTTTAGAAAATATCAAGGAAAGAATTTTGGAATATATCTCAGTTGCCAATCTTAAGCAATCAAAGGGCGAAAAAGTGAAAGCCCCTGCCCTTTTGCTAATTGGGCTGGTGGGGACAGGTAAAACTACTATGGCTTATTCAATCGCTCAAGCTCTAGCACGTCAATTTGGTCGGATTCCCATGGGTGGTATGGGAGATGCCGTTCAACTTAGGGGCAGATCTCGCGCTTATCCGGATAGCGAGCCTGGACAAGTTATGAAAGTTCTCAGACGTGTTCAGACTAAAAATCCGGTAATTCTACTTGATGAAATTGACAGAGTTACAGAGGAGGCAAGAGCCGATATCATGGGAGTTTTGGTCGAACTTTTAGACCCCGAACAAAATAGCAGCTTTTTGGACCATTTCATTGATTATCCACTTGATCTTTCTGAAGTTTTATTCGTAACCACAGCCAATAATACTGCCAATATCGCTACAGCAGTCCTTGACAGACTCGAAATTATTGAGATGCCAAGTTATACGGACGAGCAAAAAATCACCATAGCCAAAAATTATTTGTTACCAAGAGCTCTTGCCGCCTCAGGACTTTCCGCCAAAGAACTAATCTTTCAAGATAATGTTTGGCAACAAATTGTTAGACCCCTAGGGTTTGATGCCGGGATGAGAACCCTTGATCGCACAATTAGCGCAATTTGTCGAAAAGTTGCCAAATTAAAAATAGAAGGAAAGACAACAAATATTACGCTCGCACCGGATAATTTTAAACAATATTTACCTGCTTAATACCCTATAGCAATTTGTTTCAATTTGGGGTAAAATTATAGGAAAGTATGAGAAGATACAGAAAAGGCAGAAGCTCCCCAATTCAACTTGAGAGGAAGACGATAACCACTGTCGTTGGGATTTCACTAATAGCTTTTTCACTTTTGCTCATTCTTTCAATTTTTTCTAGCGCAGGCGCACTTCTATCTTTAAAAACTTATTTTTTTGAGCTTTTTGGTATCGGCATTATTTTTGTACCGTTTTTAATAGTATTAGCAAGTATGCCTTTGCTATCCATCAAGCACAGATTAACAAAGGTCAATATAATATTCGGAACGCTTGGAGCACTTCTTTCTCTATCGGGATTAATAACACCGGCTTCTCAGGAGTTTTCAGGCGTTCTAGGTAGTTCTCTTTGGAATGTAACAAAATCGCTCTTAACACCCATAGGGGCTTTTTTTGTTTTATTTTTTACATTTTGGGTCTCTCTTTTTATTGCCCTTAACACAAGTCTGGATCAGGCATTAGCCGCGATAGTTACAAGTTACAGAAAACTAATAAGTACTATCAAGGCCATTAAATTAAAAATATTTGGAGTCCCCAAGCCCAAGTTTGTGACCAAATCTCAGCAAGGGGGTAAAAGTTTGAGACCCTTACCAAAAGAACTCGGGGTCACGGCAGATACAAATGGTTTATCTCAAAGTGTTGTAGTTAACCCACCTGGCCAAGCCAAAATTTGGCAATACCCACCACTCTCGCTACTTGCCGACTCAAGAGGAGATCAGGCTAACCGGGGTAATGTAAAACAAAATGCTCAGATTATTGAAAAAACACTCGAGAGTTTTGGCATCACCGCTAAAGTCGTCGAAGTCAATCATGGCCCAACAGTTACACAGTATGCTTTAGAAATTCCTATGGGCACCAAACTTTCTAAAATACTTTCACTTCAAAACGACCTTGCGCTGGCTCTGGCTACATCAACGGGTAATGTCAGAATCGAGGCACCTATCCCAGGCAAATCTTTGGTTGGTATTGAAATTCCTAATATCTCACCAGAAATTGTTTCTCTCAAAAACATCTTTTCAAACGATCTAATGCGCGCAAGTAAATCTAAACTGGCGGTTGGTTTAGGACTGGATGTTTCCGGCAGTGTGGTAATAACTGACCTTGCCAAAATGCCTCATGTCTTGGTCGCTGGAACCACCGGTTCTGGCAAATCAGTTCTTATCAATGCTCTTATTGCTACTCTTCTGTTTAGGGCGAGCCCTCAGGAGGTTAAATTGATCATTGTTGATCCCAAAAGAGTCGAACTAACAGACTACAACGATATTCCTCATCTATTAACGCCGGTCATAGTGGAACCAGCCAAAATTTTATCCTCAATGAAATGGGCGATTGGCGAGATGGACAGGCGTTACAAGCTTTTCCACCAGGCCCAAGTCCGAAACATCACCGCCTACAATGAGCTTTCCGGCTTTCAAGTTTTACCCTATATTGTTATCGTCATTGACGAGCTCCAGAACTTAATGGAATTTGCGCCTGTAGAATTTGAAGACGCTATTGTTAGAATTGCAGCAATGGCCCGGGCTACCGGCATCCATTTGGTCCTGGCAACGCAGCGGCCCTCAGTTGATGTCATAACAGGCCTTATAAAGGCAAACATCCCTTGCCGAATAGCCTTTAATGTTTCCTCGATGATCGACTCTCGTGTTATTATCGACCAACCGGGTGCTGAAAAATTACTTGGCAAAGGCGATATGCTTTATGTTCCTCCTGATGCTTCTAAACCAATGAGAATCCAGGGAGTCTATGTTTCCGATACCGAAATTAGAAACCTAATCAACTTTCTTAAACAATCGGGAGTTGAACCGGAATATACCGAAGAAGTTGTTAAGATGCCCATTGGCAGGATGGGTCACTCGGGCGAAGGCGTACAAGATGATTTATTTGAGGAAGCAGTTCGTACTGTTTGCCAATACGACCGAGCCTCGGCTTCGCTTTTGCAGCGAAGACTCAGGGTTGGCTATGCCAGGGCTGCCAGACTTTTGGATGAGCTGGAAATAGCTGGAATTGTCGGCCCTAGCGAAGGTGCAAAACCCAGAGACGTTTTGGTTAAAAATCCTGATGAATATTTCCAAGCACAAGCCGAGTCCCAAGCAGAACTTTCCTCCTAAAATTGCCTATGAGACATTTTGGTGAAATTCTCTCTTCACAGCGAAAGTTCAAACGCATCTCAATTTCTCGGGCCGCAAGCGATCTGCTTATTAAAAAAGAACACTTGGAGGCGCTTGAGCAAGAAGATTGGCCAAGTCTTCCCGAACCCCCTTTCGTCAAAGGTTTTATCACCAGTTACGCCCATTATCTAAGTCTTGATCCCAAGCATATTTTAGCGATCTATCGCAGGGAATATGATGAGCGAAAATATCCCAAAAGTCACAGTTTAGAAAGAAGGCAAAGACGTCTTTTTTTAACACCCGCTAGGTTAGTTAACTTAGTCTTTGCCTTAGCTATTGTTATATTTATCGCTTATTTGACTGTTCAATACCTATCAATTTTGCAGGCACCAAAATTAGAAATTTTTTCTCCACAGGATGATGTTACCCTAACTGTTCCGGCTGTTGTTGTTAGCGGCAAAGTCGAAAAGGATACTACAGTTTCAATAGATGGTCAATTTGTACTTATTACCCCGGAAGGCAATTTCTCCTATCAATACAATCTCAAAGAAGGCAAAAACATAATCGAGATAATTGCTTCAAAAAGACTTTCACCCAAATCGAAAATTACCAGGACCATCCGTTTAATCAGATAACTTATGCACAATCGATGCATTGACAAAATTAGCTAAAGCAAGTATATCTGTTGATACTTATAAAAACTGCCCATCGAGTCAAACTCGATAGGCAAGTCAGACTTGCCATATGGACTTAACTCAAACTGTTACACTTTCGGTACTTATTGTTTTGACAGTCTTTCTTGTAGTCTTAGGATTCCAAGCGTTTTTTACACTCCGCGACTTTCGCACAACATTAAGGCGAATGAACAAACTCTTTGATAACACGGACGACCTTGTTGTGGAAGTTAAAAAACCGATTGAATCAGTCACCCATATCGT
>Ga0209541_10015538_pt1 | contig 11359 bp, 8 predicted proteins | sample RifCSPlowO2_01_FD_184027 | JGI IMG/M metagenome (GOLD analysis project Ga0209541, IMG submission 184027) | Groundwater microbial communities from Rifle, Colorado - Rifle CSP2_plank lowO2_0.1 (SPAdes) (version 2) | ecosystem: Environmental > Aquatic > Deep subsurface > Groundwater | place: Rifle...
TCATCGAGGACAACATTCGCGTAACACGTGATGTCCGACCAACCGCGATCGGCGACATAGGTTCCTCCGGGGTCCGTCATCTGTGCTTCTTTGAGTATCATCTGCCGCACGAACCACAGCTGCGTCTTTAGCCCATCGCCGCCATTTCCTAACACCGGCGGGGGAATCGCGTCGTCGATCGCTTCAGTAAGATACACGCCGGAAAGCCTCCTTGCGAGAGAGCGCGCAATCGTTGTTTTCCCTATACCATGAATGCCGCTTAAGACGATATACATGCTACTACTCTACCACACCAACCTTGGCAAGAAAAAACGGGTCTCGCATATGCGAACCCGCAAAAACAAAGACTATACTTTTGAATGATAGACCATTCTTCCCCCGACACATTGGAGCACCGTCGACAACGCAATACAGAGAAACCCGACGCGCACCGCCGTCTCCCCCTCTCCCGCAACACCGACAAACCATGCGAAGGAAAGAAGGAGCACGATACGCCAAAAACCGAGCGCAACGTCGCGAAGCACCATCGTCGCGAAGAAATCACACCCTTTCCTCCCGAGCGTTTCCATTGTTGCAAGATCAATCACGTGCGCTGATATGCGTTCGAGTGGTTTGATCACGATAGACAAAAGTGAAAAGACGAGAAACGCAAAAAGATCGTAGCGTGCGGCGACAAAAAGCGCAATCGATGCCCCCGCGAGTGACGTTATCGTCAGAAAGCGTACACGATTTCCCGAGTGACGCACACGGGCAAGAAAGAGCACTGCAACGATCGAAATGATCGCAAAGAGGGTGTTCCAAAGCCCAACATGCTTCTCGTCGCCGAAAAAGATGAGTGCAGCAATGGGTATCGCAACCCGGGTGAATGCGAAGTTTCCGGAACTCGAGAGAAAATAGACCTGTGCGACGACATTCTTCTTCTCTGTAAGAAAATGTACGACATCGGCCACTTTAATCGGGAGAGGACGGTACGCCCTGATGGCACCAAGAAAGAGAAAGCCGAGAAGGCACGTAAGTGGAGCAATGACAAAAAGTAACGTATAACTCCCCCATTCCAGTAGGTCTCCCGAGATGAAAAAGAGCGCCGTCGCCAACGCAGGACCCGCTACGTTTATCACTTGGTCACCCGCACTTAGGATAGACGAGTAGCGGTCACGCTCTTCATCCTGCGTTTCAGTCAGTTCAAAGGTGTGGAGCGTCAGCCAGTACAGTCCGAAACCAAAACCGTTCACAAGCATGAAGACGAACGCACGATACTCCCCCACGTTACCCAACAAGAGAAAGAAGCTCATCCCGAAGACAATGATCGCGGCGCCATACCCGTTCTTCATATTCAAACGCCAGAAAGAAAACAACACACCAACACCGCTGAATCCGATCACGCAGCCGACAAAAAATCCCGCTTGCGCAAGCGCATTGAACGAAACACTTCCAAAACGCTGAAAGAGATAAATGTGAACGAACACACCCGTCAACGTACCGACGAATGAAAAGATCCAGTGCAAGAAGACCATTGCACGAACCGGCGGACGTAGTCCGTCCATAAGCGTCGCGATTCGCACAAGAGTCTCCTCAATGAGTCATCTGTGTCTGTATTACGTTATTTTTCACACTCCGTCAATTCTTTTTCCATTACTGTCGTCCGACTTCTTGTTTTTTCTCAGCGTAAAACTTGGACCTCCATACTGGTCGTTCTCAACCGCCCAACCTCGTAGGTGTCTTCGAAAAAGACGCTTGAAAAGACGCGACCTCCCTTCTCTTCTCGACTTGCTATTATAGTGTTCTGGCAGAAAATCTTTGCCGGATAGTTCCTGGTAATAGAGGCATTGTTTCCTCCCGCGAACTCAATTGGGAACTCGTTCCGCATTGTACGGGTCATGACGCACCGAAACGACTTACCAACTCGCCGATGGCGATACGTTCCTGTTTTCCCGTGTCGCGGTCACGAAGCGTAACGGTATCCTTCAACTCGGGTTTCTCACCAAGCGTGTCGAAGTCAACGGTCACACAATAGGGTGTACCAATTTCATCCTGTCGACGGTAGCGTTTTCCGATGTTCCCGTTGTCATCGAATTGCACTCGGCCGAGTGATTTTCTTAACATCGTAAACACTTCACGAGCCTTTGCGACTAACTCCGGTTTATTTTTCAAGAGCGGGAAAACAGCGGCCCGAACAGGTGCCATTTCCGGTTTGAATTTGAGATACACACGTTTTTCCCCTCCCATTTCGTCTTCGGTGTATGCCTCACAAAGGAGCGCGAGGAAGAGCCGCCCGACACCACCCGAAGACTCGATGATGTGCGGAACAAACCGCTCATTTTTTTCGTCATCAAAATAATCCATCGGCTTACCTGAACCTTTTGAGTGTTGGATCAGGTCGTAGTCTCCGCGGGCGTGCACACCTTCCATCTCGTCAAAACCCCAGGGATATTTGTACTCAATGTCATAGGCTTCCTTTGCGTAAAAAACAAGTTTCTCGTGCTTCTTCCACCGAAGATTCTCCGACTTAATGCCGAGCTGAAGAAGGGCATTCATACGGTAGGTGCGCAACTGTTCATACTCCGTCATCTCATCCTCCGGACGGACAAAATACTGCATCTCCATTTGTTCGAATTCCCGACCACGAAAAATAAACTGGCGTGGGGAAATTTCGTTCCGGAACGCCTTTCCTATTTGCGCGATCCCAAACGGAAGTTTTAGGTGTTGTGAATCAAGCACATTCTTAAAATTCACATAGATGCCCTGGCAGGTCTCACCGCGAAGGTAGGAGGGGGCGGAGTTATTGTTGGTGAAGTCACCAAGGTTGCTTTTGACAAGGAGGTTGAACTTTCTTACCGGGGTAAAATTTTGTTTGCCGCAGGTGGGACACTTAAGTTTTGCCTGTTGCAGAGAGAAGACCTTGTTGATCTCTTCTTCGTTCATTTTCTCGTCGGCAACAACCCCAATGTCCTCGAGCATCTTATCTGCACGACTTCGCGTGTGACACTCTTTACATTCCACCAACGGGTCAGAAAATCCTTTCGTGTGTCCGCTCGCATCCCAGACTTTCGGGTTCATGAAGATCGCCGAGTCTAGTCCGACAATGTCTTCCCGCTCGTAGACCATTGTCCTCCACCAGTCATCTTTGATGTTTTTTTCAAGCTCTACACCAAGTGGTCCGAAATCGTAGATGCCGGCAAATCCTCCATATATTTCCGACGACGGATAGACAAAACCCCGCCGCTTCGCAAGCGCAACGATCATTTCCATCTTGCCTTCTTGTCCATTCATCGTCTCATCATGCTACACAATTTGCTTGAAATATAAAAGAGAGGGGCTCGCCCAACAAAAGAACGGAGTGCACAAACATATTTCGGAAAAATGTTCAAGGAACGACAAGGTCGGTATCTTGGCCGGCCTTCGGATCCGTCGAAAGGACCGTACTGACATTCGGCTTCCCTTGAAGAAGGGAAACACCGGAAAACGCATCCGTGCCCGTCAAGACCGTCCCGGTAATAAGGTCGGGGGCTGTCTTTACTTGGGAAAGACTCGGTGTAAGGACAACCTGGAACGCCACTTCACGCGGGGGTTTTCCAATACCTGTTCCGGCAGGAATATCACCCGGTAACCATATCACCTCATTTGTCGACGGATTATAGGAAAGATTTTCGCTACCAGGAGAAACGGACCCGTACCACTTTATGTATATTGGGAGTACGGCGCGCACTTCGGCATCGCTAATACGATTCGAGGTGTTGACGATGCTCCAGATGACTGTGTAGGTCGTCTCTTGTTCAACTTTGGGCGGAATAGGGCCGGAGTTTGTAAATGGTCCTGCATAATACACGGCACGAGAGGCGAATTGTACTTCGGAACTTACCCGCACGCTCTCAACTTTCACCGACTTAATTTCTTCGGGAACTCCCGTCTCCGAAATACGCCGACCACGTATCGTCACCTCGGCGGTGATGATCGGGTTTACGAGCGCTTGATTGCCTGAAACAGGGGGGAGTGGTTGAAAGAAGAAAGAAACCCCCCCCCTCGCACCCGCCTCAAGAAGCGCAAGGTTGTTGTCCCCCCGAGAGTCCCAGATGATCGTGTTGTCCGAGGAACGGTAGAAGCCCCCGCTTCCCGCAACGATCGAGGAGCGACTGAGTGCCGCTCCACTCAACTTCACCTCGATCTCTGCTTGTTCAATCTTTGCATCGAGATTGTTCTGCCAATTCACCACACCCTCAACACGAGCCCCAAATGGTACTGGAACGTCTTTGGCCGGTTTTCCGTTCAGCAAGAGGTCTATCCCTATGAATGAGCGCGTCAGGGAGACGGCCGAGAGTGCATTGCCGTAAAGCGTATCGATGTCCCGTGCAGTCTTGTCATTCCCCACACCAACCGATGTATGGAAGACTTTTTCTTCTCCCTCTGCGCCGGAAAGAATACCACGCACCTTGAGAGCAAATTTTCCCGAAGGAGGGAGGGCTCCCACACGCCAGATATTTGTTCCAAAGTCAGGCTTCGGCTCCGCATTTGTAAAAGTAAATCCGAGCGGGTATTCCACCTTCACAAACACATCACGAAGAGGAATGACCGTGTTGGAAAGCGCGCTTATTGAAAGCTCGAGCAGTTGGCCAGCGTTGATCTCTTTCAGTATGTCGACGGTAAGATTGATCGGCGCCGCAAGCAACCGCACCGAACGGATTTCTGAAGGCTTCGTGAAGATCGAATTGATCCCTTCAAAGCGATAGTCGAGAGAGGCGCGAATTTCTTTTTCAGCATTCTCTTCACCGAGAAAGATCGCTTTGGTGCGATAGAGAACGGCCCCGCCCGACGCGATGGCTCCGAAGGACTTCTTCTCATCGCGAAGATCTTGGTCAGGATTGTCCGCCGAACGCGTACCTTCCGAATACGACAGCGTGAGATCGGCATAACCCAGCGCGACACGATTTTTATTCGTGACACGTATCGTCAGCTCGGCGGGAATACCCGGAGTCACCCCCACCGGAACATCAATCGCTATTTCGATATTCTTCTCTGAAGGATTTGCGAACGGATCGAAATATTCATACAAAAGATACCCCCCTGAACCAAGCACAGTCAATACGGCAAATATGACGAGGGCTTTCAGTACGCCTACTCGCGGTGCGCCCGGTCCTTCTTCATCGTGGTCTTTTACGACCGTCGTATCTCCCCAATTATTCGCGATCTCAATGTCGGAAGGGGAGAGTGTCGCACGATGCTCGTTTTTTGCATTTCTTCCTTCCGGGTCGTACAAACCGCGTTTTAACCGTTCGATACGGCTCCTCTCGTATTCAGTGTCCATGTTTTTATTATCATAACACGCGGCCGGAAAATCTGCGCCATCAAAGGTGGGACAAGTGAAGCGCCTGATTTACTTCTGAAAGAAGCGGGGTACGCGACTCTTCTGCGAGACGGAGCGATTCCGTCGTCCATCCGTTTGCCGCAAAAAGCGGAACAAATGCCGCCCGATCGGCCCAGTATCCAAGGTGTGCAAGCATGCGGACCACCAAGATAAGCTCGCCTGCGCGTAACTCAACCTCATTTTCGAGGTGGCTGAGGAATCGAAACCCCGCCAAGATGTCGTCAAACAAAAGTTCGTGACGTTCCTCTCCCTGAATGAGGCGACGAACGAGGTGCACGTGTTCGGCAATGATCCGCCGTTTCGAGGGATGGCGCCAGAGCGTAGCGAGTGAATCGATCGGATGTGCGGAAATAAGCTTCCATCCGTTTTTTCCGCGAACGAGCTCGATCTCCGCATGGGCAAAGGTCTGAAGAGCATAACGCAGCCTCGAACGTCCTTCGCGAAGACTTTTCGCATGCGCCGCAACAAGTCCCAGTTCACGGGTGTAACAGTAGAGCACGCGATCACCCTCGCCCCTTCCCTCTCCACCCAAAATGATCGCTTTAGTGTGGTAGATATGATAGGACATGAGTCCTAAATTATACCTTTTCCATGCCAAAATCCTCTCCTCCACGGACACTATCTGCGCCGGTCGTCTTTGTGAATTCCGCATGATACTTTTCAATAAGCGAAGTCTTCTCTTGTGGAACGGTGAGCAGGATGCGGTCAGACGGTTCGAGTCCTTGTTTCTTCCGCATGTCTTGTACGAGACGAATGAGGTCACGAAGGTCCCCTTCTTCCTTAAGTTCCGGCGTGACGGTCGTATCAAGTTCAATAACGTCGACAGCAGCACCAACTTCAACCGTTCGCACATTCACTTCGTCCGCGATGACCTCAGTGAGTTCTTTATTTTTCCATTTTGCCGGATCACCGGCAACTTTGAGCGTAGCGAGTGGCTGGCGAACCTTAATCCCCGCCTTCGCCCGCGCTTCAAGTGCGAGCGTCACAATGCGACGCACCTCGGCCATCTCATCAAGGATCGCACTCACTGCAACTCCAACAGGAGGCCATGCTTCAAGATGGACGCTTTCCTTCTTTGCATCGACGTCGAGGTGTCGATAGATATCTTCGGCGAGGAACGGCATGAAGGGCGCGAGGAGCTTGGCCAGTTCCAGCAACACCCAGCCCGTCGTCTCAATCGCCCCCCCACGGTCAAATGCATCGTCGGACTTGAACCGCTCCCTCGAGCGACGGATATACCAGGTTGAAAGATCGTCGACGAACGGAAGTATGGGGCGCGTCGCCTTATCGAGTTCATGAGTGTCGAGATAGTGCGTTACTTCCGCATGCGTTTCCTGCCAGCGCGCGACGATCCATCGGTCGAGAATATGCGGGCTCTGCGGCATGGAGCGGGGCACCACCGCGTTCGATGCATAAAGTTCGTAAAAGGACCGTACGTTATCGAGACGGAGCGTCACTTTCTTGAACACCTCATCAACACCGGAGACCGCAAACTGGAGTTCCTCGCCGCGCACCACGGGAGAATTGATCATGTAGAACCGCAACGCATCAGCGCCATATTTCGCCGCAAGTTCCATTGGGTCGGCATAATTCTTAAGCTTTTTTGACATCTTCTGTCCGTCTTCCGCAAGGATAAGTCCCGTGGTGATAACACTCTTAAAAGCGGCGCGGTCAAACAATGCCGTCGAAAGAATAAGCATCGTGTAGAACCATCCCCTCGTCTGGTCTACCGCTTCGGCAATGAAGTCAGCCGGGAAGTTTTTGACGAACAGTTTTCCTTCCGGGGTTGTTTCATCACCCATGTAGTGAAACTGCGCGAAAGGCATCGATCCGGACTCGAACCAGCAATCGAAGACATCGGGGATACGCTCCATTGTTCCAAGCTCACAGGAACACTTGAACGTGAGCCGATCGACGTATGGGCGGTGGAAGTCAAGCGTGTAATCATCGTTATGGGGAATAGGCGCGAAGGCGAGTTCACGTATCTCCGCGTTCCCGATATAATCTTCTTCCCCGGACACGCGCAAGAGCGATGCATCTTCATCCGTCGCACCCATAGCCGCCGCATCTAACATCCACGCGCCATACTCATGCGTGATAACGAGCAACTTTTTGGCGCGATACTTTTGATCAATCTCATATAGAAAACTGCCCAGTCGCTTCTTCATTTCCCTTAATGTCTCACCATTGGGAGGCACTTTCGTGAACTTCTCAATCGTCGAGGTAAAGTAGCTCCGATATTCGGCGACAGGACGCCTGTTGAAGTCACCTGTGTTCGCCTCAGTGATCCGCACATCGTAGATGATCGTCTCGGGTTTGATACCAAGCGTTTCTGCAACGATTGCCGCCGTCTCCTTCGTGCGCAATATCGGTGACGAAACGATGATCTCGATACCTTTGTCCTTCAACTTGAGTGCGGCGGCTTTCGCCTGGGTGCGACCGCGTTCGGTCAGGTGGAACTCGTCCTCAAGTTTGTAACTCACAATGCCTTGCGTATTTGTTTCCGCTTCGCCGTGCCGCATCACGAAATAGGCGTTCCCTGACGCCGTTTTTTTGCGAAGCTCCTGGAGCGACCCAATCGACTCCACGTTCGCACATTTATTACACTTCCACACCGGAAGTGGTGCGCCCCAGTAGCGTGATCGCGAGATTGCCCAGTCACGCGCTCCTTCAAGCCACTTTCCAAAACGCCCCTCGCGCATGCTCTCAGGGACCCAGTTGATCTCCTTGTTCTCTGCGGAGAGCTTCGGCTTCAGTTGTGTCACATTCACGAACCACGACGACGCGGCGTAGTTAAGGAGCGGCCAATCACAGCGCCAACAGTGCGGGTAGCTGTGGGTGATATTTTCTTTTGCAAAAAATGTTCTATGCTCCTGCAAGTATTTGAGGACCGCGATATCTGTACCCAAGCGCTCCTTGTCGTTGCCTGCCTGCGCAGACAGGTCAGACTTTGGCTTCACCTGCATTCCAGCGAATCCTTTCACCTCCGGCTTGACGGCACCATTCATCCCGACGTGCTGAATGAATGGGAGCTTTTCCTTCTTTCCGAGTTCCATGTCATCCTCGCCGAATGCCGGCGCAATATGCACAATCCCTGTTCCGCTTTCTGTTGTCACAAAGTCTGCGACATAAACCTTCCAGCCGTTTGCATGGTTTGGAAGTTTTTTATCGTTGTAGTAATCGTCAAAAATGGGTTTGTAGGATCTTCCGACAAGGTCTTTGCCGAAAAGACTTTTATCTACAATCAATTCAATTTGCCATTTCGGATTCCAAAAAACTCCAGGACGAACTTCTTCAAAAGTCTTTAAAATATTTTTTGCAATATATACAAATTCAGTATCATTGACCTTATACGTTCCTGTCCCCGCTTTTTGTATTTGTGCACCCATCGATATCCGTACTTTCACATATTCAATATCCGCACCCACCGCGAGTGCGACGTTTCCAGGAAGTGTCCACGGCGTTGTTGTCCACGCAAGCAAGTACGTTCCGGGTTCGTCTACAAGCTCAAACTTCACATAGACCGAAATATCTTTTACCTCTTTGTAACCCTGTGCGACTTCGGATGCGGCCAGTGTTGTCTCACAGCGCGGACAAACCTGCATCGACTTGTACCCTTCATAGATAAGTTTTTTGTCGTGCAGTGTCTTAAATGCCCACCAAATGCTCTCGGTGTACGATGAGTCCATCGTCTTGTATGCGTGCTCCATATCCACAAACCGACCCATGCGCGGGACGATCTCCTTCCACTCTTTGTCGTAGGTCATCACACTCTCACGCGCCTTTTGATTGAATTTTTCAATACCGTACGCCTCAATGTCCTGCTTTTTCTTGAGCCCTAATTCTTTCTCAACGATATTCTCGATAGGAAGACCGTGACAATCCCACCCCCACTGACGTCGTACGTAGCGGCCTCGCATCGTCTGATAGCGGGGAATGACATCCTTGATCGTGCCCTGGAGCAGGTGCCCCTGATGCGGAAGCCCGGTTGCGAACGGAGGCCCGTCATAAAATACATAGGGCTCCTTTCCTTCGGTTTGCTTGAGTGACTTTGCAAAGATGTCCTTTTCTTTCCAAAAACGAAGCGCCGCCTCCTCGCGGTCGTTTATTGACTCGTTTTTAGCCTTTTTCTCCTCTCCTTCCGCCATAATACGGCCATCATAACACATGTTTAGCGAGTTCCCAGAATAAGAAGCGCCCCGCTTTGATGGACGGTGGAGCGATGTGATGTCGAAACATTGTCGGAAGATCAAAAAGGCCCCGCTTCGGCGAGGCCATCCATGTTGCTATTCTTTCTTCTTCTCTTCGAAGGTCACGCTCGCCCCACAACCGCATGCTCCGACAATACCGGGGTGCGAGAACCTGACCATTTTCTGAAGGCCCTCCGTGACCAAGTCGATGATAAGACCATCGACGTATCGCGCATCTTTCATTGAGACGTAGAAAGTAACCCCGCTCGATAAAACAACTACTTCATCGCTGGCGAGCTCTCGTTGGACATCTGCCGCGTACGTAAAGCCATGGCAACCGCTTCGTCGGAGAAAGACCCGCACACCTGCTCCGCCCACTTTGTTGACTTCTCTTTGGTACAAATCCGCCGCTTCCGCTGAAATCATGATCTTCATTCTGCGCCACCTTTGTCGTTTATGATACGAGCCATTGGCCGACCTGTTGTCGTAATGTTTCCTCAAGAACACCCTGCGGCCCGCTGTTGTCGATCACCAGGTGAGCGTGGGGCTTGAGCAGGCGGATCTGTTGCTCCGGTTCTGCCCGCCCAAGCTCAACAAACTGTTCGAATGTGAGGTCGGCATCACCGGGCTTTTCGTTACGTATGCGATGACGTTCCCATCGAACCTCCGGGCATGCTTCGATATACGTGAGGTGAAAGCGATACTGCGGGTCCGCGACGAGCGTGCTGACATCCACCAACCGACGGATCCCCTCGATGACCACGATGGGACTTTGCGCAGAGGAGCATTCGGCCCGCGCCACGATCGCACGCTCGAGCACATTCTCGCCAAAAAGCTGGCGCACCAGAGTTGAGAGCTGCTGCAGATCCGTCGTTGAAGCCTCTTCGGGAAGCGCAAGTCTGTGACAAGTAGCAAGATGTTCACGCCAAAGCACCCAAAACTCGCGCAAAGAATCGGAAAAACGAAACGATGGCGTTTCCGGATGCCACAATTTCACAAGCTCCGCCGCAGTGCCTTTTCCTGAGGCCATTTCTCCGGCAAATCCGAGAAGTAATTTCTTCACTCCGTCTCCTTAACGAACTTTCTGTACCCATCTTACGAATTCTGCATCAGGAATCAACCCCGCGACAAACGGAACATCTCCACAAAGAGTGGCCACGATACTAAAATAAATCCTCACGCAAGGAAGTTTGCGCTGAGCACACGGATAGCCCGCCCCCTACATTCTCTCGGGTGCGGTGATTCCTAGCAACCAGAGCCCGTTTCGGAGCGTGATTCCCACCGCTTTTGTGAGCGCCAACTTGTAGGACTGGTCCGGTGCACCGTCCAAGATGGTCGTGTTTCCATAGAACGAATTAAACTCGCGAGCGACTTCGATGAGATAATTCGCGACGTAGTGCGGCTCACGCTCCTCACTCGCGCGGAGTACGACTTCCGGAAAACGCACCAATAACTTTTCCAACACACCATAATCCTTGTGTGAAACTTCCACAACAACCGAAGCGCCACCAGCCTTCTCCAAGATCGAGCACGTACGAGCATGTGTATATTGCAAATATGGGCCCGAGTCACCTTCGAATGAAAGCGACTGATCAAAGTCGAAGATAATATCTTTTCCTTTTGATTGGCGGAGAACAGAATATTTGACCGCCGCAACCGCAGCAGCTTCGGCCACATCTTCCACTACGCCTTCAACACTCTTCGTGATCCGATCTCTCGCCTCATCAAGAAGCGACGTCGCTGTAATAACATCCCCCGTACGCGAAGACATTTTTCCTGTCGGAAGACGCAACATGCCGTGGGAATAATG
>Ga0209541_10015539_pt1 | contig 11358 bp, 15 predicted proteins | sample RifCSPlowO2_01_FD_184027 | JGI IMG/M metagenome (GOLD analysis project Ga0209541, IMG submission 184027) | Groundwater microbial communities from Rifle, Colorado - Rifle CSP2_plank lowO2_0.1 (SPAdes) (version 2) | ecosystem: Environmental > Aquatic > Deep subsurface > Groundwater | place...
CTGTTATAATTTTGTCTATGCTTTATACTCGCAAAGGTGATAGTGGAACCACAAAAACATTTGGTGCAGACAAGAGAATTTCAAAAAACTCCAGTATCGCTGAAGCTTTGGGGTCGTTAGATGAAATTAATTCTTTTCTAGGTTTGTGTAAAATTAAATCTGCAGAGAAAAATTTTGTTGTAGACCTGCCTGCGCAGGCGGGAGAGAAAAAATTTGCAGATATCGTTCATGATATTCAGCAGACACTTTTTATTGTTCAAGCAGAACTGGCTGGTGCAGATAAAAAAATTTCGGAAGAGAAAGTAGTTGGGCTTGAAAGTTTGATTGATACTATAGAAAAAATTTTACCACCCATCAAAACGTTTTTCATTTCTGGAGCAACTGAACTTGGAGCATTATTTGATACAGCCAGAACGATTGCCCGTAGAGCTGAGAGGAGGGTAGTTCAGGTTTCTGAAGAGTCGGTAGACTCTGTCGGTCCTGAAACTTTGAAATACCTAAACCGCCTTTCCAGTATCCTTTACGCATTAGCTAGATTGGCTAATCATTTGAGTGGGATAGTAGAAGAACCACCGATGTATAAATAGGTTTACCCACAAACACTTGTTTTACATTTATGGTAAAACAAGTTACGATTAACAGGTGACAGAAAAAGTTTGTATTATTTGTAGTAAAAAATTCTTGCGCAAAAAATCGCAGATTCTTTTAAGTGGGGGAAAGTATTGTTCAAATAAATGTCGCTTTGTAGGACGAAAAAATGGTAAAAATATTATCTGTTCTGTTTGTGGTTGTGAAGTATATCGTTCATCGAAAGAATTAAAACGTTCAAAAAGTGGAAAGTATTTTTGCTCCAATAATTGCCTTTTAAGGTGGCTTTATAAAAAATATGCTGGGCAATCAAACTGGAAAGGAGGGTTTTTTACTGAATATAGGAAAAAATTAGTAAGAAATAGTATTGGTAAACAAACTGACTGTTTATTGTGTAAAGAAAATAATTTAAAAATGCTTGTTGCTCATCACGTAGATAAAGATAGATTGAATAATTCAGTCAGTAATCTTCGGTGGTTGTGTCACAATTGCCATTTTTTAGTTCACCATTATAAAAAGGAAGAAAAAGAGTTATATCAAAAGTTACATGATAAAAAAGTGTAAAATTTGTTCACAAGAATTTCAAACAAGACCATCTCATGTGAAAATGGGATGGGGGAAGTTCTGTTCTAATAAGTGTCACTATCTTTCGATGAAGACTGGCAAATTTGTTGAATGTGATGAATGTAAAATAAAAATTTATAAAAATAACACGAAATTGGGTCGTTCAAAAAGTGGAAAGTATTTTTGTGGCAAGTCGTGTCAAACAAAGTGGCGCAATAAGTTTTTTTCAGGCAATAAACATTTAAATTGGATTAACGGGGAAAATACTTACAGAAATCTACTGTTGCGTGCTGATATAAAGCAAATTTGCAGTCGGTGTAAAAAAGATGATACGAGAATATTGGCTGTACACCATATAGATAGAAACAGAAAAAATAATACTATAGAAAATTTGGTATGGTTGTGTCATAATTGCCATTACCTCGTACACCATGATACTGTAGAAGGGCAGAAATTTCTTAAGTAGTCATCAAAGAAGGATTCTGCGGTAATGGTGGCTATCGTTCAACGGCTAGGACTTTGCTTTGTGGAAGCAAAAATGAGAGTTCGATTCTCTCTAGCCACCCCAATAAATTTGAAAATTGTCATAGAAATATGTACAATATATTTCTATGACCGGGAACTTTGTTGCGAATTTGGAAACGAAAAAATATCAGACAAAATATCGCCAGGAGTTTATTACCATTACAAGTGACGTGGAAGATGCGGTAAAAAAGTCCGGAGTAAAAAGGGGCAGCGTGCTTATTCAAACCCATCATACCACCTGCGGAATTTGGGTGAATGAAAACGAAAAAAATCTGATAGGCCCTTCGGAGGAGCTGGGATATATGTCGGATTTGCGTAAAGTTTTAGATAGATTTGCCCATCCAGCAGATGAATATGGCCATAACGATATCTGCCATTCGGAAAATAAAACAGGCAAGCGCAACACCCACCTATGCGAGCCGGACGAAAATGGCGTTATCAATGAATGCGTTAATGGCCATGCTCACGCCCAAGCCCTTATGATTCATCCATCTATCTCGCTTATCATAGAGGACGGGAAACTCCTAAAGGGTGGTTGGCAGGAAATCATGCTGGTGGAGCTTGACCACGATAGGGAAAGACAAGTTTCTTTCTTGGTTAGCGGTGAGAAATGATGTTCTCACTTATTACATTATAAGGAGTAAATAATATTTTTATATGGCGACTTATTTTCAAGGCAATAATTTACATCCCCAGCACGTTTCAGTTGGAGGCGTTTTATTGAACGAAAAAAATGAAGTCTGTTGTCATCACTTTTATACCAAAAACCTTAAGGGATATTATACGGATGAGGGACTTGATGATTTTTATATTATTATGCGAGAAACGCTAGAACCAAACGAAACTCTGGAACAAGCTTTGCACAGGGGGCTTAAGGAAGAATTCGGAGCGACAGGAGAACTCGTTGATTATATTGGTTCAATAGAAGGGCACTTCAAACACAAAGGTGTAGACGTACAAAAGACCACCCTATATTTTCTTTGTAAATTAAAGCATCAAGATATTTCAGAGCGCGGAAGTGGCGACATAGAAGACCAGAGCATCATAGAATGGCGCGCTCCGGACTATTTAATTCCTCTTATGAAAGAACAGTCCGTCAGATTTGGAAGAACGGATATTGACGAATCAAGTATTTTGGAAAAAATAAAGGGTATTAAACCCTAGGGCAAGCCCTGGACCCGTTTTGAGTGAGCAAAGCTCACACGGGTCCGCAGCAAGCTCTAGGGTATTCATCCCTATTTTGCTCCTCTTACAGAGGCAGTACACCTTTCACATTTTGAGTACAAAATGCTCAAGGTCTTGCGAAGCTTCGCTTCTCACCTCGGCTCGGTAATGAGAAAGATTACTTTCTCATTACACTCACTCTACGTCGGCAATAAAAAACATTAACTAAAAGATGATTTTTTGCTTCCAAACTGGTACACTCTTGGCATGGAAAATCTTTTAGTTACAGAAAAATCATTCAACTATGAGCTGTTAGACAGCGGAGAAGGAGAAAAGCTGGAAAGGTATGGAAAAGTAATTCTTTCTCGTCCTGACCCGCAGGCACTTTGGTCAAAATCCTTGCCTCTTTCCGAGTGGCAAAAAGCTGATGCGGTTTTTAAGCGTAACTCCACGTCTGGCAAATGGGACATTAGAAACGAAATGCCAAAAGGTTGGGGAATTTCTCTGGAAGGACTCATTTTTAACCTTGGGCTTATGCCGTCCAAGCACCTCGGAGTTTTCCCGGAGCAGTCGGTGCAGTGGAGGTGGTTGTCGGAGAAAATAAAAAAAGAAATAAGTAATGGTGAAAAAGTTTCAGTTTTAAATTTATTCGGATATACGGGTGGAGCCTCTTTGGCTTGCGCCAAAGCCGGAGCCGAAGTTTGTCATGTGGATAGCTCGGAGTTTGCTGTGGATTTGGCGCGTAAAAATACGGAAAGCTCCGGGCTTTCCGATAAAAAAGTTCGGTTTATGGTTGATGATGCTCGCAAGTTTGTGGAGAGAGAAATAAAAAGGGGGAATAAATATGACGTTATCGTTCTTGACCCGCCGGTGTATGGCAAGGGCGGTAAGGGAAAAGTTTGGAATATTGAAAACGATTTAATGCCTCTGTTATCTCGATTAAAAAATATTATTTCAGATAAGCCTGTAGCTATTGTTTTAAACGGCTACGCTTCGGGATATTCCAGTATCACTTACTCTCAAATGCTTTCCTCTGCCACATCCGGCCTGTCAGGAAAAATTTCTTACGGAGAACTCGCCATAAAAGAGTCTTCGGTGCCAGGCAGGCTCCTTCCTTGCGGTATTTATGCCCGCTTTAGTGTGGTATAATTTTTCATTATTAGCTATCCAAAATTTCCATGCTAGATAATTTAAATGAAAGTCAAAGAAAAAATCTATTTAATGCTGTTTTAGCCACTTTTATTTTTCTGGCAGTTTTTCTCTGCATAAAAGCCATAGTTTCTCTCAAGGAATACTCCTACGTTGGCAGAGGAGTCTATCCGACAAATGTCATTACGGTTAGCGGGACCGGTGAAGTTTTGGCTATACCGGACACCGCTTCATTTTCTTTTTCTGTGGTGGAAGAAAGCAAGACTGTCCAAGACGCCCAAAGCAAGGCAAGCAAGAAAATGAACTCCATCATAGAAGCTCTTAAGACTATGGGAGTGGAGGAAAAAGACATAAAGACCACGAGCTATAATTCGTATCCAAAATATGATTACACGACCTACCCGTGCATTCAGCCCTTGCCTGCAGTTCAGGCGGATTCGGGCGAGGCATCCAGTATCTCTTATCCGTGCAGACCGGGTAAAAATGTGCTTACAGGGTATGAAGTTAGCCAGTCAATTACAGTCAAAGTTCGCAAGACGGAAGATGCGGGAAAAGTTCTAACAAAAGTCGGCGACCTTGGCGCCTCAAATATAAGCGGACTTGATTTTGTGGTTGATGATGCTGATAAGGTGCAGGCAGAAGCTCGGGATAAAGCCATCACGGACGCCAAAGAGAAGGCAAAAGTTTTGTCAAAATCTCTCGGCATAAAACTCAAAAGAATAGTCAACTTCTATGAACAGGGCAACGGGCCCATATATTACGGCAAAGCTATGGAAGCGGGCATGGGCGGGGATGTCGCAGTTTCAGTGCCACCTCAAATCCCAACAGGAGAAAATAAGATTACTTCTAATGTTTCTATTACCTACGAAGTGGAGTGAATTCGGCGGCTTGACGTATTAAGATAGATAGAGTAAGATGTTAATATTATATTAAAGAAAGAACCCCTCGGGGGTTTTTTCATAACAAGATATTTCAATGAGTATTATAACGTACTTAAAAGATACAAAAGGCGAATTAAAACACGTTTCATGGCCTACCAAAAGTCAGGCTATCACTTTTACCATAGTTGTTGTTCTTATATCGCTTTTTGTTTCGCTTTTCTTGGGATTTTTTGACTATATTATCAATCTTTTTTTGGCAAAGTTTGTTATTTAATTTTTATTAGTTATGTCAAAACAACAAACACACGAAGGAAGAAATTGGTACGTCATTCACACCTATGCCGGGTATGAAAATGCAGTCCAGCGCAATTTAAAACAGCGCATAGAGTCCTTGGGAATGGAAGATAAAATTTTCAACGTCATTGTTCCGACAGAAAAGAAAATAAAAATTAAAGGAGGCAAGAGGGTGGAAGAAGAAGAAAAAATTTACCCCGGCTATATTTTGGTGGATATGATTGTGACGGATGATTCGTGGTATGTGGTGCGCAATACTCCCCGCGTGACCGGTTTTGTCGGTTCCGGCGTTTATCCTGTGCCGATTGATAAAAAAGAAGTGGATGAGCTCTTCTCTCGAATGAATGCTCACAACGTGAAGCATAAAATTGATTTGTCGGTTAACGACGCTGTCACTATAGTTGACGGTCCATTCAAAGACCTTGATGGTAAAGTCAGTGGAGTGGATGAAGAGCGTGGAAAGGTAAAGGTACTTGTCGCTATGTTCGGCAGAGAGACGCCTGTTGAGTTAGACTTTTTGCAAGTTCGCAAAAGCTAACTCAACAGACTTCCAAATCTGGCACACTTCGTCGTTGAAAGCTTTTCCATAATCCTCACCGTACGACAGTACGTCTCGGATTCTAGAAAAACTTTCGCCTAGAATTGTATCCATATTTGAAACTCTCTGGATACATATACAACTTGCATTATTTCTAAAAATTCGTATATTTAACCGCAATGGCTAAAAAGATAACAAAAAAATTAAAATTGGTTATACCGGCAGGTAAAGCAACTCCTGCTCCCCCTATCGGTCCAGCGTTGGGTCAGGCCGGTATCGCTATTGGTGAGTTCGTAAAGCAGTTTAACGACGCTACAAAAAATATGATAGGCGATGTTGTGCCTGTGGATATTTCTGTTTACGAAGACCGAACATTCTCATTTGTCCTCAAAACACCTCCGGCTTCCAGCCTTATCCTAAAAGCTCTAGGCAAAGAAAAAGGTTCTGGGAAAAACACCGTTTCAAAAGTTGGTTCAATCACCAAGGCTCAATTGAAAGAAATCGCCGAAAAGAAAATGCCTGATTTGAATGCAAACGATATAGATGCAGCTATGAAAATTATTGCTGGAAGTGCACGAAGCATGGGGGTGGATGTTAAATAATTCCACATTTGGCCTCAGAATTTTAGTTTGATATAATAAACGTAATGCTTAATAACAAGAAAATCCAAACTTGGTCCAGCTTTGTTTCTGCAAAATCTATCCTTGCGGTTTAGGGTGGATTTTACGTTTAAGTAATAAAAATCTGCCCGAAAGGGCATTTTTTATTACAGAATAATTCAAAAATATGATTGTAAAACCTATTAAGACCGATGTTTTTAAGGAAGGGCAAGATTTAATCAGATTTATTACTGCACACATAAAGAAAATTCCAGAGAAGTCTGTTCTCGTTGTTACTTCTAAAATCGTTGCTTTGTCAGAAAAAAGAACTGCAGTAAAAGAAAATGTGAAGACAAAAGAAAAATTGATTAAACGCGAAAGTGAGGTTGCCATACCGTCCAAATATATCTGGCTCACGGTAAAAGACGGCATGGTTATGGCTTCTGCCGGAATTGACGAATCAAATGCGGATGGGAAATTAATTCTTTTGCCTAAAAATAGTTTTAAATCAGCAAATTTTCTACGCAGAAAATTAATGCAAAAATTTAAAATTAAAGAACTTGGCGTACTCATTACAGATAGCCGCACCCTGCCTTGGCGTGCAGGAGTAACCGGAATTACGATGGGGTATGCAGGTTTTCGCGGTCTTAAAGATTACCGCGGTAAACAGGATATTTTTGGGCGCAAGTTTAAATACTCTCGGGTCAATGTCTCCGATGCCCTGGCGACTTCTGCTGTCCTCGTCATGGGCGAGGGTAATGAACGGCAGCCTCTCGCTATTATAGAAAGGTCTAAAATTGAATTTTGCGATAAAATCGACAAAAAGGAATTATACATTCCGATAGACGACGATATGTATCAACCGCTCATATCAAAATTGTTTAAAAAATAAGCGATACTTTTATTTTTCCAGAATTATATACGTGAAAGGGGGGATATGCTCGGCGTGTTCTTCTCTTTTCATTTCTTTTTTAAAAGCAGAATAGTCGGGAAAGAAAACGTCCGCCTCGGGCTCGTCGTCTACGATGGTTAGGTATAGTTGGTCAGCTCGGTCTATTGCTTGGGTGTAAATTTGTCCGCCACCAATAATAAAAATTTCTTGCCCATCTTTTTCTCCGGCGATATCTAACGCTTTCTCAATAGAGTCGGTAATAATAAGGCCAGGAGTTTCCGGCATACCGGATTTTGAGATAACAATATTGGTTCTATTTGGCAGTGGTTGACCGATAGATTCGTAAGTTTTTCTACCCATGATTATTGGGTGACCACTTGTAATTGCTTTGAACCGAGGCAGGTCACCCTCAATTTTCCAAAGCAAATCCTTGCCTTTCCCGAGAGCCCTTTTTTCTTTGCTTAAGACGGCAATCATGCTGACTATAGGTTTTTTGTCCAGGTTTGACATGGCTATTTGGGTTACTTATACTTGGGTTACTAAACAATACTATTAAATGCAAAAGGCCACAATAAAACACGCGGGACTGGTGAGAAACAAGGGAAATTTTTCAGAAATGAATGCGGATGGCCGAGTTATTACTGATTATAAACAAATTCAGAAAGTTGTTGACCACTGTAAAGGGCTCGGGATGAGAGTTGTTTTGACCCAAGGCGCTTTTGATATGATACATGTCGGTCATGGCAGATATTTGAAAGAAGCAAAATCACACGGAGATATTTTGGTTGTTGGCGTAGACAGCGACAAAAAAATCCGTCACAAAAAGGGTCCTGACCGCCCAGTTATTCCGCAAGAGGAAAGGTTAGAAATGCTTACACATTTACGTTATGTAGACCTGGTATTTCTTAAAGAGCTTGGCGACCCGAAGTGGGGACTTATCAAAACGATTAAGCCAGATATTTTGATCGCCATACAAGAAAATTATACTCTGAAAGAATTGAAAGATTTGAAACAGCACTGTGGCAAGGTGGTGGTGTTGGAACGCCAGGCTACAACCTCAACCTCTGCCAAAGTCCGCCTGCTTCAAATCGGCACCGCTAAAAAACTTGAACAAAAACTTACTCCGCGCCTTCTCAAAGCGATTGAAGATGTGTTGGCTGAAGTAAAAGGTTAGAATTAAGGTATGCGAAAAATTATTATTGCGTATGTCCCCGTGCTCCACGAGGGATATAGAAAGTTCTTTGAACGGCATGCGGATGCTGATACGCTTTATATTTTCGGAGATTCGCTTATCAAAAAACATGACTACCTGGCCAAAGAAATCCGTCAGCTCTCACCGGAGTTGGTAAAAAAGGCGGTAGAGAGCTGGAAAATTTTTAAAAAAGTTGAAGTATTAGAAGAAGCAGATTTGAAATCGCTGGAAGCGGATGACATCATCATGCCGGATGAGGATGTCTGCAAAGACTTGGCACAAGAGCTTGGCGGCAAAAAAATAATATTTGATACGGTTTTTCTGCGCTGGGACAAGCACAAAGCCATGGAAGAAAGGCCTGTGGATGCAGACCAGAAAATTTCCAGAGAAGAATTTGATAGGGAAGTAATCCAAAAACTGAAAGGAGAAGCGGAGAAAAGTTCGGATTGGTGGCGAAGAATTGCATCCGCAATCGTCAAAGATGGAAAAATTGTGCTCATGGCTCATAACGAGCATTTGCCGTCTCCGCACTCGCCGTATGCCGATAGCGACCCGAGAAACATCGGTCATAAAGGTCTCGGTACGGACATTGCGACGGCTATTCACTCCGAAGCACGGCTTATTGCGGAAGCGGCAAGTAAAGGTATAGCGCTTGAAGGAGCTTCCTTGTACGTCACTGTTTTCCCGTGCTCACTTTGTGCAAAACAAGTGGCTTTTTCCGGCATCAAAAAAATATATTATGGCGGCGGTTATCAAATGCTTGACCAGGACAAAATTTTGAAAGGAAAAGGGATTGAAATAATTTACGTGGAGGCGTAATAGAAAACTCACTTCATGTTGGAGATTTGTTATAAGGTTTTTTGTAGTTTTTTGGCTGGCCGAATTTGAATTTCCAAGCTTCGGTTTCATCGAGCGCTTCCAAATCGGGCTCTATCATGTGTGCGTGGATATGGAGGACACTTGAGCCGTAATTTCCTTTTTCCGGATTGCTACCGAAGCGTATGGCGATGCCACCGCCTGGGACATTTCTTTTCTTGGCTTCTTTGGCGAACATTTCAAAAAGCTCTTTGCCTGCTTCCGGGTCGATATCTTTGATGTGTTCAACATGCGTTCTGTAAATAGCGAGAAGCTGGTGTTTGATTTTCTCATACGGCCACTGGTTGTCCGTGAGCACCCAGAATTTTCCTTCTTTTATAATCGGCGCTTTGTGATACTTTTCCAAATTTTCCCGGCAAAACGGGCAGTGCCCCTCCTTTTCTATTTCTTGCATCACCGCTTTCTGGTCATCACGGCGGAGGGTATTCATATGTATGAATTTATTTTCGCTCATAGTTAAATTGCAACAGGAATTGCTTTGATCCCCGGGTGCGGATTGTAATCCGACAACTCAAAATCTTCTTTGCGAAATATGAACAAGTCAGTTTTGTTTTTATTCATAGTTACAGTGGGGAATACTCGGTCTTCGCGAGCGAGCATGGTTTCTACTGCGGGAATCTGGTCTACATATATATGTGCGTCTGAAATGCTGTGCACGAATTCGTACGGAATTGTGTTTGTAACATGCGCAAGCATCATGGTCAGTGCTGCATATTGCACCATGTTTGAGGGAACGCCGACCGGCACATCTCCGGAGCGCTGCATCATGTGAAGTGTCAGGTTTCCGTTAATGATGCGTATGTTTAGCCACCCATGGCACGGAGCAACAACAACTTTCTGAACTTTGCCTTTGCCTCTGCCAATGTATTGCGGAATCCAGGGCGATACAAAATGTGTTCGCAATTGCGGTTCCTCTATAATTTGCTCTACGATATGTTTGAATTGATTAAAGGTTGCGCCTTCAACAGTCGGAAAATCATGAAATCCCGCTCCGTACGAGCCGGGGCCGAGGTCGCCGGCTTCCAGTCCGCGCTTGGCGCATTTTTCCGGCGTTGCCCACGACTTCCACCAATAGCAGCCAAATTCCTCCAGCTCCTTTATTGTGCGCGCTCCGTTTATAAATGCGCAGATTTCTCCGACAGCTTGCTTCCAGACCGTAACAGGCAAATTCTCGCTCTCTTTTGGGTTCATGTTACGCTCGGTAATCATCGGAAAGCCGTTTTCCAGTTTGAAACGCATCGGCGCCGGAGCAATCAGGGTGAGCGCATCGGTGCCTTGCTGGCTGGGAATGCGTATGCCCTTTTCCAGTATTTCGCGGAGCAGGCGCTTGTACTGTCCGTCCGGTGTTCTGTCAGAGTAGGGTTTCATATGGCCTCATTATAGCCTGTGGCATATACCCCCGCAACATTGCTTTTTAGGGGATTTACACTATTATGAAATCCATGAAAGACAGACAAGTGGAAAAATTGATACGGTCGGAAGAGAAGCGCCAGGCCGAAGGATTGGAACTGATTCCTTCTGAAAATTATATTTCCGCAGACGTGCTCCGCGCCAACGGTTCGGTATTTACAAACAAATATTCCGAAGGCTATCCGGGCCGCCGTTATTATGGCGGGCAGGATTTCACGGACGAAATAGAGCGTCTTGCCATCGCGCGCGCGTGCAAACTGTTTGATTGCAAATTTGCCAACGTTCAGCCGCATGCCGGCGCGATGGCCAATGTGGCGGCGTATTTTGCGCTCATGGAACCGAGCGACACGATTATGGGTATGGACCTTTCTCATGGCGGGCATTTGACGCACGGCAGTCCGGTAACGCATATCAGCAAGATTTTCAGATTTGTGCGTTACAAAATGAAAAATATTGAAACGGGAGAAATTGATTACGCCGACATGCTGCGTGTGGCCAAAAAAGAAAAGCCGAAAATTATTCTCGCCGGTTTTTCTGCGTACACAAGAGAGCTGGATTACGCCAAAATTTCCGCCGTCGCAAAAAAAGTCGGCGCACTTGCCGTGGCGGACATCGCCCACATCGCCGGACTTATTGCGGGAAAGGCGCACAAAAACCCGTTTCATTATGGGTTTGATGTCATGACC
>Ga0209541_10015540_pt1 | contig 11357 bp, 9 predicted proteins | sample RifCSPlowO2_01_FD_184027 | JGI IMG/M metagenome (GOLD analysis project Ga0209541, IMG submission 184027) | Groundwater microbial communities from Rifle, Colorado - Rifle CSP2_plank lowO2_0.1 (SPAdes) (version 2) | ecosystem: Environmental > Aquatic > Deep subsurface > Groundwater | place: Rifle...
AGGCATTTTCAATAATAAGGAATTTGAATATTTAAAGGGAGAGTATGAAGAAAACAAATTATTTGAAAGTAAAATAGATAGGGCTATTAATGAACTTAAACTAAAGAAAGAAGTGAGAAAAAATGGCAAATGATAATGGTTTAATTGACGAATATGAAAATCTTGAAAAGCAGAGGAAAGAAATTGAAGTTAAAGAAGAAGAACTAAAAAGAAAAATTATTGAACTTGCTAAAGAAAAGAATACTGGGATTTTATTTGGCAATAATAAAAAATGCTTTATAAAAGAATATGAAAAAGTCGTTTATCCAGAAGATAAGACCAATATTATAGAATTAATGAAACAAAAAGGAATTTACGATAATTACTCTATGCTGAATTATATGAAATTAAATTCATCGATTATAAAAGGAAATGTTGAGCAAGATATTATTGCATTAATTAAAAAAGAGAAAGCCTTTAGACTTTCTTTGAGAGATATTTAAAATGGAAAAGGAAACAATAAACAAAGCACCAGAAGCAGAGATGATTAGTAAAGTTAGAGGAATGATTGATTATATGTATCCTAAAATTGAAGGAAGAGCAAGAGAAATTTTTGTCCATAAAAACGAAGACGCAATGAAAGTAATAAAAAGAAAAGTTGATTTTCGTTTAGCATTTCATGCATGGTTTTTATTAAAGTATGAGTTTCCAAGCGAAGCAACTGCAATGGAAATGGCAGATTCATTTCCAATGGACTTTTTTAATAAAGATGAAAAGAAAATGATTAAAAATTTCTTGCATTATAAAGAATCCTTGTTTGAGATATTAGAGATTTCAAATGATAAGAGAAATTATACTATTAAAGACTTGTTAGATAAACGTACCTATTTAATAAAAACTTTAGACTTGCCCGCAAGATTTTTAAAAGCACAATTAATAAGAGCGATGATTATAAAGAATTTAGAAGGAGATTATTTCTTTTATGATGCAGTTCAATCATTCAATTTTAAAGATAGAAATAAGTTTATTAAAGAAATGTTGAAAGATATTATGCTTGAAAATGCTATTCGCGAAGAGAGAAAAGAAGGGGTTATTGAATGGGAATTTGAAAAAGATAGACAAACTTCTAAAAAGGAGGCTTCACAATAATAGCCATGTTACACGCAGAACTAAAATCAAAGATAAGAAAGTTATGGGATAAATTTTGGAGTGGAGGAATTAGCAACCCTCTTCAGGCGATAGAACAAATATCCTATCTTATTTTTATGAAGAAACTTGAAGATAAAGATATTCTCGACGAGCAAAATTCTCGGCTTAAGGGAATTAAGTTTAAGTCTATCTTTGAAGGACATGAAAATTGTAGATGGTCTGAATGGAGCGAATATTCTTCTGATAAAATACTTGCTCATGTTAGAGACGTAGTATTCTCATTTATGAGGAGTTTAGGCGGAGAAAACTCACATTACAATAATTATATGAAAGATGCCACTTTCTCTTTGCCAACTGCTTCTCTTTTAATTGAAGCAGTAAACATAATTAATGACTTACATATTAAAGAACAGAACCAAGATGCCCAAGGAGACATCTACGAATACTTATTATCGGAACTTACAACTGCAGGTAAAAACGGGCAATTTAGAACACCAAGGCATATAATTAAAATGATGGTTGAGCTTGCAAAACCCGAACTAGGAGATAGAGTTTTAGACCCTGCTTGTGGAACAGCTGGTTTTTTAGTGAATGCGTATGAACATGTTCTAAAGACTAATCAAAGAGGGGGAGTAAGCACCCTAACACCGCAACAAAAGAAAATATTGGACGAAGAATCTCTTTATGGCTATGATATTGATAGAACAATGGTAAGAATTGCAGTTATGAATTTAATGATGCACGGAATAACTAACCCAAATATAATTGGTGAAGATACTCTGTCAAAAAGATATAATGAAAAAGGAGTTTATGATGTTATCTTAGCAAATCCTCCATTTAAGGGATCTATTAATGAAAGTGAAAAATCAGATGAGCTTACGATAAGAACAAGCAAAACAGAACTTTTATTCTTAGAATTGATGTATAATTGTCTTTCAATTGGAGGAAAATGTGCAGTTATAGTTCCAGATGGAGTTTTATTCGGCAATTCAAATGCTCATAAATCGATAAGAAAGCTTTTGTTGGAAAAGTGCAGGCTCGATGCAATAATTTCCATGCCCTCCGGAATATTCAAGCCTTATGCAGGAGTTTCAACAGCCGTTTTATTCTTTACTAAAGGAGAACCAACAGAAAAGGTTTGGTTTTATGATATGGAGGCAGATGGATTCAGCTTGGATGATAAAAGAAATGAAATTAAGGAAAATGATATCCCTGATATTCTTGAAAGATTTGAAAAGAGAAACAAAGAAGATAATAAAGATATTTCTAAGAAATCCTTTTTTGTTTCAATTGATGAAATAAAATCTAATGAATGGGATTTGTCTATTAATAAATACAGAAAAGAAAAGCAAGAAGAAGTTGTTCATAGAGATAGTACATCGATTATTAAAGAAGCTAAAAAAGAAATTAAAGAGTTATTAGATGGTTTTGAAGAGCTTGAGAAAATAGTGAAATAATTTGTTTAATCCTTATTAATCAAACTAAACAATCTCTCAGCTTTATTGGTTTTCCTACCTTGTCTTTCTTTTACTAATTCAACTCTTTTCATAAACTCCCTATTTTAATTCATGAGATGTCAAGATGCTTCTTTTCCAGTCGTGCATCTTGAACACACTCAAGAATCTTCGATTCTTGATGAAGAAAAAGTAATTCTTGAGCATGCTCAAGAACTAAAATAAACACGCTATACACTTCACAGGCTGGGTCACAATTCAGATAGTATTGATTTAAAGACGTTTTAAGGATGTGCTAAAATTTAGATGATAAATTTCTTCATATAACCTTTTTTATGTTATTATGATAGATAGACTCTGTCCTATTTTCATTTTAAAATCAAGATGTCCCATCTCTTTGCAAATTAATTATGGGACAGCCTGTTCAGTGTATAGTTCTTGACAAAATAAAACTTATTTAGCTAGTTTGATATTCAGCTGGTTAGTAACTTCCAAAATCTTCTCCATTTGCTCCTTAATCAAACTCACTTCTTCTTTGAGTGAATAATTATCTTTCTCCAATAAAGCCATCTGTTTCTGTAATTCTGTTTTTGTTGTATCAATAAGCAAATCTTCTTCTGAGATTGTGTCCCGCATACCTAATAATTCGGAATAATAATGAATTTTATCTGACTTCTTCCAACCAAAACGATATTTCAATGCGGATTCAGATTTGTAACGAGGTAGCCAATAACAACATGAAATATGTCGGAAATCGTAGAGGCTTATCTCAGAGTATTTTTGGCCTGCTTCACTTACTTTGTCTCCAAATAATCTTACAACTAATCTTTTTATGTACTTGTTAGCGTTCTTTGGAAGAAACTTAAATAAATAATCTTCCGATTTTAAATCCTTATTTTGAACATACGTTTTCAATAATTCAGAACAGAGCATCAATTTTATTCTTCTTCCATGTGACCCTTTTTTGACAATTTCCTGTCTAATATGAACTTCTTTACATTCATTCCATAAATCTGAAACTTTCACGTTGACTAATTCCGAGGGGCTTCTAATTCCTGTATCTAAAAGAAACGAAATCAAGACTTTATAATCAAATTTTGCAGTATTAATAAGTCGTCTCATTTGTTCTTCATTTAGATATACCCATTGTGGTTTATCTCTTTGAGTGTCTAGTCCTTCTGAAATATTAGAAATCTCAAAGCCTAGTCTCTTCATTACCTTTATGTGCCAACTCCAAAAAGCCTTAAATGTCTTTACGTAATCCGCTATGGACTTGTATATCAAGCCTCTTTCAGTTGTTATTTTGCCTCTTCTCATATCAGAAAAGAAACTAAATAATTGATCCTCTGTAATTTTTGAAATATCTTTTACATTATACAAATCCTCAAATTTTTTAGCAAGGAAAACCATTCTATCCTTCAAAGAAATAAGTCTATTTGGTTGTCTAGGACCTTTAGGACTCATGATATTAATGTTCAAGCCCTTTTCCATGTCAAACAAATACTTTCTGATTATAACAGAGTTTTCTATAGAAATTTCTGGAATACCTTCGTTGGTTTTTTCCTTCCAATTCTCCCATCTCTCTTTGTGTTTGTACGGATCGATTTTCATTTGACTACAAAACAAGATGCTGTTTTAAGCAACTTGTATATTTCTTGTAGTCCCCTCAAAAGAGACATTATGGATATATGCTCCTACCGGGATTTGAACCCGGGTTTCGGCCGTTCTCCATGCCTCTTAGAAAAAATCTTCGAGGCACTTAAATAAAAGTGCCTGTCTCAAGAGAGACTAAGGTTATCATCTTTAGTCGAATTAAACCTCGGCTCTTTCAAAATCTTACGATTTCTTAATCCCCTCAATTCTTACGAATTGATGGAGTCGAGAGGGCCGCGTCCTTGACCACTAGACTATAAGAGCATAGTTACTCAATAAATTAAATCTTTTTAAATGTTTTTAAGTGAAGCCCCCCAAGGTCTCGCCTTGGGGTATTATGGATAAAAATATAAATCTTTAAATACCCCTAATTGGTCTTATTTAAATGAGGAAAGATAGTGCTAGCAAGTCTTTGGCTGCGGGATTGTGTGCTTTTGTTTCAATTCTCCCAAGTTGTCCTGGTGTTGGACCTACCGGACCTTCTGGAAGTGGTACTGGTGTAAGCGGTTTAGATACTCCATCGCAAATTTTGTCTAATCCTTATGTAAGAAATGCAGTTCAAACAGCAAATAACTTTGGAGTTTATCCTACTTTAAATACCGAAGTGAGTCCTCCAGTAATTTCCGGAAGATACAATATCGAAGGGGAACAATATTATCCAGATCAAGGAGCTATATCTTTTGGAACGTTTAGTATGTTTAATCAAACTGCAGATAATCATATTCGTACAGATTATCAACAACTTACACAGAGTGGGACAAGTTCAGAGGGAGAAATAATAAGGGGAGTTGGAAATGAGTTTACGGTTTATTCTATTCTTGATGTTACAGAGTCAGGATGTATTGAAAGAGTTGTTTTTATTTTGGACGGTTATCAAGATTCTAATGGAGATATACATGCAAGTTATCTTGGTACGCCTTCTCAACAGCCTAAATGTTTTTCTGTCTCAGTTGGAAGAACTGACTTGACTTTGACTGGTCCTGCAAAAGTGATTGATTTAGCAAGCATTGTCAATGCAAATTCTTTAATAGCATCTTTGGCAAGATAAATATATAGATAAAACTGAGGATTGTAGCACGGTTTTGTCAGTTTTCTCTAATGGATAAAACCTCCTGCTTTGTGCTTTAATCAAAGGTTTTATCCATATCAATAATTTATTTAAATTGTTTACTGATTTTCAGCAAGGCCTTTCCTTTGTCTTATCTTTCTTATAATATTAGCTTGCAATTCTTTAGGTGTTTTTTGGAATTCTTGGTCCATTAAACTAGATACTCCTCTTCCTTCTGTTGAAGACCTTAAGTCATTGCTCCAACCAATCATTTCTGCTACTGGAATCTTTGCTTTTATTATTATGAAGCCTCCTTCTTGTTGGACATCGATTAAGACTCCTCTTTTGCTTCCAACCAGCGAGGTTACGGTCCCCATAAAACCTAATGGAGCTTCAATTAAATGAGTCTGGATAGGCTCTAAAAGAGTTGCATCTGCTAGTTTCATTGCTTCAAACATTCCTAACCTTACTGCTGGATAAATCTGGGCAGGGCCTCGATGCATGTGGTCAACATGTAGCTTAGCATCATGAAGAACTAATTTAGTTTTCATCATAGGTTCTTTTGAAAGCGGCCCGCCATTTATAACTAACTTCCAACCATCCATTATCGAGTCTATGACTTCGGGTAAAAGAACTATTCCTCTAGTTCTGTCTTGAAAGACGTTGTTTTTGTAAATCTCTCTGTATTGACGAGCTTCTTCATTGCTTATTCCGTAATTGCCTAGTTTTTCCCAAGTTATTTCTGCTCTTTTCTTTAATCTTTCTTCAGGAAGATCTCCTTTTTCAATGGCATTATAAACTTCGTCTTCTAAAGGTTCTATGCTAAAGAATAAAATGTTATGCCCATTAGGCGTTCTTGAATCAACGACTCTGCTTTGTTTTGCAACTGTTTCTCTATAGACAACGATGGGTGAGCCTGTTTTGACTTCAAGGCCTTTCTCACTTTTTATTCTGCCTTCTATAATTTCTAAATGTAATTCACCCATTCCTGAGATAAGGTTTTCTCCTGTTTCTTCGTTTATTTCTATTTTAATGCTAGGATCTTCTTTTCCGACTCTTCTTAAAACTTCAATTAATTTTGGTAAATCAGCTGAACGAACTACTTCAATAGATTTTGTGATAACTGGTTGGAATATGTGCTTTATTTCTTCAAATGGAGTTTGTTCATTTTCAGTTATAGTTTCTCCAACATCAACATTTAAACCGGATAGTGCAAGAACATTTCCGCAAGGGACAGATTCAAGCTGTTCTGGTTTAATTCCGTTATAAACAAGAACCTGTTGTATTCTTCCTTTCTTTTTTGCCATATTTGCATAGACTTCCATACCATTTCTAATTGTTCCAGAATATAATCTTCCTGCAGATATTTCTTTTCCAGAACGCGGATCAATTACTATTTTAGTTATAACAAAGGCGACTTCTCCGTTTTTATTGCAACTTACTAAGTCTTGGCCAAATTTACTTTCTGGGTCTCCTCTCCAGATTTTTGGAATTCGGTATTTTTGTGCTTCCAGAGGGTTTGGTAGATGCTTGACGGCCATGTCTAGAACTACGTCAAACAAGGGGGCTTTTTCCCAGACCCATTTCTTCTTTTCTTCCTCTTCCATCTGATATAGATTATAAACGTCTTTGAAACTTACTCCTTTTTTCTTCATGAATGGAATAGATAATGCCCAATTTTCTCTTGCAGAACCAAAAGCAACGCTGCCGTCTTCTACATTAACTTTCCATTTTTCTACAAATTGAGGTTCTACAATTTGTATTATTAAATTGTTAAAATCAGTAATTAATTTTAGGAATCTTTGCTGCATTTGTTCAGGGCTTAGTTTTAATTCTTTTATTAAACGATCGACTTTATTAATAAATAGCACTGGTTTGACTCTTTCTCTTATGGCTTGTTTTAAAACAGTTTCTGTTTGGGGCATTATTCCTTCTACTGCACAGACAAGAACGAAAGTTCCGTCAATTGCTCTCATGGCTCTTGTTACATTTCCACCAAAGTCAACATGGCCTGGAGTGTCTATTAAGTTGATGAGATATTCTTGCCCTGCGTAAACATGGGCCATGGATACATTTGCTGCGTCGACAGTCATCAATCTTTCTTGTTCGTCCGAGTGCTGCCAAGTGGCCATTCCTTCATCTAAATCTCCTGCATTTTTAGAAGCCATCATTCCTGCTGCTGCTAGAAGATTGTCTGTAAAGGCGGTGTTATGTATCACCAAACCCTCTGCTATAAAATTATGTGTTTCTGGGATTGTAAAATCATAAACAACTTCATCTGATGAAGATTCTATTTTCTTAATTTCTATAAACGCAAGTTCATTTGATGAATAATCTTTTATCTTTTTATTGATAAGCATAACATGATCTCCAACTTTTATTGTATCACAAACTATGCTTCCTGAAACTTTTGAGACAAGGATATTTAGTTTATTTATTTTTTCATCTAATTCAAAACTTATTGTTTTGGAAAAATTAATAGCCGATAATCCTGAAATGGTTAAAGTATTATCCTTTTCTTTGATAGCTACAACCCCAAATCTTAATAGAAGTAAATGTAAATCTTCAATCATTCTTTTACTTGCAGAACTTATTGTTATTGCTCTTCTTGAACTTTCAACGCAGCCATCTGTATCAAAATAACCTTTTAATAATGACGCAATGTGATTATTACTGCTTCTCCATACAAAATCAGATATCTTAATATTGTGTGATTTCTGTTTTAATGGATAAGAAAATAAAGAATTAAATATCTCAACTAATGTTTGGTTAGTGTGGATTTCGGGCGTTTTATTTTTCCAAGATGTTCTTTTTGTTTTTATTTTAAAATTCTCACAAATCTTTTCTAATTTCTTTGCAAGAGTTTCTTTTCCTACAATAAATTTGTTTCCGCTTCCATCGCCAATAAATAATCCAGCCATATAGAAAAATTCTCTGAATTCTAGGTCATTACTAGGCAATCTCATTGATAAAGAGTTATGGCCTCTTTGCTTACCTGTTCTATAATATATTCTCTCTATTTCTCCATAGATTTCATTAAAATTAATATTAAAGATTCTGCATATTTCTAGAATATCTTTTAGGTTATATCTATTTTTCCAGATTCCATGATAGAATGATTTGCTTTTAATAGATGTTTTTATATTTTTTATTCCGTATTTTAATATCTTTTCCTTTATCTCACTAGAAAATTCCCTTTTAAGATTTATATAAAAGTTCTTTTCGGATAATTTTGTTAAAATGTATTCTTTAGCGTTTATTTTTGGATTTACATCTAGTTTTCTTGCTGATACTACCCTATCTCCGATTTTAAGATCTTTGGTTTCAACATATACAAAATCATCTCTGTAAACTAGATATTTATGTTCTAGAGTTGTGGTTATTTCAAAACCATTTCTTAAGGTTATTTTTAGAGTATTTCCGCCTTTTAACCTCCAAGCATATTGAACTTCTTTTATTTCTATTTTATCGTTTTCATTATTCAAAGAGAAAATATTTACTTTATCTTTTGGAGTGTAGACTGTATGGTTTTCGTTTTCTTCGTGAATTTGGCCATCTTGGGCAACTTCTTCAAAAATTTCTTTTGCCGTCTTGACTTCTCCGCTCCCTAATAAAACTCTTGAATCTCCACTAATACACTTTCCGTGGTGAATGTGCGCAGACGTGGCTACATTTCTAATTGTTTCCTGCTTGGAAATTAATCTTTGAATCTTGCTTAAACTTGTTTCTTTCTCGACCATTGTTAAAATTTGTGAGAATATTTTATTGAGAGAAATATGCTTTTTAAAGCTTTGGGGAAAGCTTTAAAGTTTTTGAGAATTATAAAACTCCAAGCGCAATGAGCTGCTGTCCTGGAAGGGCAAGAGAAGAATCTGAATATCCTAAGATAATTGCATTATGAGGAGATTTCAAAACTTCTAGTAGATTCCCTAATGGATCATATATCTTGGCAAGTATTTGCCCCCTTTTAACAACCTGCCCTGGAACAATAGAAAATCTTGCTATTCCTTTTTTCTTTGGTAAAGGTCTCTGGGAATAGGCCAATATTTTTCCTTTAATTCTTCTCTCTGTTTCGATATTTTTAATATTTGATTTAATCATATCAAAATCTTTTAAAATCTTAAGTAAAATATTAACTCCTTGCTCAATTTCTCTTTCTTTTACTATTTGATATGCTCCAAGTTCTAAAACTATAGAAAGGGTATTGTTTTTTAAGAAATGATAAGAAAGGGAATTATTGATATTATCTGTGTCTAATACTATTGGAATGCCGAGAGATTTTGCAAACTTTCCAGTTTTTATATATATCTCTTGAGATGTTGAGCTTGGTTTTGGATCAATTAGAGCATATTGAATTGATTTTCTCCAATCGTTGTGTATATCTATAACTATCTCTGGAGAGGTTTCAGAGATTCTTTTGAAGATGGTATGTGCTGTTTTTTCAGCAAAAGAGCCATTTTCTTTTCCAGGGAAGGCTCTGTTTAAGTCCTCATTATCGAATAATCTTGAGGAGGTTTCAAATCCTAGTGGGTTGAGCATTGGGAAAGCATGCAGTTCACCTTTGACGAGTGGGTTATTATGAAGATTATTAATGAGTTCTTGAACAATTACACAACCGCCTATTTCATCTCCGTGAATTCCTGCAGTAAACCAGAGTTTTGGCCCCTGGATATTTGATTTTATTGAAACATTGGGGATATTAATTCTTTTTCCATTTTTCGAGATTTCAATATTTGAATAAATTACCTCATTATGTATTTTCATAGTTTGATGAAGAATTTTTAGTATTTAGATATTTGTAGGGATTGTAATTAAAGTTACTAAGATTGTTCATGTTACAACTTTAACAAATGCCCCATTATTTCAATACTTTGAAGACCTTGTTTGTATCGCCTTTCGTTTGGGAATGTCTATTAGAGATTCCCGATTGTAGAGTAACCCAATTAGAGGGAATCTCTATATATCCTCCAAAATTATCTATAGTTACTAAATTTGCACAGATATGATTATCATTTATCCATTCTTTAAACAAGATTGCTGGATTATCTTTATATTAGCGATTATACTCTTGCTCAATTCTTTTATTTTCTTGACTTCTACCTTTATTGTTGCCGTATCTTTTGTTGAAATTGCTTGTTTTAGTGTTACTATCTCTGTATCAAGCTGTGTTAATTGACCTTCAACCTCTGTTATTTTAGCTGCTTGGTCAGGGCAGGTTACTTTTAATGCTGCAAGAAGGACTTTTGCTTTATCTTCTAATTCTTTTGCTTTTTCAGCCATCTTTTGGCCAAGGTTGATTAAAGCCATTCTTATATTGTTTCTGATAACTTCTTTATTGTCTTTTATATATTGGATTATTTCTTTGTTCAATGCCCTTAACTCTGTGATATTTGTGGTGTTTTCCACTTGTATTTTATAATTAGTTAATTTATCTTGTATACCAGTTAGATTTGTAATAATATTATTTTTTGTTGTTTCGTCTATTTTTGGATTATTGCTTATTATGTTCTTTGCATTGTCTATTTTATTTATCGCTTTATCAATAGACTTAATGGTTGTATTTTTCAATGTGTCAAATGTTTTATCACCAATTGCGGCACTTACGATTAAAATATTTAAGAATAGTAAAATTGTAAATGCCAATGCTATTTTTTGTGTTTTAGTTATCATGCTGTTATATCCACGTTCTGGTCTAATTCTGTAGTTGTGGTTCCAATAGAATCTAAATCATTTCCAAGGGAATTTATATCGTTGAATGCTTGAGTGTTTGCGTCTGTTGTTCCAGTTGTTCCAGGTGGGCCTCCAGAACTTCCAGCACCATTATTTGTAGAACTGCCTGCACCTTCTCTTCCTGCAGCATTGCTTTCAAGGTCTGAATTATTATTTGAGTCTTTTCTAACAAAGCCAAATAAAATTATTAATAATATTGCCGCGATAATTAAATAGACATATGCTTTTTTCATTTATATAATTAAGAAATATATGTTTAAAAAGCTTTTGAAAGATGCTTTTTAATTTTTTTGAACATGATTGATTTAAAAACCTTAATTTTCTGTTCTTTGAATGGTATTTGA
>Ga0209541_10015541_pt1 | contig 11357 bp, 16 predicted proteins | sample RifCSPlowO2_01_FD_184027 | JGI IMG/M metagenome (GOLD analysis project Ga0209541, IMG submission 184027) | Groundwater microbial communities from Rifle, Colorado - Rifle CSP2_plank lowO2_0.1 (SPAdes) (version 2) | ecosystem: Environmental > Aquatic > Deep subsurface > Groundwater | place...
GACGTACGGGATCCACCAGTCCAACCAAGCCGGGTCTTCGCGGTTTTGCGCCTCGGTCAAACCGAGAACGCAGTTAATGATCAACGCGATCGTCGCCAGGGTGATAACGATCTGCACCCCCGGCATTCCGGGAAATGTCAGTGCCCGGCCGCCCACCCCAGCTGAAAAATCAGGCAGAAAATTCACTGGACCGGCATTTTGAAGATACAGATATGCCGAAATTAAGGCAAACCCTGCCACAAACCAAATCCAAAGATTTTTCGGCAACTTGCCGGCTAAACCAGTAAAGGGGTTGTTGATATTCGGCATACTGAAACGAGGTTTTGCACCCAAAGGATTCCGAGGCGCAGCTCGTGTAATCGGAATTCCTTGAGGACTGGCCATGTTCTGACGGCGTAATTCACTGCGCGCCACCTCGACCTGATCGCCGGAAGAACCCGCCGGCAAGGGATTTTGAGTTGTCATTTTGCCACCTCCTTATTATTAGGGGCAATTTACATGACGGGGTCCATGCCCGTCATAAGATAAGCCTTTTCGGTTACAACGAGGCATCCCGCCTCCCAAGTGACCAATTCGAGGGCCGCCAGCGCCTGCATATCGCGGTCGGCAAGAAAAGCCTCGCGAGTCATTTTGCAAATGCCTTGACACGTCAACAGCCCCCTCAATACTTCTTTTGCGTGCGGCGGGGCTGCATTGGAATCGAGCAGGTAGAACAACGAATTCAAATTCATCATGGTCTCCTGAATTGAAAAAACACGGAACAGATTGTTAACGTGCTCGCTAATCCAAACCTTACGACACCTACTACATAGATGTGTAAAGATCTAGATCAGATAGGCGTATTCTACCACTAATATAGGTTGTTGCAAATCTAGCGGTTACCCTCTACAATAGTCACCAGTCCAAAGACCTGAGGTAATCAATAAATCCTCAGCAGGTAAATATGCCATCACAAAGAAACATCCACTCCCTCGCTGAAGTCAAGCACGGCCTGGCTACTGCCAAGGCGGTTATCCTGGCCAACTACGCCGGCCTTTCCGTCGCCGACCAAACCACCCTCCGCGCCAAGTTGTCTCTTGCCGGTGGCCAATTCATGGTCGCCAAGAATAACCTCCTGGCCATCGCCCTCAAGGAAAAACTAGGGGGTTTACCGCGTGACATCGAAGATGTTTTACGCGGCCCCACCGCCGTCATTTTCGCCCAAACCGACGCCGTCACTACTGCCAAAGCCCTGGCTGAATTCATCAAAGATAAAGACAAGAGCCTACCCGAGATCAAGTTTGGCCTACTCCTTGGCCGTCGTAGCCTTGGCGGAGTCGGCGATGACAAAATTCTTTCGATCAAAGACATCGAGACCTTAAGTAAACTGCCAAGTCGCGAGCAACTTCTGGCTTCTCTCCTCGCTCAGATGCAAGCTCCCGCCCAAGCCCTGGTCCGCCAAATCAATGCTCCCACCCAGTTACTCGTCTACGCCCTCGACGCTATTAAAAACAAATAACCCCACTGTCATCCCCGACCCGATCGGGGATCTATTCAAATAGATTCCCGCTTTCGCGGGAATGACAATAATACAATACAGTCCCGTCAATTATTAATTATAAAAACCAAAATGAGCGACAAACTCCAAAAAATCGTTGACCACATCAGTGAACTCTCCGTCCTGGAAGTGGCTGAATTGGTGAAAGCTCTCGAAGAGAAGTTCGGTGTGACAGCCTCGCCCGTGGCAATAGCTGCCGCTCCTCAGTCCGCCTCTGACGGAGCTCCCGTCGAAGAGAAAACCGAGTTTTCCGTCGTTATCACCGATGCCGGTGTTAACAAAATTGGTGTCATCAAGGCCGTCCGTGAGATCAAGACCGATCTGGGTTTGGTGGAAGCCAAGAACCTGGTCGAAAAGACTCCCGCGACTCTGCTTGAGAACGCCAAAAAGGAAGACGCCGAAGCCGCCAAGACCAAACTCGAAGCCGCTGGCGCTAAAGTTGAGTTGAAATAGTTCCCTCGCCAAAAATCCCGTTTAACCGCGGGTTTTTTGGTTATTGTCCGCGAGCTAATCTCATTAAAGCCAGATCAAGTGACTTCGTCAAGGTAAATCTTTATTTCTCCCCAAACCGTACAGAAAATGGCTAACCCGACCGCCCTCCGGCACCAGGTAACCAATCTCGCCATATCCCCAATACTGGGACTGATCTGTTTTCCCCGGCTAAGTTGGCGGGAAATCTCCACGTATGCCTCCAAAGGAGACATCAGCGCTACCCTCCAAGCCTCCTCAAGAGTCACGGTTTCCGTCATCCCCGAGGGCAGCTCCACCCCTATCGTATGATCCAAATCCAGAACCGTCTCCACCGGCATCACCCGCCTTACCCCCACCGTCCGCAGATGATCCGTCCCGATCTGAAACATCCGTTCGATCTCCGGCTCGGAAATGGCTGTCATTTCCGGGTTTATCCGGTAAGCTATCAGCACCCGATAAGGATTAATTCCAACCTCCTCGACCACTCGAAAGAAATCAGCCAGATCCTCCAAGTGCTCATCCGCCAAAACCCCAACTTGATTTAATAGATGATCCGCCACTTCCTGACACACGGTCAACCCCAGGCGATTTTCCATAGACGCCCTGACCAGATAAGCCATCGGCGAAAACTCAATCGCCCTGTTATCCTCCTCTTTCTTGTTTTTTTCCCGCGACATGGCGAGATTTTAACCCATACCCCATCATTCTACAAACTAGGACACTAAACTCCTCTAGACGCCAGACTGGCAACAAATTTGGACTCCAGAAAAATCGCCCGGGATGCCAGGGAGAACTTTATACCCTAAACACTAAGCATTTCCAAAACATCCCCAACCTGAAGCTCTTCAAAGTTTAAGGGGTCCGACCTCTTAACACGCTTGCAAATCGACTGTCTATAGGCTATCATCTCCCCAATCCGCCAAAAGCGGCGGAACTTTCTTTCTTACTTTCTGTTCGGCAACCCTAAGGAGGTAGCCATGAACAAGCTCTTTGATATTCCAACAACCATATGGGCCAAATTTAATGGCCCCGATCTCGTGGAGGTGGAAATCACCGCCACGAAGGATAGTCGCTCCAAAATCTGGGGCATCATCGTCCGCGACGATTTCAATCCCGGTGTTGCCCAATTCGGGATCCGGGGGGACACGCCCACCACGATTATTCTTCGTCCCTATCCGGGCTATGGAAAATCCGATTTGGTCGCCCAAATGGCCTACGCGGCCGCTTGCCTGGCCCAGGTCGAGGACTTTACTGTCCTCTTCAACGACCCCAAGGGTAACGGTCCGCCGACGATAAAAAACCTGCCGATTGTAACAGGCTTCAGGGTCGATGACCACACCGCCCGCGAGTTCCAAAAGCTCTACGTCAGCTATATGGCGGCGAAGACGCTCAAGAACATGATCGGCAAACTTAGCCTCTCGGTGATAGACTACGACACCATTAGAAGTTGGCAAGTCGCGGCCGAAGAGGCACTGCGCCGACTCCGATTCCCGGATGCGAAAAGAAAGCTTAACTTCCGGGAACTTTCTGTCGTCACCGACGCCGTCGATCTGGTCAGCCAGTGTGCGGCAGAAGCCCAAGTAATACGCCAAGATCAGGCCGTCGCCAACGACGAACTGCGAGAACAGGTCGACGTTTTTGCGGCCGCAATCAAAAACTGCGGCCCCCTGCCTACCTTTGTCTCCAGATATCACGAACTCCTTGGGGCCGTGAAGGTGGAGCAAATAATCAGGCAGGATAGCGTCTCTTCTTTCCCCTGGGCAAAAATTCGGACGGCAATGAAGATAATTCGCGCAAATACCCCGCCGGTCCCGGAAAAAAAGTAACCCGGTTGTTTGGAAAAAGTCCCGATTACGACATCGGGACTTTTTTATTGGCTACAACCTCATTAATCATCTCCCAAACCGTGCAAAAAACATTCTTCCTCCCCATCTCCCCCACAAAATTCATCGTCCCCATCCGCACCAACTGATCGTAATATGCCTTCGCCTCCTTCCCGGAAACATCACCCGGACCACCATCCTTGTTTAGACCCAGTTCACTAGCCAAATCCCGCACCAACCGCGCCAAACGCGGCCCATTGGCTACGCCGCCCCGGTCTTCAAAAAATCCCCAAATCCGGTCGCAAGCTACCAACAGCACCAAGGCCTTCTTCTGCCCTTCTTTCATCTTCCCAATCTTAACCTTAACATCGCCAAAGGGTTCTCCGAAACGAATTTTCCCCGCCAACAAAGACTCAACACCATCCGGATAGCCACCGGAAAACTTTTCCGACATGCCGGTGATTATACACTCCTGACCAAAACTCCCCCATCGCCATCAAACCCAGTAATTCTCTCTTGAAACCACCACCATTCTCGACCGAGGATAACGCTCAATGAATGATCGGTTGATCCTCTTTGAACGATTTTTGATCTCAACTGCAATGATCTCACCCCCAGGTTTGTTCAAAACCAGATCGACTTCAGATCCCCCTTTTGTCCGCCAATAGTTGAAATCAAATCCGAAATCCCCATAGTAGTTATATTTCAGTAGCTCGGCGATGACGAAGTTCTCAAACAAAGAACCGACGTCCCCCCTCGTTTCCAGGGACTCAAAATTATTAATCAAGGCGTTCCTCAAACCCAAATCATAAAAATAAACTTTCGGCATTTTTGCGATCTCATCTCTTTTTCTCGTAGAATACGGTCGAACGGAAAAAACGATGAAACTCTGCTCAAATAGCTCGATATATCGCTTCACCGTCTTGGCACCAACCCCAAGTTTCGCTGCCAATTCGGCATAGTTTACCAGAGAGCCAATCTGGTAAGCCAATAGTTTCAATAGAGATAAAGCCGCCGTCTTGTTTTCCAAAAGCGACAGCTCGACTAAATCCCTAAAAACGACGCTGTCTATCAAATTAGTCAGATAAACAGCATCCCGATGATGCGAAAGCATCGCCGGATACGAGCCGTACACCAAAAGATTGGCCAAAATCGCCTGATGGTCATAATTCTTAAAAATTTTCTCGAGTTTTTCACCTCTAATCAATTTCTCGATTGGCGAAAGTGACAGTTCCTTTTCCAAACCGTCCTGAACTAAATATTCGCTCAAGGTCAGCTGAAAAAGGTGGTAGTCGATCTTTCTGCCGGCCAGACTTTCAGTCGCCTTATTTTTTATATTAAAAGCCGAAGATCCGGTAATCACCAGCCTCCGTTCCCCCATCTGATCGTAAAAAATCTTCGCGCACCGCCCGGGATCGGTGAGCTTATGGATTTCATCAATGACCGTATATTGACTGCCGACAGAAAGCAGTTGGCGATAGACAGCCGGGTCGTACCGCTCCAGGGCGTTTCTTACCGGATCGTTGTCAACCACCAGATAGTCGGCCTCCGGAAAAATCTTCTTCACCAAAGTGGTTTTTCCCACCTGTCTTGCTCCCAAAAGAACCAATACCTCTTTGTACTTCGAGAAATGATTCTTCAGAGTCTGATCTAGGTGTCGATCGAGCATACGTGTACATAATAGTCTAAACTATTCTGTCTGTCAAGTCCATTTTAGTCATGACTAAAATTTCGCCCCCCGCCTGCGAGCGCTGATTCCTGGCCACCCAACCCCAATGCTATAATGACCTCAATGAGTAACGATAAAACCATTTACCAGTACGTCAAGAAGACAGTTCAAAATGATTAATCCGCAAAAAATCGAGATCGTGAGAAAATATAAAGATCAATTGACCGATTTAGGGATCCCTGTTACCAAAATAATTATTTTTGGCTCACAAGTTAAAGGAACCCCAAATAAGTGGAGCGACCTGGATGTCTGTGTCATCTCACCCGTCTTCGGAGTTAATAGACTCTCAGAAAGGGTCTTGCTCACCAAAATCAGCCGTGATATCTCCGATGAAATCGAGCCTCACCCTATGAGTCCCGCTGACCTAAATGATAAATTCAGTCCACTCTCGAATGAAATCAGGGCTTACGGTGTCGAGGTCTAGCCCGAACTCCAAATTCCGCTTTATCCGCCCGCGAGCGGCTGATCCCTGTCCGAAATCAGCCTCCCCAGGCAGGCAAAACGAAACTATTTTTAACGAATACCTTCTCTGCTCTTCTTTCGGGAGAAACTTAAATTGCTTTAGGAGGAGCTGGTGGAAACAAACCATCAACCCCTCCCTCGGCAGACACTTTTACATGCCCATGTAGGTCAAGGTGACCGGGTGAGTCCCCCGGTCCCACCCCCAGGCAACGAACCGAGCGTCCGACCCGGTCCACCCAGTGGTGGCCAACGTCCGTCCAAGGGACGGTTTATTAATATCGGCCTGGAACTGTCTCCACAGCTCCATGTTGCGCCGAAATGCTTCGTCTGACTGTTCATTATGAACAGCCCGACGTGTTTCCGCTCGCTCCCCCGTGGCCATATCATAAGCCACGTATGCCACTATGGGGCGAGTGGCATCAGCGTCCTCATAGACGGCGATTTCGCCGTAATAAAACGCCATTATTTTAGCCATTCTCGCCGCCCTCCTGGACGGCCGCCCCGAGTGGGGCATAAAAAAATTTGACTTGGGGGGTGGTGCTGGAAACGACTCCATCACCACCCCCTCATCAGACACTTAGGCGGCCACCCAGCGGGTGACCGCGGCAATCTGGCCACCCGCGTCGCGGATGGCCCCGTCCTTCGGCCCCGTCGCCGGAGCAATTACATCAGTCCGTCCAGCCACGGAGGGCTGGGTGATCACAATCAAGGAGACGATAAACACCGTCTCCCCGTCGGGCTCGGGCAACCCAACCACCGCCCCGTATTTCACGGGCGGGTTAACGGGCATCGTTTGCCCGTTCCACAGCTTAATCTCCCGGGCTTCGCCCGGAAGAACATCGACCCTGGCCAGCCCCTCGGAGGGGAAGGTCAGGATCTGTCCGTCGGGCATTTGAAAGCCGACGGTGTGGGGAGTCAAATTCTTGAACTTAATCATTTTGGCCTCCTTTGGCCAGTACCCCTAGGGGGCGTGAAAGAATTTCTTTTCGGTTCTTCCCGACACATTGCCGGGCTTTTCCGAAAGAAGAAAAGAGAAATCTCTACTCTATTTGAAAAACAAAAAAGATTAGGAGGAGGGTGATGACGGCAGACACGCCATCATCACCCTCCATTTGGCCCCGCGACTTATGCAGTCACGAAGTCGAGGGCCACCTCAGGGTCGCCCTCGGTCCACCCCCAGTTACCGTCCCAGTACTGGGACGGCTGGGGCTCCCCCACGATCAGGGGAAAGGGGGTCGCAACCGTTTTTTCCTCCGGTTGCTGGAGGAGGCCGAGACCAATTAAGATCTCGGCCGCGCTGGACACATACCAGCCGCGAACAGAAACACGCGGCTGGTAGACCAGAACCTTCTCCCCGGTCTTGACCCCTTCCCAAGAGGGGTCATACTTCACCTCGACTGTAATTTCGTCGAGGTAGCTCATCGCCTCTGAATCGTTCAGAGCGATGAGCTTATTCAGCAGCGCTTCGCGCTGCTCGGGGGAGGCCTTAGCCACGGAGAAAACGATCTCCGCGGCCGGTCGTTTGATTTCCGCCCACTTTTCCAAGCGGGCGGAGGGCCTGAAGTACATACATCCTCCTTCCCGCTTTTAAGGGCGGGGCTAAATTTGTTTGTCAAACAGAGTAGAGATAATTGACTTGTGAAAGAGCCATTCGAATCGGGCAACCAATCTTTCGCGCCGGATATTCGTGGGATAAAAATCACTGTTGCCAATGACCTTTATCCCACCATCTAATGCCTACAAGCAAAGATGCGGCGGGATTGTTGTGTCTGTGGTCACCTTCGGCTCCACCTTCCTGATGATCGGGTTGCCCCGGGTCAGAAACAGATCGGTCTCCGGCTGATAAGTTTTCAAGTTTCGCCGTTACCCTTTCAGGGCTGGGCAATTCTCGCGGTATTGGCGAATGACCTACCAAGATCTTTCGCCTTCCCCTTTCTGATCTGTATTGCTAAAGATCAGTTGTCCGACTCGAATGTTAAAGAACTAAGCGGTAATATAACATAAGTTATGGGTCTTGTCAAGTCCACATGACACAAAATATCGCCAAAACTAGCCTATTTTGTGGCTAAATAGCCTCCAATTAGGCTTGACTGTCAGAAAATATTTACATATAGTAATAAGTAGATGAAACCCGAGGAACTCCTGCTTAGCCTCAACTTGTCAGCCGACCAGACAGATATCTATCTCTCTCTCCTCCGCCACGGCCGCCAGTCGGCCGGGGGCCTGGCCAAAACCACCAAAGTCAAACGAACTTATGCCTATTCCGTCTGTCAGGACCTGGCCAAACTCGGTCTGATCAAAATCGGCACCGAAGGTAAAACCACCGTCTTTACTGCCAACCCTCCCGACCTCCTCCTCGACCTCTCCGAACAAATCCAGTTGAAAGCCAAAGCCGCCAAAACTAACCTCGAGAACATCCTGCCCGACCTTCAGTCTCTCTACCGCCTCACCGAAACCCGTCCGGTCGTCAGCTACTACGAAGGCCTCGCCGGAGTCAAAAAAACCTATCTTGATACCATCAAGACCGGCCGGCCCATACTATCCATAGTCGAAACCCACAAAGTAGATCAAAGCATCTACAACTGGGTCACGACCGACTACGTCAAAGCCAGAATCAAAGCGGGCGTCCCCGTCCGGGCGATTGTGGCCAGTGGTGAACGAACCAAAACCTACACTAAACTCGACGAGGCGGAACTGCGCGAGTCCAGAGTAGTCAGTGACGCTAGGTTTCCTTTTGAAAACGAGATCATTATCTATGGCGATAAAGTCAGTCTGATCAAGCACAAGGCCGGCGAAAAACTCCTCGGCATCATCATCGACAATCCTGGCATCGCGGCCACCTTCCGCTCCTGGTTTGAACTCACCTGGTCTGCCCTATAAAGGCATCCTGAAGATGAGTCCGTTCTGCCGCCGGACCATAATCCTCAACTTTCCTTAGGACCAGAACGACATTCTCGTCTTTCCCCGTTCCGTTTGGCAACTCCTCCACCTCTTCAAGCTCCAGCAAGAAACCCCAGCTTCTAAGCCGTTCCTTTAAGCGACCGATCCTCGGCACCAGCCGGTTATAAACCTGTTTGCTTTTCTCGGTCATCGTCGCCGGTCCGTCAACCACCACAGCGAGATCGTCAAGTTCTTCCTCTGAAAAACCATGTCGCCGGTAAGCCTGCCTAATCGTCGTTGCATATTCTTCATAAATACCTCCCTTAGCCTGCGGATTCGGCCAGTCCATTATCAAAATACCGCCCATTTCTAAAGATTCATTGATCGCCATCATCTGATCGTTTAACTCCGACCAATCCTCGGCGTGCGTTCCGGTCCGCCCCAACATCAGAACAACTTCCGGCTTCTGATCCCGAAATAACTCTCCCAACTCATCAATATCTCCTTGGACAAAATTAGCCCCGGGATAGAGCTCTTTGGCCTTTTTTAGATTTACCTGGTCTATATCAAAACCAGTCACCTTGGTAAAATCAGCCTCAAGCAACTCACCCGTCAGCCAGCCGGTGCCGCAGCCGACATCACAGATTTTCGCCTCTTTCCCAATCCCGATCTTGGCAAAAATCTTCATCAGGTTCTTCATCCGAAACCTCTCGGTTTCAAGACTGACCGGATAGCGCGAAAAATCGTAGTTTTCATAGACTTCCGAGAGCGACAAGGGTAATGGCAAACGCTCACCTTCCTTTATCACGCCTTTATCAAGATAATACTTTTCAAGCTCGGGGTAGCCCAAAATATCCCGCAGCAGAAACTCCAGGTTCTTCCCTTCACTGCTTCCGACTTTTCCATATCCCAGTAGAAAACGCAGTCGGTCGGCCAGGGCCGGCATCCCCAAGGCTTTAATTAACATCCCAACTTTCTCATTCCAACGTAGATCACTCGGATCCCCAGCCAACGCCCGCAAGTACAAATCGGAATTCTTCGGCTCCAGGAGATTCATTATCATCACCGCCTCACGATCGACCAGCCCCCGTCTAAAGCCAAAATTGATCCAGCGTGGCTTTATCTTGTCACCATACTGACGCTGGACGAAATCAAGCAAATCACCAGCCGTCTCCTTTCCCGACTCAGTTTCAAGATCAACTAGCGCCGTAACCATATTCACATACCGCCGGCAGGTCAACAAATCCAATTGCCTTGAATCATCCGGTATCCTGGCCAAAATCTTCCCAAATTCAGCTCTTCTTTCTGATTCGAGAAGCGCCGCAAAATTCGCCCTTATCGCCTCGGCCGAGATCTGATCATAAACCCCACTCCCCTTAGCGGAAAACTCTTCTTCACTTACCCGGTTCAACTCTGCCGCATATTGTCCAACCAAATCAGCGACCGATCTCACTCCAATCTTTTCTCTTGTTTCCTGTATCCGGTCAGCCATATCTTATTTATATACTAAAACTCCCCCATTGACTCTCTATAACTTCTCTGATAACTTCTATATCAGATATGGACAACACTACCGAAGTCACCAAGAAAGAACTCAGCCTCGCTAATCTCCCCGACCTTCTCACCGTCTCCGAAGTCGCCAAACTTTTGCGCGTTTCCACCCTCACCATCAAGCGTTGGGGCAAGCGCGGCAAACTGCCCGCCATCCGCATCAATTCCCGCGGCGACCGCCGCTACAAAAAAGAAAGCGTCTTGTGGATGTTGGGCATCAACCCCGGCGGCAATAAATAACTATTTTTCGCGAAAAACCAACCAGGGGAAGACGACCACCGCCTGCCAAATTCTGCCAATCCGTTTGGGCTGAACCACTAGCCGCCACAACCATTTTAAGCCCAGTCGCGAAAAAACCTCCGGCGCTTCCCTGACTTTCCCCAGGAATTCATCAAAGGTGCCGCCCACCCCCAGCGCCACTTTCACTTTGAGTTTGCCTTTATTGACCGCCAGCCACTTCTCCTGCTTTACCGGCCCATAGGCAACAAACAACAGGTCAGGTTTAAACATATTGATCTTTTCAATCACCCTTTCGTTCTCGTCATCAGCCCTGTCAAGCCTCTGACTTCCGGGGTCGGCTTCAATCTCCAAGTTGCCATTCAGCTTTTCCAGTTTCAACTTCACCTGTTCCGCCGTGTCACCAAAACCGCCCAACAAAAATACCCGCCAGCCCTTTTGGACCGCTTTCTGGACTAACTCCTTGAACAACCAATAACCCGCCACCGGCTGTCCCACCTTACCGGCAAGAACTGCACCGCCGGTTTTCATCCCTTTGACCACTTTTTGGAAAACATTATCAGAAGGCGCCAAAGACTCCGTAAAATTGATCGCCGCCAGGGGTCCTATCCCATCAGGGATTATTAAATCAGAGCTTTCTAGGGCCATTCTAAAGTCAACGTCGCCT
>Ga0209541_10015543_pt1 | contig 11356 bp, 23 predicted proteins | sample RifCSPlowO2_01_FD_184027 | JGI IMG/M metagenome (GOLD analysis project Ga0209541, IMG submission 184027) | Groundwater microbial communities from Rifle, Colorado - Rifle CSP2_plank lowO2_0.1 (SPAdes) (version 2) | ecosystem: Environmental > Aquatic > Deep subsurface > Groundwater | place...
AAAAGGACAAGGCTGGTTCTTAATCTCTTCCATAATAATAAATTATAAAGAAAATTTATAAAACTATTGTGTTGGAACTCGGGTTAGTACAGTATCTCCTTGGGTATTCCTATACACTTTATAATATTCTTGATTATTTGTTCCATCTATCTGAATCATTTCATAAAATCCTTCTTCATCTTCATAATAATATGGTGTACTCGTTAAATGTCTCACTGCATTTGGAGCTATGTTATTTTCTATTACCTTCATTTCCTTATTCATAATTTCAGAAGTGTGATAATTGTGAATAGTAATAGGAGAAATAATAAGTATAGCAAGTAATCCTCCTTTGATAATTAACCCTTCTGTTGGTTTTTTTTCTATTTTATCTGTTAAAGAATTCATTATTCTTCTACTTCTTCACTGACACCGCTTCTGTGGATTTGTGCAAAGCTTGGAGTTACAACGATCCAGTCTTCCCCAAATCCTGCTATGTCGCCTTCAATTGCATCGCATGTTTTCTTTAGCTTGTTGACAGCCCTCTTCAGTTCAACTATGTCCCTTTCTTTAAGCTGTTTTATGTTGATAAGGGCAATAGTCATTCCTTCCCTCAAAGAATCCAGTGCAGGTTTTATATCCCCAAATTCCTGGACAATAAAAGGCCTTACGCTTATTTTGGTCTTTCCGCTCTTAGATAAAGTTGTGTCTATTTCCACATAATCATCATTTAATTCATCCGGAAAATCATCTTTTCCGCCAGTTAATTTAGATAGCCAGTTTCTCATTTTAATTTATGATAATAACAAATTATATAAATATTTCTATTATAACTCGCTTAATAATCCTATTGCCATCAGGATTTCTGACCTTATATAGCTTGGAAGGTTTGGGTCTTCGCTTATCTCTTCAAGATCATTTAACAGCCTGCTTATCTTGATGTCAAACTCGCAGTTGTTGTTACCTATTTCTGAGATGACAGTGTCTACTTTGCTTCTTATGTTCCTTGGGACAGAATTATCCTCCTTTATTTCTCCAAGCATCTCTTTTACATTGTTTAATTGGTCACTCATTTTATGTCCTTCATGACTTCCTTCTGAATTTCTTCGGCTTTTTCCTTGAAATTATTCTCCTGCTTCTCCAGACTCTTGATCCTTAAGTCAAGGATATCCTTTTGCTCCTTTAATTCTTTTTTTAATTCTTCCCTGCTGGAGCTCACCATTATTGTCCCGATGATTTTGTAGGCATTTTTACTTGTTTTATCCAGCTCTTTCATTGCATTCTCATCTTCTGCCAGCTGCATCTGAAAGGCTTGTTTTTGCATTATGATATTATGAAGGTTTTGTTCTATCAACTGCAATTGTTGGATTTTTTTTTCTGTTTCTTTGTTCATTCTGCTTTAACCTTTGAATTGACAACTCTTGGCTTGTATATTATCTTAGAACCGCAGTAAGGGCATCTTATTTTTTTCTTTATATATTCAGCTTTTATTTCCTTGTCGCATTCAAAACATTTGTGTAGTGCCATTTTATTTTGGTAGGTAAGCTTTGCCTGTGAATTTTGCCTTGCAGCTTCTGCATTGCCAGACGCCGGTAAAAATTCTTTTTACTCTTTTTTTGTTGCAGTAAGGGCATTTATGCCATTGCTTCATCTTTCCTTCAATCTCTGCAACCCTTTTCCTCAGCGTTCTTCCGTATCTTACGCCGAATCTTCCTGTAGTGCCTACTTTTTTTGTTGCCATTTTAATATTTAAATTTTCTTGTAATAGGTTTTATAAATGTTTCTTATGGTTTTTGTAAACTTTTCTAAAAAGTTTAAATGGGGCTACCCGGATTTGAATTTCCCATTACTAAATTTTTTTTAGTAATTCCGGGATCGGATGGTCCCAAACCATCAATCATAGCCAGGTTAGACCATAGCCCCGATAAAAAATAACATAAGAAAGTCAGTTTATAAAACTTATTTTTTCTCTTCTTTCTTCTCTTCGCTCTCTTTCTTCTCTGCTGCTACAGCTTCAGCTTTTTCTTTCATCTTTGCCCTTAGGATTTCAACTTCCCCGGCATATTGTTTCTTGAATGCTTCCAGTTGTTCCTGCAGTGTTTTTCTTTTTTCTTCGCTGACCGATATTCTGGTTTCATTAATTTCCTTGTTGTATCTTCCTGAATCTATTTCTTTGTTTATGTCTTTTGCTTCCTTGCCTTCAACAAGTATACCCAAGGCATTACAGCTTCCTATCACTGTCTTCACCACGGATTTTAAAGAATTGTGAAGTATGCTTGATTCTTTCATCTTTGCAATTTTTATTGCCTGTTCTATTCCTATGTTTGCAACTTTGTCCTTGTTTGGAAAGGAGCTTCCTTTCTGCAGGTTCAGTTCCTTCTTTATTAATTCAGATATGGGTGGTGTTCCCACGGAGATTTCAAATTCTTTTGTCTTTGGATCAACAATAACTTGAACTGGTACCTTCATTCCCTTGAACGAATCTGTTTTTTCATTTACTGTCTTGAGAACATCCTGTATGTTTATTTTCATTGGTCCAAGTTTCTGTGCCAATGAGGCATCTGCCTTGGCTTTTCCGCCTTCTATTAATATCTCGATGGTTTCTTTTTTACTCATTTTCTTCAGTGTCTCTTCTTATTACTTTTACGGAATCTAATTTGACCGTTATTGGTATTGGTACTGCAGATTCAAGCAGTTCGAGGACGATTTCCTCTTTCTGCTGGTCTATTCTTGTAACTCTTGCTTTCTCTCCCTTGAAAGGGCCTGAAATAATTTCAACTATATCCTTGTTTTGGATGTTGACCTGTGCTTTGGCCTGCTCAAGCATGTGCTCAATTTCCTGGTAGCTTACAGGAGCCCTTAACAGTCCTTTTGCATATGGAACGCCTTGGTAGGATTTTTGCGCTTCATCCTTGTTTTCTGATTCTATGAAAATATAACCTCTCATTCCATGCGGATGAAATGCAGAATAAACATTAAGTCCTTTTTTCTTTATGTTGTTGACTACAAAATCAAGAACCTGCTCTTCCCTGTTTGCAGTTGTTTTTAATGTGTATATCTCGCTCATTTTAATCAAATAGATTCATAAGGTGAAATCCTATCTGTATCATTGCACCAAGCAGCCCTATTAAAACTACCCCTATTGCAGTGACCTTGACTATTGTTTTGAATTCCTCATTGCTTGGTTTCTTTGTTATTTTAAAAACTCTTTTGCTTTCCACGAAAAAAGTTTTTAGCTTGAACCACAATTTGCTAATCATAATTTGAGAAATAAAAAAAGGCTTTATAAATGTTATTAATCAATGTATTAATCAACGAACTCTATTCCAAGTTCATTCTCGATTTCCCTCTTTCTTTTTGTTGAAGTTGTTTTCCTTGGGCCGAATATCTGCGGGGAACTTACACCTGTTACTATGAGCATTGTCCTTATTGTATTTTCCAGGTCTTCGCTTATGCTTGCCCCCCATATTATCCTTGCATCGTCATCAAGCTTTGTTGAAATGGTTTCTACCACTTTTCTTGCTTCATCTAATGTCATGTCAGGGCCGCCTGCAACATTTATCAGTGCACCATTTGCCCCAGAGATGTCAACATCAAGTATTGGGTTGCTTATTGCCTTTTCCACAGCCTCAACAGCCCTGTTTGCCGTATCTGATTCACCGACACCAATCATTGCAACCCCTCCATTAGACATCACTGTCTTTATGTCTGCGAAGTCTAAATTGACCAATCCTGCTTTGGTTACAAGTTCAGCAATTCCCTTTACGGCATTGGTTAATATCTCGTCGGCAATCTTGAATGCGGTATGCAATGGCAGGTCAGGTGCCAATTCAAGCAGCTTGTCATTTGGTATGACAATTAGTGTATCAACAATATTTTCTAGTTTCTCAAGGCCGATTATTGCATTTTCATATCTTCTGTGGCCTTCCATTGCGAAAGGAATAGTAACAACGCCTACAGTAAGGCAGTTTTGTTTTTTTGCTATGTCAGCGATGACAGGAGCGCTTCCGGTTCCTGTTCCCCCACCAAGGCCGCAGGTTATGAAAACCATGTCAGCACCCTGAATGGACTTCTTTATGTCAGATTCGGATTCTTTTGCAGCTTCCTCACCAACTTTTGGAACAGAACCAGCTCCTAAACCACCAGTTACTTCTTTCCCGATTAAAATCTTTACATCTGCATTTGTATATAGTAGATCCTGGGCATCAGTATTGATAGCTATTGTTTCAGCTCCAGTTATACCTATCTCGGTCATCCTGTTGATGGTATTGTTCCCTGCTCCTCCGGTACCAACGACCTTTATCTTGGCTTTTTGTGTTGCCAGAAGCTTTTCAAGCTCTTCATCAATAGCAGAAGTCCTTTGAACCTCTTTTTTGAAACTTAAACTTGTGGTTGCCCTGTAGGCAGCTCTGTTTATTATAGACTCCATAGCCATAAAAGTCTTTAACTATTATTTAAAGTATTTCATTCTAAAATGATTATTTTTCATTATTTATTTTAAATGTTACTTTTTTGATTTTGATTCTTTCCATGATCTCTTTTTCAAGCTCTTTCTTCATGTTTTCATTCAGTTCTTTTACTTCTATTATCGCTTCGTCATTGTTAAGTTCAACCTTTGAATCATTGAATAATATGCCGAGAAAGCCCTGTAATTGCTCTTTTTTGTCCGTGACTTTTCTTTTGATTTCCACTTCATATTCCAGTTCTTTTCCGGATAGCGGGTTGTTGAAGTCAACCAATGTTCTTCCGCCGGTGACGGATATTATTTTTCCCATGAAACCGTCGAGATTCATCTGCATTCCGGGAATGGGTTTTATGTTTTGCTTTGTAAATTCCTTTGTTGGCACAAGCTTTATTAGTTTGCCGTCTTTCTTTCCAAATCCTTCCTCAGGTGTTAGCTCTATCTTGTGTTTGCCGATGTCTTTTCCAATTAATTTATTGTCCAATCCTCTTAGAATGTCCCCTTTTCCTATGCATACTATCACTGGTTTATACCTAAAATCGTTGTTGTAAATCTTGTTCTCCTTTGCAATGTCCTCTTTTGTCAGGTCAAATATTCCATTGCCTTTTATTCTCGCTACATAATCCATCTCAATGAAATCATTTTCTTTTAGCATTTTAATGAATTTTCTGGTTGTTTATTTAAAAGTTTGTATTAATATTATAACCACTTTAGAATGGAAAAATATTTAAAGTAATTTGACAAATTATGAGTGAGGTTAAGAAAATGCCGTGGAGAAAAAATGTTGATCCAATAATTAAGGAGTATCTTGATTTGCAGGTCAAGGAGTCAAACAAGTTCAGAAGTGCTTTTTCTAAGGCAAAGAATCCGGCAAATGCACAGCTGTGGATTGCAATAGCAAACTTAAGCAGGCATATTTTCAGTTTGGAATTGAAAATAAAATTCTTGGAAGGAACCATTAAGGATTTGAATGAAAGGCTGTTGAAATTAACGGAGAAAAAACCGGAAGATATTCTCAAGGAGTTGGAGAACGAGGCAAAGAAAACCAAAGTAAAAAAAACAGCAGATAAAAAAGTGAAAGGTTCCCTGAAAAAAACTCTGAAGAAATTTTAAAACACAATATTTATAAATTATATCGGTTCTTTTTACCTTATGGATGAAGGTGATAAAAAACAAACGCACGTTGGTTCCTTAAAAAAAGGGAATTATGTTATAATTGATGGTTTGGCTTGTACTGTTAAGGATGTGCAGACTTCCCGTCCCGGAAAGCATGGTCATGCCAAATGCAGGGTTGAGGCAATTACAATGATGGGGGACCAGAAGAAGATAATAGTGGCTCCATCGCATGACAAGATCAGTGTCCCTATAATTACAAAGCATTCAGCGCAGGTTTTGTCAATAAATAATGATGTTGTAAATTTAATGGATATGGATACATATGAAAATTTTGACTTGAAGATTCCAGATGAATTGAAATCACAGGTTCATGAGGGCAAGGAGATAGTTTACTGGAAAATTCTTGGTGAAAAGGTTATGAAACAGGTGAAATAAATGGTAAAATTCCCGGAAGCTCATGCAAGATTATATAAAAACATTTTTGTATGCAGGAAATGCAAGAGTAAACAGAGGGCTCAGCCACAGAAAGTAATTCAGAAAAAGATTTCATGCAGGAAATGCGGAAGTAAGGCATTGAGACCAGCCAGAAAAAAATGAACTGGGATTTAATTTTATTATTGATGTTCTTCCTGATTGTTTACATTTTTTATCTTACAAACAAGAAAAAATTTGATGTTCAGGGAAAAATATTTTTTCTTTACAGGACTAGGTTTGGTTTGAAATTGATGGATAAGATGTCCATGTTTTGTCCTAGGCTGTTGAAGGTTATTGGGATAACAGGAATAATAGTAGGATTTATTGGAATGATAACAATGCTTGTTTTGCTGATTCAGACTACCATCAAGCTTGTAATTCAGCCTGCTGCACAGCCGGGGTTGGTTCCTGTATTGCCCGGGATAAAAGTTTCTCCGTTGCTTCCGGTGTTGAGTTTCATGCATTGGATAATAATAATATTCATTGTAGCATTGGTTCATGAGTTCAGCCACGGGATATTTGCAAGGTTGAACAGGATTAAGATTAAGTCTTCTGGTTTTGCATTTCTTGGGCCGATACCTGCTGCATTTGTGGAGCCGGATGAAAAGCAGATGGAGAAGAAAAGCAGGAAGGCGCAGTTATCAATTCTTTCTGCAGGTCCTTTTTCAAATATAGTTCTTGCTTTTGTTGTCTTGCTGCTGATGTTGTTGATATTCATGCCGATACAGCAGTCTTTAACTGAAAATTCAGGAATAATAATAATAAGCACCATATCCAATTATCCTGCAAACATTTCAGGGGTGCAGCCGGGCTCTATTGTTTATGGTGTAAATAGTTATGAAGTAAAATCTTCAGATGAATTTTTGGAATTCATAAAAAATAATGAAGATGAATTTGTCCTTAATACAGACAGGGGTGATTATACAATAAATCCAATAAGGGAAGATGGAAATAATTTGATAGGGATACAAGCAACTCAAATTAGGGATTACAAAAATAAAAATTTAGGAACTTCATTTTTTGGATGGTTCATAGAATTGCTGAGATGGTTATGGATAATATCATTTGGCGTCGGGCTGTTTAATCTGCTTCCATTGGGGCCTGTTGACGGGGGAAAAATGCTGATGGTTGGATTGTCTTATTTCACCAAAGATGAAAATAAAATAAAGACATTTTGGAAATACATAAGCTTCTTTGTTTTGGGATTGATAGTGATAAATCTTTTGCCTTATCTTGTGAAATTGATAATGTGGATATTCTCGTTCATAATATAAAATGCTAGTTGACGTGCACTGCCATCTTAATTTTGAAGATTTTGATAAGGATAGGGATGAAGTTGTGAATAGAGCGGAAAAATTAGGAATGACTGTTGTTGATTCAGCGACGAATATCAATGATGCCAGAAAATCCCTTGAGCTTTCCAGGAAGTATAAGATAGTGAAATCTTCCTTGGGTTTGTACCCATTGTATGCAATTAATCTGAATGAGAGGCAGCTTGATGAAGAAATCAATTTTATAAGTAAGAATAAGGATGATATAATTGCCGTCGGTGAGATTGGCCTGGATAAAAGTGTGGAAGATCACAGGATTGAAAGGCAGATTGAAATATTCAGGGAAGTTCTGTCCCTGGCTGAGAAATTAAAAAAACCAGTCGTGATTCATTCAAGGAAGGCGGAGAAGGAATGCATTGATATCATTGAAACTTTTAAGATAAGGCATGTTGATATGCATTGCTTCGGCGGGAATTTCAAGTTGGTGAAAAGAATTCAGGATAATGGATGGAATTTTTCAATACCAACAAATATTGTCAGGCTTTTGCATTTTCAGAAAATTGTTGAGCAGACTTCAATGTCGCAATTATTGACAGAGACTGATTCACCATACCTGAGCCCTTACAGGGACAGGAGAAACGAGCCTTCATTTGTCGTCGAGACAATAGAAAAAATTTCCGAAATAAAAAAATTGGACAAAGAAGAGGTAAAAAAATTAATTTACATGAATTTTCAAAAAATTTTTCTGAAAAATTAATTAATGGAAAGATATATAAATGATTTAATCATAAAATTAATTATGATTATGAAAGTAAAAAGAGGATTTATTTCTAAACTAAGTGTAAATAATTTTCCTATGTATTCTTCATGGGAAAAAGAGGTGATATGAATGAAAAAGAAAAAAAAAGCAACTAAAAAAAAGAACAACTAAGAGAAGGAAGAGATAACCTTCTCTTACTTATTTTAAAAGTTAATTTTCTTCATCATCCAGGTAACCTTGCATAAAGCCCTCTTCCCATGAGTTGATGCTGTCATTTTCATGCAGATAATTCAAGACTTTTTTATCGTATACCATTTTCAATATATTTATTCAAATTAAAAACTCTTTTTTCAAAGTCATTGATGCTTAGCTGCCTGAGCTGCTTGCCGAATATGTGATCAATTTCTTTTGTGTTCATCTTGAATTCCCCCAGTTTTCCTTGGACTGATCTGAGATGAAGCACCAGTGTTCGATGTTGTCAGCAATTTTGTTGTATTGCTCCCAGTCGAGATATGTTCTTTTTTTGAATAAAATATTTTTCACCTCCATAACACATTAATAGAAGCTTTGTTTATATATTTGGCGCGGACGGTTGTCCGGTGCGTCCGTTGTGTTTAAAATATATATTCTAGTATTCACTTAATTTCTTCAGGCTTCCGTAATTGACGATTGTTTTCTTTCCATGAAGGCCAGAATTAACTTCTTTCGTGGAAATAAGTTTGTTTTTTTCCAGTTCATTAAGTTTTCTTTTGAATGTCTTATACGAATCTTTTCCGTAAATATCAAATAATTCCCTGCTTGATTTTCCGTCATTCAGCTTTATCAGCTCCAGAATGTCATTAAGGATTTCATCAATGTCTTCTGAATCTTTTATCTTGAAATTATCAAGTTTTTTTATTGATTCATCCACATCTTCAACTTCAATTTTATTTTTGTTCTTAAATTCTGCAATGTCTCCGGATTCTTTGAGCAGGTAAATTCCTGTTCTTACATCCTGCAGCTCAAATGATTTCTTTGATATTTTTTCCAGTGCCTCCTTGTTGAGTGTGTTTGGATGAAATGCATACTCAATCCTTTGTTTCAGGATCCCGAGTGTTTCTTCATAATTGTAAGGCTTGAATTCAATCAAATCGCAGTTTAACCTTGATTTTATCCTCATGTCTAGTTTATCAAGCCATGACTTGTTGTTTGTGATGAGTATGATTGTTTTCTTGTAGATGTTTTCCAGCAGGTCATAAATTATGTCATTGTATTCCATCTTGTCGCATTCATCAAGGCAGATAACACAGCTTCCTTTGTTTAATATTCCTGTTATTATTTCAGTCAGTTCATCTGTTGACTTGTTCAGGGTGAATTTGTATCCTACTCTCTCGCAGATTTCAAGTATAATCTTATGGGCTGTGTTTTTTTTCCAGCAGTTTATGTAAATGGGAGCGATGTCTGTTTTTTCCTCCATTTCATTAAGAACATGCATTGTTGCCACGGTTTTTCCTATTCCCGGCTTTCCGTGGATGAACAGGTTTTTTCCGTTCCTGTTTTGAAGCAGTGGCTTTATGCATGTTGCTATGTGATGCTGCTGGTTTTCCCTGTATGGGATTAATTTTGGGATGAATGAATAATCAAGAGCTACAGGATTTAGGAATATCCTCCTGTTTCCTTCATCTTCAAAAAAAGCCATGAAATAATGCTGTTATGAAATAATATAAGAATTTCTATATTTCTTCAATACCTTCTTTTGTAAGGGCCTTCAGCCTTATCCCTATGCCCAGTTTGAGCAATGCAGCCATCAGTGCCATGTGCTCCCTTCCTGTTCCTGAGATGAAATTGGTATCAACTTCAGTTTCCTTGATTTTCCCTTTCAGGTTTTTTATTATGTCATCCCTAAGTTCCTTGAGCCCCTGGTCAAGGTTCAATGCAATTAATTCAGTGTTTTTACCCTTGTTGAAGTTTTCCTTCCCATAATCATTTGTTATAAGAAAGATATGGTCATATTTTCCGTCTTCAATCAGCCTGTTGACATGCCCCCATGTCCCTTTCCCTGTTGATAGGCATGATATTAATGTTGCCATTATAATTTTCAAAAATTAAGCATTTATATATTTTTGTGTATTATCAATAATATGGCAGGTTTTGATATTAAAATAATAAAATTATTAATAAACAAACTAAGAGATTATAATATGGCATATTATATTTCAGCGCATAGAACTTTAGAACCAACAGTTAAAGAAATAAATTTTGAGTATAAGTCATTTATCAATCAGTATGATAATAATAAGTACACAATAGATAAGGTAATTGCCAAGAGGGGAGAAACTGATATATTTGAGATAATAAGTAATGGCAAGCTTTATCTGGAAAAAAGAGTTCAGGATAATCAAGATAATATAATTACAATAATAAATGACTTCTTTTTGAAGAAAGGGATTGAAGTCTCTTCAAATTAAAAAACCTTATAAATTTTCAAAAAATTAGTTTATCATGTCATCAGATGAATTCAGGAGAAAAACAAAGAGGGACAAGAAGGCTAAGAGGCTTTTTAGGGTTTACAAGAGGGGCGGCAAGGAAAGGACAAGATGAGCAAGGTTTCTAAGGACATACCCTTGGCAGAGATAACACTTAGAAAATATGAAAAGCCTTATGATCTGGACAAGAGGGAATTAGTCAAGAAATTATGCCTGTCAGTTGGATTGCTTCAGCCTGGCGACTCAAGGGATGTTATTGTGGATGTTTTGATGGCTTTGATAACATCCAAGGAAGAGATTGATTCAAGGAAGATAGAGGCAAGCGTGATTAACATAAGAAAATCATATAATTTAGAGCTTAAAGGAATTGCTTCTTCCAATATAAGAAGGCAGATCAAGAGATTGAAGGATTTGTTCCTGATAGAGAACATAAATAATAAATACAGGATTTCCGAGAATGATTCCTTGATTAATATTTTTGAGGAAAAGATAGAAAAATTTTACATCAGGTCAATAACTGAAAGGGTTAAGGATTATTTCAGGGCTTTGGGATAATTTTATATATAATTCAGTTATTTGAATAATGAGGTGAATAGCATGAAAAAATTATTTGTTTTACTTGTTATGTTCTTGTTTGTTTTCTCGACAATATCAATGGCAGAGGATGATAATGAAGCTTCTGATGATTCTTCAGGTTCAGACCAGGAAAGAGAAAGGACTGAAAACACTGAAAGAACCCAGATTTCAGATGAATCAAAGAGAAAAATGATTGAGCAGTATAATTTAAGGAGGAAAGCAACGCAGGAAGTGAAAGATGCAAGAGCAGAAT
>Ga0209541_10015547_pt1 | contig 11356 bp, 9 predicted proteins | sample RifCSPlowO2_01_FD_184027 | JGI IMG/M metagenome (GOLD analysis project Ga0209541, IMG submission 184027) | Groundwater microbial communities from Rifle, Colorado - Rifle CSP2_plank lowO2_0.1 (SPAdes) (version 2) | ecosystem: Environmental > Aquatic > Deep subsurface > Groundwater | place: Rifle...
TGGGGCTGGTGCTCTGGGGCAGGGAGTTCAGCGGCAAAGACAGCTTTGTGGATTTGGGCAGCTGGGGCAGTCCGGCAATCTCGTTTCTCAAGTCATTTTTTAAGAGCCTTTTACCCTAGGGTTGAATCCCGTTAGAGATAAATCAACGTATCTATAACTATCCAGCATGACGAAACCATAAAACCTAATCAATTCTATCCTGCTTAATACGCGGGTAAATCTCTAATGGGATGAACTTTTGTATTTGTATAAATTGTGTATACCCCGTAGGAAATAAAACATTTGCCCCGTAGGAAATGAAGTATTTTCCGTTATTTATCAATGATATAATGTCTAGATTATACTCCTGCGGTTTCCCGCCATGGTTGTGCCTCGAAAATACCTTCTCGGCATTTCCTACGGGGTTTGCCGTCAAATAACGGCCTAACCCTGGAGTTTTTAGAAAACATTGTATTATATTAGTGTATAAATTGCTCCACCTATAACGTTTTTGACAGCAATTTCCTCCGGGGTATAATAACATGGTGAATCCCGTTAGAAATAAATCCCGTTAGAAGCCGCGATCGTTCTTTAGTAAACACATCTTTGCCAATAATGAACACTTGTTTAAATAAACTAGATAAACTTGGCAAATCGCCGATTGCGATCTGCTTCTAACGGGATAAACCAGCATGTCTATAACTATACGGTATGACGAGACCCCCAAACTTAATAAACTCTATCCTGCCTAATATGCGGGTAAATTTCTAACGGGATGAAGAAAGTCGTGAAAAAACAAAAAGCCCAAAAAAAGCCGGTCGCAAGAGAGAATTTATTTTCTTTTGCTAAAGTGAAGGTAGTGGGTGTCGGCGGCGGCGGCAGTAATGCGGTTTCGCGCATGGCCAAGGATTTTTTCAAGGGCGTTGAGTTTATAGCCGTTAATACCGATGCCCAGGATTTGGACGCGGCTCCGGTAAGGAACAAGCTTTATATAGGCAGGAACCTGACGCACGGACTTGGAACCGGCATGAACCCGGAGCTCGGTAAGCAGGCGGCGGAGGAGAATCGTTCGGAGATAGCCGAAGCACTCTCGGGAGCCGATCTTATATTCGTTACCGCGGGTCTTGGCGGCGGCACCGGCACCGGCGCTGCGCCTGTCATAGCCGACGTGGCCAAGCAGTCGGGTGCGCTTACCATCGCGGTCGTTACCAAACCTTTCACTTTTGAAGGGTCGCAGAGAAGCCGCATCGCTCAAGAGGGCCTTTTAAAGCTTAAAGAAAAGGTAGATGCGCTTATAGTAATACCTAATGACAGAATTTTTTCGATTATTAATAAAGATACCTCAATAATTAAGGCGTTTGAGGCCATAGACGAAGTTTTGAGGAACGCGGTGCAGGGGATAGTGGAGCTTATTGCAACTCCAGGCGTTGTTAACCTAGATTTTGCCGATGTGAAGGTGGTAATGCAGGATGCCGGTTCGGCGATAGTGGGCATCGGCCACGCTTCAGGGCCCGAGAGGTCAATTAACGCCGTTACCCAAGCCGTTAGCTCGCCGCTCTTAGACGTCACCATAGACGGAGCGAAGGGCGTGCTCCTAGTTATTGCCGGCGGCCGGGACCTCAAGATGAATGAGGTCAATGATATTGCCAAAACGGTTGCCGAAGCCGTAGACCCGAACGCCAAAATCATATTCGGTGCCTACCACGACAGAAAATTGAAGCCTGGAGCGATTAAGGTCACGGTAATAGCTACGGGTTTTAACGGCTCAAAGCCGGCCAATTCGCTCTTCGGTTCCTTTGGCGATAAGGAGGCTCCGCTTTCTGTGTTTGCCGCGGAGGTTGACGATATGGAGACGGTCTCTTTGCCTGAAACTAGGCATGAAAAAGCTCCGGAAGCCACCAAAAAGGATGAAAAAGACGCCTGGGACATACCGGCGTTCATGAGGAAGAAGAAAAGATAGGGGCTTGGCCGGTTATTCTACCAGTACCGGTTGTCGATTTGCTCCAGCGGCAAATCACAACACTATGCTCTCGCATCTCGGCAGAACCGAGCCCTCGGTGCTCCGAGAGTTACTGTACGAACAACCAACCTTGCTTTGGGCAGAAAAATAAACAAGACAGCCCTCTTTCTTTACAAAGCCAAAGCTATTTTAGTTTGATTAGAAAAAAGAAGACGGGGCACCCTGGGTGCCCCGTCGGAATACCCTAGTAGGAGGGTCCCGCGTTGACCCTTCGCGCGACCTCTTCGAGATTCTTGCGGTCGAGCGAGAGGAGGTGGATGAATGCGGGGCGAAGTGCCTCGTCCCAGACTCGCGTCAGGGGATAGCTCTTCAATAACTCGGAGGGGTTGCATCCGTCAACAAGGACTTCTCCTGGCGCGGCGCCGTAGGTGTAGATGGTTGCTACGTGCCTACCCCGCCATCGGAACTCACAAATGATATCAGCGCCAACGTCAAACTTGATGCTTACACCGCCTCCGACGCACCGGTTTATTTGGGTGCCGAGATTTTGGCAGTAATCCCAGAAGGGCATTATTGCTGTGGCGATCCGGCACCCCGCGGCGACTAGTATAGTGAGTTCCTTATCGTGCTCAGCCATTTTCTGCCTCCATTGCCGCTCGGGTAATCCCTGCGGCTCACGGGTCGGGTTAACTGCTTGTCAAATTGTGCCACAGTTAATAATTCATGTCAAATCTGTGGATAAAGCCATTTTTCAAGGCTTTTTTATTTTGTGATTCACGCTAAAATTAAAGCAATAGAAGACTCTTTACCAAATACATGCCGCTCAACTCTTTTACTTTTAAAAACCGTCCCGCGTAAAGACGGAATTGTTGTGTCATATCCGAAATCTGTTCTGTCAGCAAAATTATTTTTAAAAAAGGCCGCAAAAAAGAAATATGAATAAAAAGAAAAAAGTTAAAGCAATAAAAGTCACGAATGTTAAGAAAAACGAGCTCGCAGACAACATGGTGAACGGCGCGTTTTCGGAGAATGCCTTGAGAATGCTCAAAAAGAGGTATCTCTGGAAACACGAAGATGGGACGCAGGAAACTCCTGCGGATATGTTTCGCCGGGTTGCCCGCGCGCTTGCCGGTGTGGAAAAGAAATGCGGACACACGGAGAAATTCATAGAAAAAATCGAAAAAGAATTTTACGGAATTCTGGCAAGCCGGCAATACACACCCGCCGGCCGCACGCTCACTAACGCCGGATCGCCTACGGCGCTTATAGCAAACTGCATCGTGCTTCCGATTTTGGATTCTATGGAATCAATTTTTGGAACGCTTAAAGACGCCGCGCTGCTTCAGCAGGCAGGCTCCGGTCTGGGTTTCGATCTTTCGCACTTGCGTCCGGCTATGACACCGACCAAAAAATCCAACGGCGTATCATCGGGGCCGGTATCGTTTCTTAAGGTTTATAATGAAGCCTTTGGTACTATCAAACAGCAGAGTCGTCATGGTGCCAACATGGCGATGATGCAGATAGACCACCCCGACATTCTGGATTTCATCCGCGCCAAAGAAGTTGAGGGTGAACTGCGTAATTTTAATATTTCAGTGAAGGTTACGGATGAGTTTATGAAAGCGCTCACGGAGTATCCAGACGAACAGTGGCTGTGCGTTTGGAAAGGCGTAAAGACCAAGCCTCATAAAGTTATCCGTGCCAAGAACGGCGCAGTCGTTGGTGCCGAAGAAGTTATCATAACCGCCAAAGAGTTGTTCGATGAGCTAGTGAGCTACGCCTGGCTGAACGGTGAGCCCGGGATAGTATTTATAGATGAGGTAAACCGAACCAACCCGCTACCCGGCCTTGGCCCGATAGATTGCTCGAACCCCTGCGGCGAACAATTTCTGCATCACTATGACAATTGCAATCTGGGCTCCATCAATCTCGCGGTTTTCGTCAAGGATGGCCGCATGGATTGGGCCGGTCTACGCAGGGCTACGAGGGTCGCTGTGCGCCTCATGGACAATGTAATAGATCTTTTTGATTTTCCCGTGCCGCAGGTTACCGAACTGGCACGTAAGAATCGCCGGATAGGCCTTGGCATCATGGGCTTTGCCGACATGCTCTACGAGCTTGGCGTAGGCTATAACTCTGAAGCGGGGCGACGGTTAGGCGAGCGGGCAATGGAAACTATCACTAAAGAGGCGCACAAGATGTCGGGGGAGCTGGCTAAAGAAAAAGGGGTTTTTCCGAACATAAACCTCAGCATTTACGGCAAGCAGGGCAAAAAAATGAGGAATGCCGCTCTTACTACCGTCGCACCGACCGGCTCAATCTCGATGATGTTTGACTGCTCCTCGGGCATCGAACCGAACTTCGCGCTTTCGTATGTAAAGCAGGACAAAGACGGCAATCAGTACCATTATTTCAACCGGTATTTCGAGCAGGAGCTTAAAAAGCACCGCTTCAACAAAGAAACTTTTTCCACGATACGCAATGCGGTTATAAAAACCGGCAGTATTCAGCACCTTAGCAATCTGCCGGAAAAATTGCGCTCGACCTTTGCCGTTGCTATGGATATTTCCGCCGAGGACCATATGCGTATGCAGGCGGCTTTCCAGAAGAACGTGGATAACTCCATTTCAAAGACCATAAATTTTCCGGGAAGTGCGACCAAGGACGAGGTGGCGAGCGGTTTTATTCTGGCCTGGAAGCTGAAATGCAAATCTGCTACCGTGTACCGCGACGGTTCGCGCAATGTTCAGATACTCAATCTTGGCACGGGCGAGAATATAATCTCGCCCACGGAGATAGACGGCAAGAAAGCCGCCGAAACCAAGGCACCGGTTTTGAATCTTGCCATGGATAAGGACAAGCTCGCGCCGCGTGAACGGCCCGAGGTTATGTCCGGCAAGACCTACAAAGTGAAAACCGGATACGGTAATCTTTATATCACCGTGAATGACGACGAGAGCGGCGCGCCTTTTGAGGTATTCGCGACCATCGGCAAGAGCGGGGGATTTTATCAGGAGGTGAGCGAAGGCATTTGCCGGCTGGTTTCCATGTCGCTCCGCACGGGTATCAAAGTTGAGGAGATAATTAAAAACTTGAAAGGCATCCGCGGCCCGATGCCGGTGTTTACGAACAAGGGAACGGTGCTTTCGCTCTCGGACGCCATTGGCCAGGTGCTTGAGGAGCACGTTAAAAGTAAAGAACCTCTGCTTTTAAAGGATACCGCCCAGAATGAACTTATTTCCATGAACCTGCCGGTAGAGGAGAAGGTGCGTGTCCATGAAAATGTTGATAAACATTCAATCGCTGATACCGGCATGATGCCTGGCTGTCCGGACTGCGGATCGGCGCTCATCTTGAGCGAGGGCTGCATCAGTTGCCGTTCCTGCGGGTTCACCCGTTGCCTTTAGGCTAGCGCAGACTGACCGGTGGCGCGTTTCCGCGCCGCCGGTTTTTCGCCTGCCCCGCTCTCACGGGGTGTAGTATAATAATGATTGTGATGAAAGAAGATTTTTCGCTGACCAAAGAAGAAAAACGGGCAATCGTGGAGTATAAAATCAAGAAAGGCCTGCCGGAGTCGGTTGGTATTACTTTCGGCGATGTTTATGTTCCGGAGCGTTATTCCGATATCCGCTCCCGCGCCGAGATATCCGATTTCAGCGTAAAGATAGCTGGCGGTTTGGAGTTTGGCATTCCGTTCGTCTCCGCTAACATGGAACCGGTTACCGGCGTGCAAATGGCGGTAGGCATTGAGCGCGAAGGCGGGTTGGGGCTTTTGCCGCAGACGCTTCCGATCGAAGACCGACTTTACATGCTAGAGAGAATAAAACGCACCGACTGCGCCTTTATTGAAAACCCGCTTGAGATTAGTCCCGAGGCGACGCTCGGCGAAGCCAAGATTTTAATGAAAAAGTTCTCCGTGAGTAGCTTGATTCTTACGAAGGGCGGGAAGCCAGAAGGAATATTGACTCATCGTGACTGGCGGTTTGAAAAGGACGAGTCAAAAAAAGTTAAAAGCCTGGCCGGGGCTCTGGGCAAAAAGCTGATCACCGCTCCGCGCGGCACCGCCTTTAAAGAAGCCGAAGGAATTCTGATAAAGAACAAAATAGAGAAGCTGCCGCTTTTGGACAAATCCGGCTCTCTGGCGGGCCTGATTACGGCTCACGGACTTTTCTATAAAATATCCTATCCGCTCGCGACCCGCGACGCTAAGGGGCGGTTTCTGCTTGCCGGGAGTATCGGCGTCGGTCAGCACTTTACCGACAAACATCTGAAAGAGGTTGAGCTTCAGGCCGAACGCGGGATAAAAATTTTATTAGTTGATACCGCTCGCGCGTTCGGCGTGAACATTAAAGAGGCAATTTACGCGATCCGCAGAGACTTTCCGGGGCTCATCCTTATTGTGGGCAATGTTTCAAGCGCCGAAGGCGCTAAAGCGCTTTTTGAGTGGGGGGCTCATATTGTCAAAGTAAACCAAGGGAGGGGGCACGTATGCCGCACGTCCAAAATGGGCGTCGGCCAACCGCAGCTTTCAGCCATAGCGGAGTGCGCGGTTGTCGCCAAAAAGTATGGCGGCAAGATAATAGCCGACGGTGGTATGAAAAATCCCGGCGATTTGGTAAAGGCAGTCGTGGCCGGAGCCGACCTTTTGATGTCGGGTTTTCTTTTGGCCGGGACTTACGAATCGGCCGCGCCGATTGAGTCCGATGAGAACGGTTCGCTTTATAAGACCTATAAGGGCTCCGCTTCGCTTGAGGCACAGCTTGAGCGCATAAAGAACGGAACACTTGATCGGATAAGAGAACCGGAGGGTATCGCTGAAAAGGTTCCGGTTACCGGCTCTTTGCACGACAAGATACGGAGTCTTATGGATGGGATGCGATCAGCAATGAGCTATAGCGGCGTACGGAGCCTCTCCGAGCTCAAAGATAAGGGCGTGTTTGAACTCCAAACGGAGGCTGGCCTTAAAGAGGGCACAAAGAGGTAGTATTTTTTTATGAAGTTTAAGGCAGATAAATATTTTTTGCCGCGGCGCGGTTTTGATATATTAGACCACATTTCTTCGGTGCCCGTAAGTTTACAAGCCATACGCTTCTCCTCATAATTAAACTAGAAATTTAAAAACAGACCTTATAAGGAGGCCTAATTGAACGCGACCGTTCTTCCGAAGGACAGTGTAAATTTCGTCGTCATTTCGGGAATTAACTTCCCGTTTGGCAGCCGGAAGTATCTCATGAATCTGGTGAAGGACCTGTGTCTTCGCGAGAGGGCGCGGTTCGTTATCATTGCCGGCAATACGCTTGCCGGTAGGGAGTTGGATCAACAGCTCAAGGTCTATCAGAGGCTGCAGGCTGAATACGTCAAGAAAGAGAACGCTCAGCTTGCCCGGGACGCTAAGAAGGGCGAGAGGCCGTCTAAGCAGCCCTTCGGTCCGGCTGAGAAAGAAAGGGTGCAGAAGGATTACATCGATTTTATAGCTGCGAAGCTCAATGAGTTTTTGCCGGTCATTAAGGATGTTAACTACCACATCGTTATTGCCGAAAAGGTCTTCGAAAAGGCCTTGGGCGTGATGGTGCTGGAGCGCCTCAAGGAAATGCGCGAAGACATCCGGCTCATCCGCGACCCGGAGGCCAAGGTGCCGGTGCGCATGAGGGGCGTGGATGACATCCGTGTCCTTGTACCCAGCAAGGAGCCGTGGTTCTATAAGATGATTACCGGCCTGATGCAGCGTCTGGTAAACAGTTTCATCTCGCGCACCAACTCGCCGCGTCCCTCGCTGGTTATCGTGGGCGGTACCGGTACGGGTGCCTACCTGCCGTTTTATGATGGAGTACCCTCCATCTCTGCGCCAGTGCTCCGCAAGCTGGATGTTCAGACCTCGGTTGAGAATATGGTTGGCGCTGTTTTGGTCAACCTTACGACCGATGGCAATGTTCTCAAAATCAAGCCGACGACCTACGACTTCCGCACGCTCATCTTCAACGAGCGGGATTTCCTGATTAAGGATAACCCCTCGCCGACAGAGCGAGCCGTGCTCGAGGTTTTGAAGCGCGGTAGCGCCGGTAGGCAGATTGTCGGCTTCAGGGTAAACGAGAATATTCCTTCCCGGAAGCACTTTTCGGAGAAGAAGATCAACGATGCTCTGGCGGCTCTTACGAGTCGCAGGCTTATCCTCTTCGACAAAGAGGCGAACCGCTACGAGATCAACGAGGATATCCTTGGCTTCGCCAAGGTGACTCTGGACGATTTCCTGAAAGGTGGCCGTTTGGTGCGCCACGTCGTTGAGGCTTGCCGCCATACCGGCGCTCTGAAGTCGCTTTACCACACCGCCGAGCACGACCTGCCCGGATTTCTGGTGGATGCCGACGCCTTTATCGACGCCGGCGACTCCATCCAAGGCATCTCGCATAACTACGAGTACAACGGCGAGCTGGTGCCGATTGCGAACGGCTTTGACAAGCAACAGGTGCTCTCGGCCGGCATGATCGGCACCAATCTGATTGACGCTTTCCGCCTGCGGGCCGAGCGTCTTGGCAAGAAGCCCAAGGTCGGCTTCGAGGAGTTCGTTAGGAAGTGCCTCGTGCCCTTCGTGTTTACTACCGGTAACCATCCCGGCTGGACCTTCTGGACGAAGAACTCACTCGTCCTGCATCTTTTTGAGGAGCTACTCCAGAAGAACCTGATTGCGGGTATCTGGGGTATCTGCCGCGATTACGGCTACAGTGATATCGACTTCGGTCTTATCGTTAAGATCGTAAGGGAGAACGTCATCCGCGTCGGCGAGGACAATATCGTCGAAGTCGGCGGCGTGCGGTTCGGCGTTAAGCATCCTCATAAGGCGCGTTCGGTTACGAAGAGCGCGCGTGTCCAGGACGTGGTTGACTACGTCTACGGCGCCTTCTACGCCTACATGCGCAGAACCGGCGAAACCAGGCCGGATGTGCCCATCGTTTACGTGGGTAACTTCCATGAAGCGGCCGCGGTGCACGTTTCCAAGTTCGGCCGCACGCTCTTGGGCGTGATGATCGGCGCCTACCTGAAGGACACCCAGTTTGAGAACGACAAGGATAAGGTGGTTGATATCGGGCCGGCTAAGGTCGAGTTCTATCTCGGCCCGAGCGGCCAGATTCTCTACAGCAATGTGGAGTTTGTGAACAACATTCACCCCGAAGACCGCAAACTGGTTTTGGCGTCGCATATTTCGACCAAGCTGGTCGTGGACCTGTGCTCCTATTTGGCCAATAAATACGAGCTACCGTGGCGGTAAGCCGCCCGGTCTGAAAGTTTAAAACCCTCCGCAAATCTGCGGAGGGTGTTTTATTTGACTTTGACAAAAATTAGCGAGTTTGATAGCATTTCTCATAAGTCCGCAGACCGCTCCGACGTAAAGTCGGAGTCTCGACCCCCAGTGGGGTGTCGGGACAGGTTTCCGATAATAAACGGAATAAATCCTGCCGAGGAAAATGCAGTAAGCACTGCCTATATGTGACAGTTGACACACGACAATTGACCGCAGATTTTAAGTCAATTGTTCGCGCCGAAGGCGGAAAGGTCAATGGTCAAATGTAAGTTTGCTTCGCAAACTTCCGGTCGACTGCGGCTTAACAAGCCGTATTTTATTTATAGGTTTTAGCTGTTAGCTTATAGGTTTTAGATAGTACAAGAATTTCTAAAACCTAACACCCTAAACCTAAAACCTTCTGCAAAATGAAAACAAAAGCGCAAAAACAAAAAACAATTGAAGAGAGCATGGAGGCGATAAAAAAGAGCGAGCTAATGCTTTTCGCCGATTTTAGCGGCGTGAGCGTAAGCGAAATATCAAGGCTCCGGAAGACATTGCGCGATGCCGGGGCTAAGTTCACGGTCATAAAGAAAAAACTTCTGCGGGTAGCGTTTCAAAAGCTCGGGCTTGATTTCAACCCTGAGCAATTTGATTCGCAGCTCGGCACTGTTTTTTCCAGCAAGGACATTTCGGTTATTGCCGGCCCCGTCTATCGCTTTTCCAGGGAAACGCTAGGCGCGAATAAAAAGGAGCGCTTTAAGATTCTGGGTGCCTTTGAGGTGGCGGCGAAGAAATTCTTAAGCGGCGAAGAAGTTAAAGCCATCGGCCAGCTGCCCCCGCGGGAAGTTCTTCTGGGCCAGCTCATGGGAGCTATTTCCGGACCAATGCGCGCTCTGCTCTATGTGATGAGTGAAAGGGGGAAATCAACCCCGACGTCCTAGTCGGGACTCCGACCGAAGCATCGGAGAAGTCAAAAAATAATTAACTTTAAGAAGGTTTTAGGTTATGGGTTTTAGGTTTTAGTCTGAAAGAACTAACACCTAAAAGCTAACCCCTAACACCTTCTCCAAAACATGTCAGACAAATACAGTAAATTAATCACGGAGCTCGAAGGACTTACCGTTCTCGAGGTTTCCGAGCTGGTGAAAACACTTGAAGAGAAGTGGGGCATCTCGGCTGCAGCGCCGGTTGCCGCAGGCGGTGCCGCGGGCGGAGCGCCGGAAGAGGAGAGGACCTCCTTTAACGTTATGCTTAAGGCCGCGGGCGACCAGAAGATAAACGTAATTAAAGCGGTGCGCGAAGCGACCGGGCTTGGTCTCAAAGAGGCCAAAGACCTGGTTGACGCGGCACCCAAGGTGATCAAGGAAGGCCTAAAAAAAGAGGATGCGCAGGAACTTGTAGCGAAGCTTACCGCGGTCGGGGCAACTGCCGAACTTCAGTAATTCAAAACAAAAAGATGTTTTGTTAAAAACGGCCTGCCTTACTAGCGGGCAGTTTTTATTATTTGTGCGTTACTGGATTCGGACCTTCGACCTTTGCAACTTACCTCGCTAGAAATAATGTAATGGTGCACCCTGTAGGGATCGGACCTACGACCTTTCCGATGTGAACGGAACGCTCTACCACTGAGCTAAGGGTGCGTTAATTTTTAAAGGAGCGAAAACGCAACGCTCCCCGTCCGACTCGCTTCGCGACTCGAAGCGGGCGGGTAACCAATCCCGACGAGCTTTGCTGTCGGGACCCCGATCCATGCGTCGGGGCTGAAGCTAAACGCCCCAGCGAAACAATTTTTATCTTACCGCCGGCCATAAATTGCGTCAATTTTTATGATCTCTTAGCCTTTTGACCCCGTTACCAAATCGGGCGCTGCAACGCAAAACATTTTCTTTGGCACAGCACCAGTATTCACAAAACTCAAGTTTTAGGGGTTGGCGGCGTCGGTAGCGGGCGTTGTGGAAAGCGAAGCGCCCGGCTTGGTACGGGGTTTTGACTTAGCAAAAAACGGGGGATAGAGTAAGAGAGGTAATTTAAAACTTTGAGGGGAGGGGGTACTAGATGCCCGAAATCAAGCGGATTCTCGCACCCGATGGAATCGTTACCGACCGCGAGGCGCTCTTGGCTACCGGACTTACCGGTCA
>Ga0209541_10015550_pt1 | contig 11355 bp, 9 predicted proteins | sample RifCSPlowO2_01_FD_184027 | JGI IMG/M metagenome (GOLD analysis project Ga0209541, IMG submission 184027) | Groundwater microbial communities from Rifle, Colorado - Rifle CSP2_plank lowO2_0.1 (SPAdes) (version 2) | ecosystem: Environmental > Aquatic > Deep subsurface > Groundwater | place: Rifle...
GAATACCGGCAAAAGCGTCCGTCACGAAATTTTGAAATTCGTCCACATAAAGGTAGAAGTCCCGCCTCTCCGCCTCGGGTATGCGCACCCGCTCCATAGCGGCGAGCTGGATTTTGGTGATGATCATGCCGCCGAGCAGTCCCGAGTTGTCCTCGCCGACGCGGCCCTTGGAGACGTTCACTAGGAAAATCTTGCCCTCGTTCATGATGTTGAAAATATCAATCGTGCTCTTGGATTGGCCGACGACGTTCCGGATAATATTGGTGGAAAGAAACTGCCCAACCTTGTTCTGGATCGGCGCAATGGCCTCGTTTCTAAATTTGTCCTGCCAGGCCTCGTATTCGTGCACCCAGAAGGCCTTGATGACCGGGTCTTTTAGGTTGGCGATAATTTTCTGCCGGTAATCCTTGTCCACCAGCATGCGTTGGATGCCCATAAGCGTGGTCCCCGGGGTATCAAGGAGCGCGAGAATTGCATTGTTTAAAATATATTCCATCCTAGCGCTCCAGGCGTTAGCCCAAATTTTAGTAAAAATGCCCATGAGCCCGGAGGCCACCAAGTGCTTATACTGCGGGTCAGGCAGTTCCAAAACATTAAAGCCGATATGGTATTCCTGGTCGGCCGGATTGAAATACACCACATCCTTCATGCGGTGCGGCGGAATGGCGGAGAGCACTGCTTCCACGTTTTCCCCATGGGGGTCCACCAAGCACACCCCGGCGCCGTTCTGGATGTCCTGAATGATCATGTTGAACATGAGAACGGACTTACCGGTGCCGGATTTACCGAGGAGGTATACGTGCTGACGGCGGTCCTTCTTTTTGATGCCAAAAAGGGTGTTTTTGTCCCGATAGGTGGTAACGCCGAGATATGTGATTTCTTTATTGAAAGGTATTTTGGGGGTGTCCATATTTGCACGAATTATACGCTTTTTTCAGATTTTTTCAAATTAACGTGTTATATTACTGCTTGGAGGCGCCAATGACGAGCAGAGATCAGACAGCGCTCGAAGAAGCGCTCGTGGACAAGAAGATTGCCCGAGTCGAGATCGACCCGGAAGGAACTGAGCTCTGGGAGAACCAGGCAATACTCACCATGGAAGATGGCACTATTGTGTCCTTCAGGGTGAGCAATATAGTGGCCGGTCACTGGATCGACATCCTAGTGAATGGCCTGCAGGTCACGAGTACGTAGTCCTAAAAGCGCACGGGCGGGGTCTATCTTCGCGAGACCTTCGCCCGGAGAAAATAGGAGAGCGAACAGCACCACCAAAGAGGCCACGCTTCAATGGTGGTTTTCTAGTTTTCTGAAGAATTTTTTTTATTTAGTAATATTCAAAATAGCCACCAGCGCGATAACCGCCCAGACGACATCTTAGTACCGCATCGTCCCATATCAACCCAAAACTTCCGCCAGCGTTCAGCTTGCGGGCTGATTGAACGCGGCGCGACGTAGGCTCGGGTCTCTTTCAAAGGCCTGCTCGAATGCGCGAGCGAGCTCGCTGTCATCCATGGTGCTGTCAAGCAAATCCGCCGAGAACAGCCCATCTTCGTCAACGACAGCGTCCAGACGTTCCCGGATGCCTTGCACGATCTCCGGAGCGAGTCCCCGGTCTGTAACAAACTTCTCAATGCTCTTGTGATGCCACATGCGGTTGCCTCCATTTTATATTACATCACATTTTATAAAAATTTGCAAAAAGAAATTTTTGTGTTATATTAAATTCAAAAGAGAATTCACCGTTCACCATTCGCCCTTGAAGGGGGGTGATTAGTTCATGGCCAAGAAGGTAAAGGAAGAGCCGTTCGATTGGGGCCGGCTCCTCCTCCAGTGTATGGTTGCCGCTCGGGGACTGGCCTCAGACGACCCAAGGATCCAAAAGGCCTGCGGGGATGTCCTCGATGAGACGAGTTCAACGCCACGGCGACCCAAGCACTGAACACAGGCACCTGGGCGAGGGTCTCTCGTAGTTTGACTCTCGCCCAGGAAATAAACATCTGGCGTGAATAATCCGCCAAGCACTCACCCGAGCGACACCAAGTCCTCGGGTGTTGTTAATTTTAGAGAATATTTTAATTACACTTTTGGTGCTTCGCCCTCGTCTTTAGGTTTCTCTTTGAATTCTGCGTCTTTGGCGGAGGCGGCGTCGCCGGATGGAGCCGCGCCGGGGGCGTCAGCCGCTGGCGCGGCCTTGCTTATGGCTTCCCCTATTTTAGACATTTCGGATGAGAGTTCTTCGGTGGCTTTTTTGATTGCATTTATATCGGTACCGCCTTTTATGTCTTTAAGTATCGTGATTTTGGCATTCACGCTCTCTTTCAAATCCTGCGGAATTTTTGCATCGTTGTCCTTGAGCGCTTTCTCCGCCGTGTAAGTTATCATCTCCGCAGTATTTTTTACATCCGCAATTTCTTTTTTCTTTTTATCTTCCTCGGCATGGAGCTCCGCATCCGCCTGCATCTTTTTTATATCTTCCTCTTTGAGTCCCGAGCTCGCCTCAATGCGTATGGACTGCGTTTTGCCCGAGGCCTTATCTACGGCCTTCACATTTAGTATTCCGTTCGCATCCACGTCAAACGTCACTTCAATTTGGGGCATACCGCGAGGTGAGGGTGGAATTCCGTCCAGAATAAACCGGCCCAGGGATTTATTATCCGAAGCCATCGGCCGCTCCCCTTGCACAATATGGATTTCCACCGATGTTTGATTGTCCGCTGCGGTAGAAAATACTTGTGATTTAGATGACGGGATAGTAGTATTGCGCTCCACCAGTTTAGTAGCCACGCTTCCCAATGTTTCAATTCCCAAGGAAAGAGGTATAACGTCCAGGAGCAGAACGTCCTTCACGTCGCCCTGGAGCACCCCGGCCTGCACCGCGGCGCCAAGCGCCACCACTTCATCCGGGTTGACCCCCATGTGCGGTGCCCGGCCGAAGAAATCCTGCACCGCCTTCTGAATCATCGGCATTCTGGTCTGGCCGCCAACAAGTATCACCTCGTTGATATCGCCAACTTTAAATGGGCTCGCCTCCATCGCGCGCTTGGTAATCATCATGGCGCGATCCACGAACTCCCGGCAAATTTCCTCTAGGTCCGCGCGCTTCATAGTGCGTACCAAGTGCACCGGTCCGGCCTCGGTGGAAGTAATGAATGGCAAATTGATTTCCGACTCCACTGCGGTGGAGAGTTCTATTTTTGCTTTCTCCGCGGCGTCATCGAGGCGCTGTTTGGAAAGCGCGTCCTTGCGCAAGTCCACACCGTGCTCCTTCTGGAATCCGTCTGCAAGCCAATTTATAATTTTCTGGTCAATATCCTTGCCTCCTAGATGCGCATCGCCATCGGTGGACTTTACCTCCACCACGTCTTCCCCAACTTCCAGCACCGAAATATCAAAAGTACCGCCGCCAAAGTCAAACACTGCTATTTTTTCATTCTTTTTCTTGTTAAACCCATAGGCAAGCGCGGCGGCCGTCGGTTCATTGATTATTCTCTTCACATCGAGCCCCGCAATCTGCCCTGCATCCTTGGTTGCCTTTCTTTGCGCATCGTTGAAGTAGGCCGGCACAGTAATGACCGCCTCGGTGATTTTTGTTCCCAAGCGCGCTTCAGCATCTGCTTTTAACTTTTGCAAAATCATCGCGGAAATTTCTTCCGGCCGATACCATTTGCCTGCCCCGTCTTTGGCGGGGTCTCCCATTTTCACATCAATGCCGCCATTCTCCGATTTGCGTGTCTCAAAAGGCACGGCCTTGATATCTTTTTGCGCATTCGGTTCATCGAAAGTATGACCGACAAATCTTTTTATTTGGAAAATCGTGTTCTTTGGATTGGTTACGGACTGGCGTTTAGCAAGTACTCCCACCAAGCGGTCGCCATTTTTGGCGATCGCTACTACTGAAGGTGTAGTGCGCATGCCCTCTGCATTTTCTAATATCTTTGGCTCCCCGCCCTCAATAACGGCAAAGGCCGAATTGGTTGTTCCTAAGTCAATCCCTAAAATTTTAGACATAATTTCTAATTTCTAATTATTAATTTCTAATAAATACATTATACACAGGACTCAATAAATTTGCAAGTATTTCGCGGTCGCGAAAAGCTTGTCAAATCTATTATAAGGTATATAATATGGGCATGTCAAGCCAAAAGAACAGTTATGGCAAGAAAATACTTAAAAAACTGGGTGAAAATCCAGCTGTGATTTTAAACCCCCTTGCCTTTGGCACTCCCCCTTCGCAGGGGGAGAGGGAAAATAAATATGCAGTCATGCGGGCAATAAAAAATCTGGTGGGCGCCGGCTACGCCGAAATGCTTGATTCGGGGAGAGAAAATTATGTTCGCCTAACGAAAAAAGGCAAAACTAAACTTGATACCATTCGCCTTCTCGGTGAAGACGCGCTCGTTCCCCAGACCTGGGACGGATTTTGGCGGATTATAATTTTGGACTTGCCGGAGGAGCGCAAAAGCGAGCGCGAAGCGCTGCGCTACTTACTGAAGCGGGCAAATTTTGTGTGCATCAAAAATACTGTCTGGATCTCGCCGCACCCCTACGAAAACCTTTTCATGAATATAAAAAAAGATCTTGGCTTCACCGCCGAGCTCATGATCCTAGTCACCGACAAACTAGACGAAGAAACAAAAAAAGCATTTTTGGAAGCAGTCAGATAATTACCTCACCCCTTGCTTTCCCCTCTCCTTGACAAGGAGAGGGCTAGGGAGAGGTCAGTAGATTTCTTTGTTATAGCAACTTTCGCAAAATACTTTTTCTGAGCGTTCCGGAGAATATGGGGTCTCAAATTCAACTTTATCACAATTCATGCAAACTCTTTTATATAATTTTGGCAATGGGACTTTTGCAAAACGTTCATAGTATCGACAATTCGGACACTTATCCGGAAGTGGGATACTGTGCTTTCTGTAAAACTGGAGTTCGCCTTGGGTAATTTTAAACGCCTCCGTGCATTGATGATTGCACTTTCCCGTATGGACACACTCGAGAACTTCGTTTAGAATTTTATCGCCTACGTCTTTTATGTCGTCTGGGATATCTCTTGCCTTGATTGTGGTTTTAAAATCTCTTTCTTCTGGTTCGTGCCATTTATAACCTTTCTCTTCCGCTTTTTCCTTGATCAAAGTTTCAAATTCCTGTGCGGCGCTTTCATTATAAGTATAAGGGGAAAGCTCCACGGGGAAAAACTCACCGTATTGATAGACCCGACCCTTGCGGTCCGTGTAAGACAAGTCGTACATCTGCTTAATAATTTGCGTGCGGAGTTTTTCAAATTTTTCTTTGCCATAAACTTTATTAAAAATCACATTGTCTTTGCTCTGGACCCCCGCACAGCCGAAAAGATTCGTGGAGCTTATGCAGGAGTATGTATATTCTGCATTCCGGACTTGTGAATTAGCCGCGTATGAAAATTTAACATTGTAGTTGTAATTCGCTCCGGTAGTGTATTCATACATTAGCTCCGAATGCATGGCATAACTATAATCCATCGCATCTTTTGAAATAAAAGCGCGATAACAATACTTGAAATCTTCCCCGTCATAGCAATCAAAGCATACCTTACCATTTTTTACATTTGAAAGATTGTGCCCGGTAGAATTTGGGGACAATATAACGTTGCTGAATTTATAGATCGCGTTCCTGCGGAGCTCGCTGAATTCATTTTCTAAATCCTGGCGCACACTTCTTTTACCGAGTTCGATTTTTGCCACTTCTTTCTCATAATCTTCCCTTGAGAGTTTTTTATTTCGAAAATAATATTGCTGGTTTCTTAAATTAGAAGACATAAAACAATTATGACAGTTCAAACAATCAATGAGATAATATGAATCAATGCAATTGCGGGACATTATCAAATACTGGGAATTATAATTTCTTTCCCCTTCGACATTTTCATAGCAATTTTCCGAATTTTTTAAGTTCATGCTGTCAAAAATATTAAAACCGGTATCTATGGCTTTGGAATAAAAAACATTCTCCGATTCTAACACCACGGAAACGGACAGATAAACATTTTTCGACTCGCCAACCAGGTTGGCATACTCAGAATTGGTCACATTTCTTTGCCAGAGCGCAAAATGCGGCACTTTGTTTAAAAGCTCCTGGTATTGCTCAAAAAAGGGCCGAGAAAAATCATAATCCACGCCATAGGTTGTCGCATCCCATTTGTCGGAATGCCAGCAGCTCCAACAATAAACGGGAAAAGGAGCATTCTTCTGGTGGGTGGAAATAATATCTTTCTTGCACAAGTCGCAATTTCTCTTATAAAGTGCTCTCTCATTGCGCCAGGTCATTCTTCGGATAAAACGACACCACGGGCAAAAAGTCGGCGGCGGAACTTTTATTTTTTCGTAAAATGAAAAGTCCTCCGGCTCGATCGTGAAATCTTTTTTACAGTTTTGACAATTTTTTGTTTCGCTTTGCATTTTTAATAAACTTCTTTGTTGTAATGCTCGGTGCAGACAACTTTTTCCGGTCCGCCCTCCTCCACTGGTAAATAAGTAGTATCGACTTCCTTGTCGCCGAAGAAGCACATTCTTTTTCTTAAAATCATTGGGTTCCTGAGTTTTAACCTTCGATTATGTCTTTCATCTGGATGGATAGGGGGCAACGGCAAATCAAATCTTCGATAAAAAGAGAGTTCCTGTTCTAAAATTTTAAAAGGTTTTTTTGTAATTTCACATTCAATCACTTCATTAAGTATTGAGTCCGTAACTTCAGCAATTGTTTGCGGCAGATCTTTACCCTTTATTGTAGTTTGATATTCGCCTCCTCTGTATTCTCGCCATGAAAATCCTTTTTCCTCGGCCTCCTTTTTAGTTATCGGAAAATAGTCTTGTGCGACCGTTTCGTTGTAAGCAAATGGTGAAATTTCAGGCGGGAAGAATTCTCCATGTCCATATTTTCTTCCTTTTTTGTCCACATATGGCATATCCATCATGTGCTGAACAATTTTTGGAATTAAATTTTCATACTCCTCCTTGGTGTATTGTTTATTCAAAATGCAATATTGTTTTTTGTCCATTTCTACACAACCGAAACAATCGTGAGAATTACTAACCATGGAACTGTACCAAACGTTTTGCGAATACCATATCGTAGTTCCTAAAATTGCCTTGTAATTTTTAACTCCAGTGCTTATCCCTTCATAGTTAAGCTCCGATTCATCACCACAACCTGGACCCACATCGTAGGAATCCTTGAGACCGTCATTCCCCCAATGAACAAATTTAGAATTTTCTGCTCCGTCGTGAAAATCAAAAATGTGGCTAGAGTTGCGAGAATTATACACATGATCTCCTACCACATTGTTTGTGTTGATAAGTTGCAGATGTTTGTGAAAGGCGTTTCGATACATTTCTTCAAATTTTTTTCTTGCTTCTTCAATTCCGTCTCGAGTATTTAAGACTAGTTCCTGTTTTTTCTTTAAATATTCCTCCCTTGTATATTGGATGTTGGCTATACAATATTTTTTGTTACGTAAATTTGTGCACAAAAGACAATCAGAGCAATTTCGGCAGTCGTATAAAAAATATGAATCAATGCAACCATCGCATTCGCGTGAAAAGAAAAGTTTGTTAGACCCATGACAGTAGACATTTTCGTAACAATATTCTGTGTGAAAGCAAATATAGGAATCATGTGTAAATTTACATTCATACAGCCGATTACCATACATTGAATCCTCACACCGCCACGCGGCAGTTATTAAATAACAGTTCTTTAGCTCTACAGTAAAATTACAAAACCTTGCATTTATTGATTTAGAATCAAAAAATGCGATATGCGGCACACGCTCTAAAAGTTCTTTGAATTGCTGGAAAAACGGTTTGGAAAAATCGTAGTCCCGGCCGTAATCCAATGGCTCCCATTTATCACTCCACCAAAACTCCTTATCATAAGTTGTAATTTTCTCTTCAGGATTGTAAATAGAAATGTGCGTCCCGGTTGAACCCGGCGTACCATTCGGCCTTTTAAATAAAGAGTGCTCGTTACGCCAAGCTAAACGTCTTATTAACCGGCACTCCGGACACCACGTCGGCGGCGGAACTTTTATTTTTTCGTAAAAATTAAAATCCTCTTCCTCGATTGTGAAGTTTTTTTGACAGTTTACGCATTTTTTTGTTTCTTCTTTCATGTTTCCTCTACCCCAGATAGCGCCTTAGGTGCTATCTGGGGGCTAGGCAATATTTTGTTTATAACACTCCTCACAAGCAATTTTGCCATAGCCCCACCCCGGTGGATAATAAGCCATTATATCCTTTTGGCAGTAAAAACATCTAGAGGGATAACTTTTTAGTGTTGCAGTTTTTCTAGCTCTTTTAAGCATCCTTAAATCAAAGTGGGTGCGAGGTAAAGCAAAACCTTTCCGTTTATGAAATTCATACTCAGCCTCGGAAACATTAAACCTATATTTTGTTTCCGGACAAATCAATGCTATAACTGTTATGTCTTTTCCCGTATCATTTATACTGTCTGGTAGGTCCAAAGAAGACATGCCATTTTGTGAAGATAAATCATCTTCCGACCAATATCCTCCTTTTTGCAATATTTCTTCCTTTTTGACTTCTGGAAAATATAAAATGGCTACTGATAAATTATAAGGACAAAGTCCCATTGTGTATGGTAAAAATTTTCCATATTCTCCTTTCTTCTCCATGTCGTTTATGATCTGTGCTTTCAGCTTTTCATATTCCTCTTTAGAATATTGTTTATTTAATATGCAGTATTTTTTCTTACGCAAGCCGATACAACCGAAGCAGTATTCGACCTCGTCACAAATCTCAAGATATTCCGAGTATCTTCCTGAAGACCAATTTGAATTTTTCATTCCGTATGAATAATAAACACAACTATTACTTCCGGAGATTTCTGTGGTTCCGAAAATACCCATTTGGTCGATGCAATCTTTGTTGCTTAACCCTCTTAACTGGTTTCGACAATTTTGAGAATCCTCATAAGCAAACACGTTGATGCATTTATCGCAATTTGTAAGGTAATTGCCGGTTGAATTGGTAGTTTTCAAATTAAAATTTTCTCGATGGACCGCTAGATTTTTTAATATGTTGTTATACTCGTCTTTAAGAAATTTAAGCTCTTTATGAGAATTGAGTTTTATATTTTTAATCTCTTTTTCATATTGATCTTTGGTGTATTGTTTGTTTCGTATGAAGTATCGCTTGTTTCGTAAGTTCCAACACATAAAACAATTTTGGCAATTGCGACAATCATAAAGAAAATATGAATCAATGCAATCACGGGAATTTTCAGAAAAGCTTAAGTTAAATGAGTCGTGACATTCAAGGCAATCGTAGGAGTTCTGTAAATTGAATGAGAGTGTAAGATCGAAAGAATCTTTACTTCCTATAACTCTATAGCCATAGCTCAAATTTTCACATTTAAAAGCAGCTCTTGTTAGATAACAATTCCTGGAGAACCAAATATCGTCGCACCAATCACAGTTGGTGTTATTTTTACCAACTTGGTGTGGATGAGGTATTTTTTCTTGAAGTTCTTTCAGTTGTTCAAAAAAAGGCTTAGATGGGTCATAATCTTGTCCAAAATCTATAGGATTCCAGGCATCCCCCCACCATTCATGTGATTTATAAATAGGGTAACGTGCAGTGCTGGGTAAAACAGTAATTAAACTTTCACCAGATAAATTTGAAACACCTTTGCGAAATTTTCCGAACACCCAAAACGCGGCATATTGCTTGAGGCGGCAGAAAAAACATTGCTCCGGGATTTTTAATCCAACTTTTTCGTATAAATTTAAATCACCTGAATCTATTTCAAATTCATTCTTGCAATCAACGCAAATTTTAACTTGGCTCTTTGTACTCATAGACGTTCACCCCAGCGGGACGTAAAACTCTATTGCCGAGTTTGTAACCTTTTTGAATCACCGCGGCTACTTTGTGGTCGTCTTCTTTTTTGTCGGTCGACACGAGGTCGAGAGAGTGATGTAGATTGGGATCAAAAATTTCACCTATTTTGCCTATTTCTTTCACGCCATATTCCTCAAAAATTTTGCTCATTTCGCTATAAATATGTTCAATGCCTTTACGCCAAGTGGGGTCAATTTTCTCCCACGACTCTTTGTGTGAGAAGGCCATATTAAAATTATCAAGCACGGATAGAAAACGCGAGAGGATACGCTCGCGCACGGCCTCGGAGAAGGCCGCTTTGCGCGTCTCTTCTTCCTTTTTATAATTGGCAAAGTCCGCCCGCTCCTTCTGCCAGCCGGTCAAATACTCTTCTTTTTCTTTCTTGGCTTGCTTAAGTTCTGCCTTCAGCTTTTGAATTTTTTTCACTAATTCCTCTTCGCCGCCTGCCCCGTAGGAAGTACTCTTTCCTTCGGGGTCTTCATTGAACTCAAATTCAACTACGTCGTCTGACTCAGTAGAGTCACCCTGAGCGGGGTCGAAGGGTTCTTTTTTAATTTCGTCGTCGGACATGTGGGGATTTTAACACAAATGCAACCCCTTCTCAATCTTGCGAATAGAGACCTTCCAGGTTATTGAAGTTTCATACTCTTGACTATCCCGTCTAGAACAACTTCACTTTTTGATATTTCTTGCAAATTGTCTGCCAATAAAACTATTCCTACTATATATTTCCCAGTTGGAATATCTACCCCTAGAGCACAACCTTTATTATCAATACAACCTATTGACTTAAAATATTTTACTCTATTATTATTTACGGCGGCTTTGCAATTTTCTTTCGGACAATCTATCTTTTTTGCTTGTTCTTCTATGGGTAAATTATCAAAAGATGCTCCACTTAAATCTGTTAAGGGACCGTGGAGTATTTGAATATAAGTATTAGAATTCTGGCCCCGCTCTGGAGGAAATAAGCTAGTAGAAAAGGAGGTATATATCTTGCCATCTCTCATTATATCCCCCCGCGTTACAGGATCCGCGCCACTTTCATCTAATCTCCAATCCGATGGGTAATCGAAGGAAATTCCGATTGCTGGATTATTGTAATTTTTTATTACACTTGTCGTATAGCTCCTTAGATCTGAAGGTGCTAAAAAACTCGCAAATTGTTTTATGAATAATTCGCGAGCCAGAAATAAGACTGCTATTACTCCTGCAACAATTAGTGCAATTTTTATATTTTGTTTCATCCGAGTATTGTAACAAAAAGATCCTTTTCTTGCAAAGGACTTTTTGGGAATTCTATCTCTTACTCCACTGCGGTGCTTTGCGGGCTTTTTTGAGTCCGAACTTGCGGCGCTCTTTGGCGCGGGCATCTCGTTTCAAGTATCCTAAAGGTTTTAATTTAGCACGCAACTCTGTGTTCGAGAGAACCAACGCTCGGGCCAGCCCGTGGCGCACAGCT
>Ga0209541_10015551_pt1 | contig 11354 bp, 13 predicted proteins | sample RifCSPlowO2_01_FD_184027 | JGI IMG/M metagenome (GOLD analysis project Ga0209541, IMG submission 184027) | Groundwater microbial communities from Rifle, Colorado - Rifle CSP2_plank lowO2_0.1 (SPAdes) (version 2) | ecosystem: Environmental > Aquatic > Deep subsurface > Groundwater | place...
CCGATATCGCCGCGTTTCCCGTCGAAAATAAGGAGCGTTTTGTTGCGGTAACGGTCCATCAATGCCTTGAGCGCATGCAAGCCCTCGAAACCGTATTGCGCAAAATAGGCGTAATTCGGCTTTAATGCGGCAATCTGGCGCTCTTCCAGCAGGGCATCGACCAGCTCGGAATAATACGGAACAATCGCATCGGCGGAAGTGCCGTTTGGGATTTTTTTTAGATCTGGATCGATCCCGAAACAGAGGATGGTTTTGGTTTCCCGGGCAAGTCTTTCCAACATCAGGAAATATTGGCCAGGCAAACTTAAAAACTAGACCGGAAAACGGGTCAATGCACCGCCACGGCCGTTTTCTATAGGTACACGAAACACCAGCTTGTTTTCTACATGCTGTCTAAAAAAATCGATCCATTGCTGATTACGCATTTCGAGGAGTTCGGGTTTAAGGGTGTAGGGTGGATGCACTCCGGCAAACTGTTGAACAGAACGATCAAACTGCGCATCAAATTCGCCCAATAGCGTGGCATCCAGGTAGAGACCGTTCAAACGCCATGCAACCAGCTCGACGTGGCTGTTTTGGGGATGACCGATAAGAAAAATGCTTATATTCCCTGTGTCCGTAGCAGATTCGATGGCAGCGGATAAAAGATAGCTGTTGGGTATGGAGGGCAGGGTATAATCCAGAACAAAGTATAGCAAGGTACTTGTACCCGAAGAGGAAAACGCGACATCTTGGTATTCCATGTGCTGGGAAGAGGCAAGAAACAGCGGAGGGATGAACCGGAGGTGGGTGCCGTCGAATTGCATCAACCGGCCGCCACGCACCCCGTGCGGCTGCCAGCCGGGTTCTTGATAAAAATGCCGGACATGTTCAATCAAAGGGCATTTCCCTTCATCTAGATAAACCCGGGCCTTTCGTAGGTTTCCTATTCTATTCAATTCTAGTTCATGCACGTGTATAGAAATATGGTCCGCTTCTTCACGAAAAAGAGCGCAACCGGCAGGGACAGCGGGAAACGTGCCTTGAAGATATTCGACATGCCCGCCAAAAGCATCCGCGGGAAGATCCGCAGGCAACGACCGAAGATTCCATATGAAAACGGCATGCGCCATTTCTTGGGTATCCAATACCCTTAGTTCACCCCGACCCAGGAAAGGACGCATGTCCCGCCGCATGCTTCTGGCAATACGATCCAGCATAGGTTTAGGCAAAACGAGACGTTTCGGAGTTTGGGGAATGGACAGGCGGGGAACCGGAGCGAATACTTGCATGTTGCAACTAGTGGAGGCTAAAGATTTAAAAAAGAAGCTAGTCGCCAATCACTTTGATGAGAACGCGCTTGTTTCTTTGGCCATCGAACTCGCAGTAGAATACCTGTTCCCAGGGGCCGAGATCCAATTTGCCTTCCGTAATAGGCAGGGTAACCTGGTGGGAGATGAGCTGCCGCCAGATATGGGCCGCGCCGTTATCTTCCCCCGTATCGTTGTGGCGGTAATCACCATCATACGGAACCAGCCGCTGCAGCATGTTGATGTAATCCTTATGCAACCCGGGTTCGTTATCATTGACGATTACCGCCGCCGTAATGTGCATGGGGTTAATCAATACCAGCCCTTCTTTTACTTCTGAATCTTGCACTGCCTTTTCTACTTTATCCGTGATGCGCACCAGTTGGATTTTGGATTTTGTATTTAAAGTGAGATAAGTAGTGTGAGATTTCATACATAACCCACTTCGCCAAAAGGATTTTTAATTCCCGCAGCCGCTTCGTGGTTTGGCTAAAGCCAAAGGAAATAAAAACCGTTTCGGCTCGTTTCAGTTTTGCATTCCCAAGCCCCTTCTTTATTTCCCAGTACCGTTATTTTTGATATGTTATCGCCTCCTTTTCCGCTCTTAAAACAAAAAAGGAAGAGCGGAAAAGTAGTCTGAAGGGAAAGAAATATAAGGAATAAAATGGGGGTTAAAATATGGACTTGGAAGATGATGCCGTATATGATTTAAGAAACCTCATTGGATTGGGATTCAGATTCAAAGATAGAAAAATTGCAAGCGCATTAATCAAACTTAGGGGCAATATGAATATTGTTGAATTTTTAGATAAATACAATCTTAAAATTTCTAAAAATGCTTTTTCAGACTGGACTAATTTGAGATATGGGATACCTTTAGAAACTGTATTAGATCTCTTGGGATGGGAAACAGTTAAAAAAATCAATGCCGACTTATTATTTTCGGGTAGAGCTTCTGCGTACGCTTGTGCAAGGTTACCATGCAAATCCAGTGTTGAACTGATGTACCTCATAGGGACGATTATAGGCGATGGCTCGCTTCGACATGAAAAAGGAAAAACATATTTTGAATCATATTTTGTTAGTTTTGAGATGAAAGATAAAGAGATTATAACGTACATACAATCTGCATTCAGTAGGATTTTTGGGTTTAAAAAACCTATAAGAAATATTAAAAGGAAAGACGGTAGGAGGATATATCTTCTGAAATATTCGAATAAAGTTGTTTATTATTTTTTAAACAGATTTTTTGATTTAGGTCCCCGAAAGGCAAAGTCCGTCGGTATAACAAAACATAATGGGATGACTAGAACTCAGAAACTGGCATTATTGCTTGGCTTATACCATACAGATGGATCGTTTAGCCAGGGAAAGTTAAGATTTTATACTTCCAGTCCTAGATTGAAAGATGATGTAAGTACGCTTCTGAAGGAAATTGGGTACGGATCAAAAGAGTATAGGTATCAAAGAGGAATGTATGACCCCGAGTACCACGTGGAGGTAAAACGACCTGATAGATTGATATGTGAGCTACAGGAATTAGAGGAGATTCTTTTTAGAAACTGATATAAAGAGGTTATAACAAGAACAACACACCATTAGGTTGGTTAACCTAAATTGTTTACGGGGTCGTGGTGCAAAGAAATCCAGGGAAGCACGCTTTCCTGTCTGTACAAGAATGTCTTGTACATGCACAACCAGGTTAACACGGCAGATATCGTTATTCTTATTTTTGATTGAATAATGATAGCCAAGTCTCCAGATCTCACTTGCTTCGGCAGGCACAAGAGCCGTGAAAACTGCATATCGGGGTTCAATCCCATAAGGGACCCAATACTTGGTCTTTCTAAGACCGGGTCCCTTGAGGGTTCCAACCTCCAGAGTAAACTTTTATGTTTATTCTGGTTTTGGAATGAACAAATCCCTGCGACCCCAATTCCCATTACTTTTGACTTCTGCCATTCTGGTGGCAAAAGTAAAGGGTTCTTTTTGGACAAACATGTCCAAAAGATGTTCGTGATCGTATCGACGATCGCGACATGGTCAAAGGCCATTTGGCAAAACACGGGACTAACGTTTCAAGCTGACCCCATTTTATTCATAAATTGGAATTATAGCTGGATTATGGCAACGCCGCGAGGGGGCTTTTTCGTATCGGGCGGTTTTTCTCCCACGCCTGGACGTGGGATAGGATCGTATAACGGAAGGCGAAGCTCGGGTCTTTGCACAGGCCCGGACGGAGTGCGGCGCTGGCTACGCCGGTCCCTTCGCTGGGCCGGGAAGCTGGGGCAACGGCGTGGCATCCGCATGTGTTTTAAACGTGTCCTGGTATGGGAGGGCATGTTTATATTATGCCATCCAGTATTTATAAACCTTTGTCACATAAGCCTTTTTCGTACTTTTACCCTGCCAGGACAAAGAGGCTTGACCCAAAAATAGCCTCTTCGGGGGTTCCATAGGCAAATGAGGCCTGGCCCAAAAAGAGGAGTTTCTTGAGCCGTCTGGGTTTTTGGATCAAACTTTTTAACCTTAGGAGAGTTATTAGATCGTAAAAAGGTTTGAATATGAAGATTTTGAGGATAGACGAACAGGAGGGCAGGATCAAGCTGCTCATCAACAGCCTGGAGGACCTCTGGCACCTGGAGCGGGTGCTGGCGATCGGGGACAAGCTGGAAGGCGATAGTTTACGTACTGTCAAATTCGAGAAAGAGCAGGAGAAAAAGCACGTGCGCATCATGGTGGAAGCGGAACGCATCGAATTTTCCAAGAGCGAGAACCGGCTGCGGGTGCTGGGAACGATTCTATCCGGCAGTCCGGAGGAGTTCGTCCAGAAAGGACGGCACCATACGCTGGAAATCGAGAAAGGGATGAAGATCATCGTGCAAAAAAACGAATGGAAGAACTATGAGATACGGCGCCTGCGCGAAGCGGAAAAAGAGGCCAAAAAGCCGCAGCTTCGCATTATTGTCTTGGATGAGGAAAAGGCATTAACCGCGCTGGTAAAGGGGTATGGGATTGAATACGGGCCGGAATTCTACAGCGAGGCCAGCAAGCGGGATGAAAAGCACCAGCAAAAGGTGGAGCAATACTACCAGACGATCGCGGAATACGTGGAAAAGCACCCGGAACGGTTCATTGTTGCCGGCCCGGGTTTTACGAAAGAGAACCTGAAAAAGTTCCTGGAAAGAAAAAAGCCGGAGCTATTGGTGCGTATTCGATGGGAGACGTGCAGCTATGCTGAGCGCAGCGGTGTCAATGAATTATTCAAAGGTGGCATTGTGGAAAAAGCTGTCGGGGAGCAACGGCTGGAGAAGGAACAGCGAGCGGTTGAAGAGTTCATTGCCGAGGTACATAAAAACGGAAAGGCAACGTATGGCATGCAGCAGGTGAAAAATGCGGTGGGGGCGCGCGCAGTAAAAATCCTGCTAGTGCTGGATGAACTGCTGCGCAGCAATAAAGAAATTCAGGGGATTACCGAACAGGCAGGAAACGCCGGCGCCGAGATCCTGATTGTTTCTGGCGAAAGCGATGCAGGCGGGAAATTACAGGGATTGGGCGGACTGGCGGCATTATTGCATTATAAGCTTGAAGGATGAGGGATAGCCATGGAAAAAGAGGAACCGCACACGCCACAGACCGGTTCTACGCTGCGCCAGATTATTTTAGGCGGGCAGGATGGGCTGGTGAATGTACTGGGCATCGTGCTGGGACTGGCAGGAGCGGTGAGCGTGAACCCGGCTATCGGTGCGGGAGCGGTAATTGTGGGGGGATTGGCAGCAACATTTGCAGAAAGTATTTCCATGGCTGCGGTGGCATATACTTCGGGCAAAGCGCAGCGGGATTATTACTATCGCGAACTGGAGAACGAGAAACGCGAAATCAAGGAAGTGCCTGAGGTGGAGAAAGAGGAGATACGGTTAATCTATATGAAAAAGGGATTTCGCGGGAGGCAACTGGAAGGCATCGTGAAAAAGATAACCAGCAATGAGAAAACCTGGATAGATGTAATGATGACTGAAGAGCTAGGCCTAGCAGAGAGCAAGGACATCAATCCGTTAAGGGAAGGTGCAGTGGTTGGCGGAGCTGCTTTTGTAGGATCGCTAATACCACTCTTTCCATTCTTTTTCATGAGCGTCCAGGCAGCAATGCCCCCTTCGCTTATTCTTTCAGCTTTAGCACTGTTTTTTGCTGGCGCTTACAAAGGAAAAATTACATTGGGCAAATGGTGGAAGACCGGTATAGAGCTGATGCTCATAGGCTTAGCAGCTGCTTTCATCGGATATTTGGTTGGAAGCTGGGCTGGCACAATGTTTGGCTAGCAAATTAAAATTTTTATTACCCTAGTCAAACCTTGTGGGTAATGTGTTCTAGTTTTCTGTTTCGAGGTATTTACTTTATTCTAATGCCTTCAAAATTCCTTCGTCAAATGCTAGAACCTTTGAGTTGCTTGTACTAGCCATATAGATAACTGAAATACCAGCAAAACTAAGCTTTGCTTTTTTATTATTTTCAAAAAATTGCCAAAGTATTTCGTCTTTTTCCTGCTCGGTAAGATGAAAGAACCTAATCTGCTTATTGCTTAGTAGCTCTTCGTGAGCCTCTTTTGCCAGGTTTATATCGCTCTTATAGTTCAAAACAGTTAATGTCTCAAACAGTATTATATCTGAAAGAAGCATTGTCTCGTTTTTGTTCTGTCTAACAAGCTCAATCGCTTTTTCATGATTGACATCTGCAGTCAGATAGAATGAAACTAAAAGAGAGGTATCAAGAACTATCACGGGAAGCACCATAAGCGATTAAATCGTGGTCTATCTTTTCTTTTTTTCCTTTGAACTTGGCATCACGCTCTTTTGCCCTTGCAATCAAATCGTCCCAGCTTCTAGTTTTTTTCTTCTCTTGAGCACTGTGTATGAATCTATCTATTACTTCTGTGTAACTTTCCTTGCGTATCTTTTTAAGCTCTGTAAGTTCTTCGTAGACATGATCGGAAATATTAATCAAATTCGACATAAGATATATGTATATGTATACATTTATAAATATTTCATTTATTGCGTCAAGTTTCTCTTATCGCTTAAGAAAAGGCGCATAAGAATTGTTTTTGGGCTCGCCTTTTTTGGCCAAAGAGATGCGGAAGTGTTGAAAAAGGCGAAACTAGAAATATCCTATAATTAAAACATCATTTCCTACTTTGCGGATGGAGAGGTTTTTCAACTGCCAGGCCTGGTCCATCTTTTCCACGCCGCCGCCTGCGAATGCGGTTTTCCCTTCCCCCAGGATCTTGGCCGCGATGAAGAACGCCCCCTTGTTGATAAGCTTCGCCTTAAAAAAATCCGTGGCCACCTCGCTTCCGCCTTCCACGATAACAGAGGTAACGCCCTGGCTGCCCAGTTCGGTGAGCAAGGCGTTTAAATCCACGTGACCAGGCTCTTCTTCCGGCAATACCAGCACATCTACCCCCAGCGCTTCCAGCTGTTTTTTCTTTTCTTTATCGTGTTTGGGCGTGGTGGCAACGATGCGGCGGGCGTTGGCTTCCAGCACACGCGAAGTAAGCGGTAGCTGTAGTTTCCCGTCTACAACGATGCGGATGGGATTCGGCGCACCTGGCGTGCGGGAGGTGAGGCGGGGGTTGTCGATGACAACGGTATTCAAGCCCACCAGGATCGCATCGTATAAGGCCCTCCACGCATAGCCGATGGAGCGGGATTGGGGGTTGCTGATGTATTTCGAATCGCCGGTTTTCGTGGCTATTCTTCCGTCGAGGGTCATGGCCAGCTTTAGCAGTACAAACGGCCGTTTTGTCTTAACCCAATGGAAAAACGCCTCGTTTAGCTCTCTGCAATCGGGATCGTTCACTAGTTCGACTTCGATACCGGCCTCCCGCAATGCCTCGATGCCTTTTACCTGCGGGTTTTGGTCTTCACAGCCCACCACTACTTTTTTTATCCGGTGCTCGATGATGGCCTGCGTGCAGGGCAGGGTGCGTTTTTCCTCGTGGGAGCAGGGTTCGAGCGTTACGTACATGATGGATCCTGCAAGGTCCTGCGCCTTGCGTTTCACAAGGTTTGGTTGGAGTAGCATATCGCTTTTATTTTGCCAGCCAGACCTTGTGTTTGCGTCTTGTATCGCAACAGCTTCTGCGTGCGCCTCCCCGGCCTTTTTATGATAGCCCTGGCCGATGATCTTATCATCCTTGATAATGACGCAGCCCACGCCAGGGTTAGGGGATGGGTGGGATTTTTTGGCAAGTTTCAATGCGCGGGCCAGATAATCCATAGCATCAACTAAATGAGGTGGTTCATCTTTTTCTTTTTGGTTTCCATGTAGCTCTTATTATGTGTTGTGGGAGAAGCAATAAGAGGGATTCTTTCAATTACATTTAATCCATTTCCCTCCAATCCGCGCAGTTTTTTTGGATTATTAGTTAGTACGCGCACATTACGGATGCCCAGGGATTCGATGATTTTGGCCGCAATGGCGTAGTCCCGTAAATCGTCCTCAAAACCGAGTTTTTTATTCGCTTCCACCGTATCATGCCCTTTATCCTGCAATGCGTATGCCCTGATCTTATTGGCCAGTCCGATGCCGCGGCCTTCCTGGTCGAGATAGAGGAGGATACCGTCATGTTTTGCGATATACACCAATGCTTGTTCAAACTGCCCGCGGCAATCGCAGCGCAGACTGCCAAAGGTATCGCCGGTTAAACATTTGGAATGGACGCGGACATTGACGACGCTTTTTTCGTCCCACTTCCCGCAGGCAAGCACCAGGTGCTCCTTTCCCGCATCATCGTAAAAGGCATACACATCAAACGCCCCATACCGGGTAGGTAGTTTGGCCTTTGCAACCTGTTTTGCATTCATCGTTTCAACCTCTGCACTAACACCAGTGCCGCATCCACAGCCCGCCGGGCATAGGGCTCGGCGCGTTTTTTCGCCTGTTCCGGGGTAATGGCCGGACCCATGACGCCGAGCGTTACGGGCTTGTGGAATTCCAAGGAGAGCGCCATCAACGTATTAGCTAATGTAAATACGATTACCTCATCGTGTTTCGTCTCCCCCTTTACCACCGCACCCAGAACGGCTACACCGTCAATGTTTTTATGGGTAAGCAATCTTTTAACTGCCAGCGGCGCATCGTAGGCCCCGGGCACTTCGATAACATCCCGTACCGTTGCGCCTTTTTCTTGGGCATAGGCAAGGGCGGCATCTTTCATCTTTTCGGTGATGTTAGTGTTGAAGCGGGAGAGTACGATGCCCAGGCGAATGGCATCTGGGAACTGTAGCATACCCTCATCCGCTTTTCCCTGGCGGATGCCTTTTCCCGCATTCGCTGTAAGCTTTTCAGGCTGCGCAGCAAGCGATACGGCATTATGCACATGCTTCCGGATGCGGTTTTCGGCTATCTGCTGCAGCTCCTTTTCGTTCCAGGCCTCGTTCTCGTGCACGAATACTTCGACGATGTGCTTGTTGGTCAGCAGCTGGGCCTGCTGGATGCCCAAACTGGCTTCATGGGCGCATTGCTGATCGATGGGCGCACCGCCAACCATGCCCAAGGCCATGACAGTGTCGCATCCTTCATCCAATAATCGTTTGCAGGCGACCGGCAAATCCTTGATACCCGGAACGGTCCGGCGGATAACATGTGTTTCCGGAGAAGATCGCTTCAGCTCGTCGAGTGCAATCTCGCCCATATTGATTCGTGCAAAGGTGGTATCCACGATCCCGATAGTGGCCATCAGATATCGCTCCCTTCTATGAAAACCAGCTTGTTTTTTTCTGCATAGGCACGCGCCTGTGCCTTATTCAATGCCTTTCCCTTTCCGAGCATTTCGCACAATACCATTATTCCAGGCAATCGGGCACGTTCGGCAAGCGCAAGGGACAACTCGGTATGCCCACGTCTGTTCCTTATTCCTCTTCCAATCAGTAAAAACACATGGCCCGGCGTATAGAAGTTTTTTATAAAATCTTTTTGCAGGCCGTTGTTTCTGCGGATGATGCCCGCCAGCCGTTTTATCGTTAAGGCGCGGTCATTGTCCGGGATGCCGGTGTATACGTCCTTGTGGTTGACGGCGATGGAAAAGGCGGGTTTGTCGCCATAGGCCGTTTTCTTCACTACCATTTTATGGAGGCGGCCGCTGGAAGCGATGATATCGCTAATGAAGGGTATGCCGATCTTTCCTGCAATCCCCTCCCCCAGTGCCACGCAGATGAGCCCGCCGGCATCCCTGCGGAGGCGGTGGATTTTCTCGGGGGTGATGGAATGGGCGTGGTAGACCAGATCGGCTTCGCCTTCTCTTTCATCCCCGTCGTAAAGTACGACAGGTTTGCCATTCCTAAGTGCGGCTAACGCATGTTTAAGCGAAGAAAGCATGAAATGTATAGCACACCCAACGATTTAAAAATATACTCAAAAATGCGTAACTACCATTTTTTTGGTAATTAGAAGGACTGCTTGATCCCGCACGCATCCCGATGGGTTTTGCCGAATTCGCTGAATTGCAATGCCTGCTCACCGGTGAAGATGGGGCCATCGTTGCAGGTGGTTTTCCCGTTGATGTCGCAGGCACCACAGATGTTAATGCCGCATTTCATGTAGCGTTCCACGCTCACCTGGGACGGGATCTTGTTTTTTTGGGCGAACCGGGCCACGTTGTACATCATCATCTCCGGACCGCAGGCATATACCGCATCAAAACGATGGTGTGTTATTAGCTCCTCGAGGGCGGCCATGACATTCCCTTTCCTGCCGTAGCTGCCATCGTCCGTCGTCACATGAACTTCGCCGAACTCCTTGAAATGGTTTTCGAAGATGACATCTTTTTCCGTTCTGGAACCAATCACCGCGATGCTGCGGATGCTTTTTTTCTTGGCTTCTTTGGCCAGATAGGCCATGGGAACTACACCGTATCCTCCACCCACCACTGCGATCGTTTTCGCCTTCTCTGGAAGCATAAAATGGGTGCCCAGTGGACCACGGAAGCTTACCGGATCTCCTTCTTTGAGCTGGTGCATTGCTTCGCTGAACTTGCCTATGGCGGCAATGGTGAACGTTACGGGATTTCCACCCCCCAGGCTCATCGGCCGCTCGCCCATGCGCGGCAGCCAGATCATGATAAATTGGCCGGGATACGAGCTTATCTTGGCCACCAGCTCAAACGTCTTGATTCGGTAATTCTCCTGAATGAGCTTTGCTATTTTTGCAGTATGCATGGGAAAATTCGATTGGTATGGATTAAGGTCCATGAGGAGATGAGGACAAAAGCAAATAAAAACACTCTGATAATTTGGGTTAACAAGGGATTCTATTTTTGCCTTGGCTGCCTAACTAGTTCTGGAGCAGCATTGACTTGTTCTTTACTGCCACCAACAATAGGCGCATTGTCGCTTGCGACAACCGCGTCGGTAGCTTCTCTTACCACCGCAAAACGACTGGACGGCCGAACTCTCAGGTCGACGCCCCGCCAACCACAGGAGCACCGGCCATTCGAAAAACTCAGCCAGTTATCACACCTGCCGTAGAAGCCGCCGTGGCCGTGCCTCAAAAGACCGAGAGTAGCTAAATCAGAAATCCAGCCATAAGTATTATCATTGCCAACAGCTTCGAGTACGCCACCATTTCTGTCTTGAATTCTATAACGTCGTTTTTGTCCATTCAAATTCAAAAGAATAGTATCTGCTTCACCCATTTCTTCATCCGTCCTTATTGGTCTTTCAGTTCTTGCATTGAACAAATTTAAGAAGGACGTGCCATCTGCTGCGAACCCATGATCACAAGTTACTATCATGTCAACAAGACCAGTTTCATCGCTGCTAGGCTTTACTACAACAGTTTTTCTTCTTCCTGCATAGTCACATTCACCTTCTACTCTATCTCCAAAAGGTCTACCTTTCGCTCCAATCATGCCAAAAGTACCGGTATATGCAGGCAAGCTGTCGATAATCTCCCGTGGAACAGCTCTGGGCCTTCCTCCCTCATCTTTATCAAGAAGTACTCTATTGTAGAATGAATTCGGCACTATCCTTTTCCTAGCAGTATTGCCTCTGTGAATTGCCTCCAGCC
>Ga0209541_10015555_pt1 | contig 11351 bp, 7 predicted proteins | sample RifCSPlowO2_01_FD_184027 | JGI IMG/M metagenome (GOLD analysis project Ga0209541, IMG submission 184027) | Groundwater microbial communities from Rifle, Colorado - Rifle CSP2_plank lowO2_0.1 (SPAdes) (version 2) | ecosystem: Environmental > Aquatic > Deep subsurface > Groundwater | place: Rifle...
ACATTTTTGGCATCCTAAAAATCCACTGTCAAAAGAAAACTCCGTCAAACCAGCACCTTTAGGTGCTGGTAGGAGTTTTCTGTGGGTTTTTATGATAATCGGTTATAGTCCATTTATTTTCTAATCCCATGGCAATCTACCTTATAAAAGGCCAGACAGGAAATCTAGACACTGTTTCTTTAGAACGAAGAATAAGATTCAGCCAGCAAGAAGTAGAAGCAGCAGAGAGATTTATGGATGGTGTTGGGGAATTTAAGCAGTCTGATAAGGGTCATTATTGGGGGTCAGATGAAAAATATATACATATCGCATCAGATGGTACTCAGGCACAATTACAAGATATTCAAGGGGACTTATTGCAAGAGCTGATAACAATTTTTCATCCAGAATATTTTGTTGATCAAGAAGATGCTATGAAAGGCCCATTGAAATTGCATCCTATCTCTGAGCTATCCCAATAACAGTATTAATATTAGTTACTTCTTTCTTACTAACCAATTATAATCTTTTTTAACTACTCTAGTGTCATAATAATATAGTAAGATTTAAATAAGGGTCAGTATTCTCCCAATTCAAATTGGGGGAAAATGATGCGATTCAATAAGCTTATATTATCCATTTTTGTATTGGCTTTATTTGCAGCCCTTGTTTGGGCTCTGCCCTCTTTTACAGTAACTTCTGCGGACTCTGATACCATATATGGGGCTAATGATCCAACAATAACCTTAAGTGCAAATCTATCAAATCCTGGTTATAATGTAACAGCTGACTTTAGCTCTGTTGAAGGTTTAGCTCCTGTCTTGTATTCGACAAATAGCAATGCATCAGCAACATGGGACATTAATAAAACATATAGCGGGAATGCAAGTATACTGCTTAATTTATCTGTTATTGATTCTGGTACAGATGCAAGGGGCATATGGAACGTTTCCGGCCTAAAGTTAAAGGACGCATCGAGCGTCAGTTACGCTTTTTATGTTGACAGCAGCGCCAATGGGACAATTAATGATTGTTGGTTTGAAGAACTTTATAGGATAAATTGTACTGACGTAGTACCCACTGAAGGATATGCTGCACCTTATCTTGGTTTTGAATTGGACACCGATTCCGATAGTGTGGCAGATACATGGGTCATTGAGCATAAGTTTGCAGTCAATAAAACAGCTGATAGCTGGTATTTAAGGAATTTAAACAATGATACCTATTTCCATACTTCTGGCACTGGAGCAAACCCTTCCTGGAACACAACGACTCCAATTGATTTGAAATCAATAAAGGATGATGCAACATTGGGCAATGCGGATATCCTAAAGATAAAATTATATTTTGGCGGCTGGGATCCTGGACAGATTTCATTGGGAACTCCAATAAGGACATATGTTGATAATCTAGAGATAAACGGCGACTTAAGGCCAGAGCCTTATGTTTTAGGGGTTGATAATGGCGATGGAACTTATAATCTAAGCTACACTATAGATACGCAGGTAGCCGAAGGCGGCTATAATATCAGCTTGTTAGCAATAGATCCTTCAGATCAAAGCACAGCAGAAAATGAATTTACTGTTTCGATAGATAATACAATTCCTTCTTTAAGTGCTGCTACAATTGCAGGATCCTATAGTGGATATTTCTCTCCTGCAAATTTAGACGGAAATTTTGATACTGTTAACATTACCTTGAATGCTTCCGAAGAAATCGATAACTGGGTCTCACTTTCAATATATAACTCCACTAGTCAGACTCCAGAAAATAAAGTTAGACAATATAATCCTAGTGCCGACCAGGCAATATCCTTAATCCAGACATGGAATGGAAAAAACACAGGCGGTGATTACGTCCCTGACGGAGATTATACTGTCAAGGTCAAGATGAGGGATTATGCAGGCAATGAGAATGAAACTGATACAGGGCTTACAATAAGCATTGACAACACAGCACCGACAGTTGATGCTGGCACTGATAAAGTCACAAATACAGAAGTATCGCAAAATGCAACAGCATCAGATACCACTACAGGAATTGCAACATATACATGGACAAACTTATCTGGTCCAGGAATGATAACCTTCGGCACACCAAGTGCTGAGGATACAACAATATCAGCAGATATAGATGGCAATTATACAATAAGATTGACAGTTACAGATAATGTTAGCAATTCAGCTTATGATGATATGGTCTTGACGTGGGATACAACCCCGGCAGTTGTTGTGGCAGGGGCTGACCAAACAGTCAAAGAAACTGATTTAGTAAACTTTAATGCCAGCAATTCAACAGATGCAACTTCAGGCATTGCTTCTTATTCATGGGACTTTGATGCAAGCGATGGCACTGCTGGCGTGAATGCGACAGGCGTTAATGCATCCACTGTCTATAATGCCAATGAAACATATGTTGTAACGTTGACAGTAACCGATAATTCAGGCAACTCAGATTCTGATAACTTAACTGTCACTGTATTAGACCTTGGGCCTACAGCAGTCTTTTCTTATACTCCTCTTGCGCCTGATGAGGACCAGTCAATAACATTCACAGATAATTCAACAACCCCTGTTGACACAATAACCAACTGGACATGGAACTTCGGAGACAATAGCATAACAAGTACCCTGCGGAATCCAACTCACACTTACACATTGAATGGCACTTATGCAGTCACTCTAACTGTTGCTGATGCAGATAGCAGCGTAAACAGCACTTCGCAGGACATTGCTGTTGCTTTCGTGAATGATGCGCCTGTCTTCAGCGGGCCAATCCCGAACCATGCAACTGATGAGGACACGCCGTTCACAATAAACTTGACAGACTATTTCATTGACGATGACTCAACATTCACGTTCACTCCTACAAGCCTTAATGAGAATATAACGCTAAGTGTTTCAGGAAATGTTTTGACAGTAAACTTGGCTGGAAACTGGAGCGACCAGGGAGCGGCATTCATAACAGGCTTTGCAGATGGAACACCTAAGACATCCAATGTCTTTAATATAACCGTCACTGCAGTAAACGATGTTCCACAATGGAGCACAATTCCTGCATTGAATCTTACAGAAGATGACCCGACAAACACTTCAATTGATTTGAGCGCTTTTGCAGCTGATGTTGAGACAGAATCATCCGCATTGTTAAATTATACTGTTGTTTCTTATGATGCTGCTCAGGTTGTTTGTGAAATAAATCCAAACAATGTGACTCTGAATGTTACGCCAGCAGCAAACTGGAACGGAATTGGAACATGTATTGTGAACGCTGATGATAATAATAACGAGAGCAGTACAAACCAGACAGTAACAATCAATGTGGCTTCTGTACAGGATGACCCTTCTATCAACAGCACTGCTATTAAAACTGCTACGCAGGACTTGCTTTACCAGTATGATGTTGATGCATCTGACGGAGATTTAGTCACTGGAGAAACATTGGCATTCTCTCTGATTACGAAGCCAAGCGGCATGGTAATTGCATCTTCAACAGGGCTTATCAGCTGGATACCTCTGAATGAGCATGTCGGAAATAACAGCGTAACTGTTAAGGTAACAGATAGCACAGGCAGGCTCAATGAGCAGTCCTTCACAATCACAGTAAGCGGAATCAATGACCAGCCTGGACAGGCCACTTTAACTGCGCCAGCTGACAATTCATTAGTCATTGACAATTCAACCACATTGAAGTGGAATGCTGCTTCTGATCCTGATAATGACCAAATAAATTACAAGGTATACCTGTCCAACGATTCAGCCAGTATACCATTGTACAATACAACTTCAAACACACAGCTCACTATAACCGGCTTGCAGGACAACAGCATCTATTACTGGTATGTCGTTGCGAATGACAGCGAATTTGATTCATCGCCTACAGGCACATTCAGGTTTAATACATCATTCCATAATGACCCAACTATTGGCAGCTTCACGCCTAATGCAAGCAGCGTAACTGTTGCAGAAGGCGCTTCACAGGCATTTACCCTGTCAGCAAGTGATCTGGATAATGATGTGCCCTTCACTTATGCATGGGTTCTGGATGGCGTCACGCAGCTAGAAACAAGCAGCTTATTCACCTACAGCCCTTCTTTTGATGATGAAGATACACATACCATTATCGGAACAGTAACAGATGCATCTAATGCAAGCGTATCCAACAGCTGGACAGTTGTTGTGAGCGGCACAAACAGGGCGCCTGTACTTAATACAATCCCTGCTCTGACTGCAAAGGAAGATGAGGAATTCATCTTTGAAGTAAGCGCTGTTGATCCTGACGGCAATTTAGTCACATTCACTACTAACTTAGCCAATGTCAGCTTTACTTCTGTGCGGGATGGCAATTCAACCACAGGAACAGCAACATGGACTCCTACAAATGATGATGTCGGCAATAAGACAATCAACATAACAGCCAAAGACAGCTCTTTGCAGGCGTCCCAGCTGGTCACAATCACTGTAAACAATACCAATGACGCACCAACAATTACAGGATTTTCGCCTTCAGATGCAACTCCTAAGTTAGCTGCTGATAAAAGCACGTCTTTCAGCATAAATGCGTCTGACATAGATGCTGCAGACACACTTTCCATAACATGGTCTGGCGGAGCACAAAGCGGAACTGGCAATACATTCACCTACAACGGCAACAATAACCCGGGAACTTTCAACATAACTGCCACTGTTGCAGATGGAACTGTCTCTTTGACAAAGGGCTGGCTCTTGACTGTAAGCAATGTTCCCGTATCCAGTGTCTTGGGCGGAACTATCACCCAGCTGACACAGTCCCAGCTCTCTGCCGCAACAAACATATCAATTGCAGAGCCTGTTTCAGGAAGCACAGTTGATTTTGGAGATAATGTTCTGGACCTGACAGGGCTTGTGGATTTGGATGAGGTTATTCTGATAAATTCCACAGTTGTAGCCATTGACAGCTCAAAAGCTCCGCAGCTGAACAAGCCGGCAAAAATCGCGATGAAGGGCCTTGGTTTAACAAGCAAGCCTGTTATATTCTACAGCACAGGCTTCGGAGTTTCCGGCAACACTGTCTGCCCGGCAAGCATCTGTAGCAACATCCAGTACAGCTCAGGAACATTGACATTTGATGTAACGGGCTTCAGCACATTCTTTGTATCCGGCAATTTGGCGCCTATTGCAAATGCAGGCTCTGATAAAATTGTTCAGACCAAGAATGTAGTCTCACTTGACGGCTCAGCCTCCAAAGACCCTGATAACAATCCTTTGACGTATTCATGGACACAGCTGCAGGGCCCTAATGTAACCATAACCAACCCAACTTTGGCTGTTGCAAGCTTTACCACGCCGCAGGATGCTGTATACATATTCCAGATTGTTGTCAATGACGGCATTGTGGCCAGCACTCCTGATAATGTTACTATTGAATCTCTCGGAGGGGTTCTTGATATCACAAGTGTAAAGCTGGATTCTGTTGACAGGGATGACAAATTGAAGCCCGGGGAGGAGCTGGAAGTAAAGGTCGACATAAAAAACAGGGGGACCATTGACATAGAGAGCATAGAGCTTAAGGTATGGTTCGAGGACTCCAGCGGCAACAAGTTTGAGGATGACGACGATGACGAGGTCGAGGACGACAGCGAATTCGACCTTGATGCAGGCGACGATGAGGATGACTTAGATGACGATGATGTAACATTTACATTCGAGATGCCTTTTGATGTTGACGACAAGAACAAGTACACTGTCGTGGTGCAGGCAATCGGCGACCAGTTTAACGACAGCTCAATAAAGTACAAGGACATTGACAAATCAGAAACCATTGAATTTGAGAAAGAAACCCATGAGGTCGAGATCTTCAGGGCCTCAGTGGAGCCTGGCATTGTTTCATGCAGGCGCACCATAACCCTTGATGCCGGCATAAGGAACATAGGCGAAAAGGAGGAGGATGTGAAGCTCACAATCCGAAATACAGACCTTGGCATCTCATACTCTGATGACTTCAGCCTGGATAACGATGCCAGCGATAATGATAATATAGACAGAAGGTCATTGCTTTTCAACATAAAAGATGATGTTCTGGCAGGATTCTACCCGGTTCTGATTACTGCCGAATACAATGACGGCAAAGACACGGCTTCAAAGAGCGTAAATGTCCAGGTGGATGACTGCGTTTCCAAGAAAACAGTTGAGCAAAAAGAGCCTGTTACTGTTGTAACGCAGGCGCCTGCGGTTACTGCTCCAAGCGCTCCGAAAAAGGCTGTAACTGAGGTTTCTTTTAAGGAAACACCTGAATATGTGCTTGTACTGGGCCTTGGCGTTGTTATCCTGACAGGGCTTGTAATATTTGCATTCGGCGCACTGGTTACCGGCTTCAGAAAGCCTTAAATTCTTTGTTAATATGTCAGAAATATACTCTGGTTTTATAACAAATGTGCAAAGTCCAGTATCAAATTTTTGAAGGTGGTATATTTCTGAGCATGCTCAAAAGCCAGCCTAAGATTAAGGTGGCTTTAAAACATACTATCCGTCTATGACGGGTGGTTTTTGACAATGCCAGAATCATTAGAAGAGGCCATAAAAAACTACGGAAAGACGCATAGGCTTGAGTTTACTTCTGAAAGCATTGAAAAGTACACCATGCTTATCAGAAATTTTGAAAAAGAGCAGGAGACAAATCTTTCTGATGAAGAAGCTATCAAATACATATGCATATTAAAGGCTTCTGAAATGGATTACAAATTAGAGATTAATATAAAGAACGGAAAGAGGTACACTGGATTCCTGAAAAGGCAATTGGATGCGCACCCTGATTATAATATAGGTCATAGGCCGGCCAAGAATAGGATTACCAACATATTCCCTTACCGTAACCTAATGGTTGATAAATTGTTGATTTTCCTATACCTAATGGGGGAGAGGAAGGTAAAAGGAGAATTTCTGGGATACAATGGAAAATATATAAAATATCCGGAAGGGACACCATTAGACACAGACGAAAAGCTGCGCCTATTGAAGCAGCAGGGTGTCCATCAGCTGATGTGGGATGATTCTGATTTAGGCAGGATGTTTTCCAGAAGAAGAACGGGGAAATCAAGATTCGGTATGCTCGGGTACGCGGAAGTCATCAATGAGGTTGGAAGAGACCCAGAAGTAAAGGAGCTATGGGGAAGGGAAATAACTTATAAAGACGATGCCCATTATGTTAAAACACCTCAAAATCCAAAGAAAAATACAAATGGCCATATATCTGGAGTAAACCTTCCTTCAAAGGTTAGAGGCAAACAACATCGAAGAATTGTCGATTATTAACATTAGATAATGCACTTTATTTGAGCTTTTCAGCGCCCTGCTTTAATCTTCTTATTTTTTCCTTGTATTACTCATCATTAGTTTTATCTTGCCATTTAATATCAAAATACGGCATATTTATTTTGCCTTTTCGTCAATAATCTTGCGTATGCGCGTCACAAAATCAGAAGCCTCTTTGAAATACAGGTCGAATTCGTCTCCTTTTACCTCTTTTAATTCACGGTGCGTAATCATCTTCATCAGCTTGTAGAAATGCCTCACAACTGTCACATAATGCGCCTCAAGCTTCTTTTTCTTGACTAATTTCTCTTCCAATAAGTCAGGAACATGCTCAGGCGTTGGCGGAATCTCTCCAAGGTACATCAGGGCTGCATGCGCTGAATCAATGACAGCCCAGTACAGGTCTATTGTTGCCTGCAGTAAATGCCATTTTGCGTTGTGCAGCGTGTTTGGCGCACGGATATAATAGCTCCAGATGCTTTCCTGCGAAGGCCTTATCCTGCCCCTTTTGAGCAATGCCTGCAATGGGTCAAAAAATCCTGTGTCAATCAGCGCAACGCCATCCCTCAGTATATTGATGCCGACAGGGTCGCCGTTGCGCATGTACTCCCAGAAGGATGTGAAGCGCAGTGAAATGACATGCAGCTTGGTGGATACCTTGACAATGCTCTTCTGTATGATGATGCGGTAAGCTTCCACAACCTCAGGCGCCAGGCTTATGGATAAGTCATCAACAATCACGAGAATATCAATGTCACCGCCGGGCTTCTTGGTCCGCCTTGCAGTTGAGCCGAAAATCACAACAGCCCGTATAAAGGTGCCTAGCTCCCTGTTGATTTCTTCTGCGAACCTGTAGGCAATGTCCATGTCCTCCTTGTGGTATCTCTCCACATTAGGGTTATGCCTACGAGGAATGTTTATTCTCACTCTTGCACCAACAACTGCTCCGTTGAAATAGCTTTATAAACATTTATGACGCTTTCAAAATAGTGACAAATCAAAAGATTATTATAGCTTTTAAACGGCGACAATGCCATGATTGACGCATTGCGCGATGTTTTCGGCTCTGCACTGAAGAGTCTGGATGTTTTCTATGTGCTGGAAGGCTGCAAGCCGGTGTCCAGGATACTGGCAAAAGAAGAGGAATTGCAGGGAATTCTGGATTTTCTGGAGGATAAAAACCTGAAAACAGCTGTTTCGGACTTTAAGGTTGTGAAGGAGCCTGGTGCTGCAAACTCGTATTCTGACAAAGGCGTGCGCTTAAATGGCCCATCTTACGGAAACAACAATCATCTTGTCTATATATCTAAGGAAGAAAAGCTTGCAAAAAGGGCCAGGCAATATGAGGACAAAAATGACCATTTCCATCTGGGCCTGAGCTTAGGCTATCCTGAATGTTGTAGTGAATTCTTCACAAAAAGATTTCCTGTTGAATCCAAAAAGAAAAACGATTACACGCTGGCAGTCCTGGAAAACTCTGAAAATTATACCTTCCCTTTCCAGACAAATGTTGCAGCCAGATTCCTCGACGTGGCTTTGTTGAGCCATTTCCCGTGCAGCTTTAACTGCAGGCATTCAAAAGCAATTGCAGAAAAAAACCTTACGGCAATCAAAAAACATTCAGAAGAATGGCATAAGCTTCTCAGCGGAATGCTTAACAGCGTTGTCCTTTACAGCGAAGAAAACGGAATCTTTTTGTTGCGCAATTTTTCCCTGGATAAAAATAAGGTTTTCTATTCCACTGTAATGGCAAGTATGAACAGCGAAATTTACAAACAATTGAAAGATGCAGAATACATGGAGATTCTGGGCAAAAACAGGATAAGGCTTGGCGCTGAAGTGACTGATTCTTTCGGGGTGATGGTTTTTCAGTAAATAAAGAACAAGGATAACAGAAATCTGCCACTTATACGCCAATCCCTATCAAACAGGGCTGGGCATTTCAGGGCTAATGGCTTTGGCAAAGCTTAAATAATCCAGCAGCCCATTATGGGAAAAAGAGGCCATAGATGGTACAACCTTTATTTGTCATCTTAATATGTCTAACATTGGCTTATTTAACCTCGGAATTATTGAGGCAGCTAGGTTTGCCGAGGGTCGTCGGGCAAATAAGCGCAGGCTTAATCTTAGGCATCGGTGCGGTTAGGTCTTATTTGTTCAATTCAGAGTCGCTGGACATTCTGTCTTTCCTTGCTAACTTAGGCATCATCCTTATGTTTTATTATGTCGGCCTGGAGACTAATTTCAAAGCCTTTGCTAAAAATCTGAAGGGCTCCATCCTAATCTCCATCTTTAACACCTCCCTGCCTCTTATTATCGGCTTCCTGCTGATGAGGTATCTGTTTAAGTTTGATACCCTTCCGAGCCTGATCGTGGGAATCAGCTTGTCTGTAAGCGCGCAATCTATTTCGATAGATATCCTGGAAGAATTAAAGATGCTGAAGTCAAAGCTGGGGAACTTTATAGTTTCTGCGGGGGCAGTGGATGATTCCATCGAGCTTATGATGGTCACTGTTTTGCTTGCTGTGTTCCATTCCGCTATAGCCTCCTCGACTGTCCAAAAATTGATACTCGACACGCTCGTATTCATTCTATTCATTATTATTGCCAGGCTGCTTTTTATCCCGTATACACTGAAATTTTTTGTTCGGGAAAAATCCAGCACATCGCGATTTATGGTTTCCATGATCATCGTCCTTCTGATCGCGTCGCTGTCAGAGTTTTTGGGGATGGGCCTGTTCATTGGTGCGATAATAGCCGGGGTAATTGTGCGGCAAACCATCTTTAAGGAAGTTACGCTCCCGAATTGGGAGGAGCATGATATCGCAAGGTCCACCCATATCATTGCGTTTGGATTTTTAATCCCGTTATTTTTTGTTTATATTGGCCTGAACACGGATGTCAATCTTGTGCTTCCTAATCTTCCCTTAATCTTCTTATTTGTGCTTATTGCTACGGTCGGCACTGTTGGCGGGACTATTTTAGCAGTCAAATTAAATCATGGCAGTTTTAGGGAAGGATTGCTTGTGGGCTGGGGCTTAAACCCAAAAGGGGATGTAGAACTGGCCATCATTACTCTGGCGCTGAATTTTTCCATCATTACACAGACTATATTCACTTCCCTTGTTATGATGATTCTGGTTACTACTATAATTTCTCCAATAGTTTTTAAGTATCTTGTTTCGGAATACAGGATTAGGCAGAGTGCTTGATTGTTTCTCGCGCACCATCTGGTCAGAAGTTAGCAGGTAGCTGTGGCTATGGCGTTATTTAGTATAAAGTGCGGCGTAATTTGCGTCCAGATGGAATTCCTTCTTTTTCTGCAGGAGTGTGGGATGAAAATGATGGCCGTAGACAATAAGTTGGCCTTTCAGCTCATTCAGCAGCTTGTCCTCTAATCCGCGGTACATCGGCCTGTCTGGATTGATAAATACGACATCATGCCTTGAGATATCATGCTCCATAAAGTTTTTGTGGATAAAGTTGACATTTTTTATGTCCAGAATGCGCTGCAGCTCAGCGCTTTTGTTCACCAGCTCCCTGTCTATCTCAATTCCAGTTGCATTTGTGAATAGGGACGCAATCATGACAACCCTGCCGTCACCGCTGCCTAAATCAAGAAAATGGCTGTATTTCTGCAGCTTGAGCTTGTTGAACAGCTCGAATACCTCCTGGCTTATCGCAGCGTTCCAGAAGCCTATGCCAGTATCCTTCAGCGGCAGCCTGCCTTCTCTGAGCAATGACCTGTCAAAATCATCATATTCCTTCTTAATCAGCTGGAACCTCTTTTCCATAAGCATGATTTTGATGGAAATAGTATTTAAAACTTATCTTATTTAATGGTAAACTAATGCACTTACCTTCTTTTACTTGTCAAGAAGCAGTTGCAAAAATTTCCGCAGGAAATTTTTGAACCAGCAAACGCGCATAAAATGTCAGAATTTTCCATCCAGTCTCTGACTGGTGGCACACGCTTCATGTTCCAACATTCAGAAAATTCTGAGCATGAACTAAGAAATTTGCCGAAGCAAATTTCTGGTTTCTCAGAAATTTCCTCTGAAATTTCAGAGACTCAAGAACCAC
>Ga0209541_10015557_pt1 | contig 11348 bp, 18 predicted proteins | sample RifCSPlowO2_01_FD_184027 | JGI IMG/M metagenome (GOLD analysis project Ga0209541, IMG submission 184027) | Groundwater microbial communities from Rifle, Colorado - Rifle CSP2_plank lowO2_0.1 (SPAdes) (version 2) | ecosystem: Environmental > Aquatic > Deep subsurface > Groundwater | place...
CATCGCACCGCATTCAATGAATAAAACTACGAGATTCGAACGAGCAGAGGAGAAGCGAGGACGGGGCGTTCAAATCATAATAATCTTTATAAGCATTAGTTATAATTCTTAAATAATGGAAAAGAAATTTATTTATGAGCCCCCAATAGAAATATCTGATTCCTCATTTATTTCTTTATTAACTGTCAAGAGAACTGGACCAAGAATTTATGAAGGTCGGGTTGAGTGTTGTGAAGAATCTGAAGATGGTGGAAGATATAGTCTAGAGTGGCAAGCAAAATCAAGAGAAGGAGAATATGAAATTATGCCTGTAAAAAGAGAAGGAATAGAATTAACAGGTATGCTTAGAAAGGATCAATTTACTCATTCTGATATTTTTGATAAAGCATTAAGAAACTACATAAATCAACAGCTAATAAATATCTCAGATCCATTAGCCTTCTAATTAAGTGTATAACATAACTGTATCACATAAAACCATACTTTTTTAAATTTCAATAACTCACTATTAAACATGGAATTAAAGATAGTTTTAGAAGAGCAGGAAGAAGGCGGTTATACAGTCTTAGTGCCTGCTCTGCCTGGATGTATTTCACAGGGAGATACCTTAGAAGAAGCAATTAAAAACATAAAAGAGGCTATAGAATTATACCTAGATGTTGACAACATAGACTCTAGTGGAAAAGGAAGAATTGTAAATATTGAGATCTAAGATGAAACTTCCCCAGATATCTGGCAAAGAGCTCATTAAAATTCTAACCAAATTTGGATTCATTACAACAAGACAAAGGGGAAGTCATGTTCAGTTGGAAAAGAAAACTGAAGAAGAAACAATTAAACTTACAATTCCTGTTCATCAGCAGTTAAAGAAAGGTACTTTATCAAGTATAATTAAGACTTCAAAAATAAACGAAAAAGATTTAGAGAGACATCTTTAAAAATCCCAATTAATTATTCTTAACATGAAAAAGAGTGAGCATCATAGATCCAGAGTATCTCAAAAGTTTGTAACTGCACTTGCTATAGTGAGTATAATCGGATTTGCAAGCATAGTAACACAGACTATCTTCAATTATGATATAACCGCTTATGTTGAAGTCTCACTAATGCTTATAATAGGGGTTGGACTTATAATTGAGGCCAGAATAAAAAAGCTAAAATCTTTAGAAAGAGGAATAACCTCAAATAATATTACGCATTTAACAACAATTGTAATAGGTGTGATTGCTATTCTCGCTGGAATATTCAGCATTCCGGCCATAAGACTTGAAAACCCAGCGTTTCTGGCAATTAAAGGTATTATGAGTGTTATAGCAATAATCGTCATAACAATCCAGACTTGGATAATTGATTAATATCTTTAAAATTTATAATCATGAGAGAAAAGAGGAGAGTCCTGATAATTGATGATCGTTCTGATGACCGAGCTAGATTATCCGCCTTCCTTGAAAGGGTTGGATATACAGTAGAGGCAACGGACAATCTTGAGAAAGGGGAAGATTACTTAGAAAGACATTTATCGCACGGAACTCCAATAGAAACACTTTTCTTAAACCAAATACTAAACAAGGCAAAAACTTCGAGCTTTTTCCAAAGAGTTGATAAAACATATGTATCGACAGGAATTATTCTTGTTTTTGACAGAGACGAGGTAGTTAGAGGTCATGATTTCTATGAAAGAGAGAAAATTACTCCGGTTGTTTGCGTTCAAAAACCCTATCTTTTGGAAGGAAGTTCAGGAAGACACCAAATAGAAGATGCTTTGTGTTACGTTGATATTTCAAGAGGGGAAAAATTATCAAAAAAAGTAAAATCTCTCAAAGAAGAATATGCCTGAGACTTTTACAATAATCCAAATATAGCGAAACAAGTAGAATAATCTATTTAAAGTTTAATTTTCTCATAATCCAATGGAAAGAACTCAATTACAACTGAGAATTGACCAACTTGTTTATAGCGGCGAGAGATTTCTTCCAGGAATAAACATCATTGACCTAAGAGGTTATTCTCGCAAACCCTTTATTGAACCTAAAAGTCCCCTAGCAAAATATGTTTCAGACGAAGATGTAAAATCTGGAACTTATGAAGAAGTTCGACCGGCAATTCAAGCAAGATTGGCTTTGATGGAATATGGTCATGATGTTGATACTATCTTGTCAAGGGGTAATCCTCGTTCTAAAATTGGTAAATGGATTACTATAGCAAGATGGTCTTTTTTGGAATACAGAAACAAAAGATTAGTGGAAAAAGCAGTTAAATCAACCATAAAAAGAAAGGGTGGTTTAAGAGCTCTAATGACCCTAGAATCAGCTAATCGGACTGTCGACCAGATAATTGAAGAGAAGGGAATGAGAGAGCGAGGATGTTCTGAAGAAGAAATAGCACAATTTCGTGAGAACCTTGTTACTATTCTCAATAATTAAGATATCTTTAAAAAATTTAAATTATAACTAACATCATGCCAGAACTTTTAACACTAATTTTAGGAATAATAATTATAATATTCGCATTTGCAATAGGCTACATAATTGCATCAAATAAAGTAAATAGGAAATGGGAAAGCCAAATACCTAATATAAGGCAGGAATCAATTAAACAATCGAGAGCAGTTCTCGGTGGTCAATTCTCTGAGCAATTAGCTCCTTACTTGCCTGATTTCCCTTTTAACCCAAGTGAAGCCCGCTTCATAGGAAAACCCATAGATTTCTTAATTTTCAAAGGAATGGATAATAGAGATATAGAAGAAGTCGCTTTTGTTGAAATTAAGTCGGGAAATGCAAGCTTGAACGAAAATCAAAAATCTTTAAAGAATGCTATAAAGAGCAAAAGAGTTTCTTGGCATGAATACAGAATTCCTAAAGATCTAACAAGAAAAGGCGAGTAGTTCACAGTCATATTTAAAAACAAATTTTCTTTTCAAGCTTCATGGGGTGGAGTTTATATGAAAAAGAGGAAAGTCTTGAGCCTCTGGAATTCTCAAATGGAAAGACTCAAGAGTCAGTCGTTTCTGAAGTGCTTGACTTAATAAAAAAAGGAGAGAAAATAATATTTATCCACGGAGTATGTGGTACAGGAAAGTCGGCTATAGCTTTAAACGTAGCAAAGGAATTAGGGCGTGCCTCAGTAGTCGTCCCCATAAAAAACCTGCAGAAACAGTATAGTGATGATTACTCTTCAAATAAATACCTCTACAAAGACAATGAAAAAAAAGAGAGGCTAAAAATTGCGATGATAACCGGTAGGAGTAATCATCCTTGCCAGTATTTAAAAGACAATTTAAATGATTTTCAATTCAAAGAAAAAGATTCTTCACTAATTGAATTTAGCCATAAAAAGGAGAGAAAGTTAAGCCTTACAGCAGACAACTCATTAATTCCCTGTAAAATTTCAATAGATGAGGCAAATAGAGACAAACTAAAGAAATACTTTGACGAAAATCCAAATCAAAAGAAAAAGGCATATTTTGACATTGAAAATTTAAATCGCGTAAATGTTGCCCCAGCCTGCTTATATTGGTCGCCTATACTGCCTTCCGATTTTAAGTCAAACCTAGATTCAATAAACAAACTAAGCTATCAATCAATAAACGGCGAAAAAATCATTTATCAGAGAAAGCCCGGATGCTCCTACTACAGACAATTCTTGTCGTATAAATACGCCGACGTAATTATATTCAACAGTCGGCATTACTTGTTGGAGACCTATTTAGGAAGAAAACCCGCAACAGATGTAGAGATAATAGACGAGTGCGACGAGTTTTTAGACAACTTTGCAGAAGATCATATACTAAATCTAGACTTATTAAGTTACGAACTTGGAAAATTAAATCCTGAAGAACAAGAACAGAGACATCTTTTAAGTGAGCTTAAAGTTTTGCTTTTTGACTGCTATGAAGAATCGTCAGACTTTTCAGGTATAGAAAACAACGAATCTCTATTAACAAAAACAAAACTACTTGAGTTAGTTAACTTCTTTATAAACAACGATTTATACAAACTTTCAGATGATGATAACGGCTATTTACTGCAGTGCATTGAAACTTGCAGGAAATTTGAAGGCGTTTTAGAAGAAACATATGCCAGCTTTTCAAAATCAAGAGATAAAAAGGATGTTTCAGTTAGGCTCATAACAATAAATCTAAGCAAAACTCTTAATCAATTGCTTAAGAAGAACAAAGTATTCGTAATGATGTCTGGCACAATACACTCGGAAGAAGTGCTAAGAAGGGTTTTTGGGATAGAAAAATTCAGTATAGTTGAGGCGGAAACAGTCAGCCAAGGGGAAATTAATAAAATATCGACAGGATATGAGGCGGACTTTAAGTATGACAACTTCCAGTCTGGGAGAGTGTCAAGAGTTCATTATCTAAAGGCATTAAATAAGGCTTTAGAAATTGCCAAAAGACCAACGCTTGTTCACGTAAACAGTTTTGCCGATCTGCCGACAAATGAAGAGAAGGAAGAACATTCATTAGAATTTCTTGAAACACGGGAAGAACTGAAAGAAAAGCAAAAAAACGATCTGAATAATTCTATAATAAAACAATTCAAATCCGGAGAGATAAAAATACTTTTTACAACTAAATGCAATCGTGGTGTTGATTTTCCGGGGGAAATGTGCAACAGTGTTGTTCTGACTAAATTTCCTTATCCAGACTCAAACTCATTATTTTGGAAAATATTCAAAAAACAAAAACCGGAGCTATTCTGGAGTTTTTACAAAGACAAAGCACGGCGTGAGTTGCTTCAGAAGATTTACAGAAGCGTTCGTTCTAAAGATGATAAGGTGGACGTACTCTCTCCGGATATAAGAGTTCTTGAAGCGGAGATAGTTTAGTAAATGTTGAATAGTTTATTTTTTATATTTTTTAAAAGCTACTAATGCGTCATGGGGGGTATTTTTATCTGTACGTATAGAAATCGCATAAAAGACTTTCTTACCTTTAAGAACTAAAACTTTTCCCCAGCCACCTACATTAAAAATACATTTAGGTTTTGGTTTAGTTCCTCCAAAAAATTTGAATAAATCAAACATACTTCCCACAAAAAGATCAGGATTCATTAACGCATCTCCCTCAATAATTTTAGCTTCCTGAAAGGTTACATCTCTTATTTCATCTAATTCATTAAATTTTATCTCTAAAGGATGTTGTTTCCAACCCTCCCCAATATGGTAGATATTGAAAATAAGATTTAATCTATTTGAATAAACATATAAAGAGGGGTAGTTTCGATGAGAATTACCCTTTAAAAAATTTGTTAATGGGGTCAAAACAATTCTGAGAAAAAAATAAATAATAATTCCTAAAATTCCTAAATAAAATTGTTTTCCAAAAATAAAATCGGCATCAGTTTTAAAGAGGATATAAACTATGAAGATTACCACAATCAATATTATTAAAGACGCTATAAATCCCCGAATAACACTATATATTCTTAAAAAGTGTGAAAATTTGCTGAATAAGGATGGTTTAATTGGTTTTAAATTTCTCTCTTTTATTTCTTTAGTCATCGCCAGCCAAGACATCCCAACATCCATCCCAAACAATGGGAGCATTATAGAACCCAATATCACAAAAAATAAATCTTTTGAACTAAAATCTTGAGTAACAAGCGTATAAAATCCTAGAAGAAAAAAGAAGAGCCCAACAATAATTGTAGAATAAGCACCTAATTTGTACCCTAATTTAACCTCTTTGTACATATTTTATATAAATTGATAGGATATAAAAAACTATTGAAAAATCCGGATATCGCCTCAATGTCTCTTCTTCCCTTCAATTATATTCTTTGCCTTGGATGAAAGCAAAAACATTAGAAACATGAAAAGTCCGAATAAAATAAACAGATATTTGAAAGGTAAAAATATAAGCACTATAGAGGCACATATTTTCCCTATGAAATTGTTAACATCTATTGTCGTGTTATAAGGGCCATAAAACCTGCAATCATCTTTGCCTTTGAGTATATCGAAGAAATAGGCCTCAGTTGTTGGCTCTACCATAGCCAAACCAAAACTAGCAAGCACTAACAAGCCTAAAACAACATAAACATTCACTGCAAAAAAGGCTGCAAAAGCCAGAATTGCTGCAATTAAAAATCCTCTTTTAAAAGTCTTTCTAAATCCCCACTTGGAACACATCTTAGCAAATTTATATTCCGTCAAAATTAAGGGAAATGCAATTGCAAATAAAAAGTATCCAACCCACAAATCATTCAAACCGTGACGTACTATGTACAGGGGCATAAATAAGTAAATAAAGGACCACCATAAATTCACACCTCCCCCCAAAACATAAGCCAAACTCCTATCCTTGTCCATGAAAAACTCTTTTAAATTTTTAAAAAGATTTCCGTCAATTTTCTTCTTTACGTGCGCGTCGTCTATACGCGAAAATAGAAAAGTAAAGAATGCCAAGAAGATAAACAAAGAGGCCAAAAGGAAAACAATACTTATCCCGTTTTTATTGGCCACATAACCTGCAATTAAAGGACCTACAACCCAGGCAACATTAAGAACAGTATACATTAGCCCTTCATTTCTTGACAAATTACCCTTTCTTGATTTATCTTTTATTATAATTCCAAAACTCGTTATTCTAAATGTAAAAAGAATCGTTAGTATAAATGCGAGTAATATAAAAACATAAAAATTTCTGTTCAAGGCGAATAAAACATAAGTTATTCCAAACAAAAACAATGAAAGCAAAAGCATTTTTGACTTATTTGTCCTTTCAATTAAAGGAATAAATACAAAGTAGGATAAAAACGCGACAACAGTTAAAGCTGCTGAGATTAGCCCGACATAAACCTCGCTATGAACAAAGCTGTCAATATAAAGTGCCCATACAGTATCAATTAAAGCCGCGGAGAGGGACATAAAAAAGCCCACAACTGAAAGTTTGCCTATACCAGTAAATATATGCGCCCCTTTTTGCTTCCTTATTAACACACCCATTTTTAATTTAAGTTAAGGTAATTTATAAGGCTATTTGCCGTCACTATTTTACCAATCAACAAATTTATATAACTTATAAACAACTATAGTTTATGAAAAAGAGGATTAAGACTAAAAAAAAAGAAAATCACAATTTCCTTTTTACCGTCATAATCTTATTTGCAATTGTAATAATCTTGCAGTCATACATAGATATCAAACTTCTCCTGTCCGGAGTTTTCTTAATAATACTTATTCTCTCCTACCTAATTCATGGAAAAGAAATTGGGCAGGAACTGATTATTGCATTTTTAATAGCTCTAGCCTGGACATCATATTTTGCGTATGAATACACAACCACAAACTTTAATATAGGAGATATAAACACTTTTCCTTTAATTGCCTGGACTTTAGGACTAGTTATTTTAAGAGAAATTTATGAAAAAATAAATTCTAAACACAGACTCATCATTGTCTCAGCAATATATGTAATTGCACTAATATTGGTTGAATATTTGGGGTATTATTGGCTCGGTATAAAACTCAATTCAAATTATCCCAGCCTTTTGGGACTTGGCGTACTTCATGCCCCAGTTCTATGGAAAATATTTTACCTTGTAATAGGACCAATTTATTTAGTAATAACAAATTATATGAAAGTTAAGTAGTTAACTTTAAAAATACAGCTTTTCTTCATTCTGCATGGCTAAAATGATACTCGCAATGCGAGACTGTCCCCATCACTCCGATTGAACGGAATTTTTCTAGCTTAGCTTATACTTTTAATAATAAGGTTTTTATAACATTCAGAACTAAATTAAATATAGAAACTTTTGGTCTCTTATCGGCCTTGAGTCCTATTTCAAGGGAAGGGACAAGATTAAAGGAAGGGTTGATAAGGGTAAACCTTTGGTTTCCCTTATATGGCGATTGTAGTTCAATGGTAGAACATACGACTGTGGCTCTCTCCTTTCGCCCTTAAAGGAATCGAATAGTAGAGTTCGATTCCTTTAACTCGCAAGAGTTTAAGGGACCGCGGAGCTTTGCTCTGCGTGGACTCTCCTTTCGCCCTTTTCAACATAGCTTCTAGACCATAATTATATTTAAAAAATCAAACTCTATTAAATGATATGGAAAGAAACAAATTTACAATAACTCATCACAAAAGTAAAAGCCCGCTTCTTGATGGCTATGATATGGTACTCACACCAGAATCACAAGCAATAAGTCTAGATTTTATTAGTGGAAGAAGTAGCATTCTTGGAGAAAGTTATTACTCAATTCGATATGGAAATAAGGGACCAGATAGAGTGGGAGACCGGGGGTGGGGAGTATCTAGTTTAGCAGACTCAGTTGCATTATCTGGATTAATAATAAGAAATGACGATCTAATAACTACAATTCCAGCCCCAATTTTAGAATCTCAAGATAGAGAGGGAATTTATCTCCCAGTAAGTGCAGAAGAATTACTTAAATTTAGAGATAGATATAAGGAAATGATGCAACATCCTAAAGAAAGGCCTAGAACCGGTGTTTTTGTAAGGGCTTAAAATTAATTAATTCTTTCTAATAACTTTTATAAATTACGCTTTCTTCTATAAAATATGACTCAAGAAATAAAAATTAATGCAAGAGAAATAATGGAGAAATTAGCTAAGCTGCAAGCAGATATAGAATATTTAAAAGCAAATATGATAACCGAAAATCCAGAACTTAAAGCAGAGATGAAAGCTTGGGAAAAAGCAGGGGAAGAAGACCTTCTTAATTGGGAAAAAGAGCATCTGAGATAACATGAAAGGTGAAATATGGCTGGCAAATTTACCCCAATGGACAGGTAAAGAGCAGTTAGGAAAAAGACCCGTTCTTTTAATGTCAAAAAATGTTACAAACCTTATTGTTGCAATACCTTTAACTTCAAATATAAAAACCGAAAAATACCCTTATACCTTAAAAATTAAGCCATCAGATAAAAACTGCCTAACTAAAGATTCAATAGCATTAATTTTTCAAATAAGAGCAATTGACAATAAAAGACTAATTCATAAAATAGGCACTTTGGAAGATTCTTACTTAAAGGAGATAAATCAAAAGCTTAAAGAACTCTTGAAGATATAATATTATAATGGATCCAATAAAAGGTTTTAGAGACTTTGAAGCTGAAGAAGCTGAGAAAAGACAATTTATAAAAGGAATAATAGCAACTGCTTTTCAAAGATATGGATTTGAATTAGCAGAAACCCCTATGATTGAATATGAAGAGTTTGTTAAAGGAAACTCTAATCAAAATCCAAACGAACAAGATGAAGCAATTTCTGACACTTTCAAGCTTAAAGATAAAGGTGAGAGAAACTTAGCTCTAAGATATGAATTTACATTTCAATTAAACAGACTAGCAAGAAATAAGAAACTTCCATACAAAAGATTCCAAATCGGAGAAGTCTTCAGAGATGAACCTGCTTCTACAGTAAGATTTAGACAATTTACTCAGTGCGATGCAGATATAATCGGCTCAACAATTAAGGACGAAGCAGAAGTTTTAGCAATGGCTGTAGACATACTTAAAAAACTTGGAATTAAATTCAAGATTTATTTCAATAATAGAAAACTCCTTAATGAATTATTAGACCAAGAAGGAATAAAGGAAAAAGACAAACCTAAAGTTATAAGAGAAATAGACAAGTTAGATAAACTACCAGAAAAAGTTGTTAGGGTGAGTTTGGCTAAATTCAAAGCTGAAAAGTTCATTAATGTTCTAAATTCAAAAGAATCATCCTTCAAGCCTTTTCAAAGCTATAAGGAAATAGAAGAACTGGAAAAGTACTGTAAAATGTATGGAATTGAAAAGAACATAGAATTCAAACCTTCTTTAGCCCGTGGTTTAAGCTACTATAATGGAACTATATTCGAAATAAAGGCAATTGAAAAAGAATTCAATGAAACAATAGTTGCAGGTGGAAGCTACATGATAAATAATATGCAATCAACTGGAATTTCATTTGGCTTAGAAAGACTATCAATAATTTCGGCCCTTTTCCCTAAGTTTGACAAAATAGCCATAATCTCAATTGATGAAGACAAGAAAGCTGTTGAATTAACAAAGATTCTCCGAGACTCTGGCAAAAGAGTAACTTTATTCTATGGAAAACCCTCAAAGGCTCTAGAGTATGCCAACTCAAAATCATTCACCTCCGCAATTTTCATAGGCAAAGACGAAGCTAAACTAAAGAAAGTGAAAGTCCGCGACTTAAAATCCGGAAAGGAAAAACTCATCTCAGAAAAAGACTTAATGAAGGAATTAGATGCTAAGAAATAAAATAGTCTCGTACCTAAAGACTCTCAAGAAAGGTCAAGTAACTACTTACAAAGCTCTTGCAGTTAAGTTCAACAGCCATCCAAGAGCTGTAGCTAAAATTGTTGCCTCCAACAAAGACAAATCAGTTCCTTGCTATAAAGTAATAAGATCAGATGGGAAAATTGGGAGATATAATGGCCTTTTAGGAAAGTCTAAAGAAAAATTACTAAGAAATGATGGAGTAATAATAAAAACATTTAAATAAGTGAGCTCACTTAACTAATTATGACAAATATAACTCTTTCAATTGATGATGAAGTTTACAAAAAGATGAAAAAACACTCTGAAATAAAGTGGAGTGAATTTGTAAGACGAACTATTCAAAATAGAGTGGAACAATTAGAAAGCATACAACCCAGAATATTTGCGGATGAAGAACTTCTAGCAGAAAACTGGTTATCTCCAGAGGATAATAAAGCATGGAAGGACTTGTAAAAGGAGATATTGTTGTAACCCCCTTTCCTTTTTCCGACTTAAAATCTTCAATAAAAAGACCTGCTCTTGTTGTAGCATCATTAAAAGGTGAAGACTTAATACTTTCTCAAATAACTTCAAAGGAACATCATGATCCCTATCAAATTGAATTAAATAAAAAAGATTTGATAAGTGGAGAATTAAAAATAAAGAGCTTCATAAAACCATCAATATTATTTACTCTAAGAAAATCTATCATTTTATATAGAATTGGAAAGATAGAAAAAGATAAAATCAAAGAAGTTGAAGATAAAATTTGTAGCATTATTAAGGATTAATAAATAATCAAATGACAAACAAAACTCATAAAGCAGAAATAGCAATCTTCGCAACAGGATGTTTTTGGAATCCAGAACTATACTTCTCAAAGCTTCCAGGAGTTGTCAAAACTCGAGTTGGCTACATAGATGGAGATCCTAAAATAAAGAAACCTACTTATAAACAAGTCTGCAGTGGCGAGTTTCGTTTTGCTGAAGCAGTTGAAGTAACTTTTAATCCCAAAGAAATATCCTACAAAAAACTCTTAGAAGGATTCTGGAAAATCCACGACTCGACTCAAATGAATAGACAAGGCCCAGACATAGGA
>Ga0209541_10015558_pt1 | contig 11348 bp, 15 predicted proteins | sample RifCSPlowO2_01_FD_184027 | JGI IMG/M metagenome (GOLD analysis project Ga0209541, IMG submission 184027) | Groundwater microbial communities from Rifle, Colorado - Rifle CSP2_plank lowO2_0.1 (SPAdes) (version 2) | ecosystem: Environmental > Aquatic > Deep subsurface > Groundwater | place...
CTCCCCTATCCCGATCGAACCCGAAAGTGTACTGATGGGACGCTCTAATCGTCCCAATTTTTACTAAAGTAAAATCTTGAGCGGGATAGGGGAGTCGAACCCCTCTTTTTCGCTTGGAAAGCGAATGTTGAACCGATCAACTAATCCCGCATAATCAGTTTAAACATTTTACCAAATCTGTCTAAATAACATAAATTTGTTATATTTCCAACAAATTGATAGAATTTTCTTTTATGAGCGTCGAAAGAGGTCCCGTAGATATAACCCCTCATTCATCCATAAGTGATTTACTGAAAAATTTAAGGCAAGCAGCAATTGATGGTCACGTTCGGGATCAGCTAACGGATATGCGTAGCTTTCTAGAATACGAAAAATGTACAGTGGAAACTACTGTACTTGAAATCCCTGATCCAACTAAGCAACTTATTGTTGCTGCTAATCACTTTTGTAGAAGACCTTATTTGACCTCAAAAGAGGCTATAGTAGCTGCCTCGGCAATTTCCGTCGCGGCTGACGATACCCAAATCTGTGAAGCTCCTGCCTGGCTGCAAAGAAAACTTCATACAGGCATTTTAGATGTGCTTACTGGACGATTTAGAGAATCACAAAATAACTTTGACAGTGTGTATGGCAATATTTCAGTTCAGCTTAATGGAAAACAAAGAATTGCGAATACAGAAGAAATCGTTCAAAAAACTCTTGAAGTTATTAAACAAAAACGTCCATTCGGAGTATTTCCTGAACAAGAGCCTTCTCACACACTAAAAAAATATAATAAAGGTTTTATAAGTTTTTTAAGAGCAGTATCATCTATAGCTCAAATAGAAAGAAATGACGAGCCTATACTTATATTGCCTGCAGGGTTATTTTTTGAAGGAAGAGTAGCAAAGGTAAATTTTGGAAAAGTTATAGAATTGACAAAAGACTTTGACGCAGAAACTATAGCCTACCAAACGATGAAGGGTATAGCAGAAGGGCTACCTTATCGCTTGAGAGGTCCTTATTCTTAAAAATCAACATAAGCTACAACTGGTAGGTGATCCGAAACAGTTATTTGCGGTACCCCAATTTTTATCATTTTAATATCCTTTGAAGTAAAAATATAATCTATTAAATAACCCCTTGGCGCAATTTTGTGAATCTTTGGATGGGTTGTCTGTACAACACTTGACCCAAGCATCAAATTGTTGGCAACTTTGTTTATTAAGCTAACGGTTTTACTGTCAGGTGTATTATTTAAATCCCCACCAAGAATAAATGGCACTCTTAGGGAATTTAAATAATTGGCAACCAACCTTGACTGGCGCAAGGTTTCAGCCGTGTCAACAGGCGGAGCAGTCCATGCTCCGTGCCAGCTCATTATTTCAATTTCTTTTCCAAACAGCTCAATTCGCGCAGCCAGTAAATGTCTTGAGATCAAAGGCCGGATTTCTGCTGCACTTTCACCATCCAATTCCTCAAGAGTTACAGGCTCAGATGTTTTCAAAATAACTACGTTACTGCTTAAGATTTTGTGTTTGCTAAATACCGCGTTTCCAAAAGTTGATTGCGGGTCATCCCTAAGTTTAAGGTCGCCATGATAAACGCCGTCCATTCCAAGTCTTTTCCTCAGTTCTTCGAATAAATTCGCGCCTTTGTCATCAGTTAGATTAAAACCTCGACTTGTCACCTCCTGCATGGCAATAAAATCAGGATCCTCTTGCGTTAAATATGCAATCAGGCTATCCAAGTATTTTCCCTTGAATATGTTAATCTGGATAAACTTTATTTTTTCCATATTTGCTAAAATAAAATTATGAACAAAAACGGCTTTATATGGTTGATAATTCTAATCGTGCTGCCACTAATCTCATTTTACTTAATTAAAACTAATTTTTCTAAATTACCTAATGAGAAATCAAAAAAACTGGCATCAACTATACGTTCATATCCAAATGCGAAATCCTGGCAGACAACAAACAATAGCCGAATCTGTATATTTTACGTTAATAAATGCAAAGTGGCACCTTCCGTTATAACTTTTTCCTCAGACGACGGATGGGCGGAAGTATACAAATTCTATAGGGATAATTTAATCAGTAAGGGCTGGCAAACCGCTAGCCATATAGTAACTTCCATCCCAAGCAGCCTGGTAATCGGCAATGACACCTATTTTGAAGATTCAATTTGCGAAGCCGTCGTCAGAGAAAATAAAAATAATTATCTTGGTCTCCTGGACGCAGAAGAAACTGATTCGTTCACAATTTCTGTTTCCTGCTTCATAGATTAAAAATCAGCCATTATTTTGCTATACTAAGCTGAAAATGTACAAAGTAATTGGTTTTGTAATTTTGGTTTTTGCCCTTGCTGCAATTTCACCGACTCAACTATTTGCCCAAACAGTTAAAAATTCACCCGCAGCCACCCCAGTCGGCATTACCGTCGAATCAAATTCTAATGATATTCAGCCTCAGGAATCAACCGCGTCCGGCGAGCAACAACAACTTGAAAAATTAAAAAAGGAAGACATTACCAAGCCTGAAGAAGAAGCCGAAAAAGGGGAGATTCTCGACCTTTTCGCCAACCGCCCGATTTCAAACTTAACGCCGTTCAACTTTATTGCATTTACTGTTCAGTATGCAGTCGGTGTCGGCGTACCAGCTAACACCATAGTTCTCATCTTGCTGCTGCCTTTTTTGGCAACGGTTGTTGCGTTTGTCAGGCATGTCATTGGTCTTCCAAGCTTAGATCTGCTGGTACCTATTGCTCTTTCCATAACACTGGTTGCAACCGGCATTATCGCCGGCTCTATTCTCCTATTTGCAATTTTGCTGGCGTCTTCAATTGGCAGATTCATTCTCAAGCGCGTCAGGATCATGCAGCTGCCCAAAAAAGCTCTATCAATATTAATTGTCGCCATTTTTGTCTTTGGTTCGCTGGTCATAAGTGCTGCCAACGGCATACTAAGTGTTAAGCAACTCTCAATCTTTCCAATTTTACTTCTGATATTATTGGGAGAAAAAATAATCTCCCTTCAGCTGACTAGAAGTTTTAATGAAACCCTAACAATTACCGGAGTCACCATCTCCATAGGTTTGCTGGGGTTTTTCATCCTGTCAACTGAACTATTCAGACAGGCACTTCTGCTGTACCCTGAAATTATCGTTCTCTTGATTCCGGCAAACTTTGCCATTGGCCGCTACTTCGGTCTGCGCCTGACAGAGTTTTACCGCTTCTCCTACATCAAAAGTCATGGCACTTAGCACCGGCCCTTTGGGCATGAACGCCCGCAACTTTCTTTATATAAGGAGGTATAACTCACCGTCAGCCAAAAGAATTGCTGACGATAAATTGAAAACTAAAAGGCTTTTAATCAGCCAGAAAATCCCCACTACCAAACTCATTAAAGCATTCAACAGCCGTGAGTCTATACGCACCTTTGATTGGAATCTGCCGGAAAACGGCTTTGTAGTCAAACCCGCAAGGGGTTACGGCGGAGAAGGCATTCTTGTTTTTACCAGCTGGAAAAACCAAAGGGGCCGCACTATTTCCGGCAAACGCTTTCAGGTGCAGCAGCTGGAATCCCATCTCTTCGATATTTTTGAAGGCGTCTATTCACTTCAGGGTCTTCCGGATAAAGCCTATATTGAAGAAAGGGTACTTGGCCACAAATTTTTTAAGAAATTCGTTTCCATCGGCCTTGCCGATATTCGCATTATTCTTTTTAAATCTATTCCCGTCATGGCTATGCTTCGCCTGCCAACACCAGAGTCCAAGTTCACAGCTAATCTTCACTTGGGTGCAATCGGTGTCGGCATTGACATTCGAACCGGCATTACCCAACACGCATTTCTAAAAGGCAAAGAAATAACCAAAATTCCCGGCACAACTTACAAAATAAGAGGAATTAAAATACCTCAGTGGGACGAAATTTTGTTAATGGGAGCCAAAACTCAAGAAATAGGCAAGCTGGGATACATGGGTATCGATATTGTTTTCGACGCCAAAGCCGGCCCTATCGTTCTGGAAATCAATGCCAGGCCAGGCTTAGAAATCCAAAAAGCAAACTTAAGCTCGCTAAGATCCAGACTTGAGAAAATTGAGGATGTCAAACCAGCTAGTCTCCAAAGAGGCGTTGAACTTGCCAAATCACTGTTCGCTGCAGAAGTTGTTCAAAACGTCAACGTTTCACCGACAACCATTTCGGTTTTTGAACCGGTAACTTTTAACAACAACGGAATCCAAAAAACCTATAACGCCAAGGTCGATACTGGTGCCTTTCGAACTGCAATCGACTGGTCAATTGCTAAAGATCTTAATTTGAAGCCAATTTCTCAAAAAATTTTAGTTGATTCTGCTAACGCCAGACAACTACGGCAGGCCGCCAAAGTAACCTTCACACTTGCTGGTAAAAAGTTTAATACCATTGCTACTATTACCGACAGATCTCATATGAACTATCCTGTCATTATTGGTCGCAAAGACATGACCGGCTTTGTTATAAACCCCAATCTGGTTAGTACTGTCAAAGGCGAATCCGAAGACGAACTCTGAAACACTCCTCAAGCCCTCACTTGACACAACCCGTAATTTTTTGTATCCTACTCTCGGCTGCACATGCAGCTAATTTTTATGGCAAGAAACGAAGCAGATTTTCATTGGCCTGGCGCAAATCAGGAGGACACTAGACGGTTTACACATTTTCAATGCAGAGAACATACAACAGATCGAGGTATGACATCAGCAGATCTATCTCCAAACTTGCTGGATCTAGACGCAGGTTCCATCCAAATGGATCCTGATATCAAAACCGTACACGATCTTTTTAGAGAACACCGAGAAAGATCGGTAACGATCCTAAGCCAAAGATTTGCGCTGAATAGGAGATAATTTAAATGGCCAGTCAGGAAACAATTAGAGCTTTAAACTTCGAAGATGCCGCATGGGAATCCCCAACTGGCGTACCTGAAATACCACCTGTACTCGGAGAACCAAGGCCGACGGGAAGCAAACCTATTAGTTTCACCTCAATCACCCCACAGCAACCAGTACAACCAATAACACGCCAAGACATACTGGAAATAATTAACCAAGCACCTCTAACTCCTACAACTGATAGATCTGAAGTGCATCTTATCGATGACTCGAGTCCTGATTGTCATTGTCCCGAATCTGATCCAACTAATCTATGCCCACCATGCAAAGATTCTGTTTTCAAACCTACACCTATCGAAGAAAATTTAGGTCGCACTGCTAGAAACACTCCACATGGCTTCAGTATAAAGTAAGATCCAAAACACTATGGTAATAGAAACTAAATATCATCTTAATACCCAAGAACAACAGGAGTATTACGATGAGGTTAATCATTATTTACGAGAACCAATAAGGCTACCTCCAAATGGATCTTTCAGCGGGGTAAATTTGGTAGGTCTTGAACCTAGAGATGTAAGAGGAACTGTTTTACAATCATTCGCAGAAACGTTAGCTCTAGACTTCCCGCATATCAACACGTTGCAATCTGTGCGATTAAAAAATGAGGATTATCAAATACTACAAGCTACGCATAATTTCAATATCATTATCGGAGGAATATGGATTCCAGTTGACTATAAGTTACCCTTGAACCTTGATGATGGTTCAAGAGTCTACTCAGATGTAGAAAAAGTTGTTATTAAACCTTTTAGTAAGCTTACCGTTGCAGATTTTGAAGTTGCTAACCTACGAAAAAGTGAATTTAAAAAAAATTTTAAGGAAAGAAATGGTTTTAATCCAACAGATTCATACCCTTATACAGTTATCACCCTAGGGTAGCGATTAACCGCTGCGTATAATACAACAACCTACATCAGTCGTAAACCCTGAGTTTATTCGCAGAAAAGCTCCGCTTATCGAAGGGTCGACAACCTTGGACGTCTGTCCTGAGAAAAACGAATTGACTCGAGCACAATGTAATATTTCTATGGTTAACGGCTGTAAAATCGGAAGAAAAATCAAAAAACTACACCGCTTTAGCTAGAAAATTGCGAGATCTACTTTCCAAATAACTCTTCCAAAAATCTGTAAAGACAGTAATTCTGTCCCCCACGTTTACTAAAAATGTTATCTTACCATCTCTTTCTCTAAAATCACTGGCGTAGACCACATCTTTCCTTGGATCTAAATCCTCACGTCTTAGTAAATTGCCAGGGTAATGGTCTCTTTCAATTAATGGCTCATGATCAACTGCCAAAACCTTCCAGTCCTTATCAACTACAGACAAACCCACAGAATAAATATCATCAAACTCGCTGCTTTCACTAACTCCGTGAATCGGAAGCATATACAATCCACCACCGATTGGAATTCTGCGTGTAACTACTCCAAGTTTCTTTCTACCCCATGAAATGTCAGAAAAATCACGGAAATCAACAACTCCTACTTCTTCAAAAGTACCGTTTTGGCCAATTAGACCTCTCCTTAGCACATGCCAATTTCCTTCGCGTCTATAGACAAATTCGTCTCCTGCCGGAACGACATTTTTCCCTCGATCTTGTCTTAAAATTACTGGCTTAGACTGAGCTTCTATCCCATGTCCATTTACGCTTATCTTAACTAGAGCAGGGTAGGTAACGTAAGAAGAACCTTCTTTGCAAACTGCCGTCAACCCCATAATATCTCCATCTATCCTCGGATCCTCCCAATTCATAACTTCTCCGTCTTTTTCTCCAAGAGGAAGATTAAAATCTGGCTGCCTTTCGAACACACCATTCCTATTCAACTTCACAACTACCAAAACATTCCTATCTGGAATTCCCAGGGAAACGTCTGGCTTATAAACCGCCCGAGCGATAAAATAATCAGCCTCACGAGTAGGATAAACCGCAGAATTAAAAATCGCCCAGTCTGGGTCTAGAACTTTTGGCCTATTAATTTGTTGAAACGAATTAATAACCACCTCGTCAGGCGGAGATGGCCTCCCGACTAGAAGTCGACTTTCTTTACAATTAAAAGCTGGTGGCGCAAGCTTAACTTCAACAGCCATTTAATTTTTATTAGGTACTAATTACAGTTTTCACAAAAACAAGCCTAATGTCAAATAAGAGCAGATTATACACCACAAAAGAGCTCAATTCAACTATAGGCTACGTGACGACAAATATTGGACGCCCGCTACTACGAAGCTCTGAAAGAGCGAAGTGTAGCTTGTCTTGAGGTAATCGAAGGGAACTTCGAACGATTTATAATAAAGTAAGCCTCAGCACCAAAGACCTTGATTTTCTTGTGGCTAAGAGCAGCGATTTAGCGTCAATGACTAATTTTTGCTAATTTATATTAACCAATGTTAAACTTTGACTCAATGGTCGCAAGTTTTAAGATCACAAGTGCTCAATCAAAAGTGCTTTCGAATATATGCTCGAACCTTGTAGTTGTGTGGCTAATCGCTATATTTGCTACAAATGATATAATATTACTTGTAAGAAATATCATTATAGTTGCGACTTTTTGGTTCATAGCAGTAAAAGCAGAAGAGGAATCGCAAAAACATGATTAATTTAGACCAATTAATTACTCAAGGGCAAATAGCGTCGGCATTGCTTATTATAGCAATAGCACTTGTCTACATCGCTTTTGGCAAAAAATCTTCACGATCCAAGTAACATTTACCATTAAAGCACTCTATATATTTCCTTTTAAAACCAGTCGGGGAGAGAGGACTTGAACCTCCGGCCTCGCCGTCCCAAACGGCGCGCTCTAGCCAACTGAGCTACTCCCCGTCTCACTACGCTCGACGTAAACTACTTGTGGGGGCACAGGGACTCGAACCCTGAACCAACGACTTAAGAGGTCGTTGCTCTACCATTGAGCTATACCCCCAAAACCTGTTTTGGGGTGTACATCAGATGAAATGCTGATATACCCCCAAGCTGATTCTGCGCGCTTACGCACCCAAGATTCGAACCCAATTGAGTGGGTAATCGCAACTTACGAAAAACTACAGCAAATTATACCAGAATTTCAGTACGCCACTTTTTATAAATAGGGCTTTATTAGAAGATTATGTTGAAACCTAATATAAGGATAAGAGTTGCAAGGATAATTACGTTATTGGGTAAAGATGTATACAGTTTACTTTTTCAGGCGTAGACATATTAAGACAATTACCACGCTTATCTCCCGTATTACCAATGTAGGGACAACCCACTTCCCGTGTGTCGTCATTATTTATAGTTACTGTTGCTTCAACGGGTTGTATTGTTTGTTCAGGATTAACCCCGATACAATTCACCTTAAAAGCGCCAACAGCTTCTCTTGCTTCTTTACCCATAGGTTGAAATTATATCAATGCCATACTAGTTTGTCAACTATAGGATTGTCTGCGCGCCTGGAGGGATTCGAACCCCCGACACCTAGTTCCGAAGACTAGTGCTCTAATCCACTGAGCTACAGGCGCTTATACAATGGTAATTTTAACACAAACTGAAGCTGCTGAATAATTAATTGAAGCTATAATTCTTCGTCTACGTCCAATTCCTTAACACCCTCTTCGTCTCCGTGAAGCCCGACTTTTTCCAGTTCTTCATCAATATCCGGAGACTCACTGGATGTAGCATCACCAGAAAACGGCTTTTCCTCTCCCGCAACCGAAGGTGGTTTTTTGGGGTCTTCCTCTTCGCTATCTGAATCATGATCGTCGTAGTTTGTCATTTTCAGATAATTCTAAAGATAACCCTCAATTGATTCAAGATAGCAAATTAGGCTAAAATAATTCTTATCTTAATCTCAAAATGCATCGCATTTTGAAAAGGGAAAACAAGTTTACGGTCAAATTTTAACTCTTCGATTAAAATTGATGAGTAAAACTTAGTTTTGACGTGCCGAGGTGGCGGAATTGGTAGACGCGCAAGACTTAAAATCTTGTTGCAGCAATGCAGTGTGGGTTCGAGTCCCACCCCCGGCACCGCGTCAAACACGGTTAGCCAAGTTGGCCTTGGCACAAAGTCACAAGTCTAGTCCCGGATGTTCAACATTAATCCCGTACTTTCCAAAGGCATAGTCTAAAAGTAAAACCATTTCCCCGCGCCTATCCTCAGATCCCAAAATAACTCCTAGCAATTTCTTGCCATCGTTTTCGGCATAAGTCACCAAACACCAGCCTGCCTCCCAAGTAAAACCCGGCTTAATTCCGCGTACGCCCGGATAACTTGTTAATAAATTCGTATCGTTATAAAGAAGAAATTCTTTGTGATTATTTGTTGCCGCAATATATTTTTCATAAGTCGAAGCAATTTGGCGAAACTTCGGATGATTTTCCCATGTGTAGCGGGTGATTGTTACCAAATCATAGGCGGTTGAATACTGCTCTCTACCGTCTTCGTCAAGCCCTGTGGCATTAATAAACTTTGTATCTACCAAGCCTAATCTCTCTGCCTCTTGATTCATCAGCCGGGTAAAATTTTCTTCACTGCCAGCAACGCCCTCGGCTATTGCAATAGCTGCATCGTTTCCCGAAACAAGCATCGCCCCGAACAACAGCTCTTCAAGACTCAAACTTTCTCCAGATGACAGTCCCATCACATTTTCTCCGATGTTAGCCGCTTTTTCAGAAACAATAAAAGAATCACCAACACCGGCATTTTCAAGCGCAACCAAAGCTGTCATTATCTTAATCGTGGAAGCAGCCGGCAACCTTTGGTCGGCGTCTTTGGCAAAAAGCACTTCACCGCTTTCGTAATTTGCAACGAGAACTGATTTTGCACTAACATAAAGATCTTCAGAATTTATATTCTGCCAACCAGATACTTTTTTTGGAAACCAATTGTTAACAATTTCAATACCCGATTTTTCTCCAAAAACATTGGCAGCAGGAGTAACTCTCTCCAAATTCTCTTTGTTATAAACAAAATAAAATACGGCAGCAAATAAAAGCGCTACCGCCAGAATAAATATAAACAATCTCACCTAGTAATTTTAACCTTTGCAATGGCAAAACTCACGACCTCGACTTAAAAAAACAAAATTGATAGAATTACAAGACGTTGTGCGGGGATCACCCTTTTGATGCGGGATCGTCTAATGGTAGGACAACAGCCTTTGGAGCTGTTTATCTAGGTTCGAATCCTAGTCCCGCAGCTATGATCCCGACCTGCAAACTTGATTCACTTCCGAAGTGTCTAAGCTTGACACATCAGGATATATTTGATAAATTCGGATTGTGCCAATTCGATTTACCCCATTGGTTAATGATCAGCTTTATCATATCTACAATCGTGGTGTAGCTTATCAGCCAATCTTTTCCTCAGCAAGAGATTATGAGAGGTTTCTCTTCAGCCTTTCATATTATCGTTTCAATAACCTTCCTTTTAGACTCTCCAAACTCCTGCAAATTGCAAAGGGAGAACGTGAACAGATATTGGCAAATTTAGAAATTACTAAAGACTTAGCAGTTGATATTATTGCTTTCTGTTTAATGCCGAATCACATGCACATACTTTTAAAACAAGTTTCCGATGGAGGTATTTCAAAATTCATGAAACAGGTTTCCGATAGTTTCACTCGCTACTTTAATACTAAATATCAAAGGGTCGGACCATTATTCCAAGGAGCTTTTAAGGCTGTGAGAATTGAGAATGATGAACAGCTATTACATGTTTCAAGATATATCCATCTTAATCCACTAACAGGGCATATAGTTCGAGAGGGAAGTCTCATTAGCTATCCTTGGTCGTCATTAAACGAATATCTTAACAAAGATTCTAAATTGGTTAATCCTCAAATAGTTTTGAGTAATTTCAAAAGGGACCAAGATTATTTAAAATTTATAATGGATCAAGCAGAATACGCCAAAGAATTAGCCAACATTAAACACCTAACTTTGGAGAAATGATCCCGATGTGTAAAGCTAACGCACATCGGAAGTGGATATTGAAGATTTCTTATAAACTAATTCGGGATATTTGATGATTTCTACCCAGTTCGTACTTCACTTCGATAAACTCAGTGTAAACGGAAATCATCAACGATGCCAAGTTTAAATTGACGCTATTTAAAGTTAAAAATTATTCCCTAGGAGTTAATCCTATTTGTTCTTCAACTACGTCAACTCTTTGATTCAATTCTTCAATATTGTCTTTATTTACTTTATACATGTCCGCATAGCCTTCCAGCGTAGCCTCTATATTCATAAGTGAAGCCGTATGGTTATCCAGCTTAGCAGAATGTGCATCCAGCTTAGCAGAATGTGCATCCAGCTTAGCTGAGTGTTCATCTAACTTTTCGTGAATTGGAACAAGGGCTTCCGATATTTCACTTTTTACGACCTTAGCTATTTTCTTAACATCATCGTTAGTCATTTGCTCTAACTATACTAAACATATCTTTTTTTAAAA
>Ga0209541_10015559_pt1 | contig 11347 bp, 12 predicted proteins | sample RifCSPlowO2_01_FD_184027 | JGI IMG/M metagenome (GOLD analysis project Ga0209541, IMG submission 184027) | Groundwater microbial communities from Rifle, Colorado - Rifle CSP2_plank lowO2_0.1 (SPAdes) (version 2) | ecosystem: Environmental > Aquatic > Deep subsurface > Groundwater | place...
ATTATCCTTGATGGTGACGGGGATTCCCTGAAGCGGTTTGGTCAATCCATTCTTTTTAATTTCTTCGTCAACTTTTTGAGCTTGCCCTAAGGCTTTTTCGTTGACATGAAGATAAATATTAAGCTCAGAATTATATTTTTCGATCCGATCGAGATAATGCTTGACGATCTCACTGGAACTAAAGCGTTTGTCCTCCAAACCATGAAGCAATTCGACCACCGATAATTCATGGATCTGTTTATTCACTGTCTTTTTCTAGAACTTGCTTGACGACAAAGAATCCCTGATGAACATTTTTGGCACCGGAGAGAGCCTCGGCTTGAGTGAGAACTCGGTCTGTGTCAATTTCGTCGGGACGGGTGACGTTTTCAAGATGGTTCACCTGAGATGTGGGAGTGATTCCGCTGGTGTCGATTTCGTTGAGCTCTCCAATAACAGCGATGGTCGCCGAAAACTGACCGGCGAAAAGCTTCTTTTCATCTTCGCTGACAGGAAGATTGGCTAGAATACCAATCTTGGTAACGTCATCAGTAGTAATTGTAATTTTGGCCATCTAGAGTTTATTCTAGCGCAGTTTCGACCAAGCGATGGTCGGAAATTGTATAGACTTTGGTGCAGGTATTCTTCACCAGTTCCCGGTCGTGGCTAACGAGAAGAATGGTTCCCGGAAATTCTTTCAAAAAAGTTTCCAGGGCCATGATGGATTTGAGGTCCAGATGATTCGTCGGCTCGTCTAGAATCAGAAGGTCGGGATTGGTGTGAAGAAAAAGGGCGAGTTGAAGACGGGACTTCTGGCCACCGGACAGGGTCCAGATCTTGCTTCGCATATTCTGCTTGGTGAAGAAGAACTTTCTCAAGATGGCCTCAATTTCGTAATCAAAGAGAGGATAGGTCTTGGCAAAAATTGATTGAGATGATTCCTCTAGGGGTAGCGTGGCTGAATGTTCCTGAGAATAGTAGCCGACCTTGATATTGGGACCAATTTTGACTTCTCCGGAGAGCGGCGCTAGTTTCCCCAAGAGCAAACTGATGAGGGTAGATTTGCCGGTGCCGTTTGGAGACAGGAGGGCGACTTTGTCGGAGACCGCGAGGTGAAGGTTGGTGTGGTCAAACAATTTTTCACCATCATAACCAAAGACTAAATCTTTGATAAGGATGGCGGTTTTGTTTTTGATAATCTTGTTCTCAAGTTTGGACTCGATGATGATTTTTTTCTTCTTTTGACTTGGATCAATGACCATATCGGCCTGAAGTCGGTCGAGACGTTTTTGGGTGTTGCGATAGGCGCCGATGAGACCTTTGTCGCGAAAGATTAGAGCCATGTCCCGGAGTCGTTTTTCTTCTTTGGCTTGGGTCCGGTGAAGATCGGCGATGGCCGCCTCCTCTGACGCATAGATCTGGGTAAATTTCTGGTAGCCAAAGGGGTAGGTCTTGATCTTGTGGTTTTCGAGTAACCAAACTTTCGTCGAGACATTGGTGAGAAAAGTACGATCGTGGGAAATCATGATGACGAGGCCGTCGAAAACCGAGAGGGCATCCTCGAGCCAGATTTTATTTTCAAGATCAAGATGGTTATCCGGTTCGTCGAGGATGACGACGTCGCAGGTATTGGAATAAAGGAGTTCGGCTAGTTTGGCGATTTTCTTTTGGCCGCCGGAAAGTGATTCGTAATCGGTAATTTCCTGAGTCAGGTAACCTATCGTGGGGGTCGTGTCCCAAATGATTTCTCCGGAATCCTGTTCTTCCAGTCCGGCGAGAATTTTCAAAAGCGTGGATTTGCCGGAGCCATTGTCACCGATCAGGGCGATAATTCCCTTGCCCGTATGGCTAAGATCAATCCCCTCGAGAAGAGGTTCATTGTAGTGTTTGACTAGAGCTTTGATCTTTAGGTTGTACATAGGATTTGGTCGAGATCGCCGCGGTGATCGGTTGGGTAGTAAATCTCCATCAGACCATAGAGGAATTGGAACTGTCCAGTTTTCAGAAAACCAATGTTTCGAAGAGCGTTGAATTCTGTTTCCGGGGGAAGTTCTTTGACATCGGTAATTGCTTTTTCGTTGGTCCAGTCGAAGGCGAGGTAGTTTTTGTAAAAATTAAAGGGTAGTTTGATTAAAAATTCATTCCCATAAGAAGCCATGTTGGCCAAAATGATCGAATCGACTCCGTCTATTTCGACCAGATCCAGAACGATGTCGACGTGGCCCTCACTGATAGCCTTGGCGCGATGGAGATAAAAACGATATAGATCGGTGAAAGTCTGATATGAAAACTCCGGCTCGTGAACGAGTTGCTGAACCAAGTCGGTCGGAAGATAGTTGAGTTCGTTCTTGAGAGGATTCAGTGGGTCGTAATAGACCAGTTGGTGGTTAATCACTAAAAAAAATTGTTTCAAGAGGAGGGCTTTCCAAAGGGTGGGGGTTAGATACTTGATACCATTAACACGAATCAAGCTAAGATCCGGGGCCAGTTTCTTTAGGGTAGCGTCGATTTCGGAGTCTTGGAGAGTATCTTTGGTTAGGTCAACGGCGGGAATATCTTTTGATTTTCTTTGAGAATTGATATCTTCGAGGACCGCCTCCGGCGTAAAAAGCTTTTTTCCGGCATAAAAATTGATGGCGTTGGCCAGAACACTCAAACGGCATGAGTTTGGAGACTGGGGTAGGACTCGGTCAAGTTTGATTTGGGTTGGCCCTTGATAGTCAAGATTCACGCTCTTGATTATGCCACAAATTAGCTTCGGAGGGCGTTGACGCGCTCGGCAATTGGGGGGTGGGTATTAAAAAGATTGGCGAACCAGCCGACGGAACCGTGATCTTTGATCTTGTTGACATTGGCTGAATCAAAGTGAAAGGGGTTGACCAAATAAAGATGGGCGGTGGCTTTGTTGGCGGCTTCAAGAGGTTCGATATCAGCGGCAAGTTTCTCGAGCGCCCGAGCTAACCCTTCTGGGTATTTTGTCAATTGGGCCGACGAGGCATCGGCCAGAAATTCACGGCGACGGGAAATAGCCAGCCGGATGAGGTTGGCGATCAGGGGAGAGAGGAGGGCCAAGACCAGACCGATGAGAAAAAAAACTATTTGAAGCTGACCACCTCCGTCATCGCGACTGCGACGGCGACCACCAAAGAAGCTAAAACGGAGGAGGAAATCGGCCAGAAGAGTAATTACTCCGATCAGGATGGTGACGATGCCCATAAGGCGCGTGTCGTAGTTCTTGACATGAGAGAGTTCGTGGCCGATAACCCCCTCCAGTTCGGTGCGAGTAAGTTTTGCCAGTATCCCGGTGGTGGCGACGATGACGGCATGCTGTGGATCTCTACCGGTGGCGAAGGCGTTCATGGCGGAGTCTTCGATAATGTAGAGCTTGGGCATAGGAATACCAGCAACTTTGCTTAGATTATCGGTAACGGTATAGAAATCGAAATGGACTCGAGGATTGGCAGGAGTAGCGTTGCTCAGAGAAAGGACAATTTTGTCTGAGTAATAGAAACTGGCGAAGCTCATGATTCCCGAAAGAATTAGAGCGTAACCGACAAAGCCCCAACCGTAGCCGAGGGCGTAGCCGATGAAATAAGCAGCCACAGCAATGAAGCTGATAAATCCCAAAATGATAAGGTTGCTTCTGGTTTTGTTGGCATCAACCAACTCGTAGTAATTCTTCACAACGAAACCTTCTGGTCTTTCGTCTCCTCATTAGAGACAGTGAGATGAGCGCCATCGGTTGGAGTTGAGAGACCCGTGGCGGTTTTGAATCCAAATGCACTGGCGACCAAGTTGCTGGGGAAAGTAATGATCTTGGCATTGAAATCAGCTGAAAGATCGATAAGGACGCGACGGGCGTAAGTCAGTTTGTCGGCAGTATCCCGAAGCTCATCCATAAGACGACTGATAACCTTCTCACCTTTCAACTCGGGGTTGCTCTCAACCAAGACATTAAGCTTTGGTAGTAGGGCGGAAATTTTGTCGGCGGCTTTGTCGATATCAATCATATCCTTACTTCCAGTAGCTGACTCGACCGCTTTTCGAGCGTCAGTGAGGGATTTGAAGATATCTTTTTCGTGTTTGAGATAGGTCTTGGCCGAAATTTCAAGGTTGGGGATGAGATTGGCTTGACGCTTGAGTTGGTTGCCGATTTCCTGAATGCTGGCGGAAATCCGAGTTAGTGTGGTCTGGAGCCAGTTGTAGATAGAGATGACATAAAAAGATAATAGAACAACTGCTAGCAAGATGATTAGTGGTATGGACATAATATTTAGTTTAACACAAATCTCCACCAAAAACCCCGACGCAAGGCCGGGGTAGTTTGGAAAGTAATATTAGTTACTTGTTTTGGTGTGTCTTAGCGAGAACCACCACGGCTGAATCCGCCACGGCCTCCGCCGCTGCTGAATCCGCCACGGCCTCCGCCAAATCCTCCGCGGTTTCCACCACCAAAGGATGAGCCACCGGTTCCCTCTTCGCGAGGCTTGGCCTCATTGACACGAAGGGGTCGACCTTCCATGTCAGTACCATCGAGCTTGGCAATAGCTTCCTTTGCAGCGTCGTCATTGTCGAACTCGACAAAGCCGAAGCCCTTGCTTCGCCCTGAGAATTTGTCCGAAATGACGGACGCACTCACGATAGTACCAAACGGAGAGAAGATCTCTTCCAGTTTAGCTTGATTAACGGTATAGGGAAGATTCCCTACGTACAAACGCATAGCCATGATTGGCTCCTTTCTTGCGACTAGCGATCATCACTTCTAGTCTCTTTCCTTCAAATAAACGGTTAAGATGATTTAACCCCGCGTCTTGGTTCTACTGGAAGAAACCTCCGAATCCCCAATAACAGCTACGGGTATTATATAATATGCAAGCGCAAGACGCTAATTTGTGTGTTTAAGGGGCTGCCTGCACGCAGACGCTAGAGCGTCAGCTCTTGCAGGCGGGTAGCGAAGTTGGTTAAATAAATGCCGTTCTTTTATACCTACGTAATCCAAAGCCAGATCAATTACAAGTTGTATATTGGTTGGACAAATGATCTTCGGAAAAGATTAAATAAACACAACTCAGGTTTGGTTTTTGCAACAAAACCCGGGTTACCATGGAAATTAGTTTACTTCGAAGGATGTTTATCGAAGATTAAAGCAATTAGTCGTGAAAAAACGTTAAAATCAGGCTTTGGAAGGAAATACGTGAAATCCAGAATATAAATCTGGGGCCGTAGCGAAGTTGGTTATCGCGCCTCCCTGTCACGGAGGAAATCGCGGGTTCGAGTCCCGTCGGCCCCGCCAATGATTGAAAAAGCCACATCTTGTCGCGGTTTAGTTGTCCAAAATGACAAAGTATTATTGATACGACGTCATAAGGATAATGTTGACTATTGGGTTTTCCCCGGTGGTCACACCGAAAATGAGGAGGCTCCGTCGGAAGTGGCCAGTCGTGAAATACTGGAGGAAACCGGCTTGAATGTTACGGAAGTTGGAGAAGTCATTTTTTATGACCACCCCAAGTGGGGAACTCACGAAGCGGTAGTAATTTGCCAAGTTTCACCCGGAGAACCCGTCTTGGGAGGTCCAGAAACCGAACGCAACTCTCCTGAGGATCTGTATGAACCAAGCTGGGTAGACGTAGAATTGGCTTTAACATTTGAAAACCTTTTTCCCGATCCGGTTCGAGAATTGTTCAGAAATAGATTCAGCCGTAAGTCCGATAAAGACCTATAATTTGTGTCGATTTTGGTTTTCTGATAGAATATAGTGATTATGGGTGCAAACTTCTTTGGAAGAATCCGCTATGTTCAAGACAGCGCGGAAACTTCTATCACAAAACTTTCTTTGGAGTCGGGAGCTTGTAGGTAGGCTTATCCGAGACTCTTCTATATCTCAAAATGACGTGGTGTTGGAGATCGGGCCGGGCTATGGAATTATCACCGAGCAGCTTTTGGCTGTCTGCAAAAAACTGACTGCCGTAGAGATAGACCAAAGGTTTGTACCTTTCCTAAAAAGAAAGTTTTCGATGCTTCCGAGTTTCCATCTAGTTTCTAATGACTTTCTTGCGAATCCCCTACCACCATCTGAACCGTTTAAAATTTTTTCCAATATCCCCTTCTCGATCACCGGAGAAATTGTCAAGAAATTGCTATTTGCTAAAAATCCTCCTGTCGATAGTTATTTGGTTGTCCAAAAAGAAGCGGCTGAGAAATTTATAGCAAATAAATGTCGAAATACGATGCTGGCAATTCTTTTTTATCCTTGGTTCAACGTTAGGGTTGTTCATGAATTTGAAAAAAAAGATTTTAAGCCCGTACCCAGAATTAATTCTAGTTTGATGCGTTTAGAAATGAGGAGTTCTCCGCTTCTTTCCAAATCTCTAGAGTCATCGTACCGAGACTTTATTGTCTATCGCTTCGGAAGAGAACGATTGGCTTCTGTCGTGTCGCCATTCGAGTGGCTAGCTAGATTCGACGGATTCATTAAAAAGCGCGATCCTCGAATGCTCAATAGAATTAGGGGTTCCTTCACCTTGTGGCAAGCAGAGGAAAGAAAACTGTCAAAAATTCATCGAACTAGGACAGGGGCTTGACGTGTATATTGTTTGTCTATAAGATGTGGGGTATATTAACCCGTAGTTAAAAGTATGGAGCAAAAACTCAAGAGCGTATTAAAAAGCCTAAAGATCAATGAGGGACTAATCAGTTCCATCATGGGTGGGGTGGTCGTGGTCATTATGGCGGCGATGATTTTTAACTACTTCAAGTCGGTAAATAAGAACGGGAAAATTACCGACGAATCTGCCAGCAACGCTTCTGTGACCGAGGAGGCCGCTGCCAAAGAGTTACCGGCGACTTATAAAGTAAAGAAGGGTGATGATCTCTGGCATATCTCGGAGAAGTACTATAACTCCGGATATAACTATGTCGATATTGCCAAAACAAACAAACTAGTCAATGCCAGCGCAATTGAAGTTGGACAGGATCTGGTTATCCCCAAGGTTAGTGTCAAAAAAGAAACAATCGTGGCAAAGACTCAGACAACAAAGATTTCAATTGAGGGGGCGAAATACACCACGGTGAAGGGGGACCATCTCTGGTCGATTGCAGTTCGCGCCTATGGCGATGGTTACGCTTGGGTCAAAATCTATAACACGAACAAGAAAATAATCGGTAGAAATCCGAGTATCCTATTCTCCGGTATCGAACTGACCCTACCTCGATAAGCTAAAATAAGGGCTACGCCAGGGTAGCTCAGCAGGTAGAGCGGCGGTATCGTAAACCGCAGGCAGTGGGTTCGAGTCCCACCCCTGGCTCATTTTTTTATTGTTGCGGAGACGGTTTGGACCATTCTTTTTCGGTACTCGCAGAACTCACAGTTTTCACTGGGGTTGGGAATTTTGTCGCTCATGAGACACTCTTTGGCGAGGGTTAATTTCTCGTCAATCCAGGAGTCGTCGCCGGTGTGGGTGACGATGGACATATCAAATTCTAGCTTGCCATCGAATTTCTCCCGAGTCTTGGTGGCGTTGGCAAAGACAAAGTAGCCGGTATTGCAAACATTGAAGCCGAGAAGACGGAAAAGGTGCTGGTAGAACTCCATTTGACGTTTGTAGGATTGTTTGTATTCGTCCTCGAGAGAGATTTCTTTGGTGGTGCTGGTGGTCTTGTAATCGACAATGATCATCTCGCCAGAGCCGGATTCCCAAATATCGTCAACCATACCGGTGAGAAGAAAGTTCGTCTCTTTGTGAATCGACATGGCCCCTTTGTATTTTGTTTCCGGGGTTTCACCGCGCCACTTGGGTAGGTCGGGATGTTTACTGGGAATGGCGTCGATATGGTATTGCTTCATCAATTCGTGTGACTCCCCTGCTTTTCGAAGAAGATCAAATTCGTTTTTCAAAAGGGTGTCGACGGCATTGTTGAGAGTGAAGGTGGGCATGCTGGGACGGCCGAGTCCGAAACGACATGACATGTAAAAACAGCGAGGACACTCCCCAAAGAACTCGAATCTTGAACGACTCAGGATATATGGGTCTTTGGACTTTGGATTAAATAAATTGCGAGAGCTTTGGTAGTATTGACCCATTGAGTAAATTGTACCCTACTCACTTTCAAGAAGTTCGGGCAGGTCGATACCTTTGATGCTGGGCATGGTGGCGCCGGAGCCTCTGATCCCACCGACGATGTTGGCGGTGCCGGTGAGGAGACGACGGACCTGGACTTCTCTGGTTTTCCAAATTCGTTCCATGGCCGCTCGTTCTTTGGCAATTTCGGAATTCATTTCCTGATAGACCTCCGCAATTGCCTCGAGCTGCTGGCTAAACTCGTGACTGACGATGAACTCATAAAGTTTTTCGGATTTGCCGGCTTGATTACTGCTGACAAATTTCTCGCGGGCGACGTCGATCAGTTTGGTGCGAATCAGGGTGACGACGGAAATTAGAAGCGGTGGAGTGACAACCCAGACCCCTTCAACCAGTCCCAAACCAGACTTGGCCTCATCGGGCAGAACAGTGCTGACGATGACGCCGACGTTGGCTTTGGCAGCGCGGAGATCCTCTTTGAGTTTCTTGGGCCAGTCGTTTGCCCAGGCTTTGGTCCGCTTGATCTCAAAAAGAATCGTGCCGCAAACATTGCCCATAGAGGTTTTGACGGTTTGGGAAATATCCGCCCCCCGAACACCCTTGCCAACAGGTTGGACTATATCAGAGGTAAATTCGGCTCGAAGAGAATTCTCCAGATCCAGCTCGGCGACCTCGCCCTGAAGCTGTTGGCTACCTTGAGTCGCTTTTCTTTGGGCGTCGTCGAGAGCCAGTTTCATATCTGAAAGTTTCTTCTCAAATTCTTTTTCCTTGAGTCGCCAGGAATTGGTGGCCTCGTTCAGGGTTTGTTCCCTAATTTTCCCCCGTTCTTCGTCGATGGCCCGTTGTTTCTGGATCTCAAAGGAGCGTTTGTCTTCTTCGAGAGCTAGTTTATCTTTTCTGAGTTTGAGTTCGGCGTCTTCGGCGGCGGAGAGTTTCTTTATCTTTGATTCCAGTTCCTCTTGAAGCAATTTTTTTTCTTCGTCAAAACCTTTTTTCGCTTGGATTTCAATTTTCTCGCGAAAAGCGTGGCTCAAAGCTTCCTCGACGGGAATTTCAGCCTTGCATTTGGGACAGACGATTATTGAGGAACTCATGAAGTGATTCTACCCCATTCGACTTCGCTCAGGGCAGGCCAGCTAACTGGCTCCCCCACCGCCTCCTCCCCCACCTCCCCCACCGCCTCCAGAAAAGCCTCCCGATGAACCAACGCCAACTGCACCAACCGAGCTAATTGAAGTGGAGATTGCGTTCAGATTGTTGGCCAATGAATCAATGCCGGAAACTCCCCCATTTCCTGAACTGGTGTAGAGATAGAGAGTCGAGCTGGCGTAGCTGGCGGTATCTTTTAGGGGAAGTTGGGCTAGGGCCTTGACTGAGATTCCGAGAGCAGCGCCATAGACCAAGTATCTCTCCCAGAGAATGATTGAGTCGAGGGGATATTTTTTGGTGACAGAGTACTTTTTGAGATAGTTTTTGAAGGCGCGCCACTGAGCGTGGGCCATGAGTCCTGCCGGAGTCTGTTTGTCCATGGCCTGAACGATTAGGCCGCCAATAAAGAGGGCGAGGAGGCTAAGAATTCCTGAGATAATAAAAATAGTGGTAATAATACGGTTACTAAATAAACTAGTAGGAATGAAACGAATGGCAAAAAGAGAGATGAACAGAAACACTCCGAAGATAATGAGTTCCTTTTTGAAGACTTGTTGTAACTTGTGAGAGTTCCTGTCGAGAAGACCGGCTTTGATCAGTTTGGTTTCAACCCGCTTGGGGAAGTCTTCCCAAAAAGCTTTCACCTTGGCGGGGTGATTCCGGAGGTCAGAAACAATCATTGAAACCGCGATAGAGCCGGGGAGGTTGAGTCCGACAAACTCCAAAAGGTCTTTCTCGAGGGAAGTCATCTCTACTTTTTCTGCCGTGAGAGTGATAATTATTTCTGGGGACCGAGAGAAAATACCAAGTAGTGGCGGTTTCTTGACTGTTTCAATTTTTAAGATTTTTCTTCTGGCCAAATCAAGAATGGTGGCGGTGATGGCTTTGGGGTTGGGAGCAAAACCCGGATTCAGTAGAGCGTTGACTAGAATCGGATCAAGATCCGAGGGTGGTTCGTGAAGGGAGTCGGCTAGATTGACCAGTGGTAGTCGGCCGTCACGGCCAAACCTCCACCAAAGGAAGAGCCATTTGATGATCCGGCCAAGAGCAAAAAGATTGTAGATAACTAGGAAACCACCGAGAATAATTTTTGCCAGGGTACTTGCGGCAGATTTGGTAGCTGTTTTTTGGGCGTAGGAGCTTTCCTGATCGAGGATTTGCTGTTTGGTCAAACTGCCTGTCTGGGCAAGAGTGGCATAGACCAATTTGGGGAAGATAACCCGAGCCTCAAAAAAAGTTTTGGGGGAAAGGTTGATGGCGGAAAGGGTAACTTCTTGATTGTTGGGAATACTGACTTTGCCGTTTAATGGTCCGTGACCGAAAGCGGCAATTTCTTTGTCTGGAGCCGGTGAGGGAAGGACTATCCGAGCCGTAACTGAAGCGACACCCTTGTCCCACTTGTCGCCAATCAGCTGCCAGTAAAATTCGGATACATCCACCTCGTTGATGATAGCGTTGTTTATGGTATAGCGAATGATAAAAGTTTTGGGTTCGTTCTGGGCTTGAAAATGCCAAGAGATAGAATGCTTCCCGGTCGAATCTTGGACATAATAAGTATTGGGTAAACTACTTGAACTTTTGCGGTAGCCGTCGACTGAGTCGTTGGTAATAATAAAGTCGCGACACGCACCCGAAAGAGGCAGACACTTGGCCTTGGTATCAAAGTCGATATAGGCATTGGAGTATGAGCCGTCGAACTGGTAGGTACGCGTCTCGGTGATATCAGCAGAGCCGTTTGATTTGAGTCTAACTAGGAAATCGGCGCTAGTGATGGAGTAGTCTTTGGCCTCGACCCTGGCAGGACGAATGCCAATAGTTAAGCTTATCAGGACAACCGCAAGAAGGATCTTTCTTAGGCTCATGATCCAATTCTATCAGGCGGGTCTCACCGGGAAGTGTCGCGGAGCTTGGCGAGATTTTCGCGGATCTGGCGTTTGACTTGGTCTCGGAGGACAATAACGCCGTGCAAGAGGTCCGGGCTGGTGTGGTGGGCGTAAATCTTGGCGAAGGGGACCTTTTCCATGTCGAACTTCATTTCGTAACTACCGCGGAGGTTTTTATGAATGCTAAGGGTGGCCACCTTCAGTTCCTCACTCATTCCCTTGAGATACTTGTCGATGACCGAGGTGAATTTGGTC
>Ga0209541_10015560_pt1 | contig 11346 bp, 18 predicted proteins | sample RifCSPlowO2_01_FD_184027 | JGI IMG/M metagenome (GOLD analysis project Ga0209541, IMG submission 184027) | Groundwater microbial communities from Rifle, Colorado - Rifle CSP2_plank lowO2_0.1 (SPAdes) (version 2) | ecosystem: Environmental > Aquatic > Deep subsurface > Groundwater | place...
AGTTTAGTCAAAAGTTTTAAATACCTTTAATCTTTCCCAAGTAACAACAAGGTTTGTTAATATGAGCGCAACACAGCAAAGCAGTACTGTTTTACATGTTACGCCAGGATTTTCTGTGAGTATAGACGACAAGCTTTCTTCATTGGAAAAACAGCGCGCACAATCATTGATGGACAGGCTAATTAGTAATATTTGCAGTATCAACGAAAGACATTATTTTGATTTTTATGCGTCTTTCGGAAAAAATGGCAGTGATGAAAGGGAAGTGCTTAAGATTAATCCTCAAAAAGAAGAAATTTATAGCATTGATTTTTATAAGGGCGGGAGCGCACGCCCAATAGTCAATGGAATATCATTTAAAGAATCTGAAGAAGGAATGAGTATAGAATTAGATGGCCATAATTACCATATTTCTTCCAAACCAAAAGGAAAACAGCAATAAAATGGATTTCGTCCAAGAACCTCCATCGTCTCTGCCTATAGATTCACGAGGCTATAAACCAGAAGTGTATAGTCCTGGCAATGTGGTTATAGAAGTTAGAAATCTGACAAAAACATATACCATGGGTCCAACCCTTATAAATGCCTTAAAAGATGTTACTATGGATATTTATCGCGGTGAATACCTCTCAATAATGGGCCCTTCTGGTTCTGGGAAAAGCACGCTTTTCAATATGATTGGCGCTTTAGACAAGCCAACTAAAGGCGAAGTATATTTAGATAACATCCTGCTTAGTTCGCTGGATCAGCGTGAAATTGCTTATATAAGATCTAGAAAAGTGGGCTACATATTCCAAACATTTAATCTTATAGGTCAGTTTAATGCTCTTGAAAATGTAACGCTTCCAATGATTTTTGCAGGCCTGCCTAAAAGTGAATATACGGGTAAGGGAATGGTGATATTAGAAGAGGTTGGTTTGGGGGATAGGTACAAGCACAAGCCACACGAACTTTCTGGAGGCCAACAGCAGCGAGTAGCAATAGCTAGAGCTTTGGCAAACGATCCTTCTATTATTCTAGCTGATGAGCCAACAGGAAACTTGGATTTAACAACAGGAAAAGATATTATTGGATTATTCAAAGGTATACAAGAAAAAAGAGGAGTTACCTTTGTAGTCAATACCCATGACCAAAAAATGTTGTCTAATTCAGATAGGATTATATGGTTTGAGGATGGCAGTATAAAGCGCATAAGATTTAGGCCAGAAGTCGGGATAGAAGAGGGGACTATAGAAAGCAAGGTCCAATTTGAGAAAAATTAATTCTTAAGAATTAATTTTTCTTTTCTTATAATGTTTCCAAAATTCAACAATCCCGGGCACAAACGATAGTATTATAATTATTAAAATAACAATGGTAAAATTATTCTTAACAATCGGCACATTTCCAAAAAAATATCCGCCGAAAACAAAAAGCGCTGTCCAAATAATGCCTCCAGCCACATTATAAATCGCAAACTTTAGATAATTCATTTTTCCGACACCAGCTACAAATGGCGCAAATGTCCTTACAATTGGCACGAACCTCGCTAAAACTATTGTCTTGGCCCCGTATTTTTCATAAAAATGCTGCGTCTTATCAATATATTTTTTCTTAATAAATCTGTTTTCTTTCTCAATTACTTTTTGGCCCAAATATTTGCCTACAGAATAGTTTACTGTGTCCCCTAATATAGCTGCTGCCGATATTATAATAAAAAGCCACAATACATTAAATGAGCCTATCGCAGCAAAAGTCCCTGCTGCAAAAAGCAATGAATCGCCAGGAAGGAAAGGCGTGGCTACTAGGCCAGTCTCTGCAAAGACAATAAGAAAAATGAGCAGGTATGTCCACACGCCATAATTTTGTATGAGCACACTCAGATATTTATCAAGATGCAGAATGAAGTCTATTAGACTGCTCATAATATTCATATTAAATCCCCATAATGTTATACCCTGCATCGACATAGATTATTTGTCCTGTAATTGCTTTTGATAGGTCGCTGCATAAAAATAAAGCGCAATCTGCCACTTCGTCTGCTGTAATATTCCTCTTTAATGGAGCTTTTGCAACATAGTTAAGCAGCATTTCTGGGAAGTTTGCAATTCCTGAAGCCGCTAATGTTGCTATAGGCCCTGCAGATATTGCATTCACCCTTATATTCTGCTCGCCTAAGTCAGACGCTAAATACTTTACGCTTGATTCGAGCGCTGCTTTTGCAACACCCATTATATTATAGCCCGGAGTGACTCTCTCGCTTCCCAAGTATGTCATGGCAATTATTGCGCCGCTGTTTTTCATCATTGGAACTGTCCTTCTTGCCAGCTCTGCCAGCGAATATGCGCTTACTTCATGCGCAACTTGGTAGCCTCTCCTGTCAACATTCATGAACTTGCCCTGCAAATGCTCCCTTTTGGCAAATGCTATGCTATGGACGAGAAAATCTACTTGGCCAAATTCCTGCTGCACCTTTTTGAAAAACGAGTCAAGAAGCTCGTCGCTGACAACATCGCATTTGCCGTAAATTGGATTGTTCAGCTCTTTCATTAAAGGCATGAGTAACGGCTCCACTCTCTCCTGATAAGCTGCCGCTATCCTGCAGCCCGCGTCATTAAGGCGCTTTGCAATATGCCATGCAATGCTCTTGTCATTGGCAATTCCGAAGACAATGGCCTTTTTTCCTTTTAAATCGATTGCAACGCTCATTTTATTATTCCTCCAGTATCATGTAAAAATTTCACTCTTTAAGTGAAATTTTTTCGTGTGATTTATAAAACTTGCTAAGAAACGAGGCATATCAAGATAATTAAATATTCTATATCAAGGCCAAAATCCAGACATACATGCTTCAGGGAACTGGAGAACTACAACAGCTATTGTCAGGCATGAGTTACAGCATATTAAGGATGATTGCGGCAAAAAGGACCCAAGAGACTGGCTTAATTATTATTTTAGTTCATGTAGGGTGCAACAATCGTTGGGACATTGAAGTGTTTCACAAGACTGTCAAGCAATCCTATGGATTCGAAGACTATCAGGTCATAAAAGCGCAGGCTCGGGATGCGTATTTCGAGCTAGCTTTTTTGTCTGATATGTAGCTTATAAATAAAAATACAGGATAAATATTAGAGTTAGTGTAAACTCTAAAACAGCTTAAAAGGAAACTGTGAAACTTGAAAAGTATAAGAACATTTAAAAAGAATTGTATATTTCTACTGTAAATAATACCCCAGTATACTGATTTCTATACGACAAATCAAAAGATTTTTATATCAATTTAATCCAAATTATTATACGTGGGGGTGGATATATTGCAGTTTTCTTCTGATAATGAGAAGAGGGACTATATAACTATAAGCAGTGATGTATACACTCATAAGCAGATTGAAATGAGAAATGGTATTTTGTTTATGAGGATGAAAAAAAGGCTGCTTAAAGTTCCGATAGCTGATGGAGAATAGATACTTGCAGGCCTTGGCTTTGCTTGCTGTTTTAGCTCTCATTGCCAACCTTATTTTATTTGCATTGAATATAATCAGTGCTGCTTTATTTTGGGCAATAATGGCAGTCATTGGCATTTTTGCATATAAGAATAAAATAAAAGAAAAAGTGGGCAAAAGGTTATAGCAAGCTTTCTACTTCTGGTTTTTCTAAAAGCTTATTTTCCCAACTCCTTATCAATTATCTGCTTAAACGCCTCAAAAGGCTGCGCTCCGACCAAAGGAATTCCATTTATGAAAAAAGCAGGGGTTCCGCTTACGCCATAGCTTTGGCCATCCTCAAAATCTTTCTTAACTTCCGCAGCCATCTTTCCAGAATCCAAACAATTATTGAATTTGCTGGTGTCGAGAGACAGCTCACTTGCAAACTGCTTTAAGCTTTCTATTGAAAGGCTCTGCTGATTTTCAAACATCTTGTCGTGATACTCCCAGAATTTACCCTGCTCATGAGCGCATTCTGATGCTTCAGAAGCCTTCTGCGCGTATTGATGAAAGCTTAAGGGAAAATCCCTGAATACAAGCTTAACTTTGCCTGTTTTTATATAATTATCATCCAATAAAGGCAATGTCTGCATATAAAATCTTGCGCAGTAAGGGCACTGAAAATCGCTGAACTCCACTATTGCAACAGGCGCACTTTTCGAGCCTTTGGCAGGATCATCATCAGCGCTGGCTTGCACTCTTTGAGCATTATTCGGCTCATTGTTTGTTGGATTCAACTCAATCTTATTGGCGTCTGCTGTGCTCTTTCCAGTAATAGAATCAAACTTGCCGTATAAATTGAAAGTGCCATACAAGTTTATTAATGTGAGGAGCAGAATTGCGCTAATTAAAATCGTCAGCAGCTTTTCTTTTTCCATCCAAGCAGCGTATTGAAAAATATTCTTAAAGATATGGGGACAATTATAGAACAATCATTGCTCCCATGCTTCAACAAACTTATCAACGAGCTTGTCCACAAAGCTTTCTTTGTAAGCTATTATGACCTTGATTAACTCATCCTGCTCTTTTAATTGGTAGAACTTCTCTCGGCCTTTTTTATAAGCTTCCAAGATGCCCCTATCAATTAATTGGTTTAAGTACCATGTAACTGAAGATGGGGATATTTGCAAATAATCAACAACAGTTTTATGGGTAACCTGCTTTTCATACAAAATCTTTAAGATTATTTTCCGAAAATTTTTTTGGCGCAATATTCCCAAGATTTTTCTCTCGTAGTCGTTCAATCCTAACAGATAAAACCTTTTATTTGTATTTATTTTTTCTGCCTTGATTAAATCCGCTTTCCTAAGGTAATCCAGATGATACTCGATATTTCCCGATGCAATGCCAACTTTTCTTTGCAGCTCCCTAAAATGTATTCCTGGAAACTTCTCTATAGCTAAATATATCCTCTTTCGAATATCCAGCATTAAAACTTCTTTTTTTTTTGCAGTATGGGCAAATTTCATCTTAGGATTCCTAATGCAAACAGAATCAGAATTGCTAAGTCCAGAGCATGCGTTAACACCATCAATGGATCAGTGCCTAAAGCAATGATATTTATTGCCAATACTGCCTCTTTTACAGAGAAGACTAGAAATGCCCCGCAAATAAAGAGGAATTTGCTTCTTTTAGTCCTGATATAGGCTAAAACTGACAGCACAAACAAAATGCCTGCTAGTGCAGCAGTTATTACATGCATGGCATTATGCCCCACGATGCTTAGCGCCATATTAAACCTCCATTTTTATTATTTTTTTAATTTCGTCAACAAAAATTTTAGCTTCTTCTTCTGTATTGTAAAGGTATAGCGATGCTCTTACGCTTCCTTTGAGGTTATGCTTGTTGAACCAGCTATGCACGCAGTGAGCGCCGCTTCTCGTCATGATATTTTTAGATGCGTCTAAAATTTTTGCAGCATTATGCGGGTCAACTCCGTCAATATTAAAAGAGAAAATTCCTGCCCTTTTTTCATGCTCTGCAGGGCCTATAATGCTTATTTTTTCCTCCCTGATTAAAGACTCCGTGATAGCCTTATTCAGCTTTTTTTCATGCTCGGAAATATTGCGCAGTCCAATTTTTTTGAGATATCTGCAAGCTTCTCCTAGCCCTATTATGCCGGAATAATCTTGCAATCCTGCTTCAAACTTCATAGGCGCTTCCTCCATTTTGTAGTTATTGTAAGTTGAGTCAGCAACAGTCTCGCCTCCAACAATGAACTGCTCCATATTTTCAAGAAGCTCTTTTTTCCCGTATAAAACGCCAGTGCCAGTTGGCCCAAGCATTTTGTGGCCAGAAAAGGCCATGAAATCAACGTCCAGCTTTCTTGCATCTATCTCCATGCTTGGCGCGCTTTGCGCTGCGTCAACCATGATCAATGCGCCATTTTGATGTGATATTCTCGCTATTTCTTTGACAGGGTTTGTAGCGCCATCCAGGTTTGATGTAAACACAATAGAAACAAGCTTTGTCTTGCTTGTGAAGCTTTTTCTGAAATTTTCGAGATTAAATGTGTTGTCCTTATTGCTTTCTGCTACAACAACCTTTATGCCATTTTTCCTCAGCTTTAGCCACGGAATTAAGTTTGAGTTATGCTCCTTGTCGCTTATTACAATCTCATCGCCATTATTAAGCCCGATAGAATTTGCAGCCAAATTAATGCCTTCTGTCGTATTCCTTGTAAAGACTATTTCTGAAGAGTGCCTTGCATTTATAAGGCTTTTTACTTCATTTCTTGATTTGTCTATTTCTTCTTCAACCCTTGATGCTAACCTATGGGCGCTTCTTCCAGCGCATGCAGTATACTCTTTATAGTATTCATTAATCTTGCTTATAACTTGCATTGGCTTGAGAGACATGCATGCATTGTCAAAATATATTATTGGTTTTGACAGCATTGGGAAGTCTTGCCTTATTTTTTCTACATTATACCCAAAAATCATTTTTTAAGCTCCTCGTCTATTATTGACTTAAACGTCCTAAATGGCTTTGGCCCGACAATCTTTTGCTTGTTGATAAAGAATGTCGGCGTCCCGCTTACGCCTGCATGCACTCCCATTAAAGTGTCTGCATCAACCTCGCTCTTGTATCTTTCTTTTGCAATGCAATCATTGAACTTTTTTGTATCCAGACCTGTGTTATCTGCTATTCTGTTAATAGTGTCATCACTAATATTGTCCTGCCATTGGAATACTAAGTTGTGGAACTCCTTATACTTCCCTTGCTCATTGGCGCAATCTGCAGCTAATGCTGATTTATAGCTCATGTGGTGGCTCGGTATATAAAACGTTTTAAACTGGAGATTGACTTTTCCTTGATAATGCTCCAGCACTTCTTTTATTATTGGCTCTGCTTTTTTAGTATACGGGCACGCATAGCAGCCAAACTCTATTATTGTTAATTTTGCTGACTCGCTGCCTATTATTGGGTCATCTTTTTCTGCAAATGGATAAACAATATTGGTTTGAGTGTCAATATCAATTGCAGATATTTTGCTGTTGCTGCCAGTCGGGTCAAGCAGGCAAAGTCCTGTATCAGAAGGCCCATTGCAGTTCCCATATTTATAATAGTTGTATGCTCCTAAAGAACCTTCGTAAGCGCTCCATAAGAAAATGATTAAGAGCAGCCAAGATATTATTTTGTAATTCCGATAGACAAGCCCTGCGGCTTTAGGAGAGAACTTCAGCGCTTTTCCAGCCATTGCTGCTTTTGTTCTGTCATCAAGAGAGCTTCTGCATTTTCTTAAAGTTGCTGTCTTAAACAAGCAGTCCAGCGCCTCTAGTGTTAATTTTCTGTACTTCAAGCTAAAAATTCCCAATACAGCAAAAATTGGCAATGCTAAAATACATAGGACCATTAAAAGAAATAAAAAACCTATTTGATTTAAAGGTTTCTAATTGCAAAAATGCTAAAAATAGCATCTTTGCAGTTTTAATATGAATTACTTAGCCTTTCCCAGAATTCTAAAAACTTTTGTGCCGCATGAGCCGCACACACCCTTCATAGCTTTCATGCCGTTCTTCATAGTAACTTCCTTGCCATCCTTAATTTCAACTTCTTTCCTGCATTTCATACATCTTCCTCTTGCCATTTAAATACACCTCAAAATTTGAATAAATCTAGGATTTTAACACCTATAGTGTAGCTATATATTAAGTTATATATAAATATTTGTTTTTTATTTACTAATTTTGTTACTCTTTGGTTTACAAAGACTCAACAATCTCAAGAAGTTCCTTAATGTCATTTATTTCGTAGTCCGCTTTTGAGTCTCTGGCCTTGATGTTGCCGTATTTGGCAAAGCATGTGCTCATTCCGAGCTTTTTAGCCCCTTTTATGTCCCTTTCTGGCCTGTCACCGACCATTAAGCACTCTGAAGGCCTTAACTTCAGTTTCTTAAACGCCAATTCAAAAGGCTTTGTTGAAGGCTTCAGCTCTTTTGTATCTTCAAAAGTGATAACCACATCAAATAGGCGGTTGAGCTTCATTGAAACAAGCCTTATCCATGCCTTCAGCCTTGGCGCGTCAGAAACAATCGCAAGCTTAATGCCTCTTCGTTTTAGCTCAAACAGGACATCGCTTACATGAGGGTAAGGCTCAAGAAATCCTGCCCTTACTCTTCTGTATGCAACTATGCCGCTGGCCAGCACTTCATAATCAACCTTATTCATAACTTTTTTTAGGAACTTCTGAAATATTGTTTTTTCTTCTAGGCCATATTTATCATAAAGAGAGAACAACTCCTTTAACGCCTTGCCCTTATCAACGTTTAGCCCGGCATCAATCATTGCAGAGATAGCGGCCCCGCAGCTATGATTCTTCATTGTCATGAAGTCTATCAAGGTATTGTCCAAGTCAAAAATTACTGCTTTAATCATAAGTTAAATAGTAATTATTGGTTTATATAATTTTTGTCTATTTAATCAAAAGCTTTAAAAATCAATTTTGTTATCTAGAGCATAATGGAGACTCTCGAATCATTAAAGTGGCTCAAGGCGCATAATCTTTACGAGTTAGCGTCTCAAGCTGCGCTTTCTTTGAAAAAAGTTTTTACGCCTTGCTTAGCCGTCAAGGACGAGAAGGTTTTGATAGTTGGAGATACAGGCTATGAGAATAGGAATGCTGCAGCTTTACTGTCTGGCGCTTATTATCTTGCAGCAGAGCAGCTAAACCTTGATGCGAAACTAATATTCCAAAGTGTAAAAGCCAGAGGGGATGTTTCTGACGAGCAGGTTATCCGTTCGCTGTCGGACCTGAAGGCGGGCAATGTGATAATCCTTAACATGTCAGACAAATTAGGCAATATTAAGGAGCTTGGCAAAAGCTTTAGAAGATGGGTCGGTAAAAAAAACCACAGGTTTGTCTCTGCAATGAGCTTAGGGGATTTGCCTACCAGCAACATGGACCTAATCCTAAACGCAATTGACATCAATTACAAGCCGCTGCAGGCAGTGCATGAAGAAATAAGGCAAAAATTGGAAAATGCAAAGGATGTCCATATAACTACTTCAGCAGGCACTGACTTGCGTTATAACAAAAGCGGAATAGCGGCTATCGCAGCTGACGGCAATTATACATCGCCTGGGACAGGCGGAAATCTTCCAGCAGGTGAAGTCTATTGCCCGCCAAATGGAAAAAATGTTGAAGGTAAAGTTGTTATTGATGGCAGCTCAAGAACGCACGAGCATACCCTCTTGATTAGGAACCCGATTGAATTAACGATAAAAGACGGGGAAATAACAAGCATTAAAGGCGGAGAAGAGGCAAAACAGCTCGAAAGAACATTAAAATGGGCAGCATCTATAGCAAAGAACCCTGGCAATGTCAGGAGAATCTGTGAACTGGGCATTGGATTAAACCCAAACGCTAAAATAGTAGGGGCAATGATTGTTGATGACAAGACACTAGGAACTGCGCATATAGGTATAGGCTCTAACTATTGGTTTGGAGGCGACATTTACGCTATAATCCACCTAGACCAAGTTTTCAAAAACCCTACAATATACTTAGATGATGAACTGCTTAAAATATAAATGGTTTATAAACAAGTTATTTTGGTAAGGGAAGATTTGAAGCTTCCAAAAGGAAAATTGGCCGCGCAATCAAGCCACGCATCTGTCGATGCCACTTTAAAATCTGACAGAAGAATTATCGATTTGTGGAAGAAAGAAGGCGCAAAAAAAGTTGTTTTGAAGGCAAAAGACGAAAAGGAGCTGTTAAAATATAAGGAGTTGGCCGAAGGCTTTGGGCTAAAAACTGCTTTAGTAGCAGACGCTGGAAGAACTGTGCTAGAGCCTGGAACTATTACATGTTTAGGCATAGGCCCTGATTTAGAGGAAAAAATCGACAAAGTCAGCGGCAAATTAAAGATGATGTAGTTAATTTTTTAAAGTATCAACTTTTTCTCAAGCTAACGGGCCCATAGCTCAGCCTGCTTAGAGCACCTGTTGTTCAAATGCGAGCGGAAAAAAAAGTTTTTTGCAGGCCGCTGGTGAAACTCTTAATCAGGGGGTCGCGGGTTGAAATCCCGTTGGGCCCATTTAAATTTTAATAATTTTGAAATCTTTTGCAATTTTTCCTAATAATTGACTTGCTTTTCCAACATTTCAAAACCAGACAATTGGATTTTTGTTTCTTTCATATAAGCTACAATGTAGCTAACTAATATAAATACTTTTATATACTGAAGAATACAAATTGATGTAAAAACTCAGAAATCAGCTAAACAAATACTTAGTTTCAAATAAAATGCATTCAGCAGGATTGTTTGACAAGCTAAACAAGCTAGCTAAAGAAAGTGAACGCATTGTAAAGCTCTTGAAAGAAGAAAACATCTTGCTGTTTCACGCAACTGAAAAAAGAGGATATATTTTTCCATTGAGCGAGTCACAGTTTGTCAATTCTTTTTTCGTTTGTACAGAGAAGGAAAAATTTGCTGTAAAAATAATGGCGGATAGAAGCCCTAATGTCAGCGTGTATCGCAATACAGTTAAATTCAAAATGCCAGTATCGTTGTTCAAAAAACTGTTTATAGAAGATAAGAGCGAGGGACAACCCGGAGATGAGCTGTCTATTGAAGCGTATGAGCATTCCTATTTTTTGCCAGTCTCTAGATTTCCTTTGTTTAATTATTATTTTAATAAAGGATTAATAGGAATATTGTAGTACCTGCCCATTCAGTGACCTTATTTGTCCTACAGTTTGCTTTAATTCTCCATATAGCGCCTTAGTTGGCCTGAGAAGCCGTGATTTATTTTCTTGGCTTTCAAGAGAGCCATATAAAGAATATTTCAAAATATCGGGTTCAATGATTTCATGGCTTTCTCTTTCTATAATGCCCACAGTGATTAATGGGTAATAAAAAGAAATTTTGCAATCACATAAATATTTTTCAAAAATTTTATCAAGAGAAGGCTGATTAAATGATGGGTTATTAAAAAAAACAAGATTTTTTAATATGACCTCTTTGTCAGTTGGCCAATCTGGAATACTTGAGTCTTCTTCTGGCGTGTCAACAATAATATGTGTTAAGCCCGCATCCATTGCTGCTTTTAAAAATATAGAATTAAAAACCACATTGCCATGCTTATCTATTTTTGGTTTCATATATTTTGTCGGTTCCAACTGCAGGGTTTTAACCAAGTCGGCATAAATGATGCCATCTTCTGGCAAGATTCCAGATGTTTCTGCATAAACAAGAGATCCAATATCCACTATTTTACTTCCCATCTATTGGCTAGAATGATAAGCAATTTATGCGGTGTTGAATAATTAGGGTTTCTTCTCTGGCAATCTGATTGTCATCAGCTTAAGCCCGAATTTCTTGAGTATATTCTTAACCTGTGCCTCATCTATTCTGTTCACCACAATAACTGACTTATCT
>Ga0209541_10015562_pt1 | contig 11345 bp, 9 predicted proteins | sample RifCSPlowO2_01_FD_184027 | JGI IMG/M metagenome (GOLD analysis project Ga0209541, IMG submission 184027) | Groundwater microbial communities from Rifle, Colorado - Rifle CSP2_plank lowO2_0.1 (SPAdes) (version 2) | ecosystem: Environmental > Aquatic > Deep subsurface > Groundwater | place: Rifle...
ACTAGGCCAATATATAGTAATATTCCTAAAAAGCCGCCAAAGCTCGAACTGCCCATCATGCCCCAACTACCCACTATATTATCCATCATAGCCATCATACCTCCATTTGAATCTTCTAGATGTGCTTGTGCACCAACTGCCAAAAAGGCTGTTAAGAGCCATAACACTAATAATAAGATAGATATTTTCATATTTATATTCTTTTTTATATATTTTTAAAGGTTATGCTTAAAAAATGATTCTTACAGTCTTAGATAGCTTATATTCCTTTATCTTGTTTTTCTGCTAGATAGTGAAAAGCAGTATGGAATCTCATGGTGGGGTACCAAAGGGCCTAAAGAAGCAGTAGTCCCAAAGGATACTTGGATTACAGAAGAAGAATTTAAAGAAGAATGTAAAAAATTAACAAAGTAATTTACATTAGTAATTCTTGTTGATAATTTGGGAGTATGGGGATAGAGGGATTTGAACCCCCATATGCCGGTCTGGAGCCGGCCAGTCTACCAGGTTAGCTTATATCCCCAAGCTGACGAGGCACCACCTTAAGGAGATGAGAGATCTACTTGGGATCTAGACGGCATGCGTCCTTCGGACTTAGCCATCTTGCCTTCGTTGCTTAGCCATCTTGACTTCGTTCTTTCGCCTGCGGGCGAGCTGATGAGGCACCACCTTTAACTATCAAATTACAGAATTAAAAACGATATTTAAACGTTTAGTTTAGCGTAAGTGTTATATCTTGTAATATAGCTATCATATTTTGAATAAGCTTATAAAGACAAGACCAACTAAATTATCTTAGCAATCATTTATATCACTGGGGCTAAAATGAGAATAAGCTTAAAAGATCATATCAATGAGTGGACTGAGGTTTATAAGAATTCAGCAAATGCAGAGGTTGTCCAGAATGTTACAAAACTTTTGGGCATTACCGAGCGTTCTAGGCAAAGATGGAATAAAAGAATTTCTGATCTTGAGGGGTATGTTAGTACAAATGCACTAACTCTTACAGCGGGAGATAAGTCATATATCTCTATAGTATTAAATGAGGTGCGAGATTACTATGCTAAGAATGGGAATATCTATTATGGCTCTGAGATTGAAGCTGGGTTAAATAAAATTCAGAATAAATTAACCAAAACAGTAACTGAACTAGAAGCAGATGCTTTTGCGGAAAAGTATCCGCAGTTAGCACTTGCGTCATGGTTTGAACAACAGACTGGCTTTACTCATTTTAGCACATTACGCCGATGGTCTGAACAGCAACAGATTGGCTCGACTGATCTTGAAACGCTACGTAAACAAAGGGAAGAAAGCGAGAAGGAGCTTATAAGAAATTCAACTAAGTACAAAGAACAAACCGGTTTTTTTGAAAGAGTAAGAGGCTATGCGCATAAAAAGGCAATAGCTGGTATTTTAATTGGTGGGACAATAATAGCATCATTTGGAGTATTATTACTTACTGGGGCACTGATGAGATCAAATACAGACTTGCAACAAAAAAACAAAAGCCAATGTGAGCAGATTAAAAAATTTGGGACTGAAAAGGCTTCTCTTGAAGAGTCTGTTAACGGACTACGGGCTGAAATAGCTGATAAAAATAAAGGAATAGAAGCGCTTAATAAATTGATAGGAGTTTATAGTGAGTCTCAAGAAGGGTTAACTAGCAAGCTAGACGATTGCACAAATAGTTTAAGTGATTGCTATAAATCAAAAAGAGGCTTACAGGCCGAGATGGAAAAATTAAAAGGGCGGATTACTGCCACAAAATATAAAGAGCAACTAACTGCTAAACCAGTTGACACGACTAAAGAAGAGCGTGAAATAAAAGAAACTAAAATATTAGAAACACCAGAACCACAAAAGCTTCAAGAGCAACAAAAGCCCATTCAAGTAATAAAACAAGATACATTCCAGATCACACAAATGAATTGTTTTAGCAATAAACATGCTGGAAACAAAGGAATTCTTGTTGAAGGGAAGATGTATTATCCGGATTGCACATGCAGTGAACCAGCGTTGTATTCCGGATGCAAAGAAGGCTCTCCGAGCAGATTTGCTTATCAGAGATAAATTTTTCTTTTTTATTTTTCTTCAACTTTTTTATAACCAGTTAATTTTGCTATGAATGTCCGATCTCGCTTGACTGCGAAGCTCTCGTTACATTGTGAACGTGTCTGACTTCGCTTGACTACGAAACGAACTTGTTGTCCGACTTCGCTCGACTGCGCACCTCTCACTCTGTTGCGAGGTTGCTCATCTGAGCTCAGCGGACTCATCTAGGCTCGACGGACTCGTCTCTCAATTGCTCCTCTCGGATTCTGTCAATAACTATTTTATTTTTACCTTCTGGGTACAAAGCAACCAACTCGCCATTCTTTAAGTCTAGATAGTTAGAGATCCTTTTATTAAGCCGAATTGCAAATGAATTCCCAATCATGCTGACTTTTGTCTTGCTCTTGAGCTCCCACAATCCTTTATCACTTACAATCTTCTCGATAGCCAAAGAAATTTCTCTGCTGAAAAACTGCTCCCCGCACTTCTGGCAGACATCTGCCGGGAATATTCCAACCCGCTCACCGAAGAGATTATAAGCTACCTTTTTTCTTACAATTCTACCGCTGCATAATGGACAGATTTCTATCATTTTAATGGACTATGGATATGATTGTATACGCGTTATGTGTTTTTGTGTATAAAATAGATATATCACCGTACCTTGCGATAACTGCATTTTTTTGCCGTGTTTTTATTCCACGTGCGATCGTTTCTTCTAGCTCAAATAGTTTGATGCCTCTAAGCAATCTTTTGTCCTCTGCTTTTCTTGTTAGTACGAGATTCATTGATGTATACATCTCGAGATATATCCGTATACACAAGGATATATAAACTTTACTTATTTTACTAGGTTACAATAGTTATACACTTTCACTACCGAAAGGTTTATATATCTTCTAAACAAGAAAAAAGTAACAACTAAAGGAGGTAATACTGATATGAAATCATTGAAACTATTAGTGGCACTGATTGCTCTGGTAGGCTTCTTTGCATTTGGTGTTGTAGCAGAAAGTACTAACTACGATATTACAGATGTAGATGTTAATGGCATTGATGTAGATGGTGATGTTGAAAAGATAGTCTTTGTAGAGAGAGGAGAGACTATATCTGTGGTATTGGACATTCTTGGAACTGGTGCTGTAGAAGATGTCAAAGTAAAAGCATCTTTAGAGGGTCTTGATGACGAGGATATTGAAACAAGAACAGATGCATTTGACATTGAGACGGGTGTTACATACTCAAAAAGACTAAAGTTAAGTTTGCCTAATGATATTGAGTCAGGTGATTATAACTTGGTTGTAAGGGTATATGACAAGGAAGACAGTAAAGAGTCTAGCACAACTGTAAGGGTTGAAGGGCATGCATTGAATATAGTAGATGTAATCCTAAGGCCAGAACAGGTTGATGCTGGTAGCACAGTCTTTGTAGTCCCAAGAGTAAAGAACGTAGGCGATTCTCCTGAAGACAACATAAGAATAAGAGCAACAATACCTGAATTAGGATTGTCTGCAAGATCTTATTTAGACGAGTTGTTCACAGGAGACGATGAAGATGATGACAACAAAGATTCTGCATCTTTAAATGACTTGTACTTGAGAATACCAAAGAACACAAAATCCGGTGTATACGACGTTATTGTTACAGTTGAATACAATAAAGGCAGAGACGAAGAAACAATGACTGTACCATTGACTGTTGTTGGCAAAGAAGAAACTACTGTAGAAGCTCTCGTGAACATAGACAGATTAACACAGACTGTTGCACAAGGAGAGGCTGTTGTTTACAAGGTTTCGTTTGTAAATCTTGGCGATTCAACAAAGACTTTCTCACTTGAAGTTAGTAATGCAAATTGGGCAACAACAAGAATTGACCCTGGATTTGTAACACTAGCGCCAAATACAGCCGGTGACTTGTATGTTTATGTATCAGCACAAGAAGATGCTGCATTAGGTAAACATGCATTTACAATGAGAGTTAAATCTGGTACAACTGTATTGAAAGAGCTTAGTGTAGAAGCAGATGTAAAAGGTGCAGTAGTTGAAGCTGATGGTGTCGACTGGAGAGCAGTTAAGAAAGGTGTAGAGATAGGCTTAGCAGTACTTGTTGCCTTGCTAGTAATCTTAGGCATAGTAGTTCTGTTCGGTAAGCTAAGAAGAAACTCACCAGAAGAGCCAGAAGTCGGAGAAGGCCAAAGTTATTACTATTACCCACGATATTAGTGGGCTTTTTTCTTTTTTTTAATTTGTCAATTAATTTATATCTTTAAAAGGAATTTTTGGATATGCACAATACTTTTAAATCCTTTTTCTTTAGGAATAAAGACTAAAGAATGAAAAACGCTCTAATTATTTTAATAACAGCATTGGTTTTGGTGCAGATAGCAAATGGAGCTGATTTTGCACTAACAACCGAAAAAACCTCTGAGTCTGTCTGCCCATCTACAACAAGTTTGTTAACCTTGAATGTGAGGAGTTTAGCTGATGATAATAAATTTACTATAACCTCAACAGGGGATGCACTGTCGCTTGCTACAATTGTCCCGAGTGCTTTCGTTCTAAATAACAATGAGATAAAAACAATTTACATTTATGTTACACCAAAATCAACAAGCAAAACAGGCAACTATAATTTAGATGTTACTATCTCTTCATCTTCTAGCACTGAAAAAATAAGATATTTAATCTACGTTACGGACTGCAGAAAAACCAGCATAAATATTGCAAAGCCTTTAATAGAAAGTTGCCCTTGTGATCTTGTAAAATATGATTTTACAGTTACAAACTTGGGGAACTATCAAGAGAGTTATAATTTAAAACTTAGTGGAGATGCTTTTGATTATGTAACTTTGAGTGAAACTAGTTTGAGTTTAGCACCTTCACAGAGCAAGAGTGTCTATGCTTATCTGAATAATTTATGTACAGTTGGAAAAAGAGACTTTACAGTTACTTTAGAGAGGCAGGGAAATACAATAATGTCCGCAACGGCAAGCGCAGATATAAAGCCTTGTTTCGATTTTCTGTTTGATAGTGAGCGTGATAAATACTCTTTTTGTGAAGAGCCTAATGAGATTCAGTTTAGATTGGTGAACATAGGCACAAATAAAAATACGTACGAACTAACTGTTTCCGGGCCGTCATGGGGGGCTTTAGAAAAGAATTCTGCAGTGCTAAATCCTGGTGAGACAATATATACCGATTTATTATTAAAACCCGACTATTCTAGTTCGGGGGGGAGTTTTGAGGTTAAGGCGCTTTCTGATAAAGGGAAGATAGAAGCAAAGAAAGGGATTGATGTTGAAATAAGGAAATGCCATTCTGTACTTTTGGATGTTGTGCAGGAAAGCGATAAGCTATGCAATGTATTATCCAAGAGCTATGATGTCGTGATAAAGAACGATGGCGAGAAGGATGAGACTTACATTATTAAAAGCGATACAAACTGGGCGAGGCTTAGCGAAAGTGTATCTTTAAGGCCAAATGAAGAGAGAAGGCTTGCACTTAGTATTAGTCCACCATTTGATATCCCAGAGGGTAAGCACACTATAACAGTTACTGCAGAGACGCTTGATAAGGGAAGGAAAATCAGCGACAGCATTGATATAGAAACAGTAACACATGGTAATTGCTATAAAGCAACTATCGGTGCTAAAGATTTAGTTATTGCACAAGATTCTGTAGCTACTATTGCAATCCCTGTGGAAAATAAAGGAACTGAAAAGGCTGAATATGTGCTTGATGTTTCTGGAACGGCGGTTAATTTTGTTCGCTTAAATCCGGCTGTACTGACAGTCGAGCCTGGGAAGGCCGACGTAACGTATCTTTATGTTGCTCCGGACAGTGAAAAGCCTGGCAGCTATGAAGCGACTATATCTGTTAAATTAAAAGACTCTACAATCATAGCATCAAAGACAATTAAAATTGATTTGTCTGAGGCAGCAATCGGAGAAGAAGCAATAATTGGAGAAGATAACACAACTGAGATTATTGAGCCAAATATTACTGGGGCTGTAATGGCTGGTGGTTTAGCCAGCAACAAAATAATGCTTATTATTATAATCCTTGTTGTTGTGTTCATACTGTATAAATTATGGAGGTCGATATCTTTTTTATTTGAAGAGCAAGAACCCGAAGAAAAAGAGAGTAGTTCTAGGAGATTTTATTTGGTTTTATTGGTTATGTTGCTCGCGTTTATTGCAGTTGCGATAAAATATAACCTCGATGCTAAGATTGTTGCATATTCTCTTGCGTATAAATTGTATATACTCGTAGGACTGATTCTTTTAATTTTCTTTTATTTGATGCACAGGTTTGTTTTTAAATCCGAAGAGGCTATTGTGCAGCCAGAAGAAACAAAAGAGGTGAAACGAGAGGATGCTGTAAGTACTTCTAAGGGTAAAAGTAACCTCTGGTTGTGGATTTTAACAGCTGTTTTTATTATAACAGCGGCATTTTTGTTAATGAAGTTTAATGTCTTTATTCTTGCATATAAATACTATGCTTTAGCAGGCATTATCTTATTGCTAATCATTGTTTTATTGATACGCTATTGTAAGGATATTCTTAATTTCTTTGAAGAGGATTGGGAAGAGCCTGCAGATACTAAAGGACCTGGGGAAGAAAAAACAGCAGAGAAAACGACAATACCAGAAGAGAAAGAAGGGAACAAAGAAAAAAAGAAGAGCAGGCCCGTTAGCAAGGAAGTTGAAACGCCAAAAGATTCTGGTGATATTGAGTATTAGGCAGTAGATTTTTATTAGTTGTTAAAACTTCAAACTGACAACCTTTGAAGTTCCATTTGTTTGCATTGCAACACCGTAGATCTGTTCTGCTTCTGTGATTATTGCGTCATTATGGCTGATAACAAGGTACTGGGCTGTTTGTGCATATGTAGCAAAGAGCTTTGATAGCTTCTCGGAATTTGCTTTATCAAGTGCAGCGTCTACTTCATCGAGTATGTAAAACGGTGCTGGCTGATAGTCCTGAATAGCAAAGATAAATGCAAGTGCTGTTAGTGTTTTCTCGCCGCCTGAAAGGCTTTTTATATCGAGATATTTATTGTTGGCTATTTTTACTTTGATGTCAAGCCCTGCACTAAGCGGATCTTGTTCATTTTCAAGATACAAGAACGCTTCGCCTTTTGCTGCTATACTGGAAAAGATTCTAGTAAAATTCTTTGCGATAACCTCATAGGTTTTTGTGAACATCTCGCCCTTTTTGCTATCTATCTCGTTCATTAGTTTAAGAACATCTTCTTTTTCTAGTTTTAATTTATCCGCTTTTTCAACAAGACTACGATACTCGCGTGCAATATCCTCATAAATCTCCATAGCCCGCATATTGACGTTTCCAATCTCGACTATCAATTTTTCGAAATGTTTGATTTCGTTTCTCAATTTATCAATAGAAATATTGTCACGAATTGCACCGTCTTTTACCGGCTCTAATTCTTTTTCATACGCCTCGAGCTCTGCAATGACCTTTGCTCTAACTATAACATGTGTATTAACCTTTTCTTGAATATCGAATGTTTTAGAGTTGATTTTTTCTATATCATCCCCGTATTTTTGTATCTCCTCTGCCAATTTATTCCTATTTTTTGCAAATGACTTGAGGTCCTTAAAGAGCCTTTCTTCCTCTGCACTTTTATTTTTAATAAGGCTTTCATAGCTCTTAATCTTCCCTTTGAGAGCTTTGCTTTCTGTTGAGAACTCCTCCAATTCACGATTGTGCTGTTTTATGATCATAATTGTTTTCTCCGCTTCTTGTTTATAAAGAACAAGCTCATTTTCTAATTTTTTGAGCTCAGTTTCTTTATTCATAAAATCTTCACGTTCTTTTTCTAATCTTTGCTTTTCTTCATTTGCTAGATTAACCTTTGTTAATTCATCCGCTAGTTTCTTAGAGACTTTATTTAGTTCTTCTGCCACCTGCGTTAGTTTTATCTCTGATTCTTTTCTCCTTTTTGCTAATTCGCCGTAGTTACTTTTCTCTATCTTCACGCACTCAAGTTCTGTTAATGCCTTTTTTTCTTTAACTTCATTAAATGCATGTTCATTTTCTATCTTCTTTGCGGTTAGATTTTCTATCAGCAATTTTAACTTTCTTATTTCTTCATCAAGTTGAGAGCTATCTATGCCTGTTTTAAACCTGTTGAAGGTTTTTTTTCTGGAACCACCAACCATTGCGCCGCTTTGCTCCATTAAATCACCATCTAGTGTAACCATTCTTGCTTTGCCAATGCCAATTGCCCGCGCCTTTTCAAGACTGTCGACTATAAGTGTAGAACCGAAAATATAGGCAAAAGCCGGCTTGTATTTTTTATCAAAGCCTATGAGGTCCAATGCTAATTTGCTGTTTTTCATAGGTTCGATAGCCCTTCCTTTTATCTTGTTTAGGGGCAAAAATGTTGCTGTACCAAATTTATTCTCTTTTAGAAATCTTATGCATTTTATTGCTACAAGATCATTTTCTACTATGAGGCTATTAATTCGTGAGCCTGCTGTAACCTCTAATGCAGTAGCATATTCTGGAGTTGTTTTTCCAAGTTGGGATATAGTCCCATAAACGCCCTTTTCTTTTAGCTCTAGAATCTTCCTAACAGCAGAATCTACATTAAGGCTTTCATTGATGAATGAATCTCGTGCTAATGCTTTGGCAAGAGAGTCTTCTTTTTCATGTAATTCGTGATGTAGTTTTTCCAGCTGACTATTAATGGCGATATTTTCGTTGGCATAGCTATTAAATTGTATTGTGATACTCCCCAAATTGGTTTTTAATCTTTTGATTTCGTCTTCAGAAAAGTTTTCAAGATCTTTTTTGACAGCTTCAAGTTGAATTTTTATTGTATTCTCTTCTAATAGCAATAGCTGTTTTTGTTCTTGCAGTTTATTGATATCCTGTCCGCTGGTTTCTTGGGAAGGTTTAATCTTAAACTGCTTAAGCTCGTGAACTAACATACTTTTTTTGTCATCGAGATCTTTGAGTTTTGTTTCGAGTTCTTTTGTGTAGTTTACTAGTTGTTCACGCCTGTTTTCTATTTTTTTAATCTCGCTATTAACTATTTCGATTCTAGCATTAGCTTTAATATACCCCGTTTTTAACTCCTCGAGCTCTTTTTGAAGTTTGATTTGTTCTGTTTCACCTTTTTTTTCTAATTCCAGATTGATGTTATTGATTTCATTTCTTTTTGAAGCGATTGTTTCTTTTAACGAACTAACTGTGTTTTGCGCCTCATTTTTTTGTTCACCAAGAACGTTTAATTTAACTTCTACATCATCTAACCTTTTCTTACAATCTGTTAGTTGTATGTGCAAGCATGTTGCTTTGTTGTCTTTGATCTTTTTTTGATATTCACTATACTTCAGCGCCTGATCACGGTCTTTTTGCAACTCTCTTAAATAAGCACCGCGCTCAGTGAGTATAATCTCTGCCTCCCCCAGCTTTTTCTCCACTTTTTCTAGTTCCAATAATGCCTTTTGCTTTTTATCGTCATAGACAGAGATTCCTGCTATATCCTCTATAATTGTCCGTCTTTCTTCTGGGTGCATTTCCATAAAATGCATTATATCACCTTGAAGTATGATATTATGACCCTCTGGGTCTATTTTTGCATATGCTAGTAGTTCGAGAATTTGTTGTCTTGTTCTAATCTCATTATTAATCCTATAAACAGATTGGCCGTTATGCTTGACTGTTCGTGAAATTGTTACTGCATTAATATCTAAGGGGAATTTTCTTTTTGAGTTATCGAACTCTATTTCTACACTCGCCTCTTTTGCCGGCTGTCCTGTTTTAGCACCATTGTAGATAAGATTTACAGACTTCTCGGCGCGCATGCTTTTAGCAGAACTTTTTCCGAGAACAAAGCATATTGCATCTGTAACATTACTCTTGCCAGAGCCGTTTGGCCCAAGAACTACTGTGAAGTTTTTCTCAAACAACAGCTCTGTAGGCTTTGCAAACGACTTAAAACCCTGGAGCTTAATCTTCTTTATCATTTAATGATTTTTATTCTTATGGTTTATATAATTTTTGTGTGTCTTGCGTTAGCAAAAAAACGAAAACTATGGACGAGTTAAAGCGAATTAAAAATACCCTACAAACATATCAAGCGTTTCTTGGCTCTTTGATTTAACTAGTACGTAAAAACCTGGATGGTAATTAACATAACCTAGGATTTCATTATTCTTACATACCCCAATATCTATAACAGGGGGTCTGCCCTTATACTTTAATTCTCTATTTTTTAATGCTTCTACGATTGCAAGACTTTCTTCATCTTCAAAAAAGTCACTGTTCTTCAAGAATGGTAAAATCCGGAAATTTCTTTCTTTGGTGTATACCTCTTCGGTGAAAGAGCAATCAAACAGACTTATATTTCTAACCCCAGAATAAAAGGATAATTTTACATCAAAGTCTTTTGCAAGATTAGACACTCCATTAACAAAATGCTTCCATCTGCCCCTTTCGAAAAAACCTTTACAAACTTCTTTTTTTAGCATTTTAAATCAATTTTGTCTGTTTTTCTGTTCCTACGACACGTTTATAAGACGCCCAGGTTTTTCTGAAGATGTCATATTTATTCCAATTTTCTTTTAAAAATTTCTGGCAAATCGTATTGCTGGGATAGCCTGTTCCGACTGACTGCCCAATAGCCTTTTCAATAGTTTTAATCTCGCGATCACGACTAACCTTTGCTAAGATAGAGGCTGCTCCGACGATAAGGTAACGAACGTCAGCTTTATGTTCAACTTTTAACTGCATTTTTTTATTTTTAATTCTTTCAAAAAGATAGCTTTTAAATGCATGAATGTTATTACTGGGGCAATCTATTATTGCAGTATCAGGGTTTAGTTTATTTACTAACTCAACAAATTTCAAGCCCTCAAGCTCGTTTAAATTTACACCAGAGTTTAATGAGTTGTCTATTTCATGTGGCGAGATTTTAATTATTAAATATCTCTTAGCTGTTTTGATTATAGCCCCAAAAAGCGCTTCACGGCGCAATGGTTTAAGGAGCTTTGAATCGCGAACGCCAAGACTCTTTAGACTTTCGATGTCTTTCTCTTCGAATACTGCACCTGCTACTACCAAGGGGCCTATTACAGCGCCACGGCCTGCTTCCTCAATCCCAGCGATTAACATCTTCTAAAAGAAAAGAGTTTACCTTTTAATAATCTTATCTAATGATAAGTACTTGCTTCCAGTGATAATTAATGATAGCGCTATCGAGAAAAGCCCGATATCACGAACTGTAATTTCATTAAACCAAAGGGAAACGATAATAACCAG
>Ga0209541_10015563_pt1 | contig 11345 bp, 12 predicted proteins | sample RifCSPlowO2_01_FD_184027 | JGI IMG/M metagenome (GOLD analysis project Ga0209541, IMG submission 184027) | Groundwater microbial communities from Rifle, Colorado - Rifle CSP2_plank lowO2_0.1 (SPAdes) (version 2) | ecosystem: Environmental > Aquatic > Deep subsurface > Groundwater | place...
TTGATCTTCGCTTAAAACAAGCGGTCTTGAAAGAAATGGCCAATCACGAGTTCGCCATTATCTTTCCGGTGTTTTCCAAAGAAGAATTGGTGGGGATTTTCGGATTGGGCGCCAAGAAAAGCGGGGATATTTACGCCCATCAGGATTTGCAAATCTTGGAGCTTTTTTCCCATCAGGTGGGCATTGCCGTTGAGAACGCCAAGCTTTACGCTGATTTGAAATTATTCAATGAGAAATTGCAATTTGAAGTGGAAAAAGCCACCCAAGACCTCCGTATCACCAACAGCCAACTGAATTTGCGCAATAAAGATTTGGGCGCTTTGCAAAAAATCACCAATCTCATCACCCGGACATTGGACCTGGCTTCCATCACCCAAACCATCGCCGATTCCATCAGTACCGAGCTCGGCTACATCGGCGGGATTATTTATTTTTATGATAACTAATACTTAATTGATTTTTTTATCGCATCCCAAGTGTTGTCAAGAGATGCATCAGTATCATACTTTATATAATCAAGTAGAAGTGGCGATGTTTCGAATTTCGTATAGTAATATTCCTGCGATCTGTAAGCATGAACGGGGCGATCACCCGGATAGTTTGTATCAAGGCGATATGTAATTGATTCGCCTTGATGGCCGTTTAGAGTGGTTTTTACTATTTTTGACGGATCAGTTTCATGCTTTACGGAGTCAGCCAGCGTAAAAGCACTACTCGTATTTTTTAAAGGAATTGATACATATATTACCGAGCGATCTCCTAGCGTAACTATTGGATTTGTAAGTTGATAATTTGCGTAATTTTTTTCAGTTGAGCCAGCTTCCTGCATCTCCAAATTTTTAGGATACGAAAACGAAAATCCGTTTTTTTCTATGAGCATTAAGGCGTTATTTGCCGTGGCAATAAAACCCAAAAACGAGAATTTTGGTTCATCGCCAGCATCTTGTAATTTTTTTCCGGCATAAATTAGGATGTCTTTATTTGTGCTAATATTGTAGGCGCGTAATTCAGTATAGAAGCGATCTGTCGTCTGATCGTGTTCTTGTTGATATATAATATATTCTCCATTCGAAGACCACGCCAGGAAATCTCCATAAATTGGAAGGTTTCTTATCGTTTTTCCACTAGTTGAGTCATACAATTGAAAGTATAAAGAGTTTTGATCTTTATCTATAAATCGACTTCCATTTTTAGAAAAATAGATTGATCCGCCATTAATAGATGATGTGACTTCTGTTGTCGCTCCCATTGTTAAATTTACACGATTCAGTTTTCGCGGAAATGATGATTGGTCAATAAAATACGCATTACTTCCTTTTGGATCAATGTGTTGGAACCCGCCGTTTTCATTGTAGAGTAATTCCGTAATTTTTCCATCAGCAAGACTATAGCGATAAATACTCTCTGGATTAGAAACATCATTATTTATTAGACTGCCAAAAATAAGGAGAAACGAATTATCTTGCGAGAATAGCAGAGGGCGCATAATACTGGCCTCTCTTGGAAAATCTTTCAATGCTATTTCTTTCCAATTATTTTCTCCCGCAATAATAATTTTTAAATTTTCCCAAGATCCTTGAGTAAAGGCAGTAAAAACTTTATTATCAGATTCAACCGTTGGCCATATTCCATTAATTAAAAATGAACCGTCTCCAAATTCCGGCATGGAAGAATCTTTTACTTCTTTGCCGTCTTGCGAAATAAGAATGCGTTGATATTTTGGCGTTTTGATTTTTTCATCACCTTCCGAAATATTTTCATCAAATATGAAATTATTTCTATATATACCCTCAAAAGCCGAGTATGGTCCTTTTGGTTGGAAAGTATAAATAAGAGTAGAAGCCCCGTCATTTAAAGATGCTTTGTAAATGGTGATCTTATCTCCATCGCGAAGATGATACAGTAAATCTTCCAAGTCTTGCTCATCAGAGACTGACGAATTTATTAAATTTGTGTTGTCTGCCTTATTCTGCTTTCTCAAAAATGTCTGCATCCCAATTGTCCATCCGGCAATAGATATGATAACAATGACTATCAAAATTATTAATAATTTAGAATGGTAATTTTTCATAATAGCAATTTTAAATAATTAATAAGGATTTTCTGTTAATTATTTAACATTAAATCACTATGAATTATATCAAAAAAAGTATGCAGTGGATAGAGTAATTTGATTATTTTGTTCACGGCTTGAAAGCAAATAAGATTGGGGAGCGCGTGCCATCTTATTTTATTATTAGATCTTTAATCATTGTGTAAAACGCTTCAGAAAAGCCAGAATCAGTAACTTCGTAAATGAATGATAGCATCAGAATTTTATCATTTTTTAATTCAAAATATGCGTTTTTTTGGGTTAGCCGTATCAAATTTATTAGTGTCTAGAAATTTTTTTCCAGATATGTCTACATATTGAACCGCTGCATCCGAACCTGGGCCTGAATTTTGATCTTGTATTTGAAGCCAATCCTCGAGTGATTGATCCGGAGTTATACTCAGCGTGATACGCGCCCACGGGACTTCTTGAACATTAAGGTCGCGCCTATTAGGAGAATCAGCGGTTTGTGAAGTGGATATATATATTGGATCGATATAGTTTTTCACGACTCCTGCAGGAGTTGCCGGATGCGGTTCAGAAATAAACTAATCCCCAGGGTATTTTATCTCGTATTCGTAAATTTCATTCGCATATGTTTTCCAAGCGTTGTCTGATATAAGATTATTCTGAGGAATTGATATTAAATTTAAATTAGTGTTATTTTGTAGATTAGAATTATCATTAGCACTATTGATTGGTTTATTGATTTTTAATGTCTGTACGCCAACATACCATCCGGCAACGGCGATAATGATTAGAATCAGCAGTATTGGAATAAATTTTGATTTTAGATTTTCGAACATAGCTATTTAGCGGCAATCAATCCAACGAAGGCGTATTCTTTTCCATCCATCCCAACATAATTTCCGCCATCACTTAAAACCATTTTGTTTGTAAACAACACATTGTCCTTTTTATTGATAATGTCAAATATATGATATTCAGTGATTTGGATTTTGCGGTTTTCGGAATTAATTATATTTGAGTTTGAAAACGGCGTATCGCTGAATTTTTCCGAGTATTTGCTGTACACAAGATATTTCTTATCAGAAGAAAGCGCGCGGAATTCTCCAGAAATTATCGGCAAATCTGACACTGTTTTAGACGGTATATCAAAGAACTGAATCGGTTTTTTTGAATCAAATGGCGGATTAAAAACGATAGACTTTTCATCCGACTGGAAAATAAGTCTGTAATCTTCCGGAAGCGACGAATAAATATCCTCTTTTTCGCCATTCGAAGTATTAATTTGAGTCAATGTTTTCCCGCCGTCATGAATATAATACACATGTCGGGTAGATGGCTGAAGGTAAATAGAACTAAAAGGATAATCGTTGTCCGCTATATAGATTATTTCTTTAATTTCCCTGCTTTTTAAATCAATTTGATATAGACCTATCGCCCCCCCCGGATCGCTCTCCGCTTGTAAAAGTGTAACAAAAATCGTATTTTCTGAAGAGAATCTTTCTGGTCGAATAAAATTAAATGACGATGAGTGGGGAAAATCCGATCTATTAAATACTATTTTTTCCGTAGCGTTTTGAATAATCAGTTTTCCATCTATCCCTATAACTTCTTCCATGTTCTCTTTTTCAACTTTCGTAGACCACCCGCCATTAGCTGAACGAATTTCTTTATACGGAATACCTTCAAATGAAAATCCTTGATTATCTGGAATTCTGACATTATCTATTAACGATCGATCGCCTGAAAGTGCGAGCGCAAAATATTCGTATTTGTGATTTTCAAAATCTTTTAATATTTCTACCGTGACGATGTTATTAATAACGCTTACACCGCTCAATTTTTCTGTCAATGAATAAAACTGTTTTGGGTTAATTTTATCTAACACTGACTTATAGAAAGCAACTTTTCCATTCTCTTTAAGCGTATACACTAAGGCATCACTGCTATTCGATGGGCTTATATTATTATTTTCTTGCTTTAATGACAATGTTTTTATCCCCGCCACCCAGCCGACCGTAGTGATGACAGCGATAATGGCAATGATAACTAAAATTGTGATTGCTTTTGATCGCATAATGGTAAAATTATTTTTAATACTAATCGCAATACAAATAAGCGACTTATATTGCAGTTTGCATTAAAAAGTATATCAAAAAAAAGTTGCAGTGGATAGGGTAATTTGATTATCCTATCCACTGCTTTTTGAAATGGCTTTTTAAACCAAAAGCGTTTATCGTTAATTCAAAGTCGCCTGACTTGGGTACCACGCCCAATAATTATCGGAGCTCAACTTCCCATCAGGCATAAAATGCCTGCCAATATAGAAGTTTCCATTACCGCCGACATAATTTGAGTCAATGAACCACCAACCCCACTGCCCATTTATTAGGGCGCGTGAATCGGCGATAGCATAATGCATTTTGTCGCTTGATATAAATATCCATCCCGGCTGAACACTACCATATTGGTTGGTCATATATCCGCTATTTACATTCGCATAGACTTTATCGGGATATTGCGGCGTTGTAAGATGATCGCCGTAACCAGTCCAGTATGTTGAACGGAAAAGAACTAACCGCACAAAGAAAGTGCACCACCCGCCTTTTTGGTTTCCAACGGTACCGACAACCCATCCAGCTTCTGTTGCCGCTTTATTGTATGCATACCAGTCGCTGGCAACATAATTCCAATTGCCATAAGAAGTTTGCGTTCCGGATGTACCATTAGAGCTTTGACTTAAAGCGTACCTCGCCTCCCAAGCTACTCGCGAACTCCAATCGCCGTGGGTCCACGGATGTCCTTCGCCTGAAATTGCCCACGAATTATCTACCATTCCAAATCCTGCCACAAGTGCGAGAAGAAGGGAAATGGCGAACCCCTTCATCCCTTTATGTAAGAACTGTTTCAACATTTTACTGCTCCTTTTCCGGCACTCAATGTTTTAAGCAAAGATATTCCCTATGAATATCAAAGCTTTCCAAGAAGCGGCGCCGATTTCTTCCGGGACTTGTCAATCACTGCTGTAAAACAGATACTGATTTTAAAACAACATCGTTGTTAAGCAAATCACTTCTGCCTTTCTCAATCATTTGCAAACTTTTTTCTGACGACTCGGTTGACTGTTCAAGAATTGCCTGCTTTTGTCTATCTAAAAGATCAAGCAAATTGGGCCTTTCTCTTTCCAGAATGCCGGTAATCGTATCTCCTACGCCAAGATCGTAGAGAACTTGATATTCTCCAAAGGAAACCATAAATTGCGCTGGTATTACTTCTTGGGACCACAAATCGTTTAGCGTCTGATCGGCGGAGGACAGGGGAATGGGGGCGGGGAATTCAATGCTTTGAAATTGCTCGGCAGGCTGCGGTAGCGGCGATTGATCGGCAGATTCTTGGCTTTGATGATTAACATCATTTGTTTTGCGGCTCGTCTCGGCGAGAAAGACCGCAAGGATTTTGCCGTCTTTTCGGTTTGTGACGATCGCGTAGTTTGAACCAAGAAAACGCTGAATGGCCGGAACGCTTGTTTGATTTTCAATGCATTCCGCAATGCGATAGACGGCATTATCGCCGACAATGACACAATCCGCGGCCAAAGCATTGCCGATCATTCCAAATACTCCAAACAGCAGTATCCATAAAAAAAAGTACATCTTTCATCACCTCCTTTCGATTATTGGGTTTATTGTTTTCAAAGAACTGAATTATGCTTTCATCATACACGGCCTAATAATTTCGTCAAGACAGGAGGTGTGGATAAATATTTGAAATTGATTGCGTTAAGTATATATAATATGGTAGGCGAGAGGGGTGGTGAGTAATGATAATGACTGATGACTGATGACTGATGACTGATTACGATGACTTTTGAGAAAAACTTGATGCGTGGTATAATAACGGCATGAAAAACAACTCCTCGCATTTATGCAAATCGCGTCAAAACTTCAATTTGCGTCAATGAATCCGTCGCGTTTTGATGAAAAAGAAAAAACAATTCTCTTAGAAGAAATTGATGTTCTTCTTAAAAATGCGTGGGGGAAGTTTGATATAAATTTTTTAGAAAATCATACATTGATTTCCGAACAAATTACTACTGCGCGAATAGGCGGCGAACTTATCGGATTTTGCGCCTTGAGTAAAAAAAAGATTAATAGCAAAAGCATTTATTCATGAAAAAGAATCATCCGCAAAAAACTCCAAACAAAAAACAAGTATTGATAACCGGTGGGCTTGGCTTTGTAGGATGCCATTTGGTGAAAAAGTTAATTACTAAAAATTATTTCCCGATTATTATTGATAATTTAAGCAATGGGTCTACTTCTTCCTTGTCCGGAATTTCCAAAGAAAAATATTTTTTTGTAAAAACTGACATTAGAAGCCTTAAAGCAATTAAAAGGGCGGTGTTTGGCTTTAGTCCGAAGATAATAATTCACCTTGCCGCTCTTCACTTTATTCCTTATTGCAATAAACATCCAAAAAAAGTCATGGGCGTGAATCTAAATGGTACGGAAAATTTATTAAAAGTGGCTAAACAGTTCAAAATCAATAATTTTATTTTTGCGTCCACCGCGGCAGTATATGCTCCGTGCAACAGAAAACATTCGGAAAACAGCGTCATAGGACCGATAGGTATTTATGGTCAATCGAAAAAAATAGCCGAAGACAAGATTATGACTTATGCTGCGGTAAACTCGGCTTTTAAATTTGTCATTTTAAGATTATTTAATATTTACGGCCATGGTGATAACACCCCTCATTTTATTCCGGAAATGCTTAAAAAAATCATGAATTGCCCTGAGGTTTTCGTTGGCAATTTGAAAACGATTAGGGATTATACCTATATTGATGATGTTAGTGACGCTATTTTTAAAATAATAAAAAAGAACAAGAGTTTTGATAATCAAATATATAATATAGGAACAGGCATAGGTACGAGCGGGATGGAAGTCATTAAATTAGTTTCTCTTTTTTACAAAAAAGATCTCGTAATAAAACAGGACAAAACGCTTTTACGAAAAATTGATAGACCGAAATTAGTTGCTGATATAAAAAGATTTTTTAAAGATTACACCTGGTTGCCTAAACATAAGATAGAAAATGGATTAAAAAAACTATGCGAAAAGTAAGTAATAAAGTTGAAGATAATATCTATGCGTTTGATCCAGGAAAGAGCGAAGCTATTTTTATGGCACCACTTAAAAAAGCAACGCCATTCAATCTTGGCATTATTATTGATACTGCTTTAAAAATTCCGCCAATTACCGGCGTTACCTACAGACTTTTTTATCTTTCCAGAAAATTAGCTCAACATGGGATAAGTGTTAAAATATTTATCTGCAATAGAAACATAGAAAAAGATGAAGATATTAAACGGGTATTAAACGATAGTGATATTGAATTGCACATAATCCCGGAGAGAAATTTTTATAATGTTGTCAAGCTGAGAAAAATAGTGGCTAAAAATAAGATAGATATCCTACAATTTGAAGACTCGGCTTCGGTTTTACGCTATTACCCAATCGCTGAAAGATTACAAATACCCATAGTGTTGGAGATGCATGATATCGAATCAACGCTGCAAAAATATTTTCAAAAATCTCCTAAAAAGATTGCTTTATCTCAGGTAATAAGCAATATTGCTTGCCGGTTGTCCGATATTGTGATAACCATGACCCCCTTTGATTTTTTCGAGCTCACCGAAAAAATTGATTCATGTTCTAAAAAATTACAATTAATTCCAAACCCAATTGATTTTTCTGAATTTAGATTTTACGGCCCCAATCTCAAACAAAATAATATCATTTTTATCGGCAATATGTATTATAAGCCGAATAAAGAGGCCGCGAAATATATTGCGACTAAAATTTTTCCAATACTAAAGAAAAAAGATAAAAACATCACCTTCACATTTATTGGTATGGCGGGAGATGAATTACAAAAATTAGCTAACTCAAATTTAATTTTTACCGGCCCAGTAAATAGTCTTAATGAATTTTTACTCCAAGCAACAATTGCTCTTTGCCCGATAACTCATGGGTCTGGCATGAAAGTAAAAATCTTAAATTATTGTGCCGCCGGTTTACCAATAATTACTACCAAGCTTGGTGCGAGCGGTTATGAGAAAATTTCCAGTATTATAGTAGAAGATGATTTAAGCGCCTTTCCCGATATTATCGTAGAACTTCTCAGTCAGCAGAAAAAATTAAAAAAAATCGGTATGCGAAATTATCAATTGGCAAAAAAATATTATGACATTAACGACATTGCAAAAAAGTTGACTGGAATTTATCAAGATTTAATTGATTTAAACCAAGTAAACAAAAATACTTTAAGAATGAAAAAAATTAAGTTACCACTGCCTCTATGGCTGGAAGAAGGACGGATCAAAAAGATTAAGAATAAAAATTATTATGTCGTTAAAAATAACAAAATCAAAATCATCTAAGATGTGGCCGCGGTTGATTATAATTGAGGGTTTTTGGCGGATAGGAAAATCAACGCTTATCAAGGAATTAACAAAGAAAGAGCAGTTTATTTTAATAAATGAACCAAACCATCTGATTGGAGTGTCCAATGTTAAAGATCCGCATCAGTGGTATTTTAAAAAACACCTTGAAAGACAAAGCTTGGCCCGCGAGCTAATGAAGAATGGAAAAAAGGTTATAATGGAAAGATCTATTTTATCCAACATTGCTTTTGAATACGCTGAGCAAGGCAAAATTACAAAAGAGAGCGAAAAAATTATAAAAAATTTACAGGAGTTGAAGCAATTTCCTGTCATTTTTTTATATGCCGGAAAACAATTTGTTAAAAACACAATCCAAAAATTAAAAGACGATTTCGTGAAAAATAGTATAGTGAAGACAAAAAAATTCTACAGTAACTATGTAAATTTTTATAAAAATATTTTGAGTGAAGCCACTAAAAATAACACACTTTGTTTAAATGTCGCTCCAGAGGAAAAATTTTTAGACCCCCGAGTGTTAGTAAAAAAATTGGAAATAAAGATAAGGCAATCTAATAAAGAAAGAGTAAAGGAAATCTGCGCGGCCGCAATTTTAGTCTATAATAACAAAGTTCTTTTATTACACGATCAAAGCTGGGATCATTATGTTCTACCTCAAGGGCATAAAGAGGCGGGAGAAAATCTGCGTCAAACGGCCATAAGGGAGGCAAAAGAAGAAACTGGGTATAGCGAATTGAAATTAATTAAAAAAATTAAACGCTATCAATATAATTACTCAAAAGGCAATAGGATTATTTATAAAACAATTCATGTTTACTTAATTAGAACTTTAAGTCTGGCGAGTCATGGAAAAAAACTAGACGAACATGAGAACTACGCAAACCGTTTTTTTAGTTTTAGGGAAGCGATGAGGCGCGCACGCTGGCCGCAAGATAAAGAATTAATTGCGCTTAGCCATAATTATCTAAAAAAATAGCCCGGACTATTTGTAGCTCCGGGCCCTTTATTATTCAAGGTATAGCCACCAACGATTTAACAAGTCGTTTGGTATGCATGTTTTGGATAAGACATTCTGGATGCGGGCTATGATTTCTTCGCTAATAGTAATGATTTTTTCACCATCGGCTTCGTTTAAAAAAGCTTCCGCAATAGGATAAAGCGCCATTCCTGAGGGGATGTTTTTGGCATCTTCTGGCAACCATTTTTTATAAGGATATGGTCGATTATCAGCAAGTAGAGAGATTTCCATGGCCAATTTTACGACAGTTGCTTTGATTAGAGAAATGGCCATCTTCCTGTTTTTACGTATGGCTTGCCTAAGATTGTGTCTTTCTGTACGCAATTCTATGTATTTGCGTTTAATCAACGAGGTAAGGTTCTTTTGAAAGATTAGCTGGTAACGATCTAACAATTTTGCAAATTCTCCTTGCGGATCTTGGACGACTGAGGAATTTTGGTATATCCAAAGCGCGATTGGAGGCCTTGATTTTAGATCGTTTTCCATCCAATCATTATTTCGGAATTTGGTGAAAACTGGATATTCACCACTATGGTCATTAACCACGAAATGCGACCCATAACGATTCGCAAATTCTTGATATTTTTCATTCGACACCAGAACTAAAATATCACAAACTATCTTTGGGTCGTCCTCGGTTAGTATAATAGCGGAGGATGTTAAAAAACGCTCTTCCACTTCTGTTTTTAATATGTTTTGAATATATGCCCTTACTTCTATCCTCTTGTTCATCGGATTTACCTCCTATATTCCTATTTTCTCACAGAGTTTTCTTAGACCCTCCTTATTTCCATCGTATTTAAGGTAGCGATTAAGAGCATCTTCCTGGTTTACCCATTGGAATTCCGTATGCTCTAACGAAAGATTAACCTTGATTGACCGGGTTACATGTATACCAAAGACTTTTTCATGTTGATTACGGTTGTCATCAACAAAGTCAAAAGAGTAGCCTGTGTCAATGAATTCAAGATATTTTTTAATACCTGTTTCTTCCTCCATTTCGCGCAAAGCTGCTTGCTCAAAGGTTTCATGTAGCTTCACATTACCGGTGATCGGCTGCCAAAATCCGCCTCTTTGCGGATTTCTCTTGAGAACAAGAAAAAGGATTGTGCTGTTTTTCTTCTTAAACAGGATAACTTCCACCTGGTTGTTAGTTTTTATTTCCGACATATTTTTTTTCTCCTTTTTGGTTTGTTGTTCGAGAATAAATACGCATTCGTGCTTAAACTCTTCTGGCGAGTCTGAACAGTGCATAAGATTAAGAACTAGATCATTATTGCCTAAAACTCTCCTTAATTCTTGCTTAATAGCACGGGTTTTTGGTATAGCATTATTTCCTCTAACTATAAGAAAAGACATCGGTTTTGTACATAAATACTCGTCTATTTCCTTTGGATGCATGACAACATTCCATCCGTAAAACAATCTAATCAGCTCTAAGTTGAATTGTACCAAACCTTTGTGTACAATTTCAAGGCCACTATCTTTTAGTTTGTTAAGTAATTCACCGATAAGTCGACGTTTTTTCATGTCTGGTTTAATGAGAATTAGCGTTAAATCGTAATTCAGCACTTTAATCTCCTTAGAAAATCGGTTCATGTCGTATTCCTCCTTTGTCATTGGTTTATTGTTTTCAAAGAACTGTTTATGTCTTCATCATACAAAACCTACTAATTTTGTCAAGATGGGCGGCTGGGGACAAGCATTTAAAATTGATGCGGCTGGGTATATATAATATGGTAGGCGAGTGGGGGTGATTGTTTTTTTTCGGCGAAAGTCGGCGAAAGTAAAACTTTGATCAA
>Ga0209541_10015564_pt1 | contig 11344 bp, 13 predicted proteins | sample RifCSPlowO2_01_FD_184027 | JGI IMG/M metagenome (GOLD analysis project Ga0209541, IMG submission 184027) | Groundwater microbial communities from Rifle, Colorado - Rifle CSP2_plank lowO2_0.1 (SPAdes) (version 2) | ecosystem: Environmental > Aquatic > Deep subsurface > Groundwater | place...
CACTTATTTAAATTTAACATGTACATCAGAAGCAACAGCCCCTGTTACAACCTTAGTTTCTCCTTCAAATGCATTATCAAATACTTCAACATCACATTCATTTAAATGTAACGCTACAGATAATGCGCAATTAATTAATATCACTCTTTATCATAATATTTCAGGATCATTTGTAGCTAATCAAACTCAAAGAGTTTTAAATACCCAAAAATTAGCTTTAGCAGGTACATTCCAAGTAGCGAATATTCAACCAGGAAATTATTTATGGAATTGTCTTTCAACAGACTCTTCTAATAACAAAGCCTGGGCTTCTTCTAATAATACCTTTACAGTAACTTCTCCCGCTTATGTAATCAATGCTTCCATCATAAATCACCCCTCAAATATTACTTATAACGGCTCAACTTCAATTCCATTAAACTTTACAAAAAACGGAACAGCAAGCGCTCATTTCTATTCTCTTGATTTCACATCAAACACAACAATAACAAACAACATAACATTCAATGTAACAAGTGAAGGAAGCCATACATTAACATTATATGCTAATGATTCTGTTAATACAATAAATTCAAGTTCAATAATATTTACAGTTAATACATCTATTAATGTATCTTTAGTATTTCCACCAACAGGTTATGAAACAACAAATCCAAACTTAACATTTACATTTAATGTAACTTCTCCAGACCCAATAGGCAATTGTACAGTTTATATAGAACATACTCCAAACACAACAATTACTGGAATCAATAAAGGAATGAATTTAACAATTAATGTTTCTTCATTTAGTGTTGATAATACTTACGGATGGCGAGTTCAATGTGAAGCCCCTACAAAAGCAGAAAATTCATCTGTGTTTACTCAAAGACGATTATTTGATGTTGGAAGCCAAGAAGCAGGAACATCATTATCTGTAGGAGATTCAGGAGGTAGTGGTGGAGGCGGTGGCGGAGGTGGTGGTTCAACTACATCATCTTCATTACAAAGATCACCTTCAACAATATCTTCATCAAATGAAGCCCAAATATTTAATGATATGAAAAGAGATGATAAAATAGAACTGTCAGTAGAACTTAATAATGCCAATACAAATGAAGTTTCTACAGAAATCCATAATATAGAAATAACAAATGTTCATAAAGATTCAATATTTATAACAATAAGTTCAAAAACCCAAACATTTTTGATGAAAATTGGCGAAATTATCTTTGTTGATTTAAATGAAGATAGTTATCCAGATATTTCAATTAAATTAAATAGTATTGATAAAAACGAAAAAGTTAGCTTAACAGTAACTCCCTTATCGAAAAAGCCAGAAGAAACTTCAACACAACCTTCACAAGATTTACAAGAAACAGACATTAATAATATTCTAAACACAATTCAACAAACAGCTGTTTTCAGAAGTGCAAATAATCCATTATACCTTCCAAATTTAATAATAATCTTTTTAATATTGGTTTCATTAACAATGCTAATACAAAGAAGCATAAAATTATATAAAGTTTATAGAAAAAAATAAACCGAAACATTTATTTAACTTGATTATTGTTTATAATTATGCAAGATGTTGACAACGAATTAATAACTTTAACAAAGAAAGTGTATTCTTTCTTTTCTTTAAAAAATCCTCAAAAACTTAGAGATTTAAGCACAGAAGCCATAAATCACGCTTCTCTTCACCAAGATAATTTCTCAATTTTTCTATCTATTATCAGTTATTCTTTATCAAAGATACTTGAAAAACACCAATCAGAATATAATTTTAATGAGTTTTATAAAAAAGTTAAAATAGAAATTAAAAATACAATATCTTTATTAGAAAAAAATGATAATTCTATAGATTTACAAACAAAAAAAATTTTGACAACAATTAAATCGTTTGACAAAAGACTTAATCTTTACATTGAAGAAATGTTATCTTCATCTGCTATTAAAAAAGGCTCTAAATTTTATGAATATGGAATTTCAATCGGCAGAATTTCAGAATTGCTTGGAATTTCAAAATGGGATTTACTTAATTATATAGGCAATACAACAATAGCAGATATATCAATTAACAAAACAATTCCAATAGAGAAAAGAATTGAAATAACAAAAAAAGTTTTTAATATAAAATGAACACTTTAATGAAAATAATCGGAATAATATTAATTGTAATAATTTCAGCAATAGTATTTTCTCTAACTGGATTAGCAATTGCATTGATATTAGGCATAGCTATCGCGATCATAGTATTTTTGCTAATCTTTTCTTTAATAAAAACAGTTATAAGATTAGTTTTAATTCTAGGAGTAATATTAGCTGTTGTTTTATTATTAATGAAATATTCTCCAAATGAAACAATAGACAAACTTTCTTGTCAGCAAGATTCAGATTGTGTATGTGGGGGTATTGATACTAAAACAGGAGATTGTTTTGTTGGTAATAAACAATATTATGATAAATTTGTAAATAAAAATGCAGCTTGTCCTGATTTTTGTACAGGAATTGCAGGAAATGGAGAGACTAAATGCATTAACAATAAATGTCAAAATTTATTTAATCAAACAAGATGAAAAGCTTAGCAATAGATTCAAGTTCAATAATAAGTTTAGCTACAAATAGCTTGCTTTGGATACTTGAACCACTAAAAAAACAATTCCAAGGTGATTTTTACATCACAGATTCAGTAAAGCAAGAAGTTATTAATCGTCCATTATCTACCAAAAGATTTAAGTTAGAGGCATTAATGATAAAAGAAATTGTAGAAGAAAACATAATCTCTTTGTATGAATCAACTGAATTAAGGCAAGAATCATTAAAACTATTAGCAATATCAAACAATATCTTCAAATCAAAAAATGAATATATAAAAATTCTAGACTTGGCAGAAGTAGAATGTCTAGCTTTAGCAATTATACTTAACTCCGATGCTTTAGTAGTAGATGAAAGAACAATAAGATTATTAGTAGAAGATCCTTATAAATTATCTAAATTATTAAAGAAAAAACTAGGAAAAGATGTTAAAATAGACACAAAAAACTTGAAAGAATTTAATCTAAAAATGAAAAAAATTAACATTCTACGTTCATCTGAACTAATAATTGCAGCTTACGAACTAAAAATTCTTGATAAATATATAACAAATAAAGGATTTCATCCTGAATTAAAAAAAGATTTACTTGATGGAGCATTATGGGCAGTCAAGCTTCATGGCTGTTCAATAACAGACGATGAGATAGATGAAATTCTTTTACATTATAAATAATAAGCTTTATAAAATAACATTTTATACTATAATCTAAGGGCGTGTAGCATAAGCCGGTTAGTGTCGTCGGCTCCAGACCGATGGATCCAGGTTCAAATCCTGGCTCGCCCATCTAATAGAAAACCTTATATATCTAATAACATTACATTTGTAGTACAATGACAATGTCTTTAATTCAAGTAAGAATACCTAAAGGACTAGAATCTGAAATTGATGATATTGTAGATAAAGGACATTACTCTAGTAAGTCTGATGTTATACGGGATGCTATCAGAAGATTTGTATTGCATAAACAAGTAGGTTCTATAAAAAAGATAGGAAATTCTGTTGAAGCAGTAAGAAAAGCTAGAAAGATATTAGCTAAGGAAGATTTTCATAAAAAGGATTAAATAAGTTATAATAATTCTTCAGGTTTTTTTACATTTATATTATTCTCTTTGGCTATTTCTATCAATTGATTATCTCTAGTTACAAAAATAAAATTTAATCTTTTTGATATAGAAATGTGCACAAGGTCATAAAAACCTATATTAAATCCATATTTAGATTCTAATTTTCTGGCTTCATTTCTATCTTCCATCAAAATTTTAATAAATTGAAATTTTAATTCATTTTCTAAAAAATTATTGGCATTTTTATATTCTTTTTTACTTAATATTATTTGTAATTCCCTCAGAATAACATCCGAATAAATTATAATATCGCTTTCAGAAAAAATTACTTTATCTAGAAAATCCTCTGCTAACTTCCAATATGGAATTCCCTTGCTTTCATCTCTTCTTTCTGAAAAAAATTCAGCCAAATACAAGTGTCAACATAAAAGGCTTTATTCATGTTAATTATAAGTGAGATAAACTTAAAAGATTAGTGTTATTACTCTAATCAAAACCATCCAAAACCTTTAAATATAATTCTAAAAGCTTTTATTGTTTAATGGGCCCATAGCTCAGCCTGGTTAGAGCACCAGTCTTATATGACATTCCAGGCAACATCTGGGACCCTAAGTGAGCTGGGGGTCGGGAGTTCAAATCTCCTTGGGCCCATATTTATTTATAATATTTTAAGAATTCTTCTCTATTAATTTGTAAATCTTGTTTAATTATCTTATTAAGTAATCCCGGACCGATTTGTTCTTTTCCATGAGAAGGAATAGTCGTTCTTCTTCCATCAATATGTTTGTAAATCATATGACTTCCTGTTTGATGATCAAATTTAAAACCTAATTTTTCAACAATTTTCCCTAGTTCTTTTCCAGTAAGTCTAGGTAACTTAGCCAAGAATTACACCTCAATTTGTTGAATTCCAATAAAATCAGCTTCCACTTCAGGCTCTTCTTCACTTTCTAAATATGCTTTTATAGCTTCTTTAGTTCTCTCTAATAATTGATCTATAGTTTTACCTTGAGTATGGCATCCAGGCAATCCAATTACTTCAGAAACAAACCAACCTTCTTCATCCTTTTCAATAATTATAGTATATTTTTTTGCCATGAATATATATGTCAATAACAACTTATATAACTTTCGGTAGTATATAGAAACCTTTTTAAAACATATAAATTCTAATTTTCCTTATGCTCCTGTAGTCTAGTTCGGTCCAGGACACGGGACTTTCGATCCTGTAACCCGGGTTCAAATCCCGGCAGGAGCACTTAATATTTTAATAGAAAATTAATTTGTACTAGAAACTTTTACAGAGGGAAAAGACACCTAAAGGTTTCTTTTCAAAACTTCCTTACTTTCTTCTCAATATTAATTCTTCTTCAATCTTATCATTCTTTAAATTATTAATTATTCCTTCAGCAACTATTCTAGGATCTTGATATTGTTCATAATCACTAGGAATTTGTTCTCTAAAGAATTCCGTTCTCATACCTCCAGGATAGACTGAAATTACTGAAATATTATATGGCTTTGCTTCTGCTCTTAAGGATTGTGTAAATCCAACAACAGCAAATTTACTTGCAGCATACGCTGATAAATTAGCTCTGCCTTCTAATGCACTTGTTGATAAAATATTTATAATAACGCCTGATTTCTGTTTCTTCATTTGAATAATAGCTTCTTTAGATCCATAAATAGTTCCAAATAAATTTATTTCCATCATATCATGAGCTCTTTTCCAATCAGTTTCTTCTACATTATTATGTGGTATTCTTACTCCTGCATTATTTATCCAAATATCAATTTTCTTAAATTTCTTAATTGTTCTTTCAGCTAATTTTTTTACTTGCTTTTCATCTCTTACATCAGAAATAATTGGATAAGCATTAGTTTCTTTAGCAACATCTTTAATATTTTTCTTTGTTCTAGAACTTATTACAACTTTAGCTTCTTCTTTCGCAAACATTACAGCTAACTCTTTTCCTAATCCTTTTCCAGCTCCTGTTATTACAATTACTTTATCTTTTAGTTTCATTTTTTTGGTTCCATAATTTCAAAATACTTAAAAAATATTTTAAGAACATTCCCTCTTTTTCTTCCGTATAATATTATATGCCAATATTTATCACCCTTAAGTATTTGTATTCTTGTTTTATCTTTTAAAACAATTTCTGTAAATTCACCATTATATGTAACTGGAAATCCAAAGATAACTCCAAAATTCTCTTTAATTTCTTGTTTAAATCTGTTAATATTCTTATTTTTCTTTTCTTTTGTTTCTTTTACCGCTCTTAAATAGATTCTAACTTTATCGTGTTTTATAGATGCTATTTTGCTTTTCATTTTATTTCTCATCCGTCTTAAAACTAAACACCGGACTTAAATTCTCACTTAAAACTTTTCCATTCTCAGCACTTATCTTAACATTTAATATATTAAAACTAGAATTAATATAAGTTACATTCCAAATTGTTTCCTCTATAACTTGCAAAACAAATACCTTCTTATCTGGTCTTTCGCTAGAATATTTTTCTTTTAACAATTCTTTCATCATTTTATTTACTTTTTCATAACTTACTTTAACATTCTCAATAACTAATTCTTTAACTTTCTCTTTCTCTTTCTGAAATATCTTCTCTGGATTATTAATCTTAATCTCTTTCTCCCTTACTAAAAAACTAGTTATATCCCAACTTGAAGGATTAAAATAATCAATCTGCCAATTTCCTTTATTATCTTCATTCATTAAAAAAGCAGAACATAGATAACTTTCATTATTCTTCTCTTTCCATTCTTTAAACTTCTCATTTTCCTGTAAAATTTCAAAGTCTCTTTTTAAGTTCTCTATCATTTTGAAAATATAGCTCTTTTGCTTAACAATCTTGGCAAACTTAAAACTTTAAATGGCATTCCTTTTACTTTATCTTTAATCTCTTTAACTAACTCTTCCTTACTCATCTCTAATTGTTTTCCATCTTCTCTTCTTCTTACCATTAACTTCTTCCCATCCATTTCCTTATCTCCAACAACCAATATATAGCTGCACCATTCTTCTTCTGCATTTCTTATTCTTTTATTTATTGTATCATCATTATCATCAATATCAACTCTAATATTTTCAAACCCATCAGCTAATTTTTCTGCATATTTCAAATGTTTATCTGAACTTACAGGAATTATTCTTATTTGACTAGGAGTAAGCCATAAAGGTAATTTCTGTACTTTCTCTTTAGCTGCTTTCTCAAGTAAAGCATAAATCACTCTTTCAACAGCTCCCGAAGGACTGCAATGTAATATTAATGGATGTTCTTTCTTCCCTTCTTTATTAATAAAGTTAATATCAAATCTCTCTCCATTTTCAACATCTATCTGATCAGTAGATAATGCACTTGCTTTTTCATTTCCATCAACAAAATTAAATTCATATTTTAATATAAAGTAAAATTTTCTTTCATCCCACATCTCTAACAATACAGGTTTTCCAATATCTTTAACTAGATTATTAATTAATTCTTTATTTTCATCATAAAAGTCTTTAGTTACTCTAAAAGCTAATTCAAAATCATCTAAGCTAAATCCAATAGAAGTTAAAACTTCTTTGCATAATTGAAATCTTACTTTATATTCTTCTAAAGCTTGTTTCATATCTTGGCACATACAATGAACATCTGGCATTGTAAATGCTCTCAATCTTCTTAATCCAGTTAACTCTCCTCTTTGTTCTCTTCTAAAACTATATCTTGTTAATTCATAAATTCTATAAGGTAAATTTTTATAACTAATAGTTGAATCATGAGCAATTAAAAACTGTCCAAAACAAGCTGAAAATCTTAAGAAATATCTATTTTTATCACTTTCAATTATATATTGTCTTGCTGGAAATCTTTGTAAATATTTAGCTAAAGCCGGATGATTAAAATTATACATTATCGGACTTTCAACCTCAAAAGCTCCATATTTTATCGTTCTTTCTGTTACACAAGTTTCAATTAAACTTTTAATCAATCTTCCTTTTGGATAATATCTAAAGTTTCCAGGATCACTTGCTTCTTCATAATCAACTAATTCTAATTTCTTCATTAATTTAACATGAGCAGGAATATCTTTTACTTCTCTTACCTTACTTTCTTCATACTTAGAAAATATTTTCAAATTATCATGATTTTTAAAATCAAATTTACCTAAATCATTTAGCTTTCCATTAGATTCTAGAATAAACCATTTACTTTTTAGTTTCTTTTCTTCTTGTACTGCAACATTTTCTTCCTCTTTCTGATCAGGATAAAATTCTCTACTTAATTCAGCTAACGGATGTCCTTTAGCTTTTAATTCAAATGCCTTATACCATCCAAACCATGCTCTAAAAACTTCATATTTCTTTATCTTTAATAACTCTTCAGCATGCTTTAAAACAGTTAATGCCTTATCAGGCAAAGCTAAATCATTGCTTAAATGAGCATATGGATAAAGAACAATTGTTTTTTCATTAACTTGCTTAGCAACATCTTCAATCTCCTTAACTAATAATTGAGCTGCTTTATTTAAATCACTTTCATCTCTCTTTTCAACAGCTGTTAATACAACTAAACAATTTTCTACCTCTAACTCTCCTTTAATAATTTCTTCAGCATTCTTTATTGCCTTCTTCTTTGCTTCAACTTTTAGATGATCAGAGTGAATTGTTAATATTTTCATTAATCTTTCTCTTTCTTAAGAATTTATAAATATTGCTATAAAAGAAGGTTAAAGAGGTTTACTTCTTTTAAAAAAGGAGTAATTATTTCTATCATAATGGGGATCAGTTTGTTGTTCATTAAGAACGCTAAATTTTTTTATTCTTCTTATAGAAGTAACATCAGCCCTAGAAATAAGTCCCGTATCATCATCAACAGAAGTTCCAAATATTAGGTGAGGTCCATCCCAAGTTCTAAATATTCCAGCAGGATAGATTAATATGCGATTTTTAATTACCAATTCTGCCATACCTATTGGAGTATATATTCCTCCTTCCAAGACTGGATATGCTTCAAATTCCGGAAGATATGAAAAATGTCTCGGTAAATCTATTAATCCTCTATTTAAAAGATAATCTTCAACAAAATTTACAGAATCTTGTCCTACTTGTCTAAATCTTAAAAATCCATTAGTTTCTCTATAGAGTTTAAGTAATGACTGATCTGTTAAAGGTTTTTCTTGTATTCCAAAACGTCTTGGATCAAATCTGTTTAAAAATCTAGCAGCCCTAGAATGCGATCCAGCAACTTCTTCAAATAAGCTAAGATCAAAATTCTTTGGATCTACTAATCTTGTAAGATCGCTTTTTTTATCTCTTATTGTTTTTACCATAATTTTAATTAAAATAACTAGTTTATAAATCTTTTGTTTGATTAACCACTTAATAATAATTACAAAACGAAAGCTTTTTAAACCATAAAACATCATAATTTTGCTATGCCCAACGAAAAACCTGAAGAAAAAAACCTTGTAACCGGAATTAAAATAAAAAAAGGTAAGATTCTTAGAAAGATAGATCCTGGAGCAGTATTTTCAGAAGCTCAAGATTTAAGACGAGTTCTTCAAAGAGTACATAAAATGAAAGTTAAAGTTACACCTTTTCCAGCAGAAAATGAAGTAAGATTCTCAGAACCAGTGCCATTAGAGTTTTTACAAGGCCACTTTAGACAATCTAATTTTACTCCTGAATATCATTATTTAATGCCAACACCAAGTCAAACAACAGAGCAACCTCATTCTAGAATAGGAGCTAATCATTTTGATGCAAGACAACCAGTAGATATAACCTTAGAATCACCTAAACAAGAAACTGAAATTCAAGAACCCAAAGTTTATGTTAGCAAAGAAAAAGATGAAGAAATAGAAAGATTAGCCTTTAGAACTTTAGAACTAGAAGAATTATTACAAAATCCCTCAATAGAAGGATTTTCTAAAAGAATTATTGAATCAGAAAACAAAAGATTATCTTCATTATCAGATAGATATGGTAGAATTTACAAGGAAGTAGAAGACATTTTAACAGAAATTCCATCAATTGCAGAAAGACATTCAAGGGTTGAAAAATTATTAAGATTACATGAAAAATCAACTCCTGAAAAATATGACAGATTAAAGAAAAAAGCAGATGAAGCAAGAATAATAGTTTCCAGTTTAATGCCTATTTACGAAAATGAAAGACTTAGATCAACAATGAGTAAAGAACAAACAGAGATGTTAAAAGAAGGCCAAAAAGTAATAGAGCAATTACAAGAATTGGATTTAGGAGCTACAATAAAAGAATTAATTCATGTTGATGACTCCGTAGAAAGATTACATTATGTATTAACAAATGCTATAGATGAAGAAGGAAATTATAAGGTTATATTAAACATTCCAGTAAAAGCAAAGAAAGAAGAGGAATATACTGATTTGGAAAGAGGTTTAATAAGACATGCTATTGAATCATTACAATCATCTTCAACAAAATTACAAAATAACCCTACTCTAATAGAAAAAGATGGTTATGTGTCATTTGTTTTAGATTTAAGCACAGAAAAAACCCATAAAACTCCAGGACATATTCAAGAAGACATCAAATCAAGATTATACGATTCACAAATTAATTATTTATTTAACAGGTTAGGATTAAGGATAGATATTGATTCATTTTCAACAACAGATGAAATATCAGCTCCAGGAGTTTTAGAGTTTTTAGTAGAAGAAGATACCGCAACAGAAAAAACATTAACAAGATCAAGAAAAACAAAAAAAACATCAAACTTTACAGAAAAACTTGAACAATTCTATTCAAGATTACCAGAAAAAATTCAACCAGCTTATAGGGAATTAGGAAAGAAAATAGATTTAGAAGAATTATTTGATAAACTTAAAATAAATGGACCAATATCAAAATATAACATGGCAGTAATTAAAGCCCTTTCAGAAACAAAAAAACCAGGAATATCTGCTTCTGAAATAATAAATTCTGCTAAAGATGATCTACAACAAACAAAGACATGGGTTTCAAGTTCAGAATTAAGTGTTTATCATACATTAAAAAATCTTTCAAAAAATAGGTTTATTAACAGAGAAGGAACAGTTAATCATTATACCTATTCATTAAACAATAAAAAAATTCCGTTATTAGAAAGTATAGCAAAACAAGGAAAGATAAATAAATCTAGAACCTTAAGCAAAGATTTTGATGCAAAACTCGAAAGCATATATGAATTATTACCAGAATATAGACAATTAGGTCTAAATATTGATTTAAAAAAAATTCTTAAAGAAACACAGCAAAAGTATTCAAGAGACTTAGAAACAATTGCCGTTGTTGCTGCTCTTAATATTATCTCTAAAGAACTTTTGACTGTTAAACAAATAGTAGATATAGTTAGAAATGATATTGGAAAAGCAGGAAGAGCTCCTAAAATAAAAACATTAAGGAAGAATATATTAGGAGTAGTAAACGAACTTCATAAAAAAGGATATTTATATAGAACAGGTACAAGACAAAATGATGATGTTTACCAATATTCTTTAACAGAAAAAGTTTATTATCGAGCTAAAAATTAAATAGCTTATTTTATTCCAATAAATTTATAAGGTCTTGATAAAGGACTATCGCCATTAAGAGAGCTGAAAATTCGTTTACCCAATCCAAGCAAACGAGCTACAGGTTCATCTGTTAAATCATCTGCTAAATTAAATGTAA
>Ga0209541_10015567_pt1 | contig 11343 bp, 13 predicted proteins | sample RifCSPlowO2_01_FD_184027 | JGI IMG/M metagenome (GOLD analysis project Ga0209541, IMG submission 184027) | Groundwater microbial communities from Rifle, Colorado - Rifle CSP2_plank lowO2_0.1 (SPAdes) (version 2) | ecosystem: Environmental > Aquatic > Deep subsurface > Groundwater | place...
CATATGACATAAAGTTTATGGATAAAGATGGCAAGAAAAAACTGCCAATTATATTGCATTTATCGCCTTCTGGAGCAATTGAAAGAGTAATTTATGCTTTACTTGAAAAAGCTTATTATGATGAGAAAAGTGGGAAGTTGCCTTTGCTGCCTTTATGGTTAAGCCCTACACAAGTTAGGATAATTCCAGTTTCTGATGAGCATTTAAAATTAAGCAATAAGTTAGCTGATGATTTTAACAAAGTAAATATCAGGGTGGATATAGATGATCAACGAGAGACTATTTCAAAAAGAATAAGGAATGCTGAGTTAGAATGGGTTCCTTATGTTTTGGTTGTGGGAGATAAGGAAAGCAAAGGAAAATTAACTGTAAGAATAAGAAAAGAAAACAAGCAAGAAGAGATGACAAAAGAAAATCTGGTTAAAGAAATAAAAAAGGAAACAGAAGGAATGCCGTTTAGACCTTTGCCTTTGCCTAAATTGTTGTCTAAAAGGCCTGTCTTTAGGGGTTAAATTGTAAATGGCTTCGAGTTTTAAAAAATCATTAGATGTCCTGGTTAAGTCAAAGGAATTTAAAAAATGGAAAGAGACTTCTAAAGAATCTTATTTAGCAAGCGGTTTTATTATGTTAAATGAGGATTATAATGAGAATCTGGATAATTTAGAGTGGCAGATAGATTTTTACTCTCCCAGTAAAGATTTAATGACTAGTTTTTTTATTAAAGATAAAATTATTAGCTTAAAAGAAGGGCAAAAGATACTAAAAAAAGAAGATGTAACAATAGAAGAGTTGAAATTAGATAAAGTCAAGATAAGCTTAAAAGATGCCCTTGCTAAAATAGAAAAGAAATATCCTAAAGATGCTCCAAATAAGGTTATTATTATTCTGCAATCTGTTAAGGTTCCTGTATGGAATATCTCTTTTTTAACAAGCTCTTTTAATCTGTTGAATGTTAATATAGATGCAGAACAAGGAGATATAATAAAAGAATCTATGAAGCCTATTTTTGAGAAATTTAAAAAATAAATTCTTATAAGAAGAAAACCAGGCTGAAAATGAAGATTAAATACAATAATAATAATATAATCCCCTCAAATATCTTTACAAATGGCGAGCTTCTTATGAATTTTAGTAAAAATAAGGTTAATATTATCATAAATGGAATTGTGTAAAATATCTCTAACCTTGATATAGCAATTGGAGTTAATACAGAGGATATGCCAAGGATTAATAGAAGGTTTACTATATTGCTTCCTATCAGATTACCCATGAGGATATTTCCATAACCTTTCTTTATGGCTATTATAGTTACTGTTAATTCTGGCAGGGTAGTTCCTAAAGATATCATAGTTAATCCTATGAAAGTTGATGAGATATTGAAGAAAGAAGCTATATTTATTGAGGATTCAACTAAGTAGCGCGCACTTAAAACTATTGCTCCTATGCTTACTATAGAAATTAACATATAGAAAAAAGCTTGTTTAGCAGTAATCTTTCCCTCTCTTTTTAGCCCTTGATTAATCGCTTCCTTAAAATGATTTTGATTAATCTTTTTTCGCTTTTTTAGTATAGTCTGATATGCCTCTAAAGCAAATAATTTTTTAATAGAATAAAAATATCCCAGATACTTTTCATAACCTGCTTTTTCTTCTTCACCCCCTCTAATCAGATTTATTATAAATACTAAAAAGAAAAATAGTAAAACAAGGCCATCTATTAATCCGATTGTTCCATCTAGTGAGAATATTAAGACTAAAATAGACATTACCAATAGGAAAATGCCCTCCTTATAGAATATTTTCTTGTCAATTGTTAGTGTAGCAAAGATTGCTGCTATTCCTAATATAAACCCCATGTTAGCTATATTGCTTCCAATAAGATTTCCAATTATTATATTTGTATCTTTAGCTAAAATAGCTGCCATTGCTGTAGCCAGTTCTGGCAGAGAAGTTCCTATTGCAACTAAGCTTAAACCAACCGCAAATTCTGATATGCTGAATGCTTTTGCTAGTTTTGCAGCAGACTCTACTAGATAATCTGAGCCTTTTAATAACAAGAATAAAGAAGCTACAAAGATTATGAAATCAACATAAACCATCTTAGTTTCTTAGTAATTTAAACTTATATTTGTTTCTATGTCATCAACCTAAGTTGAGTTTCTTTTGCTTGCCTAACTTTTAGATGTTCTTCCATTATAGAAAAATTCCTTTCTATTATAGCACTCCAATTGTAGTCCCTAGCTATCTTTTCAACCACCTTTTTGCTGGTAACTCTCTTTTCAGTCTTTATTTCTTTGACTTTTCTTATAACTGAATCCAGGTCATTGAAGTCTAAAACCAAGTCACTTAGCCCTAGCTTATAAAAAGCCTCTTTAACCCCCACATTTTTGTTTATTATCGCAGGTGTTCCTGATGCTATTGCCTCTAATGGAACATTCCCAAAAGTTTCAAAATGCGAAGGGGTAATAATTAAATTACAGGAACGATAGAACTCGGCTAGATTGTTATGGTCTATGAAGTCAATGAGTTTAATACCTTCTTCTCTCCAAGCATTTAGAACACTTCTTTGATATGGTGAGTTCCCTACAGATGATAAATCAGTAAGACCAAACAAATTGGCTTCAACCCCTTCTTTTCTAAGAGCAGAGGCTAAAATTGCTAAATACTCTGGATTTTTTATCGGAGCAAGCCTCCCAACAAAAGCTATATTAAATTCTTTGGAATTTACTTTCTTGCTCTCATTATTAAAAAAAGAGCTGTTTATACCATTTGGAGAAATATAAGCGTAAGGCAAAGAAACACCATGGATTTTTTCCAGCTCATTTTTAGCGTGTTCAGAAGGAAAGAGATATATATAATCTTTATTTATGAAATCCTTTCCCATATCTATCCATAATTGCTCTTTTTCCTCTTTTTCGATTATACCTGCATACCTAACTGAAATAGGCAATTCTTTGTTTTTAGAAGCCTGCATTAATAGCCACGGGTAATAAAAAGATCCTGAACAAAAGGCTATATCTGATTCCTCTTTTTCTATAATCCTCTCAATTAGGCTTATTTGGTCCTCATATTTAGAGTACAAATCTTCCATATTTCTAACTCCTTCTTTTAATTCTGCGGAATTTTTTGTGACCAGCAAATAATGTGTTGATGTATTTGGAGAATTAGATGCAGAATACTGGAGGTGGTTAACATCCCTATGAATCAGGGTTAGAAAATTATGCGGCGTAGACTTGACGTACTTAAGCATCTCTATGCCTTCTATAGCTATGCCTCCTATCCCGTTATGCGAATTTTTTATAACCCTCATTTGCCAGCGGCTTATCCTTGTCTTTAGTTACAATCTGCTGAGAAAATAAATTTATAAAGCTTGTGCATTTACTTGTCAGATCGCGTTCTTAATAAACTTCTAAGATCTTTTCTTTACTTTTTAGTCCTTTAATTATCCTTGCTCTTTTTTTAAACTTTCTTTTTATTAGTTTTATTAAAGAAAGATTAGCTTTGTTGTCTCTGGGTATAGCCTTTACTTTTACTAATAAGGCCTTTTTATCTTTATCATATCCAACTATTTTATCCTCTTTAGCAGATGGTTTTAGTATTACTTTTAATCTATTGTTTTTAATATGCTCTATCATTTATATTCTTCCAAAGCTTCTTCTTCTATAAAGTGCAGGCTTGATGGCATGATCAAACATGAAGGATACTGCTTGATGTTGTATGAAAGAATTTCTTTTGGATTACCAATTTTTATTATCTGCTCTTCTGTTCCTAATTTTGAGCAGGCTATGAGCAAAGTCTGATCTGTAAAGATTTTTTCTCTTCTTTTTAGCTCTACTTTATTTAGATAGGTTATAGCTTCATTTATAGCCATAAATTTTTTTTCTTTTGGATTTAAATCAAGCAGAATCAAAGTATGCGCCTTTATCATTTGGTTATTCTGTCATAAGGAGCTTCTACGTTTTCATTTTCAAATGGAATGGATGTTATCTTGCCAAACTTATAGAGTGATAATCCTAATGAACCAATTACGTTTAGTATTGAGGCATTATGAATTAAGTTTACTTTTATGCCTAATTTTTTAGCCCTTAACATCAAGTCTATATGTGTTGTTGCTGAGAATATATCTCCTATGATAAGCAAGACTACTTCTGATGTCTTGGCTTCTTTTAGTATAGTATCTTTGTTTTCTATTAAATCCCTGTCTGCTGGAATTATTTTTTTACCATATGCTATTTCCAAGTCTTTTAAGGAGCAGTTTAGTACAGAAGTATAATCTTCCAGGTATACTTTATTGCATCTTTTAACTATCTCTAATCCCTTTACAGTAATATCTTTCTCAGTATTTATGCCTATTCCTATGATATTTAAAGTCATTATGATTAAGAAGGAAGTAGATCTTTTAGTTCTTTACTAAGATTCTTTTCTTCTAGTTTTTCTTCTACATTTTCTGATATTTTTTGGCCTAGGTCTTCTCCAACTTCCTTAGTTACAAGACCTGCTGTTTTTATTACCTCTTTTGTGGCATCTGTATAGAACCATAAGCCTAACACCACCAAAATTAATAGTATGATTACTCCGTTTTTCATATTATTTAAGTAGAATTTGAGTATAAATATTTAACTATATAACCCTAGGAATAGCTAGGCTATTCCCAGGGAAAATAGAGGTGATTTATGTTGACTAGACTAATGATTTCTAAGTAACACCCAACGTATATCATTTTACAGTAGTAATTATTTATAAGCTTTTGTGTATTATAGAAGCTATTTTAGACTATTAGCTTTAATATCTTATAATATACAATAGAGAACCTGCTGTAAATGCTAGAGGAAATGCTAGATTATTTGCTAATAAATCACTAATAAAGAATAATAAGAATGGCGATAAGAAGAATATTACATTCAAGGTAATTGAAGTGTATAGGTCTTTTTTCTTTTTAACATCTGAAGCTATCAAAGAACCTGTTGGAAGGCCAAAGATGAAGATCATTGATGAAAATAATAGTATTAAATCAGGCATAGATGTTAGAAATGATAGAAATAAAGTTAATCCTAGGAAAAGATATACTCTTTTGAGTAATAAAGCTGCAATATAACCTACTACTAAACCTAATATCAATTCCAGGAACAAAGGTATTGTCAGAAAGATGAGGCTTATTATTAAAATTGCTAAAGTAACTTTTTTTAGAATCTTAAAATACCTCTCCCCTGATTTCATCTCTTCTGGAGAAACCTTGGCTAATATTACTCCTAAGATTAGGCCAGAAAACACTATTAATGGAATAAGGTATTCAAACATAGAAATCTCAGTGGAAAAAGGTTTAAATATATTATGCTTTAACCAAGATCATGGAAGTTGGAAAACAATGCATGGTGTGCGGAAGGAAATTAGCCTTTGGCAGCTGTAAGATGTGCGGGAAGCTGGTTTGTGAGGATCATATAGATAAGAAAACTGGAATCTGCTTTGAATGTGAACAAGGGCCTAATGCTTGATGTTTGTAAATATCTTTGACAATTTTCTCAGAGGAAAGGTATTAATGATGTCTTTTTTCTCTGCCCAGCCTCTTCTAGCCTGCATAATGCCGAATTCTATTAACCATAAATTTCCTGCAGAATGCGCGTCTGAATTTATAACAAGCTTAACCTTATTCTCAACAGCCTTTTTTATGTAAATATCCTTCAGATCCAATCTGTCTGGCTGAGAATTTATTTCAAAGGCTACATTATTGTCTTTAGCAACCTCAAAAACCTTGTCTATATCAAATTCATAAGGATCTCTCCTATTGATCAACCTTCCACTTGGATGTCCTATGATGTTTGTATATGGGTTCTCTATTGCTTTAATTAGTCTTTTAGTCATCGCTGCTTTATCTTGTTTAAATCCGGAATGTATAGAGCATAAGACCATATCCATCTGTTTTAAGAGCTTATCATTATAATCTAAAGAACCGTCTTTTAGGATATCCACTTCTGATGACTTTAGAAGAGTTATTCCATTTATTTTATTATTAATTTTATCTATTTTTTTAAGATGTTCTGATAAGTCTTTTTCATTTAATCCATTTGCTACTCTTGTTGATTTGGAATGGTCGCTTATCGAAAGATATTTATAGTTTCTTTTCTTAGCTGCTAATGCCATCTCTTCTATTGTGTTAGCACCATCTGTTGCTTTTGTGTGGGAATGGAGATCACCTTTTATGTCTTTTAAAGTAATTAATTTTGGGAGATGCTTGTTTATTTCTGAATCCAATTCCCCCATATCTTCTCTTAATTCAGGCTCTACGTATTTTAATCCTAGTTTTTTATATACCTCTTGTTCTGTTCTTCCTGCAATATACCTGTTTGTTTTTCTGTTGAATAATCCATATTCACTAAACTTGTATCCCTTTTTTATTGCAATCTGCCTTAACCTTACATTATGCTCCTTGCTGCCTGTAAAGTAATTTAGTGCAGCTCCATAATTTCTTGGATCTAAGACTCTTAAATCTGCCTGCATATTATTTGTTAATATCACAGATGATCTTGTATATCCTTTAGCCAGTATCCTAGAAACTACAGGAAGAGAAGTAAAATAATCCATTATCCTTTCTTTATTTTTTCCAATAATTAGTATGTCTATATCTTTTATTGTTTCTTTTCTCCTTCTTACTGACCCAGCTATGTCAATCTTATTTATTTCTTTTAATTTATCTAATTCAGCTTTTAGTTCTTCAGCAATTGGCAATACATAACCTAGAAGCCTCCTTTCCTGTCCTTTTTTATATAGTTCCAGTCCTTTTTTTATATTCTCTTGAGATTTAATACCAAAAGTTGGAAGTTTAGCTATTTCATCTTTTTTAGTTGCTCTTTCCAAGTCTTTAATATTCTTAATTTTTAACTCTTCAAATAGAAATTGTGCTCTTTTTGGCCCTAAGCCACCAATTTTTGATAGTTCTGTTAGATGTGGAGGTATCGATTCTTTTAATTTTTCATATTCATGGATCTTTCCAGTTTCTATATACTCTGCAATTTTTTGGGATATTGCATCCCCAATGCCAGGAATTTCTTTTAATCCAGCCAGACCTTTTTCTTTGTAGATATCTTCAATATCCTCTGATAATGATTGGATTGATAGGGCCGCTTTTCTATATGCTCTTGGTTTCCACTCTATCTTTTTTATCTCTAGAATTTCTGCAATATCATAAAATATCTTTATTAATTCTTGGTTTTTCATTTAGAGTTTTAATACATGTATATCATTAACTTCGTTGAACAATTTCATGTAATCGTAAGCGTCTGTTGACATTCTGAGTTTGTTTGTTTTTTCTATTAATCCGCTAATAAAATGGGTTATCTTTTTTATGCTGTCATCGCTGTTCATGAGGTAGACTCCTGTACTACTTGAAAAGATAGAATCTTCATCTGGTACTGTACTTACTCTTATACTTTCTTTTACCTCACTTATTATTTGCTTTGTCATTTCTTCTGAGTTAGTCATGGTAAAAGTCTTTTCAAGAGGAGAATTAGTGTCTGTGTATATCTTACACTGGATTTTCCTATTTTTAAAATCTAATTTAGGTATCTCTATTTTTGTTATATTTGTTTTTACTAAAGTCATTATTATTTGCTTGTTGATTTAAGTATATAAAGTTTATTAGGATAATGGCGCCGCGACTGGGATTTGAACCCAGATATCCGTTAGGAAACAGGATTAGCAATCCTGCGCAATACCAGGTTATGCGATCGCGGCTTAATAGGATTTAAGGCTTAAACTTCTTTTAAAGGTTTCTGTGATATTTTTAAGAGGATTATAGAAAGGTTTTTAAAGAAAATTCTGGGTTTTTAATGTTATAGCGAGGTGGGGCAGAACCACTTAAGTGGTGCCTATTCAGGAGTGCCCGCGAGGCTCATAACCTCGAGGTCGTTGGTTCAAATCCAACCCTCGCTATATCTTATTTTCTAGCATTTCTTTAAATTCTTTTAAGGTTAGTAATTCTATTTTTTTATCTAAAAACTTAGCATATTTTCCCTTATAAGTCCTATTTGCAGTAACTACATAAAATCTGCAGTCTGGAAAATTTTTATTCAAAAATTCCCATTTAATTTCAAGATTTCTTACTTTTTCTTCAAATTTATCCCAGCAAGTTACCTCTATGAAGTATTCTTCATTATTTAATTTGAAATAAAAATCGAAACTAAAAAATCCATTTAGAGCTTCAGATTTTGTTATTTTTTCATAAGTATAGTCTATATTTTTTGATTCTAAAATTTTGGCTGAATCCATTTCAAGTTTATTGTACATTAATTCTTCATTAGGTCCTCTAATTTTCCTACCAGTATTTTTTAATCCTTTTATAGACCACCATTTACGTTTTTTTAAATTCTCTGGAGAGAATATTCCTAGTCTATTTCTAAAACTCTTCTTACCCCCCTTAGCACAATTAGAAACCCATTTCCTCCTAAAAGAATTATCAGATAACAATAACTCCTTTGCCCTTTCCTGCCCTTTTATAGAAGCCTTTTTTGCTTTCAGTAACCATTTTTGTTTGAACTTAGGCTCTTTTAGCCTTTTATGAAGTTCATCCCTTCTAGTCTTAGATATTCTTTCAAAAAATTTTCTATCATTTTTAGCTCTCTGATTTATTTTGTTTGCTCCTATCCTCCTAGAAACTTTAAGATACCAATTCTTTCCAAGTTTAGAAATTAGGTAATTTTTCACATCCTTTCTGTCTATTGACCACTCCTTAGCTATTTCAGATGTTGATTTTAGGTCTTCTTGAAAAGCTTTTATCATAGGTCTTTAATAATAGCCCTATCCTTTATATATCTCACGCGTGCAAGACGCGTAGACACGTAAATCATATAAACTATTAAATTGCTTTAAGCTGGTGGTTAAAGTTCTAGGAATAGATGAAGCAGGTCGTGGACCTATAATTGGGAGTTTGTTTATCGCTGGTACGATGTTTAAAGAAGAGGATATAGAAAAGCTAAGAAAATTAGGCGTCAAAGACTCTAAATTATTAATCCATAAAAAAAGAGAAGAATTGAGAAAAAAAATAGAAAAAATAGCTGTAAAATATAAAATAATCCAGGTTAAGCCGCAAGAGATTGACGAGGCTGTTGAATCAGAAGACCACATGAATCTTAATTGGTTAGAAGCGCATAAAACTGCCGAGATAATTAATGCATTAGAGCCTGATAAGGCGATAGTTGATTGTCCTAGCCCTAATTTAGTCAAGTATAAAGGTTATTTAAAGCAACTTTTAAATAATAAGGAGATTGAATTAGTTGTTGAGCACAAGGCAGATGTAAACTTTTTGCCTTGTAGTGCTAGCTCAATAATTGCAAAATGCGCAAGAGAAGACGAAATGGATAAAATAAAGAAAGAATATGGGAATACTGGGCCTGGTTATACATCAAATCCAGTAACTCAAGAATTTTTAAAAAATAATTGGGATAAACATCCAGAGATATTCAGGAAAAGCTGGATAAGCTGGAAGAATCATAGAAATGGTAAAGAACAAAAAAAGTTGGGTGAATTTGAAAAATAGAAGGTTTAAGACTGATTTAGAGAAGTTTGTAAACAAGGCAATACCTTATGTTTTGGTAGTTTTAGCTGCTTTGATAATTTTAGATAATCCTTTCTGGTCTTTAGTTGATTTAGTGCATTATGAGCCTTATGTATCTATTTTAGATTATATTGTTATTGCATTCTTTGTAGTTGATCTTTATTTTAAATGGGAGAAGACAAGGAATGTTGGAAAGTTTGTAAGGTTGTATTGGATAGAACTTTTAGCTGTATTCCCTATATATCTAGTCAGCAGAGCTTTTATACTAACTTCTGAATTGTTTAAAACTGGTGAAGAGGTACAGAAAATATTGCATGAAACTGTTCTAATAAGAGAGACTAGATTATTAGAAGAAGGCGAGAGATTGGCAAGAACCGAGAGGCTGGCTGTGGAAGCAAGGCCATTGCTTAAAGGTTTTAGGGCGGGAGCAAGACTTTTTAGGCTGTTAGTCTGGAGATTCAAGGTGTCTCATTATCATATGGTAAAAAGCAGTATGCTCAAGTAAAACTTATAAATCAATGGAAAGAGGGTAATAATATGACGGTAGTGCAAAAACTGAGGATGAGGGGTTTCAAGAGCTTTGCAAGACCTACTGAACTTGTTTTTGGAAATGGATTTAACGTCTGCATAGGTCCAAATGGCGCAGGAAAGTCATTATCTTATGGGAGCAGGATATTATTAGGAAATGGCGAAGAGGCTATTATCGGGAAATTTGTAGATGATAAGCTAAAAGAAGCGAAAGAAGTAAAACAGTTAGATGATGGGATTTATTGTGATAATAAAGAGGAAATAAAAGTTCTTTCTTTAAACCCAGTATCTATGAAGATAGAGGAAAAAAGAATTTCTAATTTCATTAAGAGAGATGGGGATGATTATTTATTTGAAATAAAAACAAGATCTGGTAAGAAAGTTAAGTGTACTGGCTGCCACCCTGTGATGGTTTTTAAAGATGGGAAGGTTGTTAGCTCTTTAGTTAGAGATTTAAATGAGAAAGAGGTAATAGCTTCTCCGAGGATTATACATACTAATTCAACCTTAAAAGATAAAGACTTTGCTAGGCTTTTTGGATATATTATTGGAGATGGTTATATAGTAAGTAACAGGATAGAATTTGTAAATAATGATGAAGAGTTAGTGGACGATTTTAAGAGTTTAGCATTACAATTATTTGGGTTAGAACCAAAGTACGAAAAGAAATTTAAAAGCCTTACAAGATTGATATATAGAGAGAAAAGATTTAGAAGCAGAGTAGTTAGTCTGATAGAGAATAATCATAATAAGTATACTTCACAGTTTAAATATATACCGAATTATTTTTTGAGCAAGGATAAGGAGACTATATCAAATTTGCTAGCTGGATTGTTTGATACAGATGGAACTGTTGATAGAAATAAAAATATAATAGAATTTTGCTCAAAGAATGAAATTTTGGTAGATCAAATTCAGAGATTATTATTGAGGTTTGGGATAGTAGCCAGAAAAAAGGAGAGATTATGTTTTGCTTCAAATACAGTCAAGAAAATAAAAAGAAAGTATTTTTACCTCTATATCATGGGGCAAAGAAACTTACAGCAGTTTTATAGAAATATCCCATTAAGGTGTAAGCATAAAAAACAGAGATTAGAAGAAAAGGCCTTTGAGATAAAGATGCCAAATCCCAATGTTGATCTGCTTCCTAGAGAGACTAACAAGCTTATAAAAAAGGCAATTGAACTTTTAGGAGTTAGTTATAAACCTCTTAGAGAGCAATACCCTAAATTAGCCGCATATATAGAAAATAGATGTAATCCTAGCAGA
>Ga0209541_10015569_pt1 | contig 11343 bp, 13 predicted proteins | sample RifCSPlowO2_01_FD_184027 | JGI IMG/M metagenome (GOLD analysis project Ga0209541, IMG submission 184027) | Groundwater microbial communities from Rifle, Colorado - Rifle CSP2_plank lowO2_0.1 (SPAdes) (version 2) | ecosystem: Environmental > Aquatic > Deep subsurface > Groundwater | place...
GTAAAATACATGCTCGTAGTTCAGCATTTCGCGCTCTTTCGCCACCCTCCACGGCGTATCAATGTGAGAAAGCGCAGATATTTGAGAAGCAGTCATATCTCCCAAACGGGAAATTTCCCAATCAATGTGCGAAAGTTCCTTCGAGGACAATGCGGATACATTGGGACTAATTGCCGGGTTGACCAGATATTTAGTTTGTTCGTGCTTGTAGAATTTGCTTTTTACCGTTTCAACCTCGCAATCATCTTCAAGCTGCTTGATTATTTGCGCGAAAGCAACCGGTGTCGGACCATATGTGTTTTTTATGTAACGAGCTCCTATAAGCTGTTCCTCGTATTTCTCGTAATAATCAAAATCGATGAAATACAGCAACTTATAAAGTGCGGTCTGTCCTATATTTGGCTTGCCGCCGATTTTTGCCAAGATATATAAAAGTGTTTGTTTAAATTTCTCAACATTCTGCTTTGGTATGGATATACGCTCATTCGCTTCTTTTTTTCTCGACCTTAAATTGCTCGCCTCGCGAAAGTTCTTCGAGCGTAATATGAAAAACTTTAGTCAACTTCTCGGCTTCGCGCAATGAAAGCTCGCGCTTGCCTTGTTCGATGGCGATATACGACGGCCTGGAAACGCCTATTTCTTTGGCAAGATACGCCTGCGACAAACCCTTATTTTTCCTAAGATTTTCTATAAAGTAAGCTTTTTTATTAACCATTATTTTGAGTATAAAGGCATATTATTAAATTGTCAAGAAAACAAACTATTGGATGTTGATAATTATGACATGCCGATAATTGTTTTATAAACATCCTTACAAACTCCAGTTTTTAAGGATGTTAATATGTAGCAAGAAAAAATTTTGAGATTTTTTAATCAAAAACAGCCGCCTTGCTTTATAGGCATTTTGTTTAAGCAGGAATCGTTCTTGCTTATTATAAAGCTATTGACTTTGCAAATTTAGTAAGTATAATCTGGATAGGAACTCAAAAAATTAACTTCTTTAAAAAATCAACATTATGGAAAGATTAGAAAAATTATTAATCCGTTCGCGGATTTTTGATTACTTCAGAATGAACGGAAATGTTCATAAAGAATTACAGAAAGCGGTTTATAAAATAACCACTGATTCTTTGCTGGCTCCATTGTCAGAGAAACATAAATTGTTCCTTCTGCATAAACACTGGCACCAACCAGACCCGAATGGCTATACAGAAGGCCAGAATTTACCTCTCATTGAAGTTTTAATCAATGATGCCTGTTTTTTCAGTATGGCGTCACCAAAGTTTCCTCTCAGCACAAAATTCTCCATAGGAAACATTAAACTTTTTACTGGTTTAGAATCAGAAGAAGTTTTATCAACCTATGTACACGAAATCAATGAAATTTGGCAGAAAGAAAAACTTGCAAAAATTGAGTATGAAAACCAAACATTAAAATTTGAAATCATACTAAAAACAAATTCTTAATGCAACCATTGCAAATCCTCGCTGGCTCAGCGAGGATTTTTAATTACCAGGAAACCCTGTCCGAACAGGGCGTCGTTAGCATAGGGAAAAGGTGTCAGGAACCTTTATATACAAGTAAGGGTAATCCTTACTTGACTTACATGTAATCGCGGGACGAGACCAAACAAATCTTGCTTATTTTATAATGAAAAAAGCCCCGAAAAAAATGGGACCTTTTAATATCAACATTATATGCCTTTTAGTTGATATCTGTAATACAAATATCAACTTTTGGTAAATCCTTTCAAGAAAATTATACCATTTTTGGCTAATTTTCAAAGGATTTTGAGGGGATCTAAAAAAGAAAAAAGGCGGAGTGTACCGCCTGTGGATAACTTGTTTTATTTTTATAATTTGCTATTATGTACTTACCTGCCCGTGGATACGGGTTTACGATCCGCAAGACATGGCTCACCGCCAGGTTTTTGCTTTTTTATTACAGAAATATACCTTTTTATATCTTGGGCATTCACGACTTTATCCGCTATATCTTTTAACTGATGAACTATATTACCGCCTTTTATGATTATAATCTTCTTTTCCTTTCCTTTCAAAAATCTTGCTAAAGCAGCCTGCGGCAGGACTTATCTTGCCGCAGGCTCAGAAATGCTTCTTGTGGGTGCCTGCTATAAACTTGTTATTTGTGGTGTTTTTGCCATAGATTTAAATCTAAGTTGAAATACGATAATTCCATATTACCAGATATGCAGAAAAGTTGCAATAAGAATATGTGTATTGCGACTTTGTGTAAAAACTTGCTATAAAATGTTTTAATTATTTACTTTCGTTTTTTAGTAAACCCTATTAGAAGCTTATACTGGTGCTATATAATCTGCCATCTGCAAAAGAGAAATTCTCTCTTTTCAACCGGAAATTTTGAGATTTTTTAAGATTTTTTGACTACTTTATACACTACGCCGGCTTTGTCGTCGGAGATAAAAATGGTTCCACCGGGCTGTATTAAAATGTCGACTGGCCGGCCATAGACTTTGTTTTTCTCGTCAATCCAACCGACAATGAAATCTTCTTGGCCAAGATAATTCCCCTCTGCATCCAATTTATATCGGACTATTTTATATCCGGTCGGAACGGTTCTGTTCCATGATCCATGGTAGGCCACCAAAAGATTGTGCCAATATTCTTCTGGCCGGCCTTCTTCTGGGAAAAAAGCCAGCCCCAAGGGCGCGGAATGAGCCGGAATGTCAATATGAGATGGCTCAAAACTTTTACAAGCATCGTTTTTGCCCGCCCCGTTATCGCGGAGCGATTTTACGGGGTCAAAATTATCGTCGTGAATATTTTTACCGTAGCAGATCGGCCAGCCAAAATTCGGCACTTGTGCCGAATTTTGTCCCGAGCCCATCGAGGGACTACTTATTATATTGATTTCATCCGGCGGAATATCATCGCCCAGAAGATCGCGGCCCATTTCGGTCGCCCAAATCGCGCCCGTTACCGGATGAATCGCCATGAAGACCGAATTCCTAAGGCCTACGGCAAAGTCGGCTAATTGCCCTGTTTCAAAATCATATTCCAAAATCTTGGCCCGGCGGGAATCACTTTCCGTGCAGACATTACAGGAAGAACCGACCGACACGAGCATTTTGGAATCGTTCGGATATGGCCTGAACCCCGTTAGAGGCAGAGGGTCGCTGTGAGCCCTCGCGGCCTCTAACGGGGTGAAAATAATCGTGCGCGTGAAATGATTGCCGCCGCCCGGCAGATCAAAAAGCTTCTTTTTATTTACGGCTTTCAAATTTTCCGCATCATAATCATACTCCGCCACTTGATCCGTCTCCGCAATGTAGAATTTGCAAACTTCAGGCGTGCTTATGTCAGCACAGCGAAAAGCCATTCCGTGCGGACGGTTTAATTTGTCTATGACAGTTTTCTGCAACTCGGCTACCCCGTCTTTATCCTGATCAATCAGCGCGACCACCCTGCCCTCGCTCGGAATGCTTGCCAATATGTGGCCGGAGGGGGCATAGGCGAGCACCCTCGGATTCACTAAATCTTCAGCATAAATGGAAATTGAAAATCCGGCCGGCAACGTAAGCGGCAGGCCGGTCGTATTTATGTCAGTAATAAATGCTTCATCTTGTGCCGCCGGCCTCTCGATAACAACCCCCGCTCCGCGCAGATTTTCCCAATAAAATTTTCCCGCCCAAATCAAGGCAGTCAGGACAGCCGCTATTAAAAGTATTTTAAGTATTTTTCCCGTCATTACTGTTTACACTGGCGGCAAAGATCGCGGACTTCTTCCGGCACGTAGTCGCAGGAAGGAGCAAGGGTGAATTTTTCGCAGATTTCTCCCATCATCTCCGGCGGTATCGTACCCATCATTTCCAAAGGCGCTGTCATACCTTCCGGCAGTGGAGTCATCATTCCTTCTGTCGGCATCATGCCTTCACCCACTGCGGGCGGCACATAGCCTTCCGGCGGGATCATTCCCCCTTCCATCATTTTCTCCTGCATTATTTCTTGCATTGCCTCTCCGCATTTTTGCATCACCTCGCCCATCTCCGGACCGATTTCAACATCTTCGCCGGCTTCTATTTTTGCGATAGTTTCAGCGCCAAGTTTTTCTTCAATGCACGCTCTCATTTCCGGCGGCATTTGGGAAAGGCCTTCTCTGAACTGCTTCATTCCTTCTTTCATCATTGGTGCGAAACAGTCTTTTATCTTCTCGCCAATGGCCGGTCCGGGCGCCATCGTGCCGGCTTTAATTTCTTCAATGATATTTTCTCCGAGCTGATCTTCAAGACAGGAGATCACTTCTTCCGGCGCCTGCTCTAATCCTTCTTTCAAACGGGCCATACCTGTTCTCATTTCTTCAAGTTTTTCAGGGGGAATCAGATCGTGTTCTTCGGCAAATTTGAAACAGGTCTCCTGATTTGCTGAATCATTGCAGTATGCTTCGCATTCTTCCCTGCCTCGGCAATCCCCCGGCCCCTTGCCGCCTGTTTTCCGGACCATCTCCGCTTCTTCTTTGCCGATAAAACCCGCTTCTTCCGCGAAAGCTACACATTCCAAAATATTATCTTCAATGGCGCAATAAGATTCGCATTTTTCCTTAGTTGTACAGCCGCCGGGCGATTTGCCCGCCTTAATCAAAGGCAGAGCCTTTTTCGCGTGTTCGGCTTCTTCAGGCGAAATAAAACCGGCTTGTTCAGCGAAAGCAAGGCATTGTTCAATATTATTAGGATCTCCGCAATATTCATCGCAGGATTTTTTGTTCGTGCAGCCGCCCGGCAGTTTCGCGCCAGCCTTGAGAGCTTTCTGAACTTGTTTTGCTTCTTTCAGTTCGGAAGCCGGAATAAGATTATGTTCTTCGGCAAAAGAAAGACATTCGTTTATATTATTAATGTCATCGCAGTAGTTTTCGCATGCGTCTTTAGTGGTGCAGCCGCCGGGGCCCTCGCCCTTTAAGACATCGGCAAATTCCCGCGCTTGCGCCGCTTCTTCAGATGTCATCAGTCTGTTCTTTTCGGCAAAATTGACGCAGGGCAAAATATTCTCCGTCTTGTCGCAGTAACTTTTGCAAGCGCTTTCGTTTTGGCACCCGCCGAGTTCAGCTACTGGAAAAACGATATTTTTCGGAGAGGCTGCGCTGGCAACAAAAGCCGCGGAGAATAAAAAAATGGATAATAAAATAAATTTGTTTTTACACATAAATTTTCTTCGTTAATAATAATTTTTATTCAAACGGATTTTTATAGCCGTCGGAATAAGGATTGAGCGCGCCCCCTTCAAACGGATTAAGCTCCGGCAAATTTTCGGCCGGATTTTCCGTCCCGCCTGAAATTGCTCCGCCGAGCGTTTCCGGCCCGCCTGCCTCTTCCCCGACTTTCTCGGCCTTTTGGCGGGAAGAAGAAAGCCACCAACCCAAAATTATAAGAACTACAACGACTAGAAAGATGATAGTTTTTTTCATCCCGTTAGAAGCAGATCGCGATCATGTTGGTAATCTACGACTGCCTAAAATTAAATAATAATTAAACTATTACTGTGACCCTTTGTTTTCCCGAGAAGCGATCGCGGCTTCTAACGGGATTCATATCTAAATTTGCGCTATAATTATACCATGTCCAAGACAGAACAACTGCAAGATATCCACAAGAGATGGTTTGAGAAATGCCAGTGCGAACTCAAAAAGACGGCAAAGCAGGCCGTACCGGGCGACGGCCGCGCCGACGCAGAGATAGTCTTTATCGGCGAGGCGCCGGGTAAACAGGAAGACGAGCAAGGCAAACCGTTCGTCGGCGCGGCCGGCAAATTCTTAAACGAAATGCTTGGTGAAATTGGTATGAAGCGCGAAGACGTCTACATCACCAACATTGTCAAATACCGCCCGCCCAACAATCGCGATCCGGAACCGAATGAAAAAGATGCTTGTCGAGAGTGGCTGATAGAGGAGCTTAATTTTATCAAGCCGAAATTGATTGTTTTTCTTGGCCGCCATTCAATGAACGATTTTTTCCCAGACCAAAAAATTTCTCAAGTCCACGGTAAACTGCTTATCAAAAAATTCTCTAATTTGAAAACAAAACATTTTCTGGCCCTCTATCACCCAGCCGCCGCTCTTTACAATGGCGGTATGCGCGAAACCCTGATTGAGGACTTTAAAAAAATCCCAAAAGTGTTGGAGAAAATTCAAGAGAAGAATTTTTCCGCCGAAGGCGGATCCTCCTCTGGAGGAAAAGAAGATAACGGATTAATAATTATTCTATAAGGAAGAATTGTCTCCGTCGTCCCCGTAGCTTGAGTTTTTGAAGAATGTGAGGAAATAAAAAAAATCACATCTCTGATTTGATGTGATTTAAAATTCTGATTTGTTATTTCTCTTTTAGTGGATAGAAAATCCGCAATAATAATGATGTTATAAAACCAAATACTGCAGAAAATCCGATTGCGCGTCCTAATAGCTTTAAATTTTGCTGTGTTTGCCAAGGTAAATCAGAAAAGTCATCAATAAAAATCTCCATGACTAGAAACGATACAGAAATCAAAAGCATAATTATAGACAGTAATAGGGATAATATAATCTTTACATTACTATTCGGGCGATGGGTACAAAAATAAACAAAGGCTTCCATCCACATGAAAACCCCCCAACACATCGTAAGAGTCATAATAAAAATACCACTATCCACAGGATAAAAAAATCTTAGAACAATTGTAACAACAGTTACGCTGATGAGGCCAATGTAAAAAGTTTTCATATAGTAATTTTAAATGAACCTTTTCGGTCCGGTTAGATATTTTATGAATTGCTGAAATTTCATTAACATTATAGCATAATCAATGTTTTCCTGTCAATGCCGATAGGTAATGTCTATACACATTTTATATTCTCCTATTCGCTCGAATTAGAGATTAGAATAATTGAGGCAGTAAAAAAAACAATGGTCAAATTTTATCAAAATCTGATATAATGGCCAAATTGTAAGAATAAGCTTATTTTAACGTCTTAAGAAATGGATCCTGAAAATACACAACGAGAATTTGTGGCAGTTTATGATGAGTTTTCCGACGCTATTTTTAGATACTGCTATATTCAAACCTCTGATCGCGACATTGCCCGCGATCTCACTCAAGATACCTTTATGAAAGCTTGGGAGTATTTAGTAAATGTGGAACATACGCGGAAAAAAATTGAATACATGAAGGCCTTCTTGTACAAAATTGCCACTAATCTCATCATCGACTATCGTCGGAAGAAAAAACCAACCGTTTCTCTTGAAACACTTATGGAAGAAGGCTTCGATGTAGGAACTCCAGAAAAAGCCCAAGAAAAACATGAGATAGTATTTGAAGGAGAAGAAGCAATAAAAACATTAAGTCAGTTAGATGAAAAATATCGAGATGTCCTCACTATGCGCTATGTTGACGATCTTTCAATAAAAGAAATTGCCGAAATTACCGGTGAAACTGAAAACAATGTTTCCGTCAGAATTCACCGCGGTTTGGAAAAACTAAGAGAGCTAGTAGCTAGATAATATATGAATAATTTTGAACAATTTATAAATAAACTTAAAAATATAAAACTCACTCAAAATGAGAAGTTTGTTATCCGTCAGAATATCATTACTTCAATCAGTCTTGGTTCGCCAAAAGTTAAATCTCCTTACTTTTTGGCCAAGGTTTTTCGGCACTTCCAGTACCTTCGGCTTGTGCCGGTGATAATTTTACTTATCGTTCTTTCGAGTTTCAGCCTGCCGGGTATTTTAAAAAACTATGAATTACAAAAGGTTTTTAACCAAGATTCCAAGGAATTAGAGCAGTTCGCCCTTGAAACTGACGATTTAGAGAATGACTTAGACGTCCTAGAAATAGAAATTGAACTTGATGAATTAGAAAAATCAAGGATTGAGCTTGACGCAGTTATTCTGTAATCTCGAAATCATCAGCTTTCAAACCGCCCGCTTCCGGAATATCCGGTTTAGATTTTTTGCGCAAAAGAAAAACAGAGCCGATGCCGATAATTATAAGTCCGGCCAAGCCGGCCAGATAAATACTTTTTGAGTCACCGGCTGGAATAGATTTTATGGCTGAAGCAGATAAACTTTGCTTTTCTGATTCCGTTTGTTCTATTTGTATCTGTTCAGTTTGTATTTGTTCAGTTATCGGTTTTGTTTCGTCTTTGGCAATAATTGACTCTGCTTTTGCCTTTGGTTTTTCTTCAATAATCTCGAGCGATGATCCATAAACGTAAGCCACTTCCCCATTCGGATACAAAAGCTTTAAATTGTTTTTGTCGATTATATTTAACCGGGTTACCTCCGGAGACAAAACGATTTTTTTACCGGCTAAAATGATGGTGTTTCCCGGAATGGTGAAACTTTTATCTGCCGAAAGCAGCCATCCGCCTAAATCAATTTCACTCTTGCCTTTATTGTTGAGCTCAACGGAGTTTCCAAAAACATTGCTGATGATAACTTCGGCAAGAGAAACCTTGATAGTGGCGCGAGTGGCCGCCTTTGGTTCTGAATCAGAAGCATTGCCATAATATTCAAACACAACAACATAGTCGCCGGGATAATCATAAATATGCCCTGTTTTCTGGCTTTGATTAAAGACGGAAACCGTCAGATCGCCAAAGTTCCAAACAAATTTTCCCGTTGTTAAGATTTCCTTGTTTAAGCCTAAAACTTTAATGTCAAAATTTATCGGCACTTTAGCGATGGCCGTATCTTTGCTTATAATTTCTGCCGAAATTTTCGGTTCGGTCTGGCTTGGGCTAGGATTTGTATTTGTATTTTCATTATTATCTAGAGTGCCGTCTTGGTTATTTCCACCACCGCTGACATTTGCCTCGCCGGGAGTCGGGTCCTCTGGGCTAAAGCTGCCAGAAATTAAGGAAAGTGACTGGCCGTCGCCGGCGGCGCCATCGCCTGAAGAATAAGTTACGGAATCCACGGGAGAAGCTTTATCTCCATTATTTATTTCGATTTTTCCGCCAGCATTTGACAAAGTAAAACTGCTGGTAAAAATATTTCCGGCATTGCCCCACTTACTCGTGTAATTTGAAATAAGCGAACTGACAACAATCACTCCGTAATCTCCCGAACCCAAAATAGAAGAACCGGAATAATTATTGATGGCATGATTGGAAGTTGAATTGCTGACGAGGAGTTTGAGCGAGGCTAGGTCAAGATCGGCCCCGCCTTGGTTCTCTACTTCGACCCAGTCAATATCGGCGCCGTCGAGATCATACACGAACTCGGAAATAATAATACTTCCAGTACCTGCGGCTTGCACCGAAGTAGCACTGGCTAAGAAAAAAATAAATAAAATTGTAAGTAAAATTTTTTTAAGCATTTTATTTATGGCTATCCGGGGAAAATTCTTTTTTTGGGGTGTCTCGCAGCGCGACGGCGCGAGAGTCAGCGCTCCGCCAGCAGGCGGAGACAGCGACCCCAAAAAGAGAATTTTCCCCGGATAGCTATGCGATTGACCTAAAATTCCCCATATGTTATCTTTCCTCATATGACAAGCAAGGCAGTTATCGAAGTAAAAAAGAATCAAGGTGAAAGCAATACGAGTCTGCTCCGCCGTTTTTCTAGACGCGTGCAGGAATCCGGCATCATCTACAAAGTTAAAAAAAGCCGCTATAGCGAGAGGCAAAAATCATCTCTCACTCAAAAAACCTCCGCCTTAAGGCGGCTAAAGAAGGGGAAAGAAATTGAACGCCTAAAAAAACTTGGTAAAATTGCTTAAACAAATCAAAGATGAAATTTTAGGTAAAAATTATATTTTGAGTTTGGCCTTTATTGACGCGGCCAAAATGAAAAAGATCAATCGGATATATCGAGGCCAGAATAAGGCCGCTAATATCTTAAGTTTTGCCTTTTCCAAAAACGAGGGTGAAATTCTTCTAAACAAGGCCCGGATTAAAAAAGAAACCGCTTTGTTTGGCTTACCCTATAGGAAGCTTTTGGGGCGACTTTTTATACATGGCTGCCTTCATTTGAAAGGAATACAACATAGTAGTAAAATGGAGAGAGCAGAAAAAAAATGGCAAAACACATTTCAGTTGGAATAGACATCGGCACAACCGCGACTCGGGTCGTTGTCGGTGAATTTGTTCGAGGTGAAAAATTTCCAAAAATAATTGGGGTGGGGTTCAGCGAATCCCACGGTCTTCGGCATGGCTATATTACGAACATTGAAAAGGCGGCCGGGAGCATTCGTCGGGCCGTAAACAGCGCCGAGAAAAATTCAGGGGTTAAAATCCGCAAAGCAATTTTTTCTATCGGCGGCGTAAGCCTCGGTTCGGAAATCACCTATGGCTCTACGATTATCTCCAAGGCCGACAGCGAGGTCACCGTGCTTGATGTCTCCAAGGCAATCACTGAAAGCGAAAACAATCTGGAGATTATAAACAAGAGAGTCATTCATACTTTGCCCGTTTCGTTTAAGTTAGACGGCAAAGAAGTTACCGGGCGGCCGGAAGGCATGAAAGGAATCAAGCTGGAAGTAAAAACTCTTTTCGTTACCTGCCTCGAACAGCATCTGGAAGACATGATTGCGGCGGCCACCGAAGCCGGAATAGAAGTGCTTGATATTATCGCAGGCCCCTTGGCCTCGAGCCTTGTAATCTTAAACAGCAAGCAAAAAAATGCTGGCTGTCTTGTCGCCGATATCGGCGGGGAGACTGTTTCAATCGCCGTTTTTGAAAATAACACGCCGATTTCCCTGCATGTTTTTTCTATCGGCTCGACTGAAATTACCCACGACATTGCCTTGGGACTGAAAATAGCGCTGGAAGAAGCGGAGAATTTGAAAATTGGCAGTCTGATTAACAGCTATCCGAAGAAAAAATTGGAGCAGATTATTACGGCCCGTCTTTCGGACATCTTTGAATTGATTGAAGGCCATCTTAAAAAAATAAAACGAAGCGGCTTATTACCGGCCGGCGTTCTTTTAATCGGCGGCGGCTCAAATATGTCCTTAGTTGAAAATATCTCTAAAAATATCTTGAACCTGCCGGCCAAAGTAATCACCCCGGAGATGTTTCCTTATTCCAAAGGCAAGATCAAGAACGCGGGGTGGTTCACAGTTTTGGGCCTCTCCATAGCCGGGCGCGATGTTTATGGCCAGGACTTCTCTTATAATTCTTTTCGCCGTTTTATACGGAACATTAAAAATTTCTTTAAGTCAATAGGCAACCAGCTATTGCCTTAATTGTTTTAATGACTATAATAATTTCATGCCTAAAATTAACCCAGACATAGAAAGTTTTGCCCGCATCAAAGTTGTCGGCGTGGGCGGTTCGGGGAAAAATGCTTTGAACCATATGATTAATTCCAAGGTGCGGGGTGTTGAATTTATTTGC
>Ga0209541_10015570_pt1 | contig 11342 bp, 5 predicted proteins | sample RifCSPlowO2_01_FD_184027 | JGI IMG/M metagenome (GOLD analysis project Ga0209541, IMG submission 184027) | Groundwater microbial communities from Rifle, Colorado - Rifle CSP2_plank lowO2_0.1 (SPAdes) (version 2) | ecosystem: Environmental > Aquatic > Deep subsurface > Groundwater | place: Rifle...
GATTTCACCCTTTCTTTCGTTTCGCAAAACCAGCAGTCCTCTTTCTCTAAACAGTTCCGTTCTGCCATCTCCAGGGTCTCGGCCGCCGTCTTCGACTCGTCTCTTATTCCTGGAGCTGATAATACTTACGACGTGGGTCTTATCTCGCCGCAGAGATGGCGCAACGCCAATTTTTCAGGAGCAGTTTCAATCGGAGGTAATTTAACGGCGGATATCAATACTTTTTTTGTCGACTCGGTAAATCACAGGGTGGGAATCGGAAATTCCACACCCTCGGCTCTTTTGTCAGTTGGTACTTCAACTAATATTTTCATCGTGAACCAAAGCGGCAGTGTGGGCATTAACACTTCTACACCTGCTTATACTTTGGATGTTTATGGCACGCTACATGCAACGCAGATTTCAACTCTGAAGGGCATTGATGTTCAAAATCAAAAGATTGTTAATTTGGCAACGCCAACTGCAAACACTGACGCGGCGACCAAAGCGTATGTGGATGCGGCGAGCGGAGGGGGAACCCCTGTTTACTCAACAGCCGTCTCCAAGACGATCCCGGATAGGGCAACGGCTTCGAACATAGTCTCGGGGGCCATATGGACCTATGGCTCTTGGAGCGAACTTATGAGTGCCGCGAGCAGCACCGCCGACAAAGCGATTACGCAAGTGAGCATTTTTGACCTTACCACCTTTACAGGCGAGTGTCAGCTCGACCTCGGAAGTGGCGGCGCTGGCAGTGAGAGCGTTATCGGCACGTACAGAACAGTAGGCTGGGCCACGGCAGGTAGTTACGCGTGGGCAGAACACGTCCTTCGTCCCGCGCTCTACGTTGCAAACAGCACTCGCATTGCCGCACGGTTAGCGTGCTCTGTGGCGAGTCAAGCCGTCCGCACCTATCTGCGTTACTACGATCTCCCGCTACCATAGAATAGAAAAATAGAGTCAGCTACTTTATCTCTCTTAAATGAAATATCGGGAAAATACTTATTTCTTGATTTTTTTATCTGTTAGTGTTATTGCCGTAATAACAGTTTTTGTTGTTTTAATAACCGCAGTGCGAGAACAAGCTTCACAAACTCCTATAAATCTTTCCCCTGTCCTGGCATGGAATCAGGAAGAGGTTCTGACAATCACATCCTCTACAATTACTCAAGTCGTTAGTGGCTGTTCTGTAGAAAAAAAGACGTTTATTGTCCGAGGTGATTCGCTTAAGGACGTGATCGAGTCGGGTACCGAAATTACTGCTGTGTTTGGCTGGTATGACTGTCATGACATTGCCCGCGGTGATATTGTGATCTATAAATTTGCTGGCAATAAAGATGCTCCGATTATTAAAATTGTAAAAGGTATTCCCGGTGACACGTTGCACGTAGAATCGGTTACCCGAGGAGAGCAGATCGTGATTAACGGCAAACCACTCAAAAATTCCAAAGGTGAAGTATATATCTTGGATAGTCGCGCCGGTCGACTCCTGTCACTCTATGAAAATGATTACAAAAATGAAATCCCAGAGGGAACCTATTTAATTTTAGGCAATATTTCTACTGGATCACTCGATAGCTCGCGGTTTGGACTTGTATCGGCTTCTGATTTTCTGGGGAAAGTAATCTTAGAGAAATAGCTGTCCCAAAAAAGAAAAACCCCTATAGGGGTTTTTCTTTTTTGGTGTCTAGAGAACTTCTATTTGAAGTGTTTTAACCCCGAAATTTTTTGCCTGGTCTTTTTCCGGAAACCAGATATCAAGTCGATTGGAAAAGCGGCTATGCATGCGATCTTCAATGACAAAAACTCTGTCGCCAAAAAGTTCTGGTATGCGTATCTTTGCGCCGAACGGAAGCCAGTTAGCGGCGGCAATTCCCGGGCGGACGCGCGTGCCAAGTGCGGTAGTGAAAGGAGTGTCGTCTGTCTCATCGGGCGAGCTTGAGTAGGCGGTCACCAGTTTTACGTGTGTTTCCTTTATATCATTTGTGCGTTTACGCATTACTGGACCGCTTTGGGAAATGAGGACAGCGCTGCTGTAGGCAGTAGGTTCCTCTATCTCTATCGGGACTTGGTTTGGTAGTTCTATGGTAGCAGCCATAGCTGGGCTAAAACCTCCCAAGAGACTTAAAATTGCTATATATTTAAGCATATTTGAGCTATTTTGCTTGTCTGTTCACCCCCTCGACATATGGGAACTAGGGGTGGTTGTTTTCCTCAATAAAAAACGCCCCTCTCGGGGTATCATTTATTGCTATCCAGTCTAGCATGGTGCTCCCCAAAAGTCAAATGCTCGCAAACCCCTCTCTCGTTCATGTGCTCCAGGCGCGTAAATTCTTCTTCGCTTACTCGCTATTCGCCACCCAACCTCTCTTCGTCGGTGGTCCTGGCTCATAACGCGACAAGCAAAGAAATTTCTTGCGTCTTCTCGCGATATTCTCTCAAGAGGGGTTTGCTCGCTAATGGTATGAAAGGAGTATAGAATTGAGTATATCTTTCTTACCTAGGAAGGGTTTACTTATCAAAAAAGTTTTTCATATTTTTGTTTTTACCAAAGTGAGGCATAACTCTCGTACAGAACGTCTCGGAGTCCCTCATCACTTTTACTTTTGAAGTGGTGAGGGACGAGAGTCAGCAGGCATTTGCCGCTGGGAGCAAATGCACCGCGTGTTCTGGCCCGCTTCGCCGTAGCGTGAGCGAGGCGAGTAGAGAGTTATGCCGAGCTATTTAGCGAGTAAATTTATTAAAAGGTTATAATAAAGTTATGTTCGAATGCGTTACAAAAGCATTAATTCTCGACAAAGAACCCGTCGGTGATTATGACGGGCTTTTGACGCTTTATACCGAAGACTTCGGCAAAGTTTCGGTAAAAGCCAAGAGTATACGAAAAATTACCTCAAAACTGTCAGCGCATACCGAACCGGGGACGCTCTCACAGCTTCGCCTGGTTGGAAAAAATCCATTTCAAAAGGTTAAGGGAAGTTTTTGGTTGGTTGATGGTCTTATGGAGAAAAAACTGTTCTCCGATTTTCTTTTTCTGGAAGTTATAAAAACACTTACGGTTGAATTCCATGCCGATCGTGATTTATGGCGATTTCTGCTTGAGGGAAAATCAGACCAAGCGGCACTTTTCACGATACTTGGCTTTCATCCCAGAGATGAAATGATCTTGGGCGGTGAAGCAACCCAAAGTTAGAGAGTGTTATAATAAAAAGATATGCCCAGCTGCTACAACTGCGACGTGTTAACTGAGGCTTAGACCCAAATAATTATCTCAACTATTAAACAACAACACGAGAAAATCACGCTCTTAAAGAGCCGGATATATCGCAGTTGTAGCATGGGGTATGGCCATTGAAGACTTAGAGCGCAAACTCTACCAAGAAGGGAACGATGAAATTCGAGAAAGAAATAAGCCCGCTAACTTTCCAGTTTCTCCGCGGGATAATGAGGGGCGAGAAACTGGTTGGAGAGAAGATCAAACGGAGCATGCCGGTAGGAGGAAGATTGAAGAATCAGAAGAACAATTTTCTTCGGGCTGGAGCAAATATCCGATAAAAAAAATAATAATATGGGCGATTGTTCTAGTAAGTATCGCGACGATTGTCATAGTTTCGTATCTTCTGTACCAGGCTTTTGCCTTGAGCGGACTTGGCCTCACTAGCAAATATCCGGATCAAGTTCTATTAGGCACTCCGTTTGATTTTGCCGTAAATTATTCTAATAACTCCGCATCTATCTTAAAAAATACCAAGATTTCGGTAACGCTTCCTACGGAATTCTCTTTCGTGGGAGAAGCTGGCTCAAAAAGAGTGGCGGTAAAAGATGTAGGAGATGTGGGCGTAGGCACAATCGGCCAGGAAATATTTCGCGTGATTGCCACCTCAGGCGGCCAAAGCTCAAAACGTATTACGGTCGGACTGGATTATAACTCGTCAACTTTTGGTCCGCGTTTCCATAAGGAATTATGGAATGACATTTTTATCGGAGACTCTGCCGCTTCACTTGATTTAACCGCGCCGGATAAAGTCTTAAGCGGCGAAACATTTGAACTCCATATTCCGTATAAAAATATTTCTCCAGGTGATTTCACTGATGTCCAATTGACTCTTGATCTTCCCATAAACTTTACTATAAAGACTTCATCTAGTAAGCCGGATATTGGAACGACGTGGCGTCTTGGTGATTTAAAGGCCGGCTCTAGCGATGAACTGGTTGTCAAGGGCTCGGTTACGGCTCCAGCCAATTCTTTTTTTGACGTTAAAGCGACTCTAACTTCAAGCGTAAACGGTTCGCGTTACACTGTGGCAGAAAAGTCAAAAAGCATCGCTGTTTCTGCCTCGCCGCTTTCGATCTCGATTACACTGAACAATGGGACAGATTACATTACCAGAGCCGGCGATACTCTTCCTTATGTCATTTCATATACCAATAACACCGATATTGGTTTTAGCGACGTGGTTATTATGGCGCAGTTAAGAGGAGAGATGTTTGACATGAGAAGTCTAGAAACTGGCGGCGGGTTTAATTCTGTTATAAATACTATTTCTTGGAATGCCTCAAATGATTCGGCTCTAAAAGTATTAAACCCAGGTGCTTCCGGCAAGGTTGAGTTCCGTATTAATACTCTTGCTGATTACCCCATAAAACGTTTTAACGACAAAAATTTTACTTTGAAAGTTGCCGCGCAAATTGAATCGCCAACCGTTCCTTCATATCTCTCGGCCGAAAGGACTGTGGGCGTCGATAATCTAGAAACTAAAATTTCGGGAGCAGTCACGCTTAGCACCAAGATTTTATTTAGAGACGCGGCATCGGGAATTTTAAACAAAGGCGGACTGCCCTTGAAAGTAAATATGAAGACTCAATTTACCGTGCATTGGATTTTGAAGAATTTTACGACGGATGTGAAAGACGTTGAGATACATTCGGCTTTAAGCCCGGGCGTAACAGCCACGGGGGTTGTAAAAAGCAACGGCGAGACCAAGCCGGAATATAATGACCGCACCTCGGAGATCGTCTGGAAAATCCCGAAAATTGACGCGGGGAGAGGAGTGCTGGGTGAGCCGCTTGAGGCGATATTCCAAATTGAAGTTCAGCCGTCCATCACCTCAATCGGAAATTTTATGCCGCTAATCAGAGAAACAAGCTTAAAGGCAACTGATATCTTTACCGGAGAAATCTTATCTCCGCCGGTTTATCCGGAGATAAATAGTCAACTTAGCGACGATCCGACGGTGAACTCAAATGATGGTATGGTGACGAAGTAAATAGTAACTAGCCAACTCCGACGTTACAGTCGCTAGCCCGACCAAAGCGTCGGGCTAGCGACTCCCATAAAGAAATTACAAAGACAATTCCAACGGGGCAAGCTAGTCACTAGTTTGGAAAGTCAGTCAATTTTCTCTACTATTGGCTGGTGGCTAAGAACTAACGGCTACAGTATAATTATTCAAACGATGGCGAAAAAAATAGAACAAGATGGGAAGATGGAAAAAGTTATTTCGCTTTGCAAGAGGCGAGGTTTTATTTTTCCCGGTTCCGAGATTTACGGTGGGTTGCAGAATTCTTGGGATTACGGGCCGTTGGGCGTTGAGCTGAAAAATAATATAAAACAAGAATGGTGGGAATGGTTTGTGCGCCGTAGGATGGATATGGTAGGCATTGATCCCGCGATTATCATGAATCCAAAGGTTTGGGAGGCCTCCGGCCACTTGAAAGAATTTACCGATCCAATGGTGGAGTGCAAAAAATGCCATGCTCGTTTTCGGGCTGACACACTTCTCACGGGGGGCGCTACGGAGTCATTCCCTATGGATTTTGAGCGGTGGGATGATAAGAAAAAAGAAGAATTTGCGGCAGAATACTTTCCCAAATGTCTGTCATGTGGCGCCAAAAACTGGACGGCTCCGAGAATGTTTAACCTACTCTTTAAGACATTTTTAGGTTCTATTGAAGAAAAGGCGAATGAGGTCTATCTTCGCGGAGAACTGGCGCAAGCAATGTTTGTTAATTTTCAAAACGTTATTCAGACGACTCGTCGGCGACTGCCTTTAGGTATCGCTTCGCAAGGGAAAGTTTTTAGAAATGAAATTACGCCGGGTAATTTTATTTTTCGCACGCGTGAATTTGATTTAATGGAGTTTGAATATTTTGTGAAAGAAGACGACTGGCAGAAATGGTTCGAATATTGGTTAGAGGAGATGAAAGACTGGCTTAATCATCTTGGCATAAAAGAAAATCATATTTATTGTGATGAAATTGGCGACGGCAATCGCGCGCATTATTCAAAGCGAACCGTTGATATAAATTATGATTATCCGTTTGGCGAGAAAGAACTTATAGCAATTGCTTACCGCGGAGATTTTGACCTCAAAAACCATATGGAAAAAAGTGGCGAGGACTTGCGCTATACCGATCCGGAAACGCAAGAAAAGTTTCTGCCGCATGTAATAGAGCCGACCTTTGGGCTTGATCGTTTACTTTTGGTTTCGATGCTTGAGGCATATACAGAAGAACAAGCTCCTACATCGGAAGAAGGTGAAACAGACATGCGCGTCGTCATGAAATTTCCTTATTGGCTTTCGCCCATAAAAGTAGCCATACTCCCACTTTCAAAAAAAGAAGAACTTTCAAAAATAGCTCGGCCGCTTTACGAAGAACTGATTAAGAGTTTTGTCTGCGAATATGACGAAACGCAATCCATCGGCAAGCGCTACAGGAGGCAGGACGAAATCGGCACGCCGTTTTGTGTAACGGTTGATTTTGAGACGTTGAACGACAATTCCGTAACAGTCCGAGAGCGGGATTCTATGCGTCAAAAACGGGTTAAGATAGGTGAATTGACTACATATCTATATGACAAGCTTAGACAATAAAGCAACACCACTTGTCCCGTTAGAAATCCGCCTAGACAGTAAGACTTTGGCGATCGGCCACCATGAGGCGGAAATTTCTAACGGGACGAAGCAAGAGAGAGTTAAAACCGCAGAGATAAGCGCTTACTTACTAAAGAAATTATCAGAGCTATAAACTTTTATGACTTTAAAGAAACTTTACAACAAGGTTAGAGTATTGAATATCGTTGTTCTTTGTGTTTTTTCTCGCAATTATAGTCTATCACTCAGCGAGAAATAGTTCTCGTAGGTTTGGTTCCTTCACCTCAGGCAGAATGTCTCATTTACCTAAGGCGAACAAGACCCTCTTGAGAGAATGTCGCGAGAAGGCGTTTTAAAATTCCATCACTGCTAGCGTATACGAGACAGGACCCGCGACGAAGGGAGCCAGGGTGGCGAGTAGCGTAACCAGCCAATAGAATTTTAACGCCTGAAGCGCATGAACGAAAAAGGGTTTTGTGAGCCCTTGACCCCGCACCGAGCCGAGCACTGCCATGCCCATTCGCTTTTTTTCGTTAAGCTCTGATTATCAGTAAATCATACTTCTAGCCAAGTAACATTATTGGTTCGAGGGCATGGTGGAAAGCGTAGTGCTCGGTCTGGTGACGGGGCTTGACAGGGTTTCACTTCCCCCTATAATGACTCCTAAGGATGCAAATTTACGATAAACTTCAAATTACGAGTGGCTAAAGGCCTGCTTTATTGTGGGGTCTGATGCCGCTCACATGAGCGGTTTTTTCGTATTTCGCATCTTGTACCTCGATAATTGAATCCTTTGGCGCATCCAGACTTTTTTGGATGCAGTCGAAGAAACAAAAAATCAATCCTTCGGCAAGCTCAGGATTATACTGAGTCTGTCGAAGTACAAAAAGTTTACCCGTCATAATTTTGCAAGAAATTTGCAAAAATTTGATAGGTTTTCTAACGAAAGTTAGAAACTCCGATTCGAGGTTACTTTCAATCCTTCGGCAAGCTCAGGATTATACCGAGCCTGTCGAGGTACAATTTTTAACTTCGACGGAGTAAAGTATCACTGCACTCTTATTCGCATTTGAGTGTAGTAATATGTCAGCATCGGGATGGTCGGCAAACCAGGTATACATTATATGTATATTTGGATAAGGGCGTATGGTGGATGCCTCGACATCAAAGAGCGACGAAGGACGCGGCGTAACAGCGATATGTCTCGGGGAGGTGTGTAGCAACCTATGATCCGGGAATTTCCGAATGGGGAAACCCTAATGAGTAAACCTCATTAACTTTCTACTATAAACCGTAGAGAGAGCAAATCCGCTGAAGTGAAACATCTCAGTAAGCGGAAGAAAAGAGAAAAATATTTTATTCCCTTAGTAGCGGCGAGTGAAAAGGGAAGAGCCCAAACCCAGTGCATCTCACTGTCGTGAGATGCAGAAAATAGAAATTAGAAAATAGAATCTAGTAGTTCAGAAAAACGGAATTTCAAAAAATTCTTAATTTCTGCATTGTGCTACTACTTTCTACTTACTATTTACTAAATTCTGCACCGAACGAGAGTGAGGTGTGTTGGGGGTTGTAAGGTAGAGACATTTTGAGATATGAAACAGGCTTCCCGCTCTTTTGGTTGCAAGTCAAACTGGAAAATAATGAATATTTTTCTAGCGCGACTTTTTTCCAAAAGAGCGGGATTATAGCGGTTTGTTTCATGTTTCAATAAAGGGTTACAAATTCATTAGTTAGCCGAATCTCTTGGAAAAGAGAACCAGAGCGGGTGATAGTCCCGTAGGCGAAAATTAGTGAACCCTTGTTTTTATTCTTGAGTAACTCGAGAACAGGCAGTCTCGAGTGAATCCGCCTGCACTATCAGGCAAGGCTAAATATCTTTGATGATCAATAGCGAAGTAGTACCGCGAGGGAAAGGTGAAAAGCACCCCGGAGAGGGGGATGAAATAGAACCTGAAACCATATGTCTACAAGGAATCGGAGTCCTATTCCGCCGCAAGGCGGGCGGACGACGATGTGCCTATTGAAGAATGAGCCAACGACTTAATTACGAATTGCAAGTCTAAGTCCACTTATGTGGATGCAGGCGTAGGGAAACCGAGTGTTAATAGCGCGTATTTCCATCCAAAATTTTGAGCTTAAATAAAAGAAAGACTCCTCGCCAGGGGCGGGAGTCATTTTGTTGGGGGAGTTTTCTCCCAGCATCACCTCACTTTCTAACTAAGAGTGTAGCATGTAACTAGAATCTTGTCAATAGCCATAAATACTATATAAAACATAGCTTTTCGAGTCATGTTTCGTACAGCACCTAACGAAGCTGTAGTCAGCTTCCATGCTGATGGTTTTGTGGTGCTGGTAGAAATATGGCTCGAAAAGAGGCTAAGATAAGCTCAAAATTTTGGATGGAAAAGCAGTTCGTTTTAGACTCGAAACCAAGCGAGCTTGCCCTGAGCAGGTTGAAGCGCCCCGAAAGGGGCGTGGAGGACCGAACTGGTGGGTTGTTCAACACCCTCGGATGACTTGGGGTAAGAAGTGAAAAGCTAATCGAGCTTGGAAATAGCTAGTTCTCTCCGAAACATCTTTCGGGATGGCCTTTGATAAAAACGAAGAGGGGGTAGAGCTACTGGTTGAGAAGTAATGGTCGAAAGACCGGCTTCTTAGTCAAACTCCGAATACTTTGAAAATCAGCTAGGGAGTTAGACTGTGGGGGCTAAGCTCCATGGTCGCGAGGGCAACAGCCCAGACCGCCGTATAAGGTCCCTAAATCTATGCTAAGTGTATAAGGTAGTGTTCTACCGCAGACAGATAGGAGGTTGGCTTAGAGGTAGCCATCCTTTAAAGAGTGTGTAACAACTCACTATTCGATGGTAGGGCGCGTCAAAAATGTATCGGGGCTAAGCATAGTACCGAAGACGCGGATGTATGAACTTCACAGAGGAAGAAATTTCCTCAAAATCGTGGGGGCGCGCGACGCGCGTGTGTGGCGATGTCACACAACCCCACACCAAAATAGTATTAAGCCGAAGCCGGGATTGCGAACTCGCGCAAGCGAGGAGCCCGGGGCCATGAGGAATATTTCATGGTGCGCAGCGACAGAGAGCGGTGTCGGCAATCCAATGCCTAATCCGCAAACTCTATTAGCTGTGGAGCGGAGGTGACGAATCCTCCCTTCGGCATAAAACTTGTAGGGGTGTAGCTCAAGAGTATAGAGCGCTCCGGTCACCCCGGAGAGATTGGCGGGTTCAAATCCCGCCACCCCGACCAGTTTTTTGCACTTTCAAGTTTGTGTGAAGGGGTAGCGCAGCCCGGGAGCGCGTCAGCTTGCGAGGCCCAGAGTAGCTTTGACCCTTGAGCATCAAGATGTAGCTCTTGGGTGGGGCACTGGCTTCAAGCTGGAGGTCGCGGGTTCAAATCCCGCCCCCTTCACCAAATTTCAATCTGCAGGAGTCCGAGAAGGGGTAAACGGTGGGTTGGTAACACAAAAGCAGGGGGAGCAGAGAAACGCTCCGAAGCAAACCATGAACCAGACAATTAGAAGCTGGTAGTGTCCCTCACCCATGCGCCCCTCTCGTACCGGGAGGGAAGGGGATCGCGCGGTCTCCTCCCTCTCGCAGATTTATTTTCGGCAAGCCGCCTTCGAGGTGAGCTTCGCCCACGGCGAGCGTTTGCATCACGCAAACGTTCGCCTCCTCTGTGAAGTTCATACGTGGTAGGAGAGCATTCTCTTTGCACTGAAGGCGGACCCGCGAGGGCCGCTGGAGCGGAGAGAAGTGAGAATGTTGGCATGAGTAACCACAATCCCAATGAGAAATTGAGACCCCGAAAATCCAAGGTTTCCGTGGCACTGGCAATCATCCACGGGTTAGGCGGCCCTAAGGTAATGGCGAAAGCCGGAACTGATGGATAGCTGGTTAATATTCCAGCCCTGCTTATATGACTGATGAAGGGACGAAGAAAACAAGTGCGCGTGTATTAATGGTTTTACATGGTTGGTCTTGAGAATGGTTCGTGCGGCAAATCCCGCGGACTGCTTTAATGCGACATTCGTAGATTGACCCTAGGTTACGGTTTTCCGTAATCAATGCGCGCGAAGAGTCTTCCAAGAAAATCTTCTAAAGTTATCATATGAGCATCCGTACCGTAAACCGACACTGGTGGATAGGGCGAGAAGCCCAAGGGGAACGAGTGATTCTTCCTTAAGGAACTCGGCAAACAAGCGGCCGTAAGTTAGCAATAAGGCCTCCCCGCTCTTAGACGCGCAAGCGCTCAAAGAGCGGGGCGCAGCGAAAGTCCCTCTGGCGACTGTTTACCAAAAACACAGCTCCCCGCGAACTCGTAAGAGGATGTATGGGGGGTGACGCCTGACCGATGCGAGAAGGTCAACGGTGGCGGTCCGTGCCGCAAGGTACGGGCTAACTGCCCGAAGCCCTCGTCAATGTCAGCGATAACTATAATCGTTCTAAGGTAGCGCAATTCCTTTCCGGGTAAGTT
>Ga0209541_10015574_pt1 | contig 11341 bp, 14 predicted proteins | sample RifCSPlowO2_01_FD_184027 | JGI IMG/M metagenome (GOLD analysis project Ga0209541, IMG submission 184027) | Groundwater microbial communities from Rifle, Colorado - Rifle CSP2_plank lowO2_0.1 (SPAdes) (version 2) | ecosystem: Environmental > Aquatic > Deep subsurface > Groundwater | place...
AAACTAAGCGAAGAACATACTGAATTTGTGTGGATCTCGCCTGACAGCAAAGAACTGGAAAAGATGGAATTTAAGCACAAGAACACCCAGAATTTCATTAGTAATGCATTCAAAACGATCAGGGGTCGGTAGTCTAGCGGCTTTTTGCAAAAAACCGAGTCGCGGTTGAATAGCAAATCGTAAATGACGTCGCCTTTACATCCTCAAAAAGCAAAGCTTTTTGGGACGTAGGAAAGAAAGAAGCAAATTACTTCTTTCCTAATGAGGCGAAGACCGGCGGTTCGAATCCGCCTCGACCCATAAAGCTTTTTCTTTTAAAAGAAAAAGCTTGCAAAAAGAAATCAGGTAAGGCTCCCGTCGTCTAGCCCGGTCAAGGATTTCGGCCTTTCGAGAGGATAAGCAAAGAACTTTCCTGTTTGAAAGGTTTGAGTTCGCGAAGCGAATGATGACAAACTTGGTGGAAGAAAGCCGATGGCGCGGGTTCAAATCCCGCCGGGAGCATTTTAAGGGAGAACTATGCGCTATTTTGCATTTTTCATGGCAGACCCAACAAATTACGATGCCAAATTTATAGAACAACGGGCAAAAAAACTGAGGCTACAACTTCACCGGATGGAACCGGGAAAATTAGAGCCAACAAATAAATTGTGCCTGCATTACGTTCTTGGCATTTGTAGAAGTGACTACGCAATCGAAGCAGGAAGCATATATGAGGCGATGAGGTATGCAGATAAGATATTCGGAGGACTTGATGAAGATACTTTTATTACGTTGCACGGTTTCTTTAAAATAAGACCAATGCCACAACAGCTTTCTTTCCAATTCTAGACGCTTCTCTTCTGAGAACAGAAGTCTATTTTTATCTGCATAACTATAGATTATTTGACTACTATGGATTCCAATCAGCTCTTGGAAGAATACAGGAAGGGCAGGAGGGATTTCTCAGGCATAAAACTCACAAACGCAAATCTTTCCGGGGTAATCTTGGAAGGAGCGGTATTCAAGAATTGCAACTTATCTGACACGCATTTTGACCACAGCGACCTGTCAGGCGCAGATTTCAGCAACTGTCATATGACAAGATGTTCCTTCTTTGGCGCAGTTCTCAAAAAGACGAATTTTGAAGAAGCTGACCTCAGCTACGCGACGCTTAAAAATGCATACTTCGAGAACACGCGGCTGGGCAGGGCAAACCTGATGTGGGCCCATCTCTGCGAAAGCGACCTTGCAAGAAGCAGCATAGAGAACGCAAACCTGACATGGTCATGCCTCATAGGCTCGAACCTGAGCGAAGACCAAATAAAGTCCATACCGGAAGCGACGCTTACCACGATATCCATGACCAAGCGGCCTTCAGAACAGAAAACAACTTATGCCAACCAGCAAAGCATAACAGCCGGTATCTCTGGATATGGCTCAGGCAAGGACGAAACTGCGCTGTACACTAACCCGCAGCCGAAAGATAAGAAAAAACAGGACTGGTGCTGAATGGACCGGCTGGATTGCTGCAAAGAAGTTTTGCTTCTTTGGGCTGCCAGCGAGCTTCGCTCAGCTGAGCGTGAACCCAAGTTCAAATACCTTACATGGACCGGCTGGGATTTGAACCCAGAGCCTCTTGCTAGAGAGGAGAAGAAACCCATGATTTCTCTCCTTCTAACCTCATTTCCTTTAGAAAATGTTAGGAAGAGGGTAGAGGGAGAAACGCAGTTTCTCCTCTTGCAAAGCAAGCGATCTTCCGTTGATCTACCGGCCCGAGACTTAGAGATATTAGTAGAGAGCTTAAATAAATTGTTTCGGATGTTGGTCACTATGGACATAAAAACCGCAATAAAACTGAATAATGGCAGCAAGATACCTATCCTCGGCCTGGGTACTTGGGAACTCACTGGCAAAAACGCCGAACAGTCTGTATTGTGGGCCCTTGAAGCCGGCTACAGGCACATCGATACTGCTTCTATCTACGGCAACGAGAAAGAAGTGGGCAGTGCAATCAAAAAAAGCAAGGTTCCGCGCAAAGAAATATTTGTTACAACGAAGTTGTGGAACTCCGACCACAAGAATCCCGAAAAAGCACTGGAATCCAGCCTGCAAAAGCTTGGGCTGGATTATGTTGATCTTTATCTTATTCATTGGCCAGCTAAGCAAAGAAATGAGACGTGGAAGAAACTTGAGCAGTTTCTAAAAGATGGAAAATGCAAGTCTATAGGAGTCAGCAACTTCACAATAAAACATCTTACAGAGCTAATGAAAACAGCAAAGATCGTGCCGGCCGTGAACCAAGTAGAATTCTCACCTTTCCTTTATCAAAAAGAACTTCTTGAGTTCTGCAAGTCAAAAGGCATAAGCCTCGAAGCCTACAGCCCGCTGACAAGAGGGCGAAAGCTTGGCGATTTAGAATTAGCAGCAGTTGCCACAAAGAACAAGAAATCCCCGGCACAGATAATTCTCCGGTGGGCGCTGCAAAAGGATATTGTAGTTATACCAAAATCTAAAAGCAAGGAGAGAATAGTAGAAAACACAGATATTTTTGACTTCAAAATATCTGAAGAAGACATGAAAGCCCTTGACGAACTAAATGAAGATTATAGAACATGCTGGAATCCGGATGAGATAGATTAACTCAAGGCTTAATCTTCTTGTAATGTTCGAAGATGTCTTCGAAAGCGCGGCAAAAATAATCGCGCGCATATTTGACAGTTTTCCGCCCTTCGGGCGTGATTGAGTATACGATTGTTTTACCCTTTTTCTCACCCTTAATTAGGTGCTTTTCTTTAAGGTCTTTTAGTGCAGGATAGATAGTACCAGGCTTAGGTTTCTCGCCGCGGCGGTTTCCTATTTCTTCAGCAAGCTGCTCGCCATGCATAGGCTTCTTGGAAAGCAGCCACAGAATGTGGAAAGACAGCATCCCCCGCATGTCGCAACCGTATTTATGTTTCATACTCAGGATACCACCTATCTTTAGATGGTGGAGAAAACCAGCAAATCCACAAATATAAATGTGGTTTCCTAGTATCACAACCATCGTTTAGTAATATCATACATATACCATCGTTTTCAAACGATGGTTGTGATATCAACTACAATATATTGGGCATCCTATATATTTAAATACTTGAGCTAGCCATGTATAGGATATCCTATATTGGATAAACAACAACAGCGGAGGTAATAACGATGGACTCTATATGCATAGAAAACTGTGAGAAAGAGGACATGTACGATTTGATGGAGCACAGGCTGATGCAGATGACTTTCTGGGCACACAAAGAAGTCCTCTTTGAGAAGATAAAGCAGAAAATAGAGCAGCAAGAAGGAGAAAAGCTTGAGAAAATAGCGGAACTTCTTGTAGAAGCTTCAAGAAATAGAACGAAAAGAGCGCAGGAAGCAGATGCAAAAACTGAGGAGATAAAAGACAAGCTCAGAGAAGCTTTAGACGAATAAACAATTTTTCCTTTTTTATTTTCCAGTAATTTGCCTTAAACGAGATGATTACAATGGACCTGCCATGGGGAGACGAGAAGACGACAAAGTTTGTAACAAACGTAGGATTGATAACGAGCAACGGACCGTACGGCTACAACATCATGGCAGCCGAATGGACGCATCAGGTATCTTATTCTCCAAGTCTTATCCGCAACATTGTTTAAAACTGCTGTCTTTAGACAGCAGATATTACACAAACAATGTTGGGATGACATGCTCTCAGAAACCCACGACTTTAGTCGTGGGAGTATTAAGAGCATATCATAATGGTCAACGTCGGCTTCAACAAAGCTACGGAAGCTAATATCAAGAACACAAATGAATTTGGCGTCAGTCTAGCTGCCTTTGACCAGACGTTGCTGCTAGCATATCTGGCGGCAGCAGCGGAAAAGATGTCGACAAAATTCCCAAAAAACGTAGCTTTTTGGAATCTCGGAGAAGCTTCGCTTCTCCCAAGATAAAGGTGCTTAAGGAACTAGGAACTGAATTTTACAAAGGCAAAAAAATAGATACACTCATGGTGAAAGGGGCTGTGCTGAATATTGAATGCAAACTTCTAAAAATGGAAAAACTAGGCGACCATACAATGGTCGTGGGTGAAGCTCTTGAAGCTTCAGCCAGCGAAAAGAAACCACTTATTTATCACAGAGGCAAATATTGGCACCTCGGCAAGCAGATGCAAAAACCGCCTGAAGCTGTTAGAGAAAAAATAAGCAAGCTTGTAGAAAAATACAAAAAGAATTAGCTACGGATCTACAAAACGTAACCTAAAAGAAAACATTCCACCCCCAGAAAACCGGGGTGCGAAGCTTCTGTGAAAAACACTTATACCAAGGCCGCCGCTGAAAACCTTTGGCTTGAATATGCCATATGAAATATCAACGTTTGTCCTGAACAGTGCATGGACTGGGATAGCCAGCAGCAATAACATTCCAGCCAGCACAGCCAGAAATATAACAGACTTCATAATAGAAATAAGACATGAAATCTTTTAAGCCGGAAGCAAGTAATTTCCAAGCATCACGAGAAAATTACGTATATTCACTTCTTCTTTTCTTCAATCTTGCTGAAAAGAATGCCGTGACCAACTGAAACAAGCTGCAGGGCATTGCATTTGCCGCATTCCACGTTTGCTACAGTCATAGCACCAAGGAGATTGCAGTTTTTTGTTGAGAATTTTGCAGTCGATAATATATCGAGATCACATTTACATTTGATGCATTGAAACATCATATACCTTCTTGGAAAAGTCTTGACAGAAGCACGAAGATTTTCTCAGAAAAAGATTTCTGGAAAAACACAGAAGCCGCAGCTTCTGCGATTTGGCGCCTATCATGACCTTGCATATAAAAAATTTAGGAGGTGATCCAGCCGCACGTTCCCGTACGGCTACCTTGTTTGTCGCTCTAAAAACATATTTCTAAAGTTACGACTTAGCCCTCCTTGCAGACTTTTTGTTCGACTCGCTCAGCGCGAGCCTCACAAAAAACCCACTCGGATGGCTTGACGGGCGGTGTGTGCAAGGAGCAGGGACGTATTCAGCGAAAGAATCCACAGATGCAAAAACATGTGGTGCCAAAATTTTCTTTATTATCATAGTCAAACCATTTATTCTGGCGAAGTAGAACGACATACCTTTGGTATGTCAAGCCACCTGCCATCCGCCCATTACTAATTCATCTAACAAAGAAAACAATTTGTGGTTCTTGCACCTATGATGACCTTCGCTTACTAGGAATTCCGGCTTCACGAGGGCGGGTTGCAGCCCTCGATCCGAACTAAGCGTAGGTTTGTGAGTTTGGCTTCCGCTTACGCGGTTGCATCCCATTGTCCTACGCATTGTAGGCCGCGTGTAACCCATGGAAATTCGAGTCATACTGACCTGCCGTTGCCTGCTCCTTCCTCTGATTTAGCACCAGCGGTCCCGCTAGAGTGCATGCTTTCCGTGGAAAACATTAGCAACTAACGGCACAGGTCTCGCTCGTTTCCTGACTTAACAGGACACCTCACGGCACGAGCTGACGACGGCCATGCAACATCTCTCAGCTTGTTAGGTAACCCCTTCAGAGTGACCCTCATTCTGCTGTCTTTCCTGGTAAGGTTCCTGGCGTTGAATCCAATTAAACCGCAGCCTCCACTCCTGGTAGTGCTCCCCCGCCAATTCCCTTAAGTTCACTGATTCTCGACAAATATGGCCGAGAGGATATTCAGCCTTGCGGCCGTACTCCCCAGGCGGCCCACTTAACGCCTTCGCTCCGGCACCACGAATCCCCTAGAGATCCGTGACACCAAGTGGGCATCGTTTACAGCTTGGACTACCGGGGTATCTAATCCCGATCGCTACCCAAGCTTTCATCCCTCACCGTCGAACCCGTTCCAGTTGAACGCCTTTTATGGAATTTTTCCAAGATACATCAAAGCTGGAGTTCAAATTCAAAATTTCATTTGTTCCTTAGAAAAAAGCTCGCCACAGGTGGTCCTCTTCGGATTAACGGATTTTACCCCTACCCGAAGCGTACCTTCAACCTCTCCCGGTCCCAAGCCTGATAGTTTCTCCAGCACTTCTGACAGTTTGCTGCCAGATTTGGTGTTCGCAAAAAGCATTTCTGATGCGAACAGCATCTGCGGAAAACATTAATGTTTTCCGAGAGCTCAAAGAAACTTGTTTCTTTGGAGCAAATTCAGAAAGCTTCGCTTTCTGCAAATTTCACCAGAGACACATCAAGCCGGCTACGGATGCTTTAGGCCAAATAATCGTGACTACCCCTCGTGGCGCGGTTATTACCGCGGCGGCTGGCAACCGTATGACAAAAGACAAGCGTTTATATCATTAAGTTCTTCGTCTGTTAGAATTTTTACGAAATCTGGAATCAGTCTAAAATATTTCTCGCATTTTTGTTTTGTTACGAGAATACAATTGAATCCAGAGCCATGATATAGGGAAAATTTAACTGCCAAATAAAGCCACCGATCTTCCGCTTCCCAATAACAACATTCTATGATGTTGTTGCCAGTCTTAAAGTCTGGATAGAATTTTTTATCTCCTATCCGCAGAAACGGTTCGTATTGATATTTCATAGAGGACTTGACAAGTTGAATGGCAACTTTCTGTTCAAGTTCGTTTACCATCTTCTCGTTATAAGGTCCTGTGTAAAGACGTTTGCCTGTTACTTTCAAACCTTCCTTGAACCATTCCATCCATAAATGACGTTTGCTATGAATTCCTGCATGTTTGATTCTTGCAGCTACCCCACCTTTTCTTGCTCTCAATCTTCTTTCATTCAAACTCAAAGTTTTCGCGGCTGCAAAACCACCTTTCTTTGCATTAATCATTGCTCTTTGTTTACGACTTTCTGAATCTTCTATCTTCCATTTTTTAAAATTCAAAGATATCTTAGAAAATTCCAAAGGAAGTTGAACAAAATCCTTTAGTTTAGAGGTATAGAAAATTGCTTTTTGTTTTGTTGTTATTTTCTTATTCCCTCTTTCTAAATTAGCAATTGTATTAACGCTTTTGGAAAACTTTTTAGCAAAAGCATTTCTATCAAGTCCACAATTCAGACGAAATAAAACTAGAATTCTAGAATCTTTCAGGAGAATTTCTTGAATTTTAGAATATTCCTTTTCTTTCTCAATCTGATAGTAAATTTCTTGTATATCTTCTTGAGAAAGTCTGAATTGCATTGCTTATTTTTGACAATTCCCATTTATATGCTTGTCTATCCTTGCCCACCACTTATTCCTCCACCTATATAATCCTTTCTTTTCGCAAGCGTTTTCTTTCACGAAAGAAAAGGCTTTTACAGTGAAGAAAAGATACCGCTTAGCGGCATCACTCAGGATTCCCTTGTCAGACTTTCGTCCATTGCAAAGTTTTCGCGCCTGCTGCGCCCCGTAGGGCCTGGCTTCATGTCTCAGAAGCCATCTCCGGGCTATCGCTCTCACGACCCGTACGGATTACAAGCTTGTTAGGCTTTTACCCTAACAACAACTTAATCCGTCGCAGTCCCATCCTATCGCGCCTTGCGGCTTTCGATGAAGGGGCATTCCAGCCATTATCAACTATGGGGTATTATCCTCACTTTCGCGAGATTATCCCCCACGATAGGGCAGGTTAACTACGTGTTACTGAGCAGTTCGCCAAGATGTATTGCTACACCTTTGACTCGCATGGCTTAGCCGAATCCTGATAGAGGTAGTCTCCGGCGGGATCAGCCGGAATTGTTAGGTTAGCACTACTAATATTTACTGTCCCTCTATTCATGATAGAGTTGCGTCTCTTCGTGCTTCTATCTTGCATAATGACAACATCACGCAATCACGCTTGTCTGCATCTGGAAAAATGATTTCTTCACGCATGGCAAACAGCCTTATCTGAAACCGCGCCTTGATGCAGACATCAATATTATATGAGATAGATGGGCATACCCAAGTTTAGAAAACAAGTTTTGCCAAACCTGACCGCCCAATGATGTAAATGAAAATTCACATCAAAAACAGTTATAATACCAGAGAAAGTTATATAAAGGTTAATAAAGGGCCCTATTGAGAAAGTTCAAAACCGAGGTCAGTCACTGCTTTAGAGTCTTCTTCTGAAACTGGCTTGTTTACCCGGAAAGAAACAGCTTGGTATAATTCAGATGACATATCTTGTGCGATCACTACACCAGACCCGTCTTTTACTGGAGGTGTTTGAGGATCATAACCTTTCTTTTTCAGTTGAGTAAACATATCATTTAGAATTGGTAGCGGTTTTCCCATATACTGAGCTGCAAATTGTGGAAATGTTAAGTCCGGATTTAACAGCCTTTCTGCAGAATACTTTTTTCTGCATTCTCGCAACTCTGCTGTATCTTTCAATTCAGTAAAGTACCAGAATCTTTTTTCTCTTCTTTCACTCATTCAGTAATTTATCATATTATACGTTTTGTACATATCGATGCCACATGCGGGGGGAGAGAATTTCCAGCCTTTTCTTTTCCCGAGGGTTTTCTTTCCTAAAGAAAAGGCTCTTTGAACTCTCGTAGACACTAAGTCACAAGGCCCTCAACCTTGCCCCATTGACCATGCTAGGGAACCCCCGCTTGAATCTTAATTGTATGAACTCTGATTTTAAATTTGCGTGTTCTTCATACTTTGAAAATTAATAAAGGGGTTCTGGACAATAGATTAATTAGTGACCATTCACGGCAGAAGAATTAGTTCATTATCAAAATGAGCGCAAGAGTGCGTTAAACCCAGAATTAACATATCTTCGTACAGTGACTCATGGAGAATTTCATTACGATGTCTTTGCTCGTGAACAAGATGGCGCAGTAGTTATGCAACTTGTTCCAGCTATAAGATGTTTTTTGCGTAAAGATCATCCAGAACTTGTTTCTTGACCCACCCAAACCTTTTTATATTTTTATACATTACTTCTGGTTACGCAGGGTCAGAAATCCTGCATTTCTACAATAAAGTTGAACTACCAAAAGCTGTTCAGAGTGGCTTTGGTCTTTGTGGCAAAAGACGAAGTTTGCAGCAGGTAGATGGCATATGACAAAATCAAGAACGTATCTATGCTTTCTCTCTGTCTAATTCTGAACAGTGTTAACAAGGCGTGAATAATGTCAAATGAAACTTTGATCGTGTCAAAAAGTATTTGGTAATTTTATAATCATCTAGTATGATTGCGGCCCCCGAAGAAATTCGTTGGGTTAAGCGCAGAGCAATTGGAATACGCTTTTAGCGTTTTCCTTTTCAAAAACATATGAAGCGGTCACAGGTCCGGAGGTAAAGATAGCTAGCTCCCATGGTATTTGGTGGATGGCTTGGTTCAGGTGGCGACGAAGGCGGTGGTAAGCTGCCAAAAGTCTCGGCGAGACGCATGCAGTCTTCGAACCGAGAATTGCCGAATGGGACATCCTGTATACTCCCGCAAGGGAGGGCGAACGGCCAGAATTGAAACATCTTATTACGGCCAGGAAAAGAAAGCAATTGCGATGCTGTTAGTAACGGCGAGTGAAAGCAGCAAAGGACAAACCGAAGCTTTGCTGAAAAGACAAAGCAATGTGGTGTTTGGACTCGTGTCTTGCCTCATTCAACGAGGAGAAGTCTGCTGGATAAACTTTTTAGAAAAAGTTTGATCAAAAACTTCTGAAAAGTTTCAGCATAAGCAGCGCGCCAAAGCGTGACAGCCGCGTATCCGAAGTTGAGAAGGTGAATGGCGAGTATCCAGAGTACTGTTTCTTGAATTAGGAGCAGGAATACGGGTCTCATCTAGATCCAATCCTAAATACACCCTGAAACCGATAGCGCAGTAGTACGGTGACGGAAAGTGTGTTGTAGAATCCACAAATGAATATATACTAGTACCGTATAAACCGTGCATACGGTACTAGTATGAGCTGGCCTCTGATAGATATCCTAAGATTGCATCACCCAAAAGATACTGAGAAATCTTCTGTGAGAGCTTTTGGCAGTTTAGAATTAAACAGAATTTTCTATGAACTTTGCAAGAAATATGTAGCAAAGAACAACTTGAGTTACAGGATTCTTGCAAAAGAGATTTTTGGAGTAAATCCAAATTCGCTTCAAAGCTGGAGAGGTTTTAATAAGGAATACAAAAACGAACATCCGATTCCACTTTGGGCATTAGATAAAATGTTGGAATTAAACGATCTGAAACATACGGAACAACATAGAAATTTAATCAAGAATATCAAGTTTTTGCAATGTGGTCGTGTAAGTGATAAAGTAAGAGCAGAGATATCCTTGACACCTGAATTAGCACGATTTTGTGGTGCTCATGCTGCTGATGGATGCCTAAATTTAGTAAAAGGCAAAGGGCCATTGACAGCAAGATGGGATTTAGGAGACCAAGAAAAAGAAAATGTCTTGGAAGTAAGGAATTGGATAAAAAAATCTTTTGGATTCAGACCAATTCTGATGCAAAAAGGTAAGATGTCATATACTTGGAGCAACAAACAAGTTCTTTCCAGATATTTGACACAAATTTTCGACTTTCCAATAGGTAGGAAAACAGAAATTGTTCGAACTCCTAAAATTCTTTTAGAAAACGATGAAAGAATTCTGGAAAAGGTTAATACAGATACATTGACTAAATTGCAAATTGAATTTGCAAAAGAGGTTGTAAATTTTGATGGACATTCGACCTTATCAGGAAAGGTAATTCAAGTTGGTCTTGGTTCAAATAGTAAGCAACTTCTAGAAGATGTGAGAAATATTTTTGAGAAAGTAAGTATTAACTTTCATATTTATAATGATAAAATACTGACAACTTCTTACGGAGAAAGCAAAAAATTATATTCTATAGGATTATTCAGAGGCCAGAAAAGAGAAAAATTTCGCAAACTGATTCTGCAACATGCCCGCAAAGCTGAAAAGAAGGGGTAACACCCAATCAAAAGAGCCTGAAACCAGGTACCTATAGTTAGACGGGTAACGCTGCTCGCAAGAGCAGATGATTCCGTCGTCCGTTTTGAAAAACGGGGCAGGGAGTTCATTCTCGTGGCGAGCAGGAATGCGAAGCGAAAGCGATAGAACGCAGGCAACAAGGTTCGTCGTGTTAACGCGCGATTAGTCACGGGATTGAGACCCGAAACCAGACGATCTAACCCTGGGCAAGGTGAAGTTTCGCGAAAGCGAAATGGAGGCCTGATACCGAACATAGTCCAAACTTGTCGGGTGACCTGGGGTTAGGGGTGAAAAGCCAATCGAGTCTGGTGATAGCTGGTTCCTCCCGAAATGCATCTAAGTGCAGCCTCGCCTATGGTTGACAGCAGGGTAGAGCACTGATTAGATGGCTAAGGGCCGAGAGGTCCAACCACCTTGTCAAACTCCAAATCTGCTGTTG
>Ga0209541_10015576_pt1 | contig 11340 bp, 10 predicted proteins | sample RifCSPlowO2_01_FD_184027 | JGI IMG/M metagenome (GOLD analysis project Ga0209541, IMG submission 184027) | Groundwater microbial communities from Rifle, Colorado - Rifle CSP2_plank lowO2_0.1 (SPAdes) (version 2) | ecosystem: Environmental > Aquatic > Deep subsurface > Groundwater | place...
CTTCGCGAAGAACTCCACCACGTTCAGACGGGCGCCGTGTATGAACGACTCGAACATGCCGACCAGGCAGGAGGCAGCGTGGAGCGCCACGTAAGCTGCTGCGGTGAGCGCGAAGAAAAATATTCCTGACAGCGAAAGCTCGATTCGCGGGAAGAGGAGCTCGTTTATTGTTTCTGCCAGTATGAGGCCGCCCAATCCGACCGCGGCTATACGGATGTAGGACATTATGTTAGATGCCAGCCCTGGTATTTCTATTGCCGCAATCGGGCCTTCAGACCAGATAAGCACCGCCACCGATGCCACAAACAGCGCGATTGCCTGGACGGCAAGGAAGAGAAACGAGCTGAACATGAATATTGCAACAAGGAAAAAGCCCGATATTTCTATCCCGAGCCAGGCAAGCTTTCCGGCTGCGTGCTTCCTTGAGTGGTGCCACTCGTTTATAGCGCCGAGGATGAAGCCGAGTGCAAGGTGCACTGTCCCGATTATTATGGTGAGGAGCATCAGCGTTTCTATCGAGGAGACGCGGTGGAAGCCCTCGTAGAGCTGCACGCCTGTGAAGCCCAGCTTTTCAAGGAGATGCGTGTGCGAAAAGCCGAACCACTCGTCAAATGCCACGCCGAGGAAGAAAGTCGGTATTGCCGAGAGCATCCAGATGAGCGAGACCTGGTTGAGTATGCCCCCCTGCTGCGACTTTTTGGCAAAGTAGGATGCCATGAGGAAGGAGAGCACGGCGTATCCCGCGTCGCCGAGTATGAGCGCGTAGAAAAGCGGCACTGTGAGCACCAGCAGCATGGTCGGGTCTATTTCCGAATACTGCGGAAGCGAGATGAGCTCCACCACGAACTGGAAGGGCTTTGCCTGCTTGGGGTTGGAAAGCAATGTGGGCGGGCTGTCCTTGTGCTCGTCCATGCCTGCATCATAAACGTGTATCTTTTTCCCGAAGTGCCGATGAAGCTCAAGCGCTACTCGCTTGAAGTGCGAGGCTTCAACATAGCCTTCTATGTAGTAAAGCGATTCGGTTGCAGAGAACATGGTGGATATTTTCGCCCTGTCCGCCTCTATGGAGAGCGACTCCTCGAGCGCTGCGAGCTTGGGGTAATGCGCGTCAGAGAAGCGCTGTAGCCTGTTCTGCGTTGCTGCAATTTTTTCCCGGAGGGAGGACTCGGATTGCTTCAGGCTGGAAATCGCGTGCTTGGGGGTTGAAGTGAGCGCTGGAAGCGGCAGGATTTGCCCGAATCCCTCGAGGAATTTTGCGTCCTCTGCTTTTGGGATTGCGACAAGGATGAGGCTGCCGGACACAACAAATGAGCAGTTCTTGCGCTTGGGAAGCAGCATCTGCGCGAGCTTCAGCTTTTCCTTTGTTGATTTTACCAGCGAAAACTGCAGCGAGTCTGATTTAAGGTGCGAGAAATCAATGTGCAGTTCGGAAAGCTCGGAAAGGGACTTTTGCTGTTGGAGGATGCCGTCAAGCTCGCGGGAGAGGTCTTCCCTTGCTTTCAGCATTTCCTGCAGCTTGTCGGATTCCTTAAGAAGCTCATCCGCCTCCTTTATCGGGGAGGCAAACTCGTATTTTTTCTTTGCTGTCTTTCCTGTTTTCCCGAGAGACTCCTTCATCGAGCGGATGCGGATGAGCCGCTGAGAAATATCATCGTAGGAGGAGAGGGGGCCTGCGCGCTCAGTTTCCGGCAATGCAGCATCCTTCAGGTGCACGGCAGAGAGGTTTTGCAGGGATTTGATTACCGAGGGCGCAGCCTGCTTAAGGCAGATTGCGCGGATGCAGCTCATCTTCACCGGGTGCAGCATGTTCCCCTCTCACAGGACGCTGGCAGACAGCTGCTCCACGTCCCTGTCGCTTAATCTCTTGCCCCTTATCTTTTCAGCCTGCTTCCTTGCATCATGCAGACGCTCGGACACCTCATGCTCTGTCTTTCCCCGTTCGGACGCGAATATTTCGTTTTTCGCCTCCACCGCCTCCTCGGCAGCGCGGCTGGCTATTTCAACTGCCTTCTCCCTGCCCTGCGCCTCTATGCGCGCGGCTTCCTTTTTTGCCTCTTCCACTTTTGCAGCAGCCGACTTTTCCGCCTCCTTCAGCGTTTTCACTGAGGATAGGAAGTCGTCAGGCGTTGCAGCATGCGCGTGCGCACCGCGGTGCGCCGCCTTGGCGTCGACTGAAGTGTTAGTCACTTGCACCACCCAAAAAGATCCAGGAGGCCTGCAGCCTCCTGCCTCCCCATTTGCCTGCAAATGAGGACTGGATTGTTGGCACCATTACGGATTATTGTCTTTTAAATATATTCCTATCGTCAGAGCCCGCCTAGACCGTCAACGGCAAGCTTTGCGCCTGCCAGGAGCACTGCCGCAAGCACAAGTTTCCTGAATGTCTTCTGGTCTATCCTGCCGACAATCTTCCTGCCTGTGAATGAGCCGGCAAGCGCTATTATGAAGAGGAGGGGGATTGCGGCATAGTACTGCTCCTGAAGGAATCCGCCTGCAAGGTATACTGGGATGCGCGTGAGGTCAACCGCGAGCGCTATTGCTGCGGCTGTTGCTATGTAGACCTCTTTCTTCAAGGAGAATGCGGTTAGGAAAGCTCCGCGCAGGGCGCCGCCCGTGCCTATGAGGCCTGCGAAAAAGCCGGATAGGGAGCCGCCAGCGATGCAGTTTGTTTTTGTCGGGGCGAATTTCAGACCCGGCTTTGCAAGTGACATTGCCGCATAGCAGACCAGGAAAACCCCCAGAACGCCCCTGAGCGCAGCCTGGGGCAGGTGGCTTACCAGAAGTGCGCCTGCAAGCGTCGCTATTACTGACGGGATTCCGAACCTGAGGATTAGCCCGGTGTCAAGCCCGTGCCTGAAGAAAGTGATTCTGCCAATGTTGCCGCTTATGTGCAGTATTGCGACGAGCACGAGCGCTGTGGGGAAATCCACGAAGAGGAGCGCAAGGGGCAGGAATACGGTTGAGGAGCCGAACCCCGCCATTGTGCCGATTACCTCTGCGAGGAACGCTGCGAGGAAGAAGAGAGCGTCAAGCGGCATCTAAAGCCCCAGGTCCCGTATTATCCTGCTTGTCTTTGCCAGCTTTTCGTCCATCTTGTCAGTCAAATGCACTATTTTGCAGGGGACCGGAAGGGACATGGGCTTCTGGTCGTAGCCGAACACCACGGCATCCGGGCGCACACGGTAGAAGGTTTCCATTATGTCGGTCGAGCCGTTTATCGCAAGGTCAACCGGCTTGAGCGCAGCAACCATTGCCCTGCGGTATTCCATTTCGTGTATGGGTTTCCTTTTCTTCACCTGCTCCACCCGCTCGTCAGTGGAAACCACCACCACAAGAAGGTCGCCCTGCTCGCGCGCCTTCTCAAGCGTGAGGACATGCCCGATGTGCAGGACATCGAATACTCCGCCGGTAAGCACGACCTTGAATTTGTCCCGCTCAGTCCGGGTGAGCCAGAAGCGGCTGTTCTCGCCCCTTGTCAGAAGCGCTCGCTCGCCCTCGGTGAGATTTGCCATCTCGTGGCCTGAAAGCCCGTTCTCTTTCACGGTGAGAAGGTATAGTTCGCGGATGTCCATCAGATGCACTGAAGAAAAAGAGCAGCAGAACTAATTAAAGCTTGGCATCGACTAGCGGGAAGTATGATGTGTACATTATGGGCTGAGGGAATATTTTGTCCGCCCATTTTCCATCTTCTTTTAATCCGAGCATGAAATAGGAAATCGAGACTTGTTTGAAGGGGTCGGTAATTTGGGAGAATGGGAGGAGTTCCAGTTGCTGTTCCGAAACATCCTTTACGATGACAAACCTGTCCAGCTTAACGTCGTAGGCGAATTTTTCTCCATCCCCAGGCAGGCGGCAAGTTTCCAGGTCCTCCGTTCCTATGGATAGCTGAAGGCCAAGACCTTCCCCGTGAGTGCCATTCTTTGCAAGCCCGGCTTTTTTGCCACTGCCCTGTTCGTACCTGAAGAAGAGAACATCTGATTTGCCCACCTGTTTTTCTGGAACCTTAAACGTAATGTCGACCATCCCAGTTAGATTGTGATCGCATCTGAGATTTATTTCATAGAGGAGAACTTCGTCACGCTTGGAGGCCTTGTCACGCCCGGCATTTATCATGAAAATGCCGGTGCCGACAATTTCAAAGTTGAATCCGCTACCTTCAGTGCCTTGGGGGAACAGGTCATCTTTTGAGAGGCGCATGATGGAGCTTATCGGCATTATGCGCTTTGTTGGCATGTCCCTTAGAACCGTTATCCCGTTGGTCCATTGAACAGAGATATTTTTCTTGGCAACTGTAGGAGGCATGCAAACTTTGTTGTTAGATGTATATTTAAATGATATAGATGGCGGATTACTTTACGGGTAAAGCCTGTTAATCGTGCGCGGGAAGGGTATTGCGTCCCTGATGTGGTCAAGCCCGAGCATCCACTTCACCAATCTCTCTATTCCCAAGCCAAAGCCCGAGTGGGGATAGGAGCCGTATTTCCTCAGGTCAATGTACCATTCGTAGTCCTTCTGCGGAAGCTTGTTCTGCTTTATCCTTTTCATGAGCTCGTCGTACTCCCAAATCCTCTCCGAGCCGCCGATTATCTCGCCGTGGTCTTCTGGCGCCAATACATCCGCTGCCAAAGCTGTGCCTGGGCTGTCCGGGTCTTCGCGCATGTAGAATGCCTTGAGCTCAATTGGGAAGTTTGTAATGAAAATTGGCTTTGTCTCGTCCTTTGTGAGCAATGCCTCCTCGTCCGCGCCTATGTCCTGCCCTTTCTTTATGTTCGCCCCGCGCTTCACTGCAAGCTCGACAGCGTCCTCGTAAGTCATCCTCTTGAAGGGCGCGCGGACTGCCTTGAGCGCCTCGGGCTTCCTGCCAAGCGCCTCAAGAATGGGCAGCTGCTCCTTCGCCATCTTCTGCGCGACGTATTCCAGCATTTTTTCCTGCAGCTCCATGTTCATCTTCTGGTTGTAGAATGCCATTTCCGGCTCAAGGTGCCAGTATTCGCACAGGTGGCGCACTGTGCGGGACTTCTCTGCCCTAAATGACGGGGCAAGAACATAGACATTCTCAAGCGCTGTTGTGAATACTTCTGCGTAAAGCTGCGATGACTGTGTGAGGTACGCCTTTTCCCCGAAGTAGTCAAGCTCGAAAAGCGTGGAGCCGCCCTCGCAGGCCGCGCCTGTTATTATTGGAGGGGTGAGCTCCCAGAAGCCCTCCTTGTCGAAGAATTCCCTCAAATACCAGATTATCTTGTGCCTGCCCTTCATTATTGCAGTGAGCTTCTGAGAACGGAGCCACAAGTGCCTAGTGTCGAGAAGGAATTCCACCGATTGGTCCTTTGCTATTGGGAAGGGCTCGCCCTGTGCCACCAATTGCACCTGCGTTGCAGCCAGTTCGTAGCCGCCGGGAGCGCGCTTGTCCTCCTTCACTTCGCCTTCAATCAATATCGTCGATTCAATGTAAGCAGAGGATGCGTCGGCAAACGCCTTTTCGCCTACTGCGTCCTTTTTCACCGCGCACTGCACCACGCCCGTGGAGTCGCGGATTACAAGGAAGCACAACCCTCCGCTTGTGCGGGAACGGTGGACCCATCCCCTTATCTTCACCTTCTTGCCGCTGTGCTCACCCTTGAGGATGCTGGCTATCTGCGAATAATCGGTTGCTAGGACGTCCATATGGGGGAAATGCGCCTAAAACAAATAAAAGGGGTTGCTCCTGTCCTACCAGAAGAAGTTCTTGAACTGCTTTTTACTTGCCGCCCACTTGACATCGCCGTAGGGCAATGACGCGGCATATTGGAGCTGGGAATCGCTTAGGATGCCCATTTTGGAAATTGCCATTTTCCTTACTGATTTGTCATGGTTCGCCAGCCATATCAGCAGCATCACCCGCTCCATTGGCCTGCCGGCAAATTCCTTGAGATCCTGGTCCAATGCAGGTATGAAATATGAACTGGCGCGCTTGATAAGTGCGTCGACTTTCTGGCTGCCAAAGCGCAATCCGCAGCTTTCTGCAAGGCGCAACAGCGGCACCAATGACACTCCGTCGTTTTCCCTCGCCAGGAGCGCCTCAAGAACCCTCAACCGTTCCTGTTCGGACGGAAGCCCAAGCGCAATCTCAAGACCGGTTTCCCGCGGGGCTTTCCATTTCGAGCTTATGCAGGAGCCAATCATGGAATGCTGCTGTCCCTTCGGCAGCTTTTTCACCGCCTTTGCAGCCCAGTCGGCAAGCGTGGAGTTTTTCTCGTGGTCCATGCACTTTGCAAGGACCAGATTCTGGACTTCCGGCTTTAATGAGCCCAAAAGGTTTGACGCCTTCTCCTTCTGCTTGTAATGCCCGTCTGAAAGCGTGGAAGAAAGCAGCCGCGCCTGCACGCCATCCTCAATATCCGAGACGGCCAGCAGCATTTCCAATGCATCCGCGCTATGATTGCCAGCCTCGTTCCCGAGGCGGTGCTTGTCGGCTTCATCAAGTTTCGCGCCCTGCGCAACCGCATCCTTTGCCGCCTGCACGTCCATCTTGGAGATTGCGTCATGCAGCTTTTGGTCCGGGGTTTTTGCCGCTGGCTGCCGGCTGGAATTGGGCACTGCGCTGCCTGCGGATTTGACAGGCTCCACCAGTGGCACGATTTTCTTTACTTCCTTGATTTTGCTGGTGTCCCCGCTGTCTATGGCCTTCTTGACCTCATTTTTCTTGTCTTTACTCAAAAGCGACATAAGCTCACTTTGCGCCCCTTTCTCTTGCCAGTTTGACGCCATCTCCCCAGCCGTCTGAGACAGCGTGGTCTATTACGGTCTTGCCAAATTTGTCCTTTGCCCACAGGTTTGCGCCGGCATCAAGCAGGGCTTCTGCCGCCTCCTTTTGGTGCTGCTTAAAAGCCAGCATGAGCGCTGTCTTGCGGTAATTGTTTTTCATCTCTGTGTCCGCTCCTGCAGCGGTCAGCAATTTTATGGCGTTTACGTCACCGTCATCAGCAGCGCGCATCAGCATAGTATAGTCATATTTATCTCTACGGTTCACGTCCGCCCCTAAATCTATGAGGCACTTAGCAATTTCCCATTTCTCATTCTGGCAAGCCTCCATCAAGGGAGTCCAACCATACTTTTCGTGCTGTGCGTTTACCCTGGCTCCGGCAGCAACGGCTGCCTTCACCTGCTGCAGGTCGCCAGACATTATCTCGGCAAAGAGGGCTTCAGTCGGATTTTTGACCGGAATTGCCACCTTCGTTGGCTGCTTTATGGGCGGCTCCACAGCAAGGGGCTGCTTTTTGATTTCCTTGATGATGCCGGTGTCGCCTGACTGTATTGCATTGTGGATATCCGCTTTCTTGTCCTTGTTAATCAACGGCATGATGCTCCCCTTCTTCAGTCCTTTGATACAAAATCTTTCATGTACTTTGCCGCCTTGTACTCTGGCTGCGAAGCCAGGCTGGGATATTTGGCCAAGTCATCCAAGTTGCACATATTGCTGATTACTTCCAGCTGCTCCCCTTTCGGAAGCGCGAGGAACCTTGGCCATAGCGTTTCAATCAGGGCCTTCATGCCTTCCTTTTCCGCCCCACTCCGATATGCAGAAGAAAACAGGTCCCCCATAACCCTCACCTTGTACTCGGAAGACACATCGTCAAGGTGGGAGAGTATAAGCGAGCGTTTTTCTTCGAGGTATATGAAGCCACCTCTACCGACTGGCAGGAAGAGCACGTAGGCCAGTTGTTTTCCAAGGCGGCTTCGGATATTGGCAGGAAGCCAGAATGCCATTTCCACGGCAGGAACCACGACTGCCTCCGGAGCCTCCCTAAGCGCGGCCTGCATGATTTCAACCGCGTCGTCAGGGTGCATAGTGCCTATTTTAGGTATTTCTGCATGAAAACCAGGCTGGTGGTAGTTTCCTCCTGACTTGAGCGACTGCAGCAGTTCGAGGGCGCGGTTGGTGTGGATGACTTCCGCCTTGCCGTCAGGATAAATACATTTAGGCAGGTCGCTGAAAACCTCCAGTATTTTCTCCATTTCTTTCCTGTCCATCCTTGCCGGCCCTGCCTGCACATTGGCAGGGGCTGTTTTCTGCATCTGTTGCGGCTTAATTAGCGTTTCCACTGCAAGGGGCTGCTTCTTTACTTCCTTGATTTTGCTGGTGTCTCCGCTACCTATCGCTTTCTTTACGTCCTCGCGTTTTTGCTTGTTCAATAGTGCCATGCCAACCATCACTTGTACTTCAGCTTTTCCGCCTCAAGCTGCGATTTTATCGCGCTGTTGTATCTTTCTGCTGTGAGCTTCACAGCCAGGTGCACTATGTCCTTGCTGGAGCTGACAGTGTACACTGGCAATTTGGCTGCGCGCAAATCATTGCTGGTTTCGCTGTCGTAGCCTATCTGAATCATGAAGAACTGGTTCTGCTTGGCAATCGCAGTGAACTCGCTCTTTATTTCCTTCCAGTTGAAGATTGCGCCGTCGGAAATCATGCCGAACACCGCGTTTTTGGCGCCGGAAAGCCGCCCCATCACCACTTCCATGTCTATGCTCGTGCCGCCTGTCACGGGGTTGAGCAGGATGTGCTTGAGGTCGTCAAGCCCGGTGGCGCCAAGCGTCTCGCTGCTGAATATCGCTCCTGAGAACTTCACCTTGTGGAGAAGACCCTTGGTCTCAAAGAAGCGCAGCAAGCCGTAGAATGAAAGGAGCCCGTTGTGGTAGTAGCTCTTGTCGCCCCAGGGGGCTATAGTGGTATCGCCCTCAGGGTATATCATGCTGCCCGACGTGTCCATGAGCGTGAAGAAGAACTCGGGCATGTTCCTCTTTTCCTTCTGAAGAGGTATGTTAATGGGATCGCGCATCTTCACAGCAGAGCGCTCAAGCGACTTTGTTGCCGGGTTGAACAGAAGCTTGTTGGTGCTCAGGTCCTCCTCGGAATGCGAATCCGGGTCAAAGCGCACGTAATTCAGGGGGATGATGCGCAGGTTCGCTGACGGCAGCTTGCCCGATGCCTCAAGCGGAATCTTCCTTGCAAGCGCGCGGTAGTAGCCGTCCAGCCCCTCTTCTGTTTCTATGTAGAAGGGGATTCCCTGGCCTGCTTTCCTTCCGAACATTATGTCCGCTATTTCTTCAGATGTGAGATTGCCGCCCAAGCCCCATGAAAGAGTCCGAAGGTCAAGAGGGCCTCCTTCTTGCTCGGAGCCGCTGCCCTTGCCACTTCCATCTTCGTCTTTTCCTTCGCCGTTTTTCTTTCCAGCTCCGTCGCTTCCTTCAGAACCTGCGCCCTTTTCGCCTCCCTTTTCCTTCCCGCTTCCTTCGCCGCCTTTTCCTTCTTCCTTGCCCTGCCCCTTTCCGCTTCCTTCCTCTCCTTTTCCGTCTTTCCCGCCCTTTCCTTGTGAACCGCTGTCCGAGCCGTCCTGATTTTCCTTGCCTTCGCTCAGGTTGTCGCCCTTGTCGTCCTTGCCAAGCTCCCCTTCGCCCTGCGCCCCTCCTTTGCCCGGAGGGCCAGGCGAATCGTCAGGCGAGCACTGGTGCTTCCTTTGCTCCTCCTTCAGGAATGGCGCGATTTCCCGAGCATAGGAGCGCGCAAGCGCCTCCCAGTTCTCAGCAGAGTCCATGTATTCAGGCAGGAAGAGCTTGGAGAGCCGCGAAACTGCCTCGTCCACTTTCTTGTTGCTGCCCATGAATCCCTCGAGAAGGGGCCTGAAGCCCTCGTCGCCTATTGTGGCAATGCTGAGCTTCACGAACAGGTCGTAATCGTCAGGGTATTTCCCGTTCACCTGGCCCTGGAGGTACCAGAACAGCCCCTGCCCCGAAAAATCCTTGCCGGATTTTCCAAGCACTCTGGAAACGTTGTGGTTGTTTATCAGGTCTGCCACCGCGTTCGCTTCCCGAAGCGAGTGGGCCTGGCAATCCTCGTCGCTGAATTTGCCTGTCGCCTTCAGCTCCTCGTAAATCGGCTCAGCAAGCAGCGAGTAGTGCCTGAACTGGTCATACGGGCAGCCGTATGAGTCGCCCCTGCGGTATTCCCAGTGGCCTATCTCGTGCCTGCCCGTGTCCAGAAGCATCCTTTCCACCGCGTCCGTGATGTTGCGGCTCTCAAGGAAGGAAAGCAGAGACGGGCTTTCCGAAAAAGCCAGATCATCGCGCATGGCAAGCTTGACGTCCCAGGTGTGCATGTCAATGCCTGCGGTGATGGGCACCGGAAGCTTGGGCTTTATCATGAACTCCACTTTTGACTTGAGCGGCCCCTCGGCGTCAAAAAGCGCGAGCATCTTGGAGCGGTATTCGGGCAGCTTCTGCGGGTCAAATGCAAGGCGGGTGGAGAAGGGCTCCTTTTTGAAAGTGCCTGAAGAGTCTTGCTTGGAATTCCAGTTTGCGAAGTTTTTTTGCTCCATAAGTTTGACCTTTTTTCAAGAATCATTTTGACGGGGGGAACAATCCATCCATGATGCGCGTGATGCTCAGCTTTTTCTTCAGGAAGCCAAGCGCCTTGGCGCCAAGGTAGACAGCCGCGCCTGCTGCCACCTTTTTGAGCGTGCTTCCGCTTTTTTCCTGCACTATCACGACTGGCTGCTCTATCACCGGCTGCTGCACAGGCTGGACGGGCTCCTCATCGTCCGTTGTTTTTTGCTGCTTCTTCGCCGCCGGCTTCGTTTGCACATCAGAAATCTTGGGCTTGGTTTCAACAATCGGTAGAATCTTTTTCACGATGCCAGGCACTATGCTGGTGTCGCCACTGTCTATCGCTTTTTGAATCTTTTCCTTTTTTTCCTTCTTCAGCAATGACATGGTATTTCAGCTCCTCTTGGCATCCGCACGCAAGTTGAATTCCCGGGGGGTACGGAAGTATTGGGCGATTCCTGCCAACTCATATGCGGCATACCCCTTGGTTTTCCTGAGCCGGTCAGCCCCCGCTTTTTCCAGCATGTCGATTATGCTTCCGTAGCCGGAAAGCGGCATGCCCGAGTAGAAATAGGCGTGCATCAGTGCCGTCCATCCAAGATTGTCGGTTGCGTTCAGGTCCACGCGTGCGTCTATCAGGAGCTTGACGGCTCTCCAATGGCCGTTGGAGGCGGCAGCTATCAGCGCTGTCCAGCCGAATTGGTTTTCTCTGGAATTCAGGTTGGCGCCTGAATCTATCAGCAGCTTGAGGATTGCCGTCCTGCCGTTTGCAGAGGAGTCTATCAGAGCAGTCCAGCCATTCTGGTCCGCAGCATCTAGGTCTGCACCCTGAGAGATGGCTTCTTGCACTCCTTTCAGATTCCAGTTTCTAGGTTGGAGGACCCTGGATGCCGATGTTTTGATTGTTGGCTGCTTTATGGGCGGCTCCACAGCAAGGGGCTGCTTTTTGATTTCCTTGATGATGCCGGTGTCGCCTGACTG
>Ga0209541_10015577_pt1 | contig 11340 bp, 9 predicted proteins | sample RifCSPlowO2_01_FD_184027 | JGI IMG/M metagenome (GOLD analysis project Ga0209541, IMG submission 184027) | Groundwater microbial communities from Rifle, Colorado - Rifle CSP2_plank lowO2_0.1 (SPAdes) (version 2) | ecosystem: Environmental > Aquatic > Deep subsurface > Groundwater | place: Rifle...
TTAAGGTTGGTGATTTTCTAAAAGCGGATTTCAAATTTACAATACTCCTGGCAGACATACATGCACATCTGGACGACCAGAAAGCGCCATTTGAATTGCTGGATTTCAGAGTGAAATACTACAAAGAGATAATCTCTGCGATGATAAGCGCTCTGCACATAGACACAAAAAATCTTGAATTCAGGCGTGGAAGCGATTTTGAATTTGACAAGAATTACACATTGGATATGTACAGATTAGCTGCATTAAATACATTTGACAGGTGCAAAAGAGCTGCTGCCGGTGTTGTAAGATTTGGTGAAAATCCAAAGCTAAGCGGCTTCATTTACCCGATATTGCAGGCTCTTGATGAGCAGTACATGGAAATGGATGTTCAATACGGTGGCATAGACCAGAGAAAAATCCTTGTTTTTGCAAGGGAAAACCTGCCGAAATTGGGCTACAAGGCAAGAATCGAGGTTATGACACCGATGCTGCCAGGGCTTCAAGGGTCTAAAATGTCGGCATCTGAGGAAAAATCAAAGATAGATTTGCTAGACTCGGTTGATGCAGTAAAAAACAAAATAAACAATGCACATTGCCCGATTGCTGTTGAAAACAATGGAGTTCTTGCTTTTTTGAAATATGTGATATTTGTTCATAAAAAAGACAATAAAGAGGAATTAACAATAAAAAGAACTGAAAAATTTGGCGGCAATATAAACTATGACGGCTATGAAAAACTTGAAAAAGATTATCTCAATAAAAAATTGCACCCCATGGATTTAAAAAATGCAGTTGCTGAAGAAGTAAACAAATTGCTGGAGCCGATAAGGCAAAAAATGAAAGGAAAAGAGGATTTAATAAAGAAGGCATTTCCGTGACTATTTCTGCTCTATAATAACAAGCGTGTATTTGTCATTCAGGTATTTTTTAGCAACTCTTTTTATATCATTTACCCTAACTTTTCTTATATTCTTAAGGTAAGATTTGACAAGCTCTGCCCTTTCTATTGATTCCCACACAGCAAGCTCATCTGCATGCTTGAAATTATCCTCTTTTTCCAGGATGTAGCTCCCTTCAATGAATGTCTTTGCCTCCTCCAAATCCTTCTCATTTATCTTCTCCAACCTTCTGAATTGCTGCAGTATTATTTCTTTTGCCTTTTCTATGTTTTTCTTGTCCAAGCCAGTGTAAACTGCAAACACTCCATAATCGGACTCGTTTTCGTCATTGACACCCACTTGATAAGCTAAACCACGCTTGTTTCTTATTTCATCAAACATCCAGCCTGATTGGCCTCTCCCCAGGACAGCAGTTATGACATCAAAAACATAGACATCTTTGTGGGTTCTCGGCACAGTTTTATACCCAAGCACCATGTAAGAGTTAAGTGTTTTCTTTTTCTCGACAAATTTTTTGACCTTTTTTTGTGTTGGCTCCATTATCCTTCCTCTTCTGATCACTTTTCCAGGCTTTAAACTGCCGAAGTATTTCACTATTTTTTCCTTGACTTTTACCACATTGCCAACAACAGAAATAATCATATTATTTGGAATATAATGTGCATAATAATAGTCAGCCACATTCTTCCTGTCAAAGCTTTTTACTGCTTTAACAGTACCATAAGTCGGATTTTTTGCAGGATGCCTTTCAAACAAAGTTTTCTGGAACAGAACCCATTGATGCAGCCTTGAGTCATCAGTAACCATGTTTATCTCCTTCAGAATAACCTGTTTTTCCTTTTCAATTACCTTTTTGTCAAAAACAGGATTGGCAACCATATCAGAAAGAACATCAAGAGCCTTATCAAACCTTTTATTTATTATTTTTACAAAGAATGCTGTCCTGTCGCCTGTAGTGTAGGCATTAAACTCCCCCCCATATTTCTCAATCTCATTTGCAATCTCTCTTGAATTTTTCCTGTTTTTAGTGCCTTCAAACAGCATGTGCTCAAGAAAATGCGAAATTCCAGCCATTTTCCTGCTTTCAAAATTAGAGCCAACCCTGAACATTACTTCAACAGCAACCGATTTAGACAAATTTTTCTCAAAAATAAGCGTAATTCCGTTCTTTAGCCTGTATTTCTTCATATAAAAGAAAAAATTTAAATGGTATATAAGATTTGTGGAATATTATGAAAATAAACATTAAAAATAAAGTCAATTGAAGAAACCAAAAAATTAAACAAAAAATGAAAATAAACGAGCTTAAAAAAATATTGTACAAGAAAAATGCTAATTTCGCTCTTTTCTATAATTCTGATTCAGCAAAGCCTAATCCGAATATGCTCTATTTTTCCGGATATAAGGGATTAGGTGCATTAACCATCCCAAAGAATAAAGCGCCTTTCCTTATAGTGCCTGAAATGGAAATAGAAAGGGCTGGGAAATCCATGATTAAAAAAGCATATTTTATGGAGAAGAAGAAATTTTTTGAGTCAATATACAAAGTTATCAAAAAAAACCATTTCAAAGCAAAAAATGTTGCAATAGATAAAAATAATTTTACACTTAATTTATACAAAAATTTCAAAAAACAGTTCAGAAAAATAAAAACAAGAGACATAGCGTCTGATTGCCTGAAATTGAGAACAATAAAGACGGAAAAAGAAATAAGTTATCTGAAAAAATCCTGCTATTATGCCGACAAGATGCTCCAAAAGGCGATTAATAATTTCAAGAATTTCAAAACAGAGGCAGAGGCAGCGGCTTTTCTTGAGTATGAAGCAAAAAAAAACGGCTTGGAAACTTCTTTCAGCCCTATTGTCGCTTCCGGAAGCAATGGGAGCATGCCGCATCATGAGCCTTCAAACATAAAAATAAAAAAAGGATTTTGCGTCGTGGATTTTGGGGTGAAATACCAAGGGTACTGCTCGGACACCACAAGGACAGTTTATGTTGGAAAGCCAAGCAAAAAGGAAAAGGAAATTTACAATTTAATTTTAGCAATTCAAAAAAATACAATAACCAAAATAAATAACAACAAAAAATGCTCTGAGCTTTACGATTTTGTAAATGAAAGCCTGGGAAAATACAAAAAGAATTTCATTCACGGGCTTGGGCACGGAGTTGGAGTCGAAATCCACGAACTGCCTAACTTAACATTAAATTCAAAAGATAAAATAAAAAACAACATGGTTTTTACAATAGAACCCGGCATTTATTTTCCAAGAAGATTCGGGATAAGAATAGAAGACACAATATTATTTAAAAATAGACCAATTGCCTTGACAAAAACAGCAAAAGATTTAATAATGATTTGATTTTGCTCAATTTTATGAAATATAATGAAAAGGAATTTTTCTCTGCTATTGAAGATTACAAAAAAAGAATAAAAGACGCAAAAGGAAAGAATTTTCTTATTGTTTTCGATATACTGAATAAAGAAGCTTTCTACTCCATTGCTCCTTTGTCAAGGGCTTTGCATGATTTAGGCGCTGATGTCGGTTGCATCGGCATAAATGGTAAATCAGAAGCATTAGAGGCATTACAAGATGTTTGGAATACATTTAAAGATCATAAAAAGAGAATTAAAAATGAAAAAACCGAGGCTTTAAATGTTTTTATTGAAGAAGTTGACAAGAAAGCAAAAGGAGAATTTAAAAAAATTTTTGACAGTCCAAACTTTTTTCTTGAAGCCAGAAAAGACGAATTTTCTGGTTCCTTGGAGCTGCCATTTCATACAGAATGGTTTAAAGATTACAGAATGAAGGAATTAATGCAGACTGCTGAAATCCTGTGGAGAGATGTTTATGCCCTGAAAAAAGGCGAAAGAGTTGGCATTGGCTTTACACTGATACCTGCCAAAAATATGATTGGGCATCCTTTGGAGGATTATCTTGATTCTTATTCAATAATCTGGGTGATGACGCAAAGTGCGAGAAAAACAGCAGAGCCAACAATGAATGCATATACTTTTAGAGGCTCTATGCTTGAGAAGAGCGAAAGGGTTTCCGAATTAAGGGCCACATTGCTTGGATGCGAACTGGACAAGGATATAGATGAAGAGTCGTTTGTCAAATACAAAAAATTATCAAAATTGCTAAAGCTTGACAGGATAAAGCCAATTGACTTGTCATTTTCCATAAGCGGAAAAGGATATCCCGGAAAGCATCTTTTTGGAGAGGTAATTGGCTACCCTTCCTTAAACAAAAAAACGAGATGGCAAACTCCTGGCCAGATGATTTACAAGCTCGACTTCTATCCGCAGACAAAATATGAAACAAGGGACCCGGTTGCACGGGTCGCATTTACAGAAACAATTCCAATTGACATTTTTATCGACACAAATCTGGTGGATTGGTCGGATATAAGGGCAAGAAACCAGAGGATAAAGGATATAATGGACAGATGTGACGTTGTTTATGCCAAAGGAAAATTAAATGAAAAATATACTACAAACTTGGAAGTTGGATTGATTAAAGAGGACGGCTCAAGAAGATGGGTAAGAAGGAGCGACACAGATGTAAGGGAAAAAATCAATGAAGAATATTTTAAAAAAACAAAAATAAAAGCAGGGTGCATGGGCAACATACCGGGAGGAGAGGCTTTCACAACACCGGAGTACATCAAAGGAATCTTTGTTGGTGATGTTGTTGTTCATGTTGACCAAAGCTATCCATTGAACGAGAAAAATCCATTAATAACGGAGTGTTATGGCAGTCATTACAAAATAATTGACGGCCCAAAAGGGATCATAGAAAAAATAAATCAAAGAAAAAAGGAAGCAATGAAAATGCTGCTCGAAGCTGAAAAAAACAAAAGCCTGCCAAAAGAAATAATTGACCTAAAAAAGAAGAATTTTGAAAGGATTGGCGAATTTGCAATAAACACAAATCCCAAGGCAAAGCTTTGCGAATACTTGATTGTAAACGAAAAAATAGCAAGGATGATGCACATTGCCCTTGGCTCCGGTTTTGAGCCAGACAGAAGCACAGAATACCACATGGATATTGTCTTTAATGCCCCAAGGCAAAAGCTTGATGTTTATGGAATTGATAAGGAAGGAAATCAACACTGGATTTTGAAAGATGGAGATTTTGTAGCGTAAAATGTTATTCGATAAATCTTGCAAAATAATTCTTAAAGACTGCATGAACTTAAAGAAAAATGAAAGTTGCTTGATTGTTACTGATAAAAAATTAAAATTAATCGGCAATTCTTTGTATAAAAATTCATTGAAAATAACAGAAAAATTAAAATTAATCCTCACGACAATCCCAAAAAATCATGGAGCAGAACCGCCTAAATATGTTGCAGATGAAATGCTAAAATATGATGTAATTCTGATGCCTACAACAAAATCTTTAAGCCACACAAAAGCAAGAGAAAATGCAAGCAAAAAAGGAGCAAGAATAACAAGCATGCCTGGCATCACAATCAATATGATGAAAAGGGCATTGAATGTCGACTTCAATAAAATAAAACAATACAATAAACAATTAATATCAACATTAAAAAACAAAAATAAAATAAAAATAACAACCAAAAAAGGTACAAATATAGAATTCTATAAAAAAGGAAGGAAATGGATTGGAGATGATGGGATATACACTAAGAAAGGGGCTTTTGGGAATCTGCCTGCAGGAGAGGTTTTTATAGCGCCTTTAGAAGGAAAAACAAATGGCACAATCATAGTTGATGCAAGCGTTAGCGGCTTAGGAAAAGTTGATAAAAATATTATAATTGCAGTTAAGGATGGTTTTATTGTTGATGTTAATGGAGGACTAGTTGCAAAATCATTTAAAAAATCTTTAAAAAATAAATTATACAAAAATGTTGCAGAGCTAGGCATAGGGACAAATTACAAGGCAAAAGTCAGTGGAGAAGTTCTTGAGGATGAAAAAATACTCGGCACTTGCCACATAGCTTTCGGCAACAACAAGCACTTTGGCGGCAAAATTGACGTGCCATTTCATGTTGATGTTGTTGTTAAAAACCCAACAATATATTCAGATAATGTTCTGATAATGAAGAATGGGAGAATAGAAGCATAAACCCAAAAACTTTTATACTAATTCTTATCCCATCAATATAAAATGCCAGCAAAAGAATCAAAGCCGAAAAACATAATTGACAGCATAATGTACAGTTATTCAACTTCCCAAAACCCGTACGAGGAAGAAAACAGGATCCTGAAGGAAACAATCAATCGCTTAAATGAAGAAGTTGAAAGGTTTAAATCAACTCCGTTAATGGTTTGCGAAATCAGGGAGATATTTGGAAACACCTCAGTCATACGAATTCCGAATGGCAACCAGTTTCTGGTAAACATATCAAATGAATGCGAAAAGCTGAAATCAGGCGACTTAGTTTTGGTGGAACAAAAAAACCTTACAGTAATAAAAAAAATCCCTATAACAAGGCGATTCAATGTTGAGAAGTTTGTTATTGTTGAAAAGCCTACAATTTCATGGGACGAGATTGGGGGGTTAGACCAGCAGATACAGGAAATAAAAGAAGTTGTCGAGTTGCCATTAAAAAAGCCTGAATTGTTCAAAAAAGTGGGAATACAGCCGCCAAAAGGCGTTCTGCTTTACGGAGAGCCAGGCACTGGCAAGACATTGCTGGCAAAGGCTGTTGCAGCCTCCACAAATTCAACTTTCATAGAGGTTGTTGGCTCTGAGCTTGTGCAAAAATTCATTGGCGAAGGGGCAAAACTTGTAAAAGAGATTTTTGAGCTTGCAAGGAAAAAAGCGCCGGCAATTATTTTTATTGATGAGCTTGACGCACTGGCAGCAAAAAGAATTGAGGTAGGAACATCCGGCGAGAGAGAAGTCAATAGGACCTTTATGCAGATGCTCGCGGAAATTGACGGCTTTAAGCCATTGGACAATGTCAAGGTTATTGGAGCAACAAACAGAAAAGACATTCTTGACCCTGCTGTTATAAGGCCTGGAAGGCTTGACAGGCTTATCCACATTCCACTTCCAAATAAAGAATCGAGGCTTGAAATATTCAAGATTCACTCAAAAAACATGAGCTTTGACAAGAAGCTAAACTTGGAGTCTTTAATAAGCAGGATGGAAGGGTTTAGCGGCGCTGAAATAAAAGCCGTTTGCACAGAAGCAGGCTACTTCGCGATAAGATCCAACAGGACATTTGTGACCAAGGAAGACTTCTTAAAAGCTGTAGACAAGGTAAGACAGGAAGAAAAGCTGGAAGGAGAAGATTATTTAGGCATGTTTGGATGAACTTCAAAAAACCTTATAAATAAACATACATTCTAATCACCGTGTACGCGATGATTAGGTTGAACACCCTTTGAGGCGAAAGTCAATGAAATGCGGAAGTAACTGCTGAGCGTACACTTCTAATTAACTTCAAAATCAACACATACCCTGTAGAATCCAGGCGAATACTGCCCGCATTTAATTATTTTCAAAATTTTTAATTTTTTATTTAATCTGGTACAAGCTTCCCTTATTTTTTCTTCTGCCTTGTAAAATTCACCTTCATGAAGAAAATCATAAAAATGTATTATCCCGTTTTTTTTGATGTATTTTAGTGTTAAATTTAAAAAATTTTCTCCGCCTTTTGGAAGCGGCATCAGTATTCTGTCAAATTTCTTGTTTAATTTCGGCATAACTTTTCTTACATCACCTAAAAATAATTTTATCTTACCTTCTAATTTATTTTTTTTAATATTTCCAATGGAGTATTTATGCGCTATTGGATTTATCTCAATTCCATAAACCTCCTTGCATTTTGAGTTTTTAGCTATTACCAATGGATAAATCCCACTTCCAGAAAACATAACCAAAACGGATTCATTGGATTTAACTAATTGTGAAATTCTTTTCCTTTCGCTAGACATTCTCGGAGAAAAATAAACATTTTCAACGTCCAATTTTATCAAAACATTATTTTCTCTGCATGTTGCTTCTTTTCTTTTTTCACCTGCAATAACCTTTAATTTTGGCGTCCTGAACTTTCCAGAGTATTTTTTTGTTTTTTTTAGAATGGTTTTAATATGAGGGTAAGTCTTCAGTATTGTTTCTCCTATAACCTTCTCCTTTTTTGACAATTTTCTTGGAAATTCTGAGAAAATTAAAATATCACCGACTACATCAAAAGATGAAGGAACAAACGCTAGCTCTTTATTTGTTAACTTATTTTTTAGATAAAACTTTAGGTTTTTTTTCATTTCAAGCAAAAAAATCATTTAAATCTTTCTGGCCCCTTTTTTGTTTTTCTTCCCCTAAACCTTTAATCTGCGATTTGACCCTTTCTTCAGAAAAATCATGCTTGTCAACAAGCAATCCAGTTATTTTTTCTTCATCAATTTCCTTCCACTCTAAATGATAATTTTCATTCACAGGAATATTTTTTATTAAGTCAAAAACCTTCTGCCATGAAAATTCAAAAAAATCTTTCCATTTGGCTTCTTTAAATAACACTTCAAAATTTGTGCCGTACTCTTTAACCATCTTTAATGCAGTTTTTGGCCCTATGCCTTTTATCCCTCCACTGTTATAATCAGTTCCTATCAGCATTGCAAGTGCTATAAGCTGCTCTTGATTTATTCCAAGATGCTTCAGATTTTCTTCCAAATTTATTATGTCAGGAGTTATGGTTTCATAGCTTAATTTGTTTGCTCTTTTTTTCTTGCCAACCATGTTGAGATTCCTTATTATTCTAGGAGCTTCGAACAATAAAGCATCTGCATCATTTGTCGCTAAAGCATAGGCATCATTATTTTTAACTACAAGCGCTGCTTGGGCTTCTGCTTCAGAAGGCGCGTCAATAACAGGCAATCCAAATGCCTCTATCAATTTTTTTGCTTCATCTGTCATCTCACTTGTCAACCTTGAAGTTCTTGAAGCATATTTTTTCATCAACTCAAGGTCTTCTTTTTCTTTTGCTTTCTTAAACCTTTTTTCCGCTTCCAGCTTGATTTCCTTTCTCTTTTCAAGCGTCAGATGCTTTAATTCCGGCGGCTCGCCATCAAAAACAAAAGCAAGCTTGATGTTTTGCTGCGATAAGTTGGAAATCCTTGTAAACAAGCCCATTAAATGAGAGGTCACATTTCCCTTTGAATCTGTCAATAAAGAACCATCTCTTTGCCTTATAGAGCTTAGAAACTGGTATAACCACATTGGAGCATCAACAACTAAAACTTTGTTGTGAAGAAAGTCTAGGTTAATCTCTTTGATTATCAGTAATTCAGTTAAGGCTACTCCCATTTTTAATAATATATTTTTTTGTGAAAATTATATAAAAATCTAAAAAAATGTCCTTCGGACAAATGTTAGTGCTCGCAGGCATTAACCTGCTCGCCTATTTATTATTAAAATCTTTTTATATTTTTTTAAAAGTGATATTATTTAACTCCTTTGTAAGCATTTCCTGTGCCTTTGCAGACAAATCACCTGTAGAAATAATTAAAATGGGCAATTTTTTAAACTGCCCTTTAACATAAGCATTGCTTAAGTCAGAATCGCTGATTCTTTTTTTATTCCTAGCTTTGCAGTAATATTGCAGGTTTCCGACAACGCTTGGAATTTCTACAATAAAATCCATTTCAGAATTTTTCTTTACTATTTCACTGCTTATTATACTTATTTTATTTTTTTCGAAGAATTTGCTTATTTCTTTTAAGAAATTGTCCTCTTTATCTCTCGGCTTATATTTTTTTACTTTTTCTTTTGATTGTTTTTGGATTTGTTGTACTGGCTTTTCCTCTGTTTTCTCTTGTACAATTTCTTGCTTTTGAATTGCCTCCTGTTCTACTCTTTTTTCAATTGGTTTTTGAATCTCAAGTTTAGTCTTTATTAATTGCTCTGCCTCTTCATTGTTTGTTAGATACCATTTCCAGAATATTTCCCTGTTATTGTTGAAGTTTACATTCAAAGGAATTGCAAAATCCTTGATTTCCCTTAAAGCAACCCTTATCACAGGCTCTTGCTCAGAATCCCTTAATATCTTGTTCTGGATTAACAAATCAAATGCCTTTTTTTCCTTGTCGTTCATATTTGCAGTGAATTTCTGCAGCATTGTTTCCTGCCCTTGTAAATAATAAAGTGGTGAACCTCCAACTTTAATTGTGGAAATCTTAAGCCGATTGCTTGCTGTCAGCTCTGCAAGATGTGCAGAAGCCATAAGGATGTTGGTTCCAATCTCTTTAGAAATCTGGACAGGCAGAACAGGGCCTTTAACCTTTACGATTTCAAGAATCTTGTCGCGAGTTTCCATAAGGCAAAACAAAAGAAAGTTTGTTTATATATTTTGTTGTTAAAAATTAAGTTGCTAAGGCCTCAACCATTTTATTTCATAATACGTGGTGTCATTTTCTACATCCACTATTCCAATCAAAAGCCTTTTTTTAGTGGAATGAGCAACCCTGTTCTTTGCTGCAAACTCGTACCATGTTAGGGTAGAGCCTTCATGAACCGGAAAAACAACCCAGCGAGCATGGTCTTCTCCAGGCTTGACCCCCCTGTCATAAATCCTGAAATCTGCTCCAAACTTTAATGCTGTCTTGATTATGTAGCCCCTGTTTCTTATGTCCTTGTAAACAGCATACCTAACCCAGAAATTCGGCTCTACTTTCTGCGCTTTCTTCAAGAAAGTATCTGGTTCAATCACTTTGTTTCTAGAATCATAAACAAACAATCTCTTCTTCTCTATGAGATACAAAGCTTCAATCAAAGAAAGCTGGACTCTGCCATCATCAAGAAGGTTTCCATAGCGACTTTGGTTATAGAGCTCTCTAGCATCATCTGAGCTTTCTGTAAGCACTCTTTCCTTTGAAAAGTACGCTTTGACAGGCTCTTTGTGCTCTCTTGGTTCTTTATGAGCTTCTTCTTTCTTAGGAAGAACCTCTTCAGCTTCTTCCTTCTTCTTAGCAGTCATGTTAAAAGATTATGTACAATACTGGTAAATTGGTTGATTTAAAAAGGTTTGTTGAAGTTGTTATGGAAGTTATTTAAAAATTAAATATAAAATAGTTTATCCATTATAACCCAAACCTTAAAATACCCTTCTAGAATACAAGGCGTTATGCAAATCACATTTCTTGGAACTTCTTCAATGGTTCCAACCAAGGAAAGAAACCAAATAGCAGTTTTTCTCAGCTATGGCTCTGAAGGCATTCTTTTTGATTGTGGAGAAGGAACTCAAAGGCAGTTCAAGATAGCTGGCATAAGTCTGACAAAAGTTACCAAAGTTCTTGTAAGTCATTGGCACGGCGACCATGTCTTGGGATTGCCGGGGTTAATACAAACCTTAAGCTCCATGGATTACAGCAATAAGCTGGAAATTTACGGTCCTGTTGGAACAAAAAAAAGAATGGAAAAGATGTTTGAAGCTTTTGTTTTTGACAAAAAGCTGAATTTTACAGTCAAGGAAGTGAAGAGCG
>Ga0209541_10015586_pt1 | contig 11336 bp, 13 predicted proteins | sample RifCSPlowO2_01_FD_184027 | JGI IMG/M metagenome (GOLD analysis project Ga0209541, IMG submission 184027) | Groundwater microbial communities from Rifle, Colorado - Rifle CSP2_plank lowO2_0.1 (SPAdes) (version 2) | ecosystem: Environmental > Aquatic > Deep subsurface > Groundwater | place...
GCTACAAACAGATAACCAGCGAGCTTGGAAAAACAGGGGTAGAGTACTTGAAAATGATGGAGAACAGAAGGAGTGAAATCGATGTGAACCCGCATCCAATTTCCCAAGAAGAGTTTGTGCGGTTGACAAAGACTTATCCATCTGCGCAGAGGGGTTATGTACTTAACCACACATCAGTTGAGCATGTTGCTGCCCACATAGTCGATGCATGCAGTGCGATGACCTTGTTAAGCACGCACAAGTTTGAGAAAGAGCAGCTGTTTTTGTTTTCCGGAGTTAATCTTGATACAGTATACTTGCTCACTGTTGCTGTGAAAGAGGACGGTGGTCCGATAACAATCCTGTTCAAAGCTTACTCAAACAAAAAAGAGGCGCTGGATAAATTCATCACCGCTTGCTCAGACCTTGTCGAATACACAATCATGGTGATGACTTCAGCAAAGGAAGTTGAGAAAATCGAGGTCAACCAAGTTGTTAAGATAATCGATTCCATCATCCAGCGCTCGAACATCGGCGCTGACATAGCCAAAAACAAGGAGACTGTGGTCAAGGATTCTGTGGTCCAAAGGGCGCAGATTTAGCATATCTTAACGCTTAAAAGCCTTGTGGGGTAATATAAAACATGACGAGAAAATGGGGGAAACCGGATAATGTGATTGCTGAGAGGTTTTGGAAAGACCAGATTCCGGGTTTCTTCAAGAAAGAGCTGATTTTGGAGGGGTTTGAGGTTGGGGTCGCGAAAAAATACAATACGATTGTTGATGTTTTCAAGGCCGGCCGCCACAACATAAAGGAGGATTTCACTGAAGTTATTTTGATTGACACAAAGCCAAAGGTTTTGAAGAAGGTTGTTGAGGGTTTGCTCACAGCAGATGACAATGAAGTTTCCTGTGATTTGGAAATAAGGTTTAGTGTTTTCAACCCAGAAAACCTTGTCGCAAACCTTTTGTCTAGCAGGCCAGTGCTGACTTTAGATAACATATTTGATGAGCTAAACAGCAGCCTGATTGCACGCGTCCTTGAACCAACTGTGAAAGAAACAAATATAGAGGACCTTCAGGGGAACAGGGAAGTGATTGATGAGATACAGGTGTCCTTCGAAGTCGAACTGAAAAAACTCCTTGAAATGTGGGGCATTGAATTGCTGAACTTAAGCCTGTTGTGGGTGTTGCCTGATAATTACAAACAATATCTGAAATCAAGCAGCATGCGCGGTCTTGTCTCAAAAACAAAGGAAAAAGAGTATGAGGAAGATTTAAAAGGCGCGGCGAGGGAAAGGTCAATATCAAAAATAAAGGGCAGGAAACCAGACAGCGAGCCAACAACAGAGGAGACAAAATCAAAGCTGGAGAAGGAATCGCTGGAAAAGGAGACACAATTACAGATTAGAAAAATGGAATCTGCTCAGGATGCAGAAGAGGCCTTGGATGCGTTGAAGCTGAAGCAGATCATGAAAAAACAGAAAGGCAAAAAAGAAGAGGGCGAGGAAGAGTAGTATGGTATATGCAGAACAATTGATAAAGTCAAATGGAGGCAGATACAAACCAGGTGCTAACATGATTTTTGGAGACAGGACAATAGTGGGCGAACAGTTGAATGTTGATGGAATATCAATTTCTGGCCGGACATTTAGACCCGGTGATTTGGTGATCGAGCTTTCCAGGGAACCTAGTGGGATCATGCTGTATGTGAATGTAGCTGATACGAATGTGTTTGAACAGGGGCCGTTTGCAGATGAGCCTGCCGGGCTTAAAGCATATGGAGAATTCAAGGGGCGCGCAAGAAGCTCGAGAATGGAAATAAGTGATGATAAACTAAATATAATGCCAAAAGAAGAGAAGACTGAAGAGGGATAGGATTTATGAGCGATTGGGATCTTGTTGTGAAGAGGAATGCTTTGGATGTGGCAAGGCAAGCCAAGCTTCTCGGTGTTTATGATTACTCTGTGAAAAGGTCGAAGGACACAGATGTGGCTTTTAGGAATTACATTTCAAATAGCCTGAAAAAAGTGAAGGAGGAAATGACAAGGGTGATGGAGATCGCTCACAAGGAAAGGGACGAGATTAAGCAAACAGTAAAGCGTGTGAGGGATGACATAGATTTGGCTGCCGGCGACATCAACATTGCGGAATATTGGAAGTTTCCAGAGGGCGCATCTTCGCTGGAAAAAATTGTAAAGCTTGATTTGAAAATAATGTCAAGTGTGGAGGGCGCGAAAAACTTCGCAGCTAACCTATATTCGCAGTTAGTGAATTCCCAGCCTGTGGATGTTGAAAAGAAGGCAGAACAGATAAAAAGGCTGGTAAATGATGTCAGGGTTTGTGTGATCGATAGGAGGGAGCTGATTAAGGCGAGATAACCAGTGAAGTAAATATAAGGGAGGTGTCGGAAAAGAAAGACCGAAGTTGACTGCAGTCAACTTCCAACTAAGAGAGGTTCTAACATGACAAACGAAAAAGACAATGAGATTGAATTGTTGCGAAGGGTTTTGAAAGATGATTTAGCCAGAAGGGAGAGGGATGCGCAGGAAAGGATACGGGACATCCTTGCGAAAAAAAATGTTGATTTCTGTTCTAGGTGCAATAGGAAGGTGGATGACAGGCTTGAGTGGGGCGGGAAATGTTTAGGGAAGAATTGTGAAAACATCCTGTGCGACAATTGTTGGGTCGTTGAGAAAAAAAGATTCTGCAAAAACCATAAATCACAGTTCGAGACAAAAAGCAAGAGTGAGGCTGAGGCGAAGAAAAAGGTGTTTTTCAGCAAGCCAGAGGAAAGCCAACCAGTTATCCAGGAAAAGGAAGAGGTCGTCAAGGAGAAAGTTGAAGCCCTTGTCAGTGGTTATATTGATTTTGTGAAGGAGAGGCTTGTCCAAAACTTGCCAAACTGGACGCCTGAGGAGTGGGTGGAGACACCAGTCCTAGAAACAGAAGTGAAGAATTTTGAGCTGAAAAGCAAAGTTTACAAGAAAGGCTTTTTGAGCAAGAAATTGAAGCTGCAGGTTTTTGTGGTGCCTTTGTACGATGTGACAAGGGAAAACATTGAATTTGTGTTTTCAAACCTGAAAACCGAGACATACAGCCTGATAGTTTTTGTCGGCCACAAATTGAATTCAGACACTCTGGAATTTGTCACCGCTGCAAACAACCCAAATTCATCCCTAATGATTACAGAACCTAAAAACGGGCTTTTCTACACAGATAAAAAGCCAATAACAAAGCTCTATGCCGCTTTCTTGGATTCCACAAAAACCCCGAAAAAACTTGCCGATATATTCAAGGCGTTGGCAGAAAAAGTCTCTGACCGCGAAGTCATCACAATTGGAAAGGTGTCAGCTGAGTTCGGCTTTTCAGAATATGAGACCACGCGCCTTTTAGACAGCTGCAAATTCTTGGGCAAGGTGGAAGGGACGGATTCCTATTTTTTCAAGCTGAGGTGGTAATTGAAAGTTTATGAGAGATCAACCAACGGGAGATGTCCACTTTGGAACAAAAGGCGCAAGTACGCCTTGGAAAGGCACAGTAAAACTTTTAGCTGGATATGCTGTTGCCAGTATTTTTTTGTGGGGTCCAAACATAGCAAGCTTGGTTCACCGATTTTATAGAGGAATACCATTCGGTCCAGCTGTTTCAGCAGATTATAATGGGGATGGAAAACAAGATTTTGTATATATTGATGAAAATGGCTCTCGTAATACAGAATGCACTTTTTTTTACTTGGACGGAAATGATGTTACTCATGGAGAAGACGGTGTATACAGGATGCATAATCTTGCAAGCCCAATAAACGGTTATTCGATAGCTGACAGAAGTTATTCTATGATAGCTTCAGATGTTGACAATGACGGTGATATGGATCTTATGGTAATTGACAGAAGGTTATTAGAAATGGATTCTGGACTGGCAACAAAAAAATATGATGTTCTGGAAAACGATGGTAGTGGGAATCTTAAATTTTCTCAAGAATTATCCAAGCCGTCCAGAAAAAGTTAAAGACTTATTTCTCAAACCCTTCAATAAAACCCAAAGCTAGCTTCCCAATATCCTCGGAGTATCCACCTTCAAGGACAAAGAATGTTGGTAAGTTTGATTTTCTAATTGCCTGACCAATCTTTTTGTACGATTCTTCTTTCAGTAGAAAGTTTCCAATCCTGTCTTGGCAATATGTATCAAAACCAATAGACACGGCCAATGTTTCTGGTTTGAATTTGGATATTTCTTGAATACACTTTTGTAAATACTTTAGATACGTGTCTTCTTTTGTTCCAGAAGGCAAAGGAAAATTGAAACAATTCTTTTCAGAAACATGTCCAGTTCCAGGATATTGTGGGCTTTCATGAATTGACAAATACAAAACATCTTTACGCCCTAGAAATATATCTTGTGTCCCGTTGCCGTGGTGTATGTCTATATCCAATATGGCTGTTTTCTTGCCAGTTTTTGCAACTGCAATAGCAATATTGTTGAAATAACAAAACCCACCAAGAAAATGTTTGCCTGCATGATGTCCTGGCGGCCTGCAAATAGAGAACCCATTTATTTTTGCAGCTTCAATAGCAGCGCCTGCTGCCAGTAAAGGATATTTAATATCAATAACAGGCGTCTCCTCCTCCCAATACTTTCCAGACTTAACTCGCTCAAAGTGCTCTTTTGTATGAACTAGAAGAATATCTTTCTCGTTTGCTGGTTTTGGCCTGACAAGATGGAATCCAGAAGACTTTAATTCCTGGGAAACTGCCTCAGACCTATAAGGCCCTTCAACATGGTTTTTGCTGTATTCCAAACAAATCGGATCGTATACAACTTTCATATACTGTCAATATTCATATATAGTAACCTACTAATAATATCCTATGCAAGCACCTTTTTAGGAAAAAGCTGCACCAAAAAAACGATTCATATGTTAGATGTAAAACTGCTCAGGGAAAACCCAAACCTGGTTAAAGACAACCTGAAGAAGAGGGGGGATCTGGAAAAGATAAAATGGGTAGACGAATTTCTGGATTTAGACAAGAGGTATAGGGCAACGTTAAAGAGGTTGGATGACCTAAGGCACCAAAAAAATGTGGTCACATCCAACATAGCCGAGCTGAAGAAGAAGGGTGGTGAAACAACCACTGAGCTAAGCGAAATGAAGGAAGTTTCTGGAAACCTTTACCAGTTGGAAACAGAAGTCAGGACATTTGGCGACAGGATACACCAGATATTGCTAAAGCTGCCAAACCTGCTCCACGAAAGCGTGCCGATCGGCAAGGACGATAATGACAATCCTGTGATAAAGAAGATTGGCAAGCCGCCAAAACAAAAGGAGTGGATGAAAAACCATTTCGATGTTTTACTTAACCTCAACCTTATAGACCAGGAGCGTGCGAACAAGGTCGCAGGCCATGGGTTTTTCTATTTGAAAGGCGATCTAGTTTTGTTAGATTTGGCATTGATGAGGTATGCAATTGATTTTCTGGGCAGAGACTTTACTCTGGTCGAGCCACCGTTCATGCTTACAAGAAAACCATATGAAGGTGTCACAGAACTGGAGGCTTTCAAGGATGTGCTGTACAAGGTTGAGAACGAGGATTTGCATATGATCGCAACCTCTGAGCACCCAATCGCTGCGATGTTCATGGACGAGACTTTGTTGTTAGAAAAACTTCCAATAAAAATGGTAGGTATCTCACCTTGTTTCAGGAAAGAGGTCGGCGCACACGGGAAATACACAAAAGGCCTTTTCAGGATGCACCACTTCAATAAGATCGAGCAGTTTGTTTTCTGCCATCCAGACCAGTCTTGGGACATACATGAGGAGCTGCAGAAAAATGTTGAAAGTTTTTTCAAGAGTTTGGAAATCCCAATAAATGTCGTTAACGTCTGCACAGGCGACATCGGCAGCATAGCTGCAAAAAAATATGATACAAATGCATGGATGGCTGACGGTGTTTTCAGGGAGGTTGTCTCCAACTCCAACTGCACAGATTACCAAGCAAGAAGGCTTAACATAAAGTTTAGGGAAAAAGAAGGCGCCCCCCCTGCTGGTTTTGTCCACACATTGAACAGCACTTTGGTGGCCACATCCCGAGCAATGGTCTCCCTAATAGAAAACCACCAACAAGAAGACGGGACAGTCAAAATCCCCAAAATTTTGCACCCTTATATGAGCGGTGTCAAGGAATTGACGCCTGATAGCAAGGTTTAATTGTCGAACCAGAAAACCATGCATTTAAAACTATCTGACCTAATTCTCTAAGATGGCATACCCTAGAAAGACCAAGATAATCTGTACATTAGGCCCTTCAAGTGAGAAGAAAGAGACCTTGTTGGAAATGGTAAAAAATGGGATGAATGGCGCAAGGCTGAATTTCTCACATGGGACAACAGAGGAAAAGGAGTCACGCTTGAGGGTTTTGAGGGAAATAAACAAGACCCTTGATATACCGCTCTTTATTATTTCTGACCTCAAAGGGCCGGAGATAAGGATAAACACCGGCGGTAAAGAGCTTCTGGTAAAAATAGACGAGAAAATATTTTTCACAGTTGATAAAGGCAATATAAACCCGGAAAAGGCGCCTTATACAGTTTGCCTGCCGATTGATGCTTTGCCAAGTTCAGGGAAAATAATGGTCGAAGACGGGCTTCTCGAATTTGAAATCTTGAAATCCGACGGCAAAATAGCTGAGTGTGTTGTGAGGAACGCCGGTGTTTTAAAACACAACAAAGGCGTCAATATACCACAAACCTATGAGCGGACAGAAGCGTTCACAGAGAAGGATTGGAAGGATGTCGATTATAGCATGAAGGCTGGTGTTGATTTAATAGCTGCATCCTTTGTCAGGAACAAGCAAGATGTGGAAAGGCTAACAGGATATTTGAAAGGCAGCAAAACACAGGTGATGGCAAAGATAGAGCACCAAGAAGCTGTGAGAAACATAAATGAGATAATAGCTGCCTCTGATTCAATCATGATTGCGCGCGGTGATTTGGGGGTTGAAGTCCCTCTGGAGAGCTTACCGAAAACGCAATATGAAATTGTGAAAAAATGCAATGAGGCTGGAAAGCCTGTTGTTGTCGCCACACACATGTTGAATTCCATGATTGAGAACCCGCGTCCTACGCGTGCAGAAGTTACAGACGTTGCCAATGCTGTTTTCATGGGTGCAGACGCTGTCATGCTTTCTGGTGAAAGCGCGAATGGGAAGTATCCTGTAGAGTCTGTATTAATGATGAGTAAAATAGCGTCTACAATAGAAGGAGAAATAAGAAACAGAATAAACAGGTATAATTCTGATCCAACAATAATCCCACACATTGTCGGCAAGGCTGTTGCCATGTCTGCAGACAGTATAGACGCAGCCGCTGTCATCTCCTTTACAGAGACAGGCGAATCTGCAAAAATGTTATCAAGATATAGAATCAAGCCGCCAATATTTGTTTTAACATCCAAACAATCTGTTTGTGAAAATCTATCTCTTTATTGGGGCACATTCCCTTATTTACTCACAGTAACAGGCAAACTGGAAGATGTTGTAGAAAACGGTATAAGATTTTTACAAGAGAAAGGAAAAGTTTCCAAAGGCGACAAAATAGTGATCACAGCCAACATCACATCAACCAACGGCTCGCAGCGAAATATTGCCGAGATCAGGAAGATTTAGTTAATTTTTCTATAATCCGTTTCAACTCCCTGATATCCTTTATTTTGAAATCGGGTTTTTCTGGTTTGCCTACATTGGGGAATTTGAAATATTCAACCAGGCATGTTTTGATGCCTACCTTCTTTGCTTTCAGATCCTCATCTGCACGGTTTCCAACCATCAGGCAGTCCGCTGATTTTATATGGAATTTTTGCAAAACAAGTTTGAAAGGCACCAAGTCAGATTTCTCGTGGCCGACCTCCTCTGATATCACAACATAGTCAAAGTATTTGTCAATGTCAAGCTGTTTCAAAACTTTCTTGGTGTCTGTTGAGCCATTGCATACAAGTGTGGTTAGTAGACCACTCTTTTTGCAAAAAGATAGGATAGATCTCGATCCTGGATACAGTGTAGCCAATTCAAACCATTGTTTGTCCAGGACATTTTCCATTTTCAGTAGCTTGGACTTCGTTGGCTTATATCCAAGGTGCTTAAGGACAATGTCAACCTATACCTGCTTCTATGTCTTTTAGGCGAGCCATAATATTTCTTGTTGAAATCTTCTTTAGTTTCCTCAAAAGTAGCCTTTAATTTACCTTTTGGAATATTGTAACCGAACTGTTTGAAAACATCAAGCTTTTTGGCATTGTATTTCTCAAGGTTTTGATTGACCAATGTGTCACCCAAGTCAAACATGACGCATTTCAGCATCTATTTCTTCTCCTCGATTTCGGTTTTTAATTTAGAAATGAAGTCCTCTTTTTTCACACCAAAGTCTACAGATTTTTTGCCTCTTGTCCTGACAGCGAGAGTCTGCTTTTCTTCTTCCTGATCACCAATGACAATTGTATATGGCAGTTTCTGGGTTTCGCAATCCCTAACCTTGTACTCAATTGTATGATCGCGTAAATCCACCTCAACCCTTATACCATTTTCCTTCAACTCTGCTACAAGGGCTTCCACAGCTTTCTTGTTCCTATCTGTAAAGGATAGCACGCGAACCTGCACAGGCGCGAGCCATACAGGCAGCCGCCCTTCAGTCTGTTCCAATAAGTAGGCTATAAACCTTTCATAGCTGCCCAATATTGCGTGGTGTATGATTATTACATGGCCTTTGCTGTTGTCATCTTTTACATAACTGATATCAAGCCTTTTTGGTACGACTATATCAATCTGCGAGGTTGCAATTGTCTCCTCTTTCCCATTGCTGTTTTTTATTTGGACATCTATCTTTGGTCCGTAAAAGGCTGCCTCACCAACACCTTCCACAACATTCGCGCCAAATTCCTTCATGGCCTTCCTGATCTCTTCGCATGCGTGCTCCCATTCCTTTGGGTCGCCAGTATATTTGTCCGGATTGTTTTTGAAATCAGGCAAAGAAAGCCTGAACCAATAACCTTTGATGCCCATTACTTGGTAAACTTCCTTGAACAGATGCAAAACTTTCACAAATTCTTCCTTCAACTGGTCTGGCCTTACATAAATGTGCGAATCGTTTTGCAAAAAGCCCTTCACCCTGATTAACCCGTACATTACTCCAGACAGTTCATTCCTATAAGTCATTCCTGGCTCCGCGAGCCTTAGCGGCAAATCCCTGTAGCTGTTAACAAGCTGCTTGAAAATCATGTGGTGGTGCGGGCAGTTCATCGGCTTGAGATAATATTCCTGTCCATCGATATCTATCGGTGGGTACATAGAGTCTGCATAATATGGTAGATGGCCCGTTGCATGGTACATCGACCCCTTTGCGATGTGTGGTGTTGAAACATATTTGTATCCATATTTTTCTTCCACGCTTCTCATGTATTCTATCAATGTGTGGCGTAGCGTCTCGCCATACGGCATCCATAAAGGCAGGCCTGAACCAATCTCATCTGCAAGGTGGAAGATTTTCAAATCCTGTCCAAGGATCCTGTGGTCGTTTGGTGGAAGCTCCCTTCTATCCAATGTTATTTTGCCAGCCTCTTTGTTCGCCGGTTTCGCGGCACTTTTAACAACCCTTTTCTCTTCACCTGAACCAAGCTCTCTGCTTAACTCAGACAGCGGATGACCCTTTACAGCTAAAGACAGTTTTTTATACCAGCCAAAAGGCGCGCGCCAGACCTTGAATTCCTTTGACAATTCCTTTTCTGCGCTGCCTAAAACCCTTTGTGCGATTTCAACAGAAGATAAGTTACTGCTCAAGTGGGCATATGGGTATACAACTATGTTTTTTGCCTTCACCATTTCCACAACTTCCTTTATGTTTTTAATGTATTCTAAAACAGACTTTTCAGGATCTTTCTCGTCTGTTTTCTCAACAGCTGTCAAAACAACTAGACAATCCTCAACCTTTACAGCTTTCTTGTCTGCTATATCTTCAGCTGACTTGATAGCCTTCTTCGTCGGTTCCCATCCTACCCAATCACAGTGAAGCAATAATATTTTCATAAGCATCCAGCCTTTGAGGATTTGTAAGGGACCCTATAATCCTCTGAACCTTTCATCTCAATAGGTGCGACAGGTTCCATTATCTGATATATGTGTTTTATTCTTTTAAATCCAACCATTTCCGGGTCTGCCAGTATGTCTACCATAAACAGTTGGAAGCTGATTAAATCAGCTTCGGCCCCCCCAACACCTCACCACCATATTTGGTCTACCCTTAACATCTGAAATGATAAGCTTCATGCCGCTTTTATTGACCTTTTCCAAAACACTGTTATGACATCTAGAATGCGCCGACTTTGAAAGTGAAATCTTCTCGAGATTCTGACACTTTTCTAAAACCTCAAAAAGCATCTTAGAATTCAAAAACTTTCTAAAATGAACTTCTGATATTGAAGATGACAATCTGTTCAAATCGCTGTAGCTAGAAATAACTGCCTTTTTTCCCGGCTGTCCGTAACCCACCTTGCATAAATATCACCTTATGATAATCCAATTTCACCTTAGTTTATTTGTAACCTATATATAAATCACTTACCAAATGTCGTAAAAGCGAAACTAACTCTTATTAGAAACAGGACCTAGTTCTTCGTACAAAGCTTTTACAACAGAGTTTACTTTATCTGTATCCACAATTAAAGTCACGCTGGGGGAATCCCCTATTCCAGCTACTTTCTCTTCATCTGGTTGTGATATACCCCTTATAGTAGCGCCTTGACTTGCTAATACTCCAGTAATTCTATGCAGAGAACCAGGGACTTCACTCATAGCATCGCCTGTCACAGTTATAGAGCTTTTCCCTTCTCTTACAGCGACTTCTGGTTTATATCCAATTTCTGTTAAACGGGTTTTAATAACTCTTTCAAAACCATTGGCGTACCTTGAAGTTACTGATATCCTATTTGCTCCAGTAGCAATATCTAAAATCGGAATTTTATTTTCACTAAATACATCCAAAACTTTAGCCCCATAACCAACATCACCGGAACCCATCAGCGGATCCCTGACGGTGTAAACATAAACTGGACCCACAGATACAGCGGCCACTATTCTTTCTTTTGTTGTTTGTGACTTTTCCCCAATTCTTGTGCCTTTTCCTTTTTCTATATCTTTAACAATTATCCCTCTTTTATTTTCCCTGGCAATTTCTATTGCGAGCGGATGAACAACCCTCGCTCCTCTCCATGTTATCTGAGAAGCTTCACCATAGCTCAGAAACTCTAAAACATCTGTTGCCATAACACCAGGTTCTACAAAAAGAACTCCAGGGACATCTTTTATTATCTCA
>Ga0209541_10015589_pt1 | contig 11334 bp, 8 predicted proteins | sample RifCSPlowO2_01_FD_184027 | JGI IMG/M metagenome (GOLD analysis project Ga0209541, IMG submission 184027) | Groundwater microbial communities from Rifle, Colorado - Rifle CSP2_plank lowO2_0.1 (SPAdes) (version 2) | ecosystem: Environmental > Aquatic > Deep subsurface > Groundwater | place: Rifle...
CTCAATGCAAAAAATGAGATTAACAAGATTTCTTACTTGTTTCATAAATCTATTAAGAAGATAGGTTTAATAGGGATTGTTATTAGTATATTTTTCCTAGCAATTAGTCCTATTTTGTCTTCTTTTTTAAGGATAGGAATTATTAGTCCTTTAATAATTCTTGGTATATCGATCGTTTTTGCATTTTTAGTCCCAGTTTTGAGAGGATTCTTACAAGGGTTGCAGAAATTTAATCTCTTAGGAGTTACTTTCATTGTTGAAAGCTTGACAAAAATATTCCTTGGTATTCCTTTGATTTTTTTAGGATTTGGAGTCAATGGCGCCGTTGGTGCTTTTTCATTGGGATTTTTATTTCAGCTTATAGGGGTGTTTCACTTTATAAGAAAATTATTTGCTGGAGCTAAAGAAAAGTTTATTACTTCTGACATATACAAATATTCTCTTCCAGTTTTAATTATGCTAATTAGCTTAACTGCTTTCTATAGCCTTGATGTTATTTTAGTTAAAAGACTTTTCGACCCTATTACTGCTGGACACTATGCCGCTCTGAGCTTGTTTGGGAAAATAATTTTTTTTGCTTCTATCTCAATAAGTATGGTTATGTTTCCTAAGATTTCAGAACTCAAAGCTAATAATCGTGGTCATAAATCATTGTTATTGAAATCATTAATGATTGCATTATTATTGGGACTGATTGCCAGTCTTTTTTATTTTCTTATGCCGAAATTTATTATTGGCTTGCTTTTTGGGAAGGAATACTTGGTTATATCTGAGTTGCTCGGGATTTTTGGAATAGTTATGACCATTTACTCTTTATCTTATATTATCGCATACTACAACATTGCTCTTAACAGGATTAAATTTCTTTATTTATTAATTTTCTTTAATCTATTGGAAATAGTATTAATTTTATTATTTCACAGCAGCCTTTTTGTTATTGTAATGATTTTACTTATTATAATTCTTCTTTTATTCTTAAGCTTGATTGTTTACACTTTAGTTTATAAGGAAACCTACAATAAATCAAACTATTGACTTCAGTTTTTTTAAGGATTCGATACCTTCATCTATGGTCCTACATTCTATAATCACTTTTTTATTATATTTTTGTTTTAATTTTGTTAATATTTCTTTGTAATTAATCACACCATCTCCAATTTTTAGATTCTGGTCCTGCCTTTTATTATTATCTGATATATGAACATGATCAATAGGCAACTCCATTAGATCTTCTGTCTGGTTATATATTTCAGAATGGGCTATATCCAAACAAAAACCCAAAAAAGGAAGTTTATCTTGCACATAGATAATATCCTCCATCCTTCCAAGTAACAACGAGGTGTAATTATTTTCGATTAAAACTTTTAACCCTTTATCATCTGCTTCCCTGAGAATTGGTCCAAATCTTTTTACAAATTTTTCTAAAAACAAGTTTAATGCTATCTTCTTTTTGACAATATTTGTTACCCTAATATACCCTCGACAAAATCCGCCTGCATGCATTATCAATTCCCTTGCCTCTAAGTTTATTGCATTTGTAATTGCTGTTTTAACTTCTTCTACGGCTATTTTTGGATATCTAATTGTCGGAAAATTTATCCTCATATTGTTATATGGAGCATGTATTGAATAGTTAAATTTGTCTTTTATAACTGGAATCTCCTCCACCAAAAGTTTATAAGGCATATAACTAATCTCTACTATATCAAGTCCTTCTTGCTTTAACACACTTATTGATTTTTCCTTTACGATTTCTTCAAACTTACATGAGATTCCAAATTTCATTATTAGTTGGAATTTTGATAAGTTTAATAACTGTTGTGGTTTTATACCACAATGATGACAAGAATATCCGTAATCATTCCTGCATACAACGAAGGTAAAAGAATTGAGACTACTCTTAATTCTGTTTTAAAAACATTTAATGACGTTGAAATTTTAATTATCTCCAATGGTAGTAAAGATAACACTATTGAAATAGCTAAAAAATGGAAAGAAAAAAATGATAATATTAATTATTTGGATTTCCCTAATAAGCTAGGAAAAGGAGGGGCCATTATAGAAGGCTTGAAGATAGCAAAAGGAGATGTCATAGGATTCATTGATGCAGATGACGCTTTTGACTTAGAATTTCTACGAGCATCCATAGAAAAATACAATATATTTGACTGCATAATTGCTTCTAAATGGAAAGAGAGAAATTTTTTTCGAGTGAATGAACCTTTTTTAAGAAAGATTCTTAGTAGGGGATGGAACATTTTAACAAGGCTGCTTTTAAAACTTCATTACAATGATACGCAGGCTGGAGCAAAATTTTTCAAAAAAAGTGTTATAGGAAAAATTGGTTATGATTTTATCTCTAAAGGATTTGCCTTTGATATTGAATTGTTGAATAGGATAAAGAAAAATAATTTTATAATAAAAGAGGTTTATATTCCGAGCAAATTTGTTGAAGGGAGTACTTTTAGGATTAAACATTGTCCAAATATGTTAAAAGATTTACTTAAGGTATGGTGGTCAAGATAAGTATTAAAAATATTTTATTAACTTTTGATATAGAGGAATTTGATTTGCCTTTAGAATTAGGCAAAGATATTTCTGAGAATGAACAATTTGAAATCAGCAAAGGAGGAACTGAAGAAGTTTTAGAGTTATTATATAAAAATAATCTTAGATCAACATTTTTTTTAAGTGCAAAGTTTTCTAAATTATATCCTAATCTAATAAGAAAAATTTCAAAACAACATGAAATAGGATTGCACTGTCTTGAACATAAAGATAATTATTCAAAAATGAATGAAGAAGAAGCAATTGAAAGAATAAAAAATGGAAAAAATATAATTGAAAAGATAATTGATAAGAAGATTATAGGATTTAGAGCCCCCAGATGCCAGCCCCCCAACTATAATGTGCTAAATAAATCTGGAATATTGTATGACAGTTCACTAAATCCTATATACATCCCAGGAAGATATAATAATTTTTTTTCACAAAGAACGGTCTTTTCAGAAAACAATGTGCAAATTTTACCAATTTCAGTTTCTCCAATTCTTAGACTACCTTTATTTTGGATTGCATTTAGAAATTTTCCATTATTGTATTCAAAATATATAACTAATAGATGCAATAATTATGCTTGCCTTGTTTTTCATTCTTGGGAGTTTGTTAATATTGAAAAATTTGATTTGCCGAGATTTATAAAGAGAAACACTGGTGAAAAATTAAATTTAAAACTTAATAATTATATTAATTGGTGTATAAAAAACAATTTTGAATTTAAGACAGTATCAGATTATCTTATAACTTCATAAACAATAAGGATTGGTCTTTGTTGTTGATCTAAATATGCTTGTACAGGAACAACTTTGTCTTGATTTTCTTGCGGCCATACATACGTCCATTGAGGAGAACCTTCAAGCACACTTAGAACAAGATATCTGACATCTTTATCCTCTTTCAAAAGTCTTTCAAATTCTTTTTTTTCTGGCCAATAGATTATCTTTCTTTCTGAATAATAACTTAATTGTGGAACTCCTGTTGCGATAACTTTTTGTTCTGGAAAAGAATTTTCTTTTATCCAAGTGCCAGATTGCCTGAACTGGATATAAGAATTAGATTTTAATTTAATCAGATTGTCTGCTGTTTGTAAATTCTGTATTGCTATAGAGGTTATAATCACAAATAATATAATGGCACTAATTACCCCACTTAAAGTATTTATTTTTTTAAATCTTTTATATATTTTAACAAAAACAAAACCAATTAGATAAAATGTTGCTGGATAAGAATAAAACAAATATCTATCTTCTGGAACTTGACCTGCCAAAAATGAAAAATAGATAATCGGAATAAAAAGCCAGAATAAGATGAATAGATGTCTTTTTAACTCTTCATTTTTTCTTACAAGATTATATCCTAATAGCAGATTAAATAATAAAAGAATGCTCCCTACTATTAAAAAAATAATCAAAAAGTTTCCAAAACTTGGAAATATCCCAGATAAAACAGGAATTGGACTTATTAATATCATTGGAATTGTTTGTGTTAGATATACATTGAGATAATTTACAGAATGATAGAAACCGGCTACTCCTATAATAGGTATTTTATTATAAGTAAAATAGTACCAAAAACCATAAGGAATAAAAATAATTACCATGATTAGCCCCGCAATCCATAAATTTCTATTTTTGATAAAATTTAACCCTTCACTTAGTAATAGATATAGTATTATAATAATTCCAAGCAATCCTGCAGGAAATTTCATCAAAACTGCTAATATAAAAAATAATCCGAACCACCAAAAGTATATTTTATTTTCATTTTTTACATAACCTTTCCAGAAAAACCAAATAGATATAAGCCAAAGAGTTAATGAAGGAATATCTGTCAATAACCTAGCTGTATAAAACACATGCACATAGGATGAGGATAACATGAAAGTGGCTATTAAAGCCACTGTATTTCCAACAAGCTCTTTTCCAACAAGATAAGTTAATAAAATTCCGACTAAAGAGAAAACTAAGATTATAACTCTCAAAAATAATTCTGATGCTCCAAACTTGTAGAAAATTGCGAATATGAAGGGTAATAAGACGGGTCTTACAAAATGTAATTCATAAGGTGTTCCAAAAGCCCAGGCCTTAGCAGATGCTAAATATTCTGCCTCATCATACCAAACAGCCTGATTTATTGTTAGATATTTAATACGGAGAATTAAAGCAAAGATCAATATCACTATTAAGATAAAATTAGAGTTTTCACTTAAAAAAGAAATAAATTTTTCCTGTAAATTATTTTTAGTTTCTTCCATTTTATCTTTTAATTAGATTTTCAAAGTCGTAAATCCAACTTGCTTCTGCTTCTTTTAAATCTATTATTTTATTTGGTTTATAGTTGTCCCTTAATCCTATAATGAATTCATCATCATCTCCTGTTTGTAGTGGTGTGATAATGATATATCTGATAGTTTGGTTATTAGGATGGAAATACTGTATTTTTTCTATAAGATTGGGATACCTATTAAACTTTTCAAAAAAGGCTTGATCAAACAGGAATGATTGAAGGTGTTGTTCCTCCCGTATATAATAATAGATAATTGCCCCCCTTGGCAGAAAAGTTTCATTCTTCTGTAGAACTGCTTTAAGATACTCTGCAACTTGTTTTTGTGCAAATCCATTGAGTTCGTTTGATTGGCATCCAGAATTGGAAACACGACAGATAATTTGATTTCTAAATGAAAAATGTGGGCTAATAGAAAATGCAGTTGTAAATGAGAAGATTACATAAAACAATAATATAACAAGTATTAATTTTCTTTTTATTTTTGATACGTTAAATGGTAAATAATTTTCTGAAAATAATAGGGATACTAGAAAAATTAATCCAAAAGAATATGCTATAAAAACCCTTGAGTATATAAATGCTTTAAACAAGATTAGGGCGGCCATCAACAGAAGAAGAAGATAGAAGATAAATCTTATTCTTTTTTCTTTTCTAAACTTAATTAATTTAAAAAATAAAGTTAGAGATATAAAAAATAAAAGCGTATCCAAGAGATTTACCGTAAGCAAAAATTCTATAATGCTTGTAAAAAATTGTGTATTGAATGATAATGTGCTGTATTCAGGATTTACTGATTGGTACCTTGAAATAACTGCAAACAGATTTCCTGGATTAAAAGATAAGGTTATTAAAATAAAAAGAGTATAGGACATGATTGAATAGATAAATATTTTAATTGGCCTTGATAATTCCAGTTCCTGATATTGTATTCTTTCAAGGACGTTAAGTTCTAGTTTCCTTCCAATTAGTCTGATTATTTGTTTAAACTCTTTGCTATATTTATCAAATAAAATTGCTGTGGCTAGAAATAAGAAAAGGCCGTTAGATAACTTTGTTGCAAATGCTAATGCAAAAGAAGAAAAAGATAATATAAAAAATAATATTTCCTTTTTATTTTTCTCAGAGATATAAAATTTCCATAAAAATAATAATCCTAATGCGATAAATACATATCCAAAAATGTCAACATGAATCCATCTACTTAATTGAAGCAATTCTGAATGAAAAGCATAAAATGAGATTACAAAAATAGAGCTATACTTATCTAAAAGAAATAATGCTAACAAAGACATTATTAAAAAAAATAATATGCCAAAGAGGTATATTGAGATGTGACAATAAGGGAAAGCATTAATCAATTCTTTTCCTATTAGAATTTCTCTCCCAGGATAGAACATTGGTTTTGCTTCACTTACTTTTGAAAAATCTTCCCCCGATAACATACATCCCAAACCAATGAATGTATGTCCTAAAATTGGCTCTCCAGGCCCAGACAGACCTGGGAAGATATTGTAAGGATAGAAAACCAATAATGCTGTAGGGATTGTGGCCATATCATCATTCCAATAGCCGACCATTGAGAAATCATTTAATCTTATGAAAGTTCCTAATGAAAAAACTATAATTAATAATATATAAAACAATTTATCTTGCTTAAACTTATTTAAAAAATACATCTGTAAATAAAAGTAGTATATGTTTTTAAGAATTTCTAAATACTAAAGATTTCAATTCAAAATTTAAAAATAAGTTTTATAAAGATTTCTAATATTCAGTTATAAATAAAGAAATGAAAGTTCTAATTCTTGCAGCTGGAATGGGGAGTAGGTTAAAAGAATTAATAAAAGAGATCCCCAAATGCTTATTAAAGGTAGGTGACAAAACATTATTGGAGAGACAAATAGAAGTTCTGGAAGAATTTAGTATTAAAAAAAATGATGTAATTCTTGTTATAGGAAAAGAAGGAGATTGCTGGAATGAAGAAAATATCCAGAAGATTAAAAATATACATGATAATATATTAATTAATCCAATAAACAGCAAAACATCCCCCGCATATAGTTTAAGACTTGGTTTAGAAGGAATAGATAAAGGCCCTGTATTGATTCTTGATGGAGACTTATTTCTTGGAAAGAATATTTACTCCAAGATTCTAAACAATCAAAATAAATCTTGCCTATTAACTAAATTCTCTGAAAATAAAAGAGAAGAGGGAAACAGAGTTATGTTAAAGAAGGATAGAGTCAGGGCAATTGGTAGAGATGTTATTTCTGAAAATATTTATATGGGAGTAATAATGATAGGAGATGATTTTCTTGATGATTTTAAAAAAGAATTAGAAAAAGACAGATATTTAAAAGATGAAACTTCTATCGCATTAAATGAATTGTGCAAAGATGCTTTTATATATAATATTACCTTACATAAGAAAATCCTAGGAGATCAGGAATCCAGATTGAACTTTCTAGAAGGCGGTTCTTATGCTTCCACCAAGAAAGAGGGTAAGATTGTTAGAAAAGAAGCTGCTGAAGGAAAAGATAAAATTGCGAATGAAATAAGATGGCTTTTAAATCTCCCAGAAGATATAAAGGACCATTTCCCAAGGATCATAGATTATAACTTAGAAACAAATCCAGTGTTTTTTGAGATGGAATATTATGATTTCCCAACTTTAAGAAGATTATTACTAGAAAATAATATTAATGCTAAGAAAGCCATTTCTATTTTAAAGAATATTATGGATTTCATGTTTGAAGAAATATACTCTAGAAATAAAACTCTTCCTAAAAATAACTTTGTTCAAAAACTGCATTTTCAGAAAATAAAAGACAGGCTTGAAGAATCTAAAAGAAAATCTAAACTGTTTGATAAGTTAATTCTAGCTAAAAAAATAACTCTGAATGGAAAAACAATGGAAAACATTTTGCCTTTGATTGATAAACTTGAAAAAAATAAAAACTTAATTGAGCATTTGATGCCAAAATATATAAATATGTTTCATGGAGATCTACATTTTGATAACATTCTTGTTGATACTAGTAATGGTCATTTTATTTTAATAGACCCTCGTGGATCTTCATTTACTGGTGAAAAGGAATGTGATTATACATATGATTTAGCAAAACTATGGCATTCATTTCATGGATTATATGATTTTTTACATGAAGGAAAATTTAGTTTAGATATAAATTTTGACGGAGTAAATGTTAACGCTAATCTTAAAATAGAAAATACTCAGGCACTGGAAGAATACAAGAAAATTTGCAAAGCATTTCCCAAATTACTGGCTAGTTATAATAAAATAAGAGAAGATAGATATTGGGAATTAAGAACTGATTTTACTGAAGCGATGCATTTTTGTAGTGTTGCACCATTTCATTTAAGAGGTACTGAAAATGAAGAATATGCTGTGGCCCTTTATCTAACTGGTTTAAAGTTATTAAATGAATTTATTGAAAAATGGTTAACTCCGAAGATAGAGGATTTAATTGTAAATATAAATAGGATAGAAGATTACGAATTTACCAGGCAATTAATAGAGGATAATATTGCTAACCATTTATTAGAAAAATAATTAGTTTATAATATGTTTAAAAATAAAGCAGTGATATGGGATCTGGATGGTACATTAATTGATAGTGAGCCTTTGCAGATAAAGGCATATAAAGAATCATTTTCTAAATTTGGTATTGATATTAATGAAGATGATTATAGGAAAAATATGGGAAGAAAAGATATTTTTGAGAGGATAATTTTAAAATATAATAAGAAATGTGACTATGATAGATGGTATGAAGAAAAGACTAAAATTTATCGGAAAGAAATTGAAAAAAAGATTAGATTACTGCCGAGGGTTAAAGATTTGTTAGAAGATGTTAAGGTGGAAGGATATAAGATGGGCATTGCTTCTTCAACATCAAAAAAAAGTCTGTTATTTATTTTAAATAAACTCAAGATTAGAAATTATTTTCAAGGATTCATCAGCGGTGATGATGTTATAAATAGTAAACCTGATCCCGAGCCATATATAAGAATTGCTGAAAAGCTTAATGTTAAACCTAAAAACTGTGTTGTGTTTGAAGATCTTGAAATTGGTGTTAAGTCTGCCAAAGGGGCGGGTATGAAATGTATTGCAGTAACTCAAACCAATCGGATAAAGCAAAATTTTAAGATGGCAGATTTAGTAATAAATAATTTTGATAGTTTTAAAATAGGGAATTTAGAAAAAATATGGAAAAATTAATAAATAAGACTATTAAATGATAAATAGAATTAAAACATGAAAAGGCGATAATATGAAAATTCTTCTTGTGCATCCAAATAGTGTATCTAGCGGATACATAGTTCCTGCTCTGGCATCTTTGTCGGCTGTTTTGAAAAAGGCTAGTCATGAAGTCGAGATGTTTGATACCACTTTCATGAATTCCCATACTGTTGAAGATAATAAAATAAAAGAGAAAAATCTTGAGTTTAAAAAAGTTGATTTAGCTAAATATGGTGTTGTTAAGGAAAGAGTTAATATAAGAGAAGAATTTGAGAAAAAAATTATGGAGTTTGAACCAGATTTGATTGCTGCTTCTGTTGTTAGCAGTGAATTTGAATTTTTGATTAGTTTTCTTAATGTTGTTAAAGAGAAGTTCAAAGACATTCCTATTTTGATTGGTGGGGCTCATCCTACTGTTGCTCCAGAAGAAGCCATTAAAGATGAGAATGTTGATATGATCTGCATTGGTGAGGGAGAAGAAGCCATATTAGAGTTGCTGGATAAATTGGAAAGAGGTAAGGATATTTCGAAAATAAAAAGTTTATGGGTAAAAAAAGATGGTAAAATCATAAAAAATGAGCTCAGAATGCTTGAGCAGGATTTAGATTCCTTGCCTTTTCCTGACTGGGATATTTTTGATGATAGGCATTTAATTAAACCATTTAATGGAAAAGTAAGAAGGTTTGGCTACTTTGAATTAGGCAGAGGGTGTGCATATAAATGTCCTTTCTGTGTTAATTCTTTTTTACATAAGTTGTACAAGGGAAAGGGAAGATGGCATAGAGAAAAAAGTGCTAAAAGAATTATTGATGAAATTAAATATATGAAAGATAAGCACAATTTTAATTTTGTTCAATTTACTGATGAAACCCTATTGGCTATGAGTAAAGAAAAATTGACGGAATTTGCCGATCTTTACAAAGAACAGGTTAATTTACCTTTTTTTATGATGACCCGACCTGAGACACTTGAAGAAGATAAAGTTAAGATTCTTGGAAGTATGAAACTTTGCCAGATGGTTGCTATAGGACTTGAATCTGGTAATGAAAAAATAAGAAGTCAGGTTTGTGATAAACATTTTAGCAATGAGCAGATGATTAATGTTGGCAATCTGCTACACAAATATGGCATAAAATTAGCCACCTATAATATGATTGGATTGCCTTATGAAAATAGAGATCAAATATTTGATACCATAAAGCTTAATAAAAAAATAAAAAGCAGACCAGCAATATTTTATTTCTTTTATCCATTTAAAGGAACCCCTTTAAGGGATTTATGTTTAGAGGAAGGGTTTATTGAAGAGAGTGAAACAAGATTTAGGCCTACTGTCAATACTATTTTAAATATGCCCCAAATTAGTTATATAGAGTTGCAGAGCATTAAAAAAGTTATTCCAATATATTTACGAACACCTGAATTTCTTTGGCCAATAATAAAAGAATGTGAAAATGGAAGCTTGTTTGGAAAGACGCTTTATTTTACATTGATAAATTTCTTTGAACTTAAGTTTAATTATTTGGAAAAGAAACTTGAGTATTAATACTTAAAGGCGATATCTTTAAATTCTTTATCAATCTTTCGACTTGTAAGATGAAAATTTTAGTCGTCGGTGCAAGCGGATTTTTAGGCAAAAAAGCTGTAGAGATTTTTGAAAAAAAACATAGCGTTGCTGGAACTTCTTTATTAAGATCCGACTATACTTTTTCTAGATTAGATATTGCTAATAAGGAAGATGTTAAGAAATTTTTAGATGAATATAACCCCGATTTGGTATTTAATGCTGCTGCCGTTGTAGATGTAGATTTATGTGAGCAAGATAAATACAAATCTTGGAATGTTAATGTTAATGGTCCTCTTTACTTAGCTGAGTTATGTAGTGGAAAAAAGATTAAGCTAGTTGTAATCTCCTCCGATTATATTTTCTCTGGAGATAATCTTTCTTATAAAGAAAATGATATAGCCCATCCAAAAAGCTTCTATGGTTTTACAAAATCAATTATGGAAAAAACCGTTTTATTTGTCAATCCTAATGCCTTAATAATTCGTCTTCCAATAATCTATGGATATAATAATGATGGCACTGGAGATAAATTAGTAATGCCTGTAATTAAATCACTTCGAGAAGATAAAGAAGTTATTATTGAAGATTTCAGAATTAAATATCCTGTTTTGGCTGATGACGTTATTGAAAATGCAATGAGACTAATTGAAAGAAATGAGAG
>Ga0209541_10015591_pt1 | contig 11333 bp, 10 predicted proteins | sample RifCSPlowO2_01_FD_184027 | JGI IMG/M metagenome (GOLD analysis project Ga0209541, IMG submission 184027) | Groundwater microbial communities from Rifle, Colorado - Rifle CSP2_plank lowO2_0.1 (SPAdes) (version 2) | ecosystem: Environmental > Aquatic > Deep subsurface > Groundwater | place...
TGCAGATAAGTTCATAGCCACTTTCTTCACACGAATCTATCACTGATCCTGTTATGACAACTTCATTGGCTATGCCCTCGTGCTCTACGCGCGCAGCTCTATTTGGTGTTTCTCCCAACGCAGTATAATTGGTTCTGTTAACCTGCTCATTCATAATACCAATTGGTCCAACGATACACGAAGAGGGGTCGGTAGATGTGTCAATTCCTATTCGGTATTGGAGAATCGGAAGCACCTCAACGTTTTCTTGTGTTAGTTGTAAACGAACACGACTTAACGCTTTAAATCTATATTGCATCAATAAACCTGTTGCGACTGCAAGTGGAGCATGAAGACGCTCCTGTAAGCCAAACGCGTTAAACGTCGCCATAAGTCCATCACCCGGTAAGCTGTCTACATACACGTCAAAACGAACTATGGCGTCTCCTGCTGCAGATAAGTATGCGTTGATCGCATCGTAAACAACTTCAGGTTCATGTAGCTGGGATAGCTCGGTGGATCCTACGACATCTGCAAATAATACGCTCGTATTACGACGCTTACCACGTTCAAATAATCGCTGCGGATCTTCTATCATCAATCGTTGTATTTGTCTGCCACCAAGGCGTTGTGCCAGTGCTCCGTTTATTGCGTTAAAGATTGATAACCCTAGAAGTCGTGCAGCAGGGTCAAGGAGGTTGAAATCTTTCGGATCTCTATTGTCGTGCTCCCTCCAAATGAGGAGAATTGCGCCGATGGGAGCAGTGACGCCAAGCGATTTTGGAGTAAACAGGGGTTCACAAATCATATCTACCCTGCGCTGTCGGACGCCGCCTCGTATAGTTGCTTCAATCATGACTTGTTGGTCTTCACTAAGACCATCGAGTGGTAACCGTCTGCGCATCGCGTCTGGCGTGTATACGACGGCATCTCTGACGCCAAATAACCGAGTAAGCGCTTCTGGAGAGCGATCAAGCAGTGCTTTCTGCCCTTCGTACGCCGCAGCAACTATTGAATTGGTAAACTCAGTGAACCGGCGGAGCATATGCCCTTCTCTGCGGTATTGGCGTAGCATCTCGTCACCGTGCTTCACGTCAGGGTGTTTCTCGATATTTTCTGGCATGTTATTACTATACTAGCGTCTTTTGTATAACTTGGGTATACTATATACTATGGTAGCTTTTTCCGAATCGTTGACAAATCCCTTTGCTAAAAATCCGCAAAATCCAAAAGGTGAACCATCAGAAGAACCAGCTACCCCGGAATTTCTCCGACCTCTGGCTGTTTTGTTTGAAAATGCAGAAGAGGATGAAGAAGCGTTCCTCGATCAGCCGGAAATTGCTATACAGGTAGATACGATGACGTACGATGCGTCACTTATACTTGATAAGTATTCCGCTGATTGGGCAGTAACATTTGACAGAATGCTTGAGGCGGAAGAGTATTATATTGCTAAAGCAATTGATTACATAAAAGCAACGATAGTTGGAGATCCCAGTACAAGACAAATCATACGGACCAATGTGGAAGCCTTCATAAATGCGGGAAATAAATATGCGCAATACGGATATACACTTGTTGAAAAAAATCCTGAACTAAGGGAACGCGTCTTTCGTGTGTTCCATCAAAATCAGCTGTGGGCAGCTGATTTTGATATGGAGAAACTGCGCCGTGAGAATCTGAACAATCGTATCATCGTTGGTCGGGATCTGGCACTGCTGGCTTTAGCCCGAAGCACGGAAAATCCTGAAGAAGAAAGCAGGGTAATCGCTCTGTTAACCGAGCAGGCAGAATCTCAGGGAGAACTTCTGAAAATTGCGGAACAAGAATGGGTTCGCGCACAACGCGTTCTTCTGTCTGATGAATACAATACTGCTCGCACTCACTGTATAGACTATTGCAATAATCTGGCGGTACTTCTAAGCGACCTCGCGCTTACATACCGCGATAAACGATCAACATTGCTTCCCAATTATATACTGCGAACTCTGCAACACCTGAAACGCGCGCAAGAGATACTAAGCAAGTCGGATGGAGTTTCTCGCGAGGAAGATGCGGAAAAGGAAATCAGGGCACTCAGCAATGAAGCAAACGTACGGCTTCTGTACTTCGATATGCAAATGCAGAAGCCTGAATCTGCTACACCAGGACTGAGTTTAAGCTTTGTCGATCTTTTTGGCAAACCCATGTCACTTGCGTTAGATCGATTGCATAGCTACCCCTCATGTTGGGGTGAATTTGATGCTGAGGTTTTCAGAAGACTTGCTGAAGGTTTGTTGGTATATATAGCGCTATCCAGGTTACGTGATAAAGAGCCAGAAGCGCCACAATCGATAACTGTTTTTGATACAAAAAATTTTGTACCCACTACCGTTAATCTTACCGATCAAAGTGAGGAACAGCTGCTTGAGATGGCAAGAAATTTGCTTAACTGGTCAGGAGCACGAGCAAGAGATGTCGACGATACAGTATTTCAAGGATTTGCAGAAAAGCGATATGAAAAAATAGCCGGTGCTTCTGCAGCCGGTACTCCGCAGAGTGACTGATCGGTAAAAATGCTATACAATAGCCTAACTTACCACGTACAATTCCATATAATTCGAGTGCAGCATTCTGGTCAATAGATGACCATAGCGCTACATACTCTATGGGTGAGTTGGGAGATCGTCCAAGGGTAGGACACGAGACTTTGGATCTCGGTATCTAGGTTCGAATCCTAGTCTCCCAGCAAGTGAGAGGCAATAGCTGGCAAAGAGTACATTTGGCTCGTAAAATCAATGTTCTTCGCAGGTTCGAACTCTGGAACCTCTGCTTTTATCGAGGAAAGACACTTCTCAATCAAAAAGAAGGGTTTGTGCCCGTCTATCAAGAGTTTTTTATCTTTCAGGATTAGGTTCGAACCAAGTGTCGAGAGAATACTCGTCTTCGTTCTTAAATCCCCGTTGGCAAACCAGTACCGTGCGTAACAGGCAAAGTTAAACGTTTTTTCAGTTAAATCATACCAATCGTTCATTCTCTTGTTGGTATCGTTCACTTTGGCAAGCAAGTCCTCTTTTTCGGCAAGTAACGTTTTTCGTTCCTGTATATACTGATCTTCACCAATGACATCACCGTTGACGTTCTGAGGCGATATTTTCATCCTGAACAAGTTGTCGAGCTTCTTCACGCAGTCGTCATACGCTTCCTTGTAGTTCGTGCGTACGGTTTCACGATCATCGACCTCTTTATCGTTTAGTTCGTTAAGGTGCGCTATCGCCCAATCTTTAAACGATTCCGATACTTCAAAGCGCTTCAATTCGTTGTCTATCTGCTCTTCCAGCTTTTCAATGGTGATACTGCGCTCTGTACAATCCGGATGCGCTCTCTTCGTACAGTGGAAGTACACATAATGCAGCAATTTGTAGTTTTTCATCTGATCAACGAACGTTTTACACGATGGACACTGAATAGTGGTTTGCCCTCTATTAAACTTGGTTTTACATTCCGGACATATAATCTGCCATTTATGTTCAGAAGTTATCGCGGCCCCGCATCCGCCACAACGCAGTACACCTCGATACGGAAATTCGTGTTTCGTAAATGAGTGTCGTCCGTGTCTTCCCAGCATTATCTGTATTCTATCGAATTCAGCTTTCGTTATGATTGTCTGGTGATGACCCCATACTTCACCTTCGGAACGTACCATTAATCCGTAGTAGTATGGATCTGAGAGGAATTTGTAGAATCCGCTCGCACACATCGGTTTTGCGCCCATCTTTTTGGTTTTGCGCGTCCTGAAACCCCATTCGTTGTTGAGTTTGTCTAGTACTTCCATTGGCGTATACGCACCCGTTAAAAGCAGTTTAACGGCTCGTTGTAGAAGTGGAAGCCGTTCTTTATCAACTACAATCTTTTTCACTTTTGTATATGGTTCGATGTAGTTTACATAGCCCATTTTGGCAAGTCCTATCCATTCTTTTCGAGTTAAGAACTTCTCGCGGTTACCTCGTTTAACGTTTTCACTTTTCTCATCGCTATCTTTTTTAGAAATTCCCAGTTCCAACCCGAGTAGGAATTTATCGTTTGGCGTGTTGTAGTAGGTTCTTCCTTGTGTTTTTATCTCAAGTAGTTGCTTTTGGTCCAATGCGTAGATCACGTACCCCGCATCTACGGCATTTCTTGACAGTCGATTAGCGTGCCAACACAATATTCCGTTGGCTTCGCCCTTGATGATACGGGCGAGCATGTCACTATAGCCTTCTCGGCCCATTTTAAATGCGCTTTTTGACTCACTTATCACGTCTACAACGTCCAAATCATGTTCCTTCGCGTATGTTTTAAGTTCTCGCTCTTGAGCCGGTAATGACAATATCTGTTTGTCTTCAGATTCGCTACTTTTTCGGCAATAGATAAAGTATTTCACCTTCATATCAATTTAACCCCTAGAGCCTACAGAAGCCCCGCAGGGAAATCAAGCTAGTTCTTATATTTCTGTAGATTCTGCTGTATCGGTATCGGACGATAGATTAACTTAAAAAATTCCAATAGCTCGATACCCATTTTGTTAGCTGTGTTATCGTCAATTTCGACACCAAATTCCTCTTTGTATATCTTTTTAAATTCAGCTAATGTTGTGTCTTTGAGTTTAAACATAGGCTTAGACGGCACGGTGGCCGTCAATTTTAGAATCAGAGCCGATAGAGTTCTTCCTTGGTTGGTTTTCTAGGGATGAGGAATTGGATGCACAACCGTCCTTTTGATCATGAGCCGGGTAGTGAGGTCCTATGGTAGTACGGTTTGTTTTAGCGGTGGTATCTAATACGTTAGCCTCAAGTGCCTGTCTGTTTGAATACTTTGTGTAGTCTTCGTGTCTTTTGCTAACGCCAGTTTTAGTATCTACATTTTTTAAATATTTGTCCCAACTTCCATTAAAATACATCTTTACAATTTCTTTTTCCTGTTCCTCAGTTTCAATGGAGATTTTTTCGAAGGTATTTTCATCAATCCACCGCATGTCTTCAGGAGTTAGCTTTTCGAATCCGCAGTCTGAGTAAAATTCTTGATACTCAGTATCACTTCTAACTGCTTGTCTTATAACTACGAATCGTTGAGCTTCAAGAGAAGCTACAGTATCAATATCATTATAGGAATCTTTAGCTAACGATGTTGTTTGAGCCGTTACATCAGCTTTTTCATCGTCCTGAATTTCAATAGGTTGGATGTTTGTTCCAATAGATTGGAAATCGATTCCAAACGATTGGAGGATTATTTCAATCGATTGGTTTTTCTCACGCTCTTGATATTTGACTGCTTCTCCTTTAAAAAACCCAGGGCCAATATATCGAGCACAGCAAACGAGTTTAAAAACACTGGCAGTGCTCGTTTTTTCAATAAAACCGAGTTCCAAAAGTCTCCTGTGCCAGTTTCTAATGGTGGTATCGGATTTACAATTAAATACATTCGCGACTTCTTCAAACTTAACTGTAAATGTTCCAAAATTTGGTTGTGTAGGATTAAAACAAAAGAGGTCGGCATAGAATTCTAGAAGCGCGAGTTCTTGTACGGATAGAATGCTGTGTTGGATAAAGTACCATTTGTTTCTGTGGGTAGCTCTGTATCCATTGAGGTTTTGCATACAAGGACAGTTTCAACAAAAAAAGAGGAACAAAATATACCAATTTAAAAACCTGTTTGAGGTATATGCATTTTGCGTGTGAGTAAGTTGCAGGTTAGAGGTTGAGAAGTTTCTTGTATATCTTCACGGCTTTGAGAACATCAAGATATGTGGTGTTTTCATTTTCATGTTCTGTTAACCACTCATCCGCGATCATCTGATACGTTTTCAGTTCTATTCGTTGCCAATACCACTCTCGATATTTTCTGATATTGTTGACGAAATCAACGCGAGGCTGAAAGTAGGATAGTTTAGGGTTTGTTTTATACATCGACTGTGCAATCTGAAAAGAGTTTTTAAGTGTTTTGTACGTTGTGGTGGGAGATATGAGAATAGCCATTTGTGGTAGTTGGAAAGCAGAAGCGTTTAACGGTATTCCGCTTTCTATGACTTCAATAGAGGTTGTGCCTAACCAATCACCCTCAACGGAGCCACAAAAGACTGCTTGTTTAACAGCTTCAACGAAACATGGTGGCCTTTTGAACTGGTAACAGATTAAATTAGCCTCAGTATCCAACATTTGGTATATATCCATTTCTTGGTCTATATCCGGTGAACTCTTTATCCATTCTTTTGAGTTTCGATACTTTGAAAAATTGATCTTAGACGTTCTCTTATCAAGCTCGCTTATCCTATCGGGATATTTATCTGGATCTATTAATCGGTCAATTCCATAGTCTTTTCTGAATTGAGGGAGCATTTGAAGAAATTCGGGTTTGTCGAAGAAAATGGCGAGTTCTAAGAAGTTGGTATCATCTTTAGTTTGAATATCAATTTTCAGGCTCAACAAATCTTCAATTTTCATACTATCTACGACTATAGTTTACTAACAATTAGTGAATTAGCAGGCTAGTAAGCGTCTAGGTTTGCATGAGCACTACGATAGTACAATCGAGGTGTATAATGCAACTGATGTGAAAAATAAAGCTAGATGGATTAGTCTGTTTTGTTGGATCGCGTCTCTGGTATTTTTTGGAATACTATTGGTGTGGATGAATAAAGTAGGCGACCAAAAACCTCTTTATCAGACGCTAGCGAACATTTGGATATTCGATATTCTTTTCGGAATTGTGTCTTTTGTAGTTTTGATCGTGTCTTCTGCAAATTCTGGTAATAAATTAGCGGAAAAAGAAAAAACGGTAAAAAAAGTTGAAACACAAAAGGTTCAGAACATACAGACATTCAATCCTTGGTTTGCCCTTTCTATGGTTCTGTTAGTTGTTTTGGCGTATTTGGTCGGTACAAAAAATTCTACATTTCTTGGATTCACCACGACTGCGACACCAACGCCCACTTCTCAAATTATGCCTTCAGTTACACAAGTGCCTTTGGTAACTACAAAACCAAATACTTATATTGACCCTGACCCACCTGTTCATTGTAAAGTTCACGAAAAATGTGGAGGTGGCACAAAACCCCTAAAAAAGAGTGAGTGTGATAACTCGATATGTTGTACTTACCCTGATGGGACTGCTAAATTTTTATTATCGAAGAGCGAATGCAATAGCTCCAGTTCTGATACAACTACAAATCAAAACGGAAGTGGAACAAATAAAGTATTAATCAATATCGATGATGGCGGAGGACTTACAAAAGGAAGTTTCTATTGTTATTCAAATGCGGTTAATCACTTGGCCGATTTACAGAATCAAATAAGAATTTATGAAGTCGTAGCCAATAGTTGTAACGCTCTAGAGCAAACAAAGGCTACAAATTGCTCTTCTTCCTGCTCAACACAGCCCGATATCTCAGGTTGTGTTAGCGCTTGCTGGGCAAATGTAGCTTCAAACTGCAATGCAGACAATACAAAAGTTGGCGATTTAAGAAAACAGTTGTATTCAGACGTGCATAGAGATTGTCCCTAAAAGGGATTTGTATTGAAATGTGTGAACAATATGGGACAAAAAATACAATCAAAACAATCAAGGACCACATTGCCTTCATCCGATTTAGACTGGACTATTCATTCATTGAATATTCAAGGTACTTTTTTTGAGCGATGGTGTCAGGAAGAGGTTAAAAAGTCACACTGGAATATTGTATCCACAAATTATCCTGTTGAATTTCCAAAACATAACGGGCCTTTAACAGGTGAACAAAGCTCCCTGGATATCTATGCTCAATTAGCAAAAGAAACAATACTATTGACTCTTCTCATTGAATGCAAAAAAAATAATCCCGAATTTATTGACTGGGTATTTTTCGCACATCCCAATCCCAAGAGGTCAACTCATTTTACTGGCTCATTAATAGGTAATAGAACACTGGAGGGCACCGGTCATAAATGGGAACCCACACAAATGCTTAGCCCTATGATTTCATTAGAATGGATTCAAACGAGTGATGCGTGGGAAACTAGAGGAAGATATTCAGCGTATAAACAAGGTGACAAAACTAGGACTTCAAATACCGCGATTAGTCAGTCTGCGCATCAAATCGCACTTGCTACTAAATCTATTTTTGCAGAAGAACTTCATAATAACCAAGTTATCTCATCAAGGTCAATTAACGCAGAGATGCCATATATTCACCAAATATTTATACCCACGATTGTAACAACAGCTAAATTATATGTTTGTAAGTTTGATCCAAAAGACGTGGATGAAAAAACTGGTGAGATACCATTTTCAAAAGCAACCTTAGAAGAGCAGCCATATCTACTCTATGAGTATCCTTTGCCAGTTCATTTTCATTCAGAACCATTAGATAAAGTTGGTGTCATTAAAACTGGCAACAGAGAGTTTGGAACAAGAATGGATATAATTGTGGTAAATAGTTCCAAATTATCAGAATTTCTATTAAAACTCGAAAGCGGAAACGCCTAAATTATTGAAAATATGCTTTAGCCTTTTTTTGCTAGAAAATAATCCTACCTAACGTTTTTAACCTTAAAGTAGTCATCTAACTTCTCTAATTTTCTGAGTAATAATTCATTTTGCCGTATCAGAATCCAATTTTGAGAAATAATATCCATTTGCCTCATGAGAGCTAATCTTTCGTAACTTGTTAAGCTCGCGTTCACAAATGTGTCGGCTATTGAATTATTGATGCTACCCGCTCTTACAAGCTGTATACTCTTTTTGTTCTTTTCCTTTATCTCCTCATCCGAATAGCTATCGAAATCAAGTCCTAGAGCTTCGAGCGCTGTTTTTATCTTTTCTTGATCCTCTTTAAGCTTCTTCACTGCTTCTGCCTTCTTCTGGTCCTCGGATTTGCCAAACATACCCATATGGGAAAATAGTAACTCATTGTGGGGGTAAAAACAAGCCATTATCAAGGCTAAAAGGGAACATACAGTGGGTTATATACATGCCCGTGTGTTGCTAGTTTATAAGAATGACTACGAAAAAGGACTTACAGCTAGGGAAAAACATTAAGCGTATCAGAAGAAAGAAGAATCTTGTTCAAGAAAAGTTAGCTGAGATGGTCAAAGTAACGCCAAAGTACATTCAATACATCGAATCCGGTAAGAGGTCGCCAAGCTTGAAGTCGCTATACAAAATTGCCAAGGCGCTAAGCGTAAAAGTGAGAGACTTGATGCCCTTCTAAGACTAACAGATCCACTCAATATCACTATATTTAGCCTCAAAGAACTGTATTAGCCCTTTTAAGGCTAAAATAGTCAAATTTATCCATATTTAGCCTCATTTTATAGACCTATAACACTTGACTTCTTCTTCTTCTTCTGATAGGCTCTTTACACGGTAAATCACGGTAAAAGAGCGTCACAATGCGATGCGTATTTTATGGATTTACCTTTTTTCTTTTGCACGTTAACAGATTGCGGAAAGTAGAGTCTCCAACGAGTGGATAGTATTTTGCATACAAATGCAAAGAAAGTATTCAAATCCCTATCCATTCGCACGTCTATGTAAGAGAGCAAAAGGAGGCTCAAAATGTCAAGTTTCTATCTCATGAAGGGTGATCTCACCCGCACGGCTTCGGTCGATGCCATCGTCACGCTCATTAATTCAGAAGGTGCGTGGTTCGGCGGTGTTGATGGAGCAATCCAACGCGTTGCTGGCGGTCAGTACCATGCACAGGCTGGCGAGGTTCTCAACTCGAAAGGTCTGCGCAATGGTCAGGTCGTTGTTGCCAAAGGTAATCGCGGGAACCATCGTGGCAGTTTTGACGATGTCATCTTTGTCGTGGACGATCTAAAATCGCCTCTCGGCGAACTGGTTTACACTGCCTGCAAGACGGCTAAGCGTGAAGGCTACGGTTCAATCGCTTTCCCGCTCATGCGGACTGGCGTGATGTTGGGCGCAGTGGAACCGGATGTCAAGGCTGTCGTCAAGGAAATGCGGAAGGGTTTTGATCGCTTCACGGCTGAAGGCCAAACCGACATGGAAATCTATGTCGTGGTCTACGCCGAGCCAGAAGCGGTTAAGATGCTTAGCGCATCCATGAAGCTCATCGAGTCATAATCAAAGGAGGACACGATGTATGAGCTTGGTAAAAAATCGGAAATCTTCGGAACTGATTTGCTCAAACCCCTGAATCTCTACGGGCGACCAACTTCGATGCCTACGCTAGTTGGCAACGAGATGGTGATCTGCGGATACGATCAGGGATTGGGTGAACGCATGATCGTTTGTGAGAATATGCAAGATATGCAGGAACTCTATGATGGTTATGCTCGCGGTGGCGCCTTGAACATTCACTGGTATACTAGTGATGACCCTGGCTTCATCTCGATTGTTCCGTCCCAGCCCGACGAAAAACCCGACGAAGGAACCAACCAATAATTTCATAGTATAAACTCGTATGAGGCGACGAAAGTCGACGGTTGACCCGTTAAAGTCAAACATAAACCACGACAAGTGGCTACAATACTGCCTAAAGCAGTAGAGCATTTCCGCAATTAGTACGTGTAAAACCCCTGACCTCAAAGTCATTCGACTGTCACGTGTTTCGTGATATCAACAGTTGAGTGGTTTTTTGGAAAGGGGTTTTATTTTGGTTTACGAGTAAGGGAACTCTGTCATACACTTTAGGTGATCTATTAGCGTACATTCATGACTTCAATTACCAATTATGGAAATGAGCAGACGATGACATACGTGGTTTGAGGCTAAATCTGACACCCAGTGACACCCCATGACGCTAGGTGTGTATCCTGGTTTAGTTCAGCGAAGCTACAAATTGAAGTTTAACAGGTGTTTCGAGTACTGGTATCTCGAGGAAATTTGAAGTAAAATAGGTTCGAACTGCATACAAGGTATGCAGCAAGGTACCATTCGATACCTTGCTTTGTCGTTAAGAATGGTACCGCCGCCGGGTACCGGCTGGTACCCGTGCAATCTATGAAGTTTTATTACATATATATTCTTCACAACAAGAAGAAAAATTTCGTTTACATCGGTTATACAGAAAATTTGAAGCAAAGATTTAAAGAGCATAAATCGGGTAACTCTCAATCAACTAAACATTATATTCCACTCGAGCTTATTCATGTAGAGAGAAATATTTAAAAACGAACAAAGGATGTACTACTATACGCACAATGTTAATCGAGTATTTTACTGAGGAACGAAAAAGTGCTGCGAAACAGTAGCGAAGTAGACTTAGTCCCCTAGAAGCCATCTCATAACCTCTTTAAACAGATCAAAATGCATGCTAACTCAATAAATGCCTCGTAGGAATCTGCAAAGCGATCCCAGCGAACGGTGACTCTCCTGTAGTTTTGGATCCATGCATT